>Ga0209909_100098_pt1 | contig 168338 bp, 169 predicted proteins | sample FECB22metaG_FD_188302 | JGI IMG/M metagenome (GOLD analysis project Ga0209909, IMG submission 188302) | Cyanobacterial communities from the Joint Genome Institute, California, USA - FECB-22 (SPAdes) (version 3) | ecosystem: Environmental > Aquatic > Thermal springs > Hot (42-90C) > Microbial...
AACGAGACACTATCCGACAGCGCCGCTTGAACCACCAGGCCAAAGCGGCTTAAATCAACCCGCAAACTGAGCCGGAAACTCCATTCTTCCAGAGCCCAAAAAGTCTCAAATCATTCGACGACGGACAGTCCACCCGATCTCTTTCAGCGTCGCGGACCAGGATGCCGCGTTGGCCCGGATGAAGGCCGCCGGTGTACACGTCATCCGGTTCGGAATGGAGGACCAAGAAGACGAGAACCTCGATTTCATCAAGCGCGCCCATGCACAGAACATTGGGGTAGTTCTGATCTTCCACGGCAAATATGCGCCAGGCGCTCCGGTGCGGCCCTATCAGGCAAAAGAGTTCCCCGGCATGTGGGAAGGGCCGCCGATCTCATTCCTCGACCCTGATGCTTCCCGCATCTATTTCCAGCAGTTCCTGGGCAAGCTCGATGCTGCCGGAATCGCCCTGGCCGGTATTGAACTTGAAAACGAAATCAATATGGCGGGTAACAATCCCGACTTTCGCTTGCCTGGCGAGGGACGCGTGCTCGGTCTCGACGATCTTAGACGTGATCCCGAAGGGCGGCAGGTCGCCAAAGGCTACCAGCAATATCTGAAGGTTCTGGCCGCACTCAAGGATGTTCGGGATCATTCGAAGCTCAGCCGGCAAGCGCCGCTGTTGCCCTTCAGTCTTGTCGACACCGGACCCGAAGGCGCTTGGCCGACCGCGAAGAATTATGACGGCGTAAGCCCCGGCGCGACCATGACGTTTCTTCGCGCGAACGGTTTGGACAAGCTCGTCGACGCCTATAATCTTCACATCTACCCATGGGCCTATGGGCCAGGCGAGAGGGTTTCCGCTATCCATCGCCTGAGACGATTGCAGCAGCTCGTACAGCCATTGTGCTTTCCCGCCGGCTCGCCTGGCGGCAAACCATGCTGGGTGACGGAATGGGGTTTCACAAACGACAGCAAGAACTGTCCCGCCGATGAGAAGGCGCGTAGCCTGCTGGTCCAGGAGATGATGGGTGATTTCCGCCAGCTTGCGCAGCAGAAGCGGCTCACCGGTCTGATCTATTACGCCTGGCTTGGCGAGGCCCGCTTTGATGTATACCGATGCGGTTCCCTCACGAAGACCGGCCAACTTGCAATCGCACCGATTGCGACGAATTGACGAAGAGCTTGCCTAGGGTTTTCTACCGCGAACGACTACACCTTGTTGCTCCGCATGAGCCATGAGTTGAATTGGTCTCGGTGTTCGCGGCCCTATCGCCAGGCCTGCAGGCGTTGTCGCAGCCGCCCCCTCAAAAGACCTCCGCGCGTACCGAGGTCCATCGTATCATCGGCAACATCGACGGCATAAGCCAGAAAGGCGCTCATGTCTACGCGTGCAGTTCAGCGGCGGATTCGTCGCAACCAGCACTGATCGTGGCCGGATAAGCAAACAGAGCCAGCGAGCTGTCAATCGACGAGGCGTAAAGCTCTGCGTGCATGGCATTCGAGTCGTGGGCGGCGTCCCCAACGACGCGATTGCGAAGTCGAGAATACGGTTGGCAGCTTCGCCGAAGCTGAACCTCACTGGAAGCACAAGAAGCCGGCCTAAAGCAGCTGGTTCAGGCAGAGGCATACCCATCACCTGGGTCCAGCTTATCTGCGAGCTCCAACGCGACTGGAACCGGGAGAAAACGCACCCGGCTTCGCCGAAATCCTGTTCGCGTCGAGCGCCATTGAATAGCTCGTCCACGCAGGCGACGGCGAATACAAAAAACGACAGCGACCATCGCGGGGAAACGTGCCTATTATGCGCAATCCGCCCCTTTTATCTTTCATTGGAGACGTATCATGAACCTCGAACTCAATGGCAAACTGGCTCTCGTCACCGGCAGTACCGCCGGCATTGGGTACGCCATCGCAGCCGCGCTCCTTCGCGAGGACGCCCATGTGATCGTCAACGGCCGAACCCAGGACGGGGTCGATCGCGCGGTCGCTGAACTTGCCGCGATTGGAACCGGCAGCGTTGAAGGATTTGCCGGCGATCTCGGAACTGCGGAAGCTGCCGAAGCACTTGCGAAACGCTTCCCGAATGTCGAGATCCTGATCAACAACCTCGGCATCTTCGAACCCAAGCCGTTCGAAGAGATCCCCGATGCTGACTGGCGCCAGTTCTTCGATGTCAACGTGATTTCAGGCGTGCGTCTCGCCCGCCTCTATTTGCCATCGATGCGCGAGCGCAACTGGGGCCGCATCATCTTCATCTCGAGCGAAAGCGGTGTACACATTCCGGCGGAGATGGTGCATTACGGCGTGACCAAGGCGGCCCAGATTGCGGCGGCGCGCGGTATTGCCGAATCCGTTGCCGGCACCGCGATCACGGTCAACAGCGTGTTGCCGGGCCCGACCAAGTCACGCGGCATCGTCGATTTTGTTGCGGCACTGCCCGGATCCGAAGGCAAATCTTTCGCGCAATTCGAGACCGAGTTCTTCGAGAAGGTCCGGCCGACTTCGCTGATCAAGCGCTTCTCGACCCCCGAGGAGGTCGCGTCCATGGTTGCCTATGTGGCAAGCCCCCTCGCCTCGGCCACCAATGGCGCGGCGTTGCGGGTCGACGGCGGCGTGGTGAAAAGCGCATTCTGAGCGTCGCCGCCGGAAAGTCCCCCGAAAGGGCGATTTTGGATCGCGTGATATCCGCTCCCCGAACAATTGGCAAACCGCCAGCGGGGAGACAAGCCTTGGCGCACTTCGTTTCAGGCGCGCGTCATTCAGATGCGGACAAAAGGTTGTATGAGCTTCCCGAGGAAGCCATGAAACCGGACATGTCCTTCGATGGCCGCCAACGAAATACATTCGCCTTCGCTGCCTATGACCGGGCTATGATCCGTCTCGTCATCGCCCTCGACGAAGTCTCCCGGCTGATAGCGATTATCGCCATCGGAGAACGATCCTTTCAGAACCTGCGTCACTTCCAGATCCGTATGACCATGCGCTGGCATGCGCTTGTTCGCTTTTACTTTCAGCAGGATGACGTTCGCTGCGGGTGCATGCGGCACGACAAGGCGGCTGAGCTTGACCCCCGCCCCGACGGTACGCCAGGGACCCACTTTGCAATCGTTCAATGTGCTTGGAAGGGCGAGCCCGTCGATGGATATGCGTGGCGACGGCCGAGGGCTGATGGCGGTCACCCGATGGCTCAAGTCCAGACGGGCAAGGGTGCGCTCGAGAGCATCCGACGAGAGGGCTTCGGGTCGCGTTCGTGTCAGGATATCGCCGCCGACGGCCTCGAAGGCCGCCAGCCGCCTCTGACAGAACGGGCAGCCGCTCAGATGGGTGGAGACCACGAGTGCTGGACCGGCAGGCAACGTGCCTGCGGCAAAGCGCAGGAGTGTTTGGTCGCTGGGATGGTGATTAATCGTCATAGTGTTTCTTCCAGCATGTCCCTCAACCTGCCAAGCGCACGTCTGATACGTGATTTCACTGTCCCAAGCGGCAGATCCAGTTCCTTGGCGATTTCGGAATGAGGACGATCACGAAAAAAGGACAATCTGATGATTTCCTCTTGTTCCGAACTGAGCGCCTGCAGCGCGGCCCGGACCCTATCTTCATCCGCCCTGACGACGAGGATCTCCTCCGGCGTCGGTTCCGATGGCTGATATTCGTCCGGCTCGCTCCCGGAAGCCTGCTTGAGCGTTTGGGCCTTCCGCTGGAAGTCGATGCGCAAATTCCGTGCGATCGTAAAGATCCATGTCATCGCGCCTGCGCGTGCGGGATCGAAATAGGAGGCCTTGCGCCAGACCAGGAGCATCGCTTCCTGGGCTATTTCTTCCGCCACTTCAGGCGGGGACCCCGAGCGCATCATGAACGCCTTGATCCTGGGCGCTGCAAAATTGAACAGCTCGGCGAAAGCCTGACGATCCTGTCTTGTTGCGATCGCCAAAACCAGTTGGTTGATCGCTTCCCGCGATAGCAACTCGCGATCGGACAATATCGTCACCGCTCGTCTCCCATGAAAGGAAAAGATGCTGTCTGGTCCGCCATGGCTATCGATCGGCTGTGCTGAAACATTCATGCGCTTTCTACGACGGGCGGTGCCACTTGGATCCCGTGATCCGGCCCGGGAAAATTCACGTATCAGATTTGAAGACTAGAAAGAAATAACGTGCCTTAGCAAGCGACACGTCAAGCGGGCACTGTCGGAAGAGAGAACACGATGCCGCATGACACAATGAAACGACAAGAATCCTGGATGAAGGCCGGCATAGCGGTCGCCCCGGTCATCATCGTTCTTCTGCTCGGACAGTGGGCGACCTTCCCAAACATTCCCGGCTGGTATGCAGGCCTCGTCAAGCCGGTTTTCAATCCGCCCAACTGGATCTTCGGACCGGTCTGGACCTGCCTTTATGCACTCATGGCCCTTGCGGTCTGGCGGATATGGATGCTTCCCGCCGAGGCTCGGGGACGATCGCCCGCGTTCATCTGCTTCTACCTGCAGCTCACCTTCAATGCGGCGTGGTCATGGGCTTTCTTTGCGCTCCATAGTCCGGCGCTCGGCCTCGTGGACATCATCCCGCAATGGATCTTGATCCTTGAGACAATCCGCAGGTTCCATCGCCTCGATCGGCTCGCAGCTTACGCTCTGCTACCTCTTGCATTCTGGGTCGCCTTCGCCTTCGCACTCAATTTCGAGATCTGGAGGCTGAATGGCTGAGCGCGGGCGGGCCTGTCAGCTATGTCCGATAGGCCCGAGCAGACGCTCGGTCACCCATTGGCCAATTCCGGCGGCAACCCCCGAGAGGGCGGTTCCCCAAAGAAGGTCGGCTATGGTCAGAATGGTCGACCAGTTTCTGAGCGTCGCCTGGTTGGTCAGGTCATAGGTAGCATAGGCCGTAAAGCCGAGCATCGCGCCGCAAACGACCGCCATCTGCGGTGATCCGGCCAGCAAACCGGGCCGCACGGCAAGAGCAGTCAGCCCAAGCGCGTATATCAGATAGAACGCGATGGCGGGCGCCAGCCGAAAGCCACTTGCCAGCATGTCTCCGAGCAGAGGCCGGTATAGCCGGTCCGCCATGCTGCTCAACCAGATGAAATCGATCGCGACGAACACGATCAAGGTAGTGAGGTAGGCGACAACATAGGTCTTCACCGCAATCTCCTTCGCGACACGCCGTCAGCCAATCAATTGATCCGCGTCCAATCGACACCCCTGCATATCAGCCCGGCGATCACACACCCCCTCGTCGCCATGTGATCGCCGGTTACCGTCACTGTGATCCTGTAGGTCAGATCGCGCTGAGGGTCGAAGGCTTTGCCGGTGTAGACGCCATCTGCGCCAGCCTTGATCGTCATTACCAGCCTGTCGCCCGCCTTTTCTCTCGGCGTACCTGGCTTTATCCAGGTATTCACCGCACAGATGTTGGTTCCGCAGGGCGCAATCCTGACTTTGGCGTTGCCGTCTCCGCGAGCCCATTGGCCCTCGATATCAGCGGCTTGCGCGACCGCTCCAAATGCCATCAGCAGACATGCAAAGGCGCCAATCATCGGTCTCACAGGCAGGGCTCCCTTTGGCTTCGCGCACTCACGCGTGTTCGAGCGTATACAGTCCGACATCGATGCTCCCCTCCTCGAAGCCGGCCTCGCAATAGCAAAGGTAGTAGTGCCAGAGACGCCGGAACCGCTCGTCGAAGCCGAGTGCGGCGATCGCCGGCCAATGAGCGTGGAAGCGTACGCGCCAGTCGGCGAGTGTCCGGGCATAGGATTTGCCGAAATGCTCTCTCGCCGTAAGTACGAAGCCCGCCTTTGAGGCTGCAGCCGACAAGGCTGAATCCGAAGGCAGGAAGCCGCCCGGGAAAATGTATTTCTGGATAAAATCCGAACCGCGCCGATAGGATTTGAAGCGTTCTTCTTCGATCGAGATGATCTGCAGTACGACCCGGCCGCCGGGCCTGAGACAGCGCCTGAGCGTTGCGAAATAGCTCGGCCAATACGCCTCGCCGACTGCTTCGAACATTTCGATCGAAACGATGCGGTCGAATTGCCCGCTGAGGTCGCGATAATCCTGAAGGCGCAAGTCGACCTGATCCGATTTGCCGGCCGCGTCGACTGCTTCCTTCGCCCAGGCGAGCTGCGAAGGTGACAAGGTAATACCCGTCACCTTCGCATTTGCCCGGCCCGCCAGAAATACGGCAAGCGCGCCCCAGCCACAGCCGATCTCAAGCACGCTTTCGCTGCGATCGAGATCTAGCTTTTCAAGAACACGCTCAAGTTTCTTCCGTTGCGCAGCTTCAAGGGTTGGCGTCGAATCGTCGAATATTCCGGACGAATAAAGCATCGAGGGATCCAGCCATTCCCTGTAGAACGCGTTTCCAAGATCGTAGTGCGCCTCGATATTGCGCCTGCTGCCGTGCTTCGTATTCGCATTGAGCAAATGTTTTGCCCGGTTGAAAAGCCGCACCAGCGGACTTCCTGCGATGGTCGGTGCGAGGGCATCAGCGTTCCTGGCGGCAAAGCGGATCACTGCCGTTAGATCCGGAGTTGTCCAATCCTCCTCGATATAGGCTTCCGCAAAGCCGATATCGCCCGCGGCGACAAGGCGGCGCAGCATGCGCCAGCGCCTGATGACGATGACCGCCTCCGGTCCCGGCTCGGTGCCGTACTTCTCGACCAGCCCCCCGGATGGCAAAATGATCTTCAGATGGCCGTAGCGAATATCGCGCAGCAATTTGAGCAGCAGTTGTCCCGCAAGGCCAGGTCTATCAGTGCTTTGCGGCAGACGAAGCGAGGCGTGCGAAACATCGTCAAACGGGCTCATGAACATCAACCTTCGAATGGGGTGCCTTCCCTTCAGCAGGTGATGGGCGGACGAATGAAACAGGATTTTCCGGGGGAAGCGGATGGACGCGCAAGCCAACGCCCTTCAACCAGATCTTCAGCGCTTCCCAATGGATGCCGCCGACGACGCGTAGCGTTAGGAAGGGGATTGCAAAAAACGCCTTGAGAAGCGCCGCATCCGTCAGCCTCGTGCGGCGCGCCAGATGCCTGGCGGTCAACACGAGGCCCTCGCGATCGAATGCCGCGATCCAGATCGATAGCGTGTCGTCCGGCGGCAATATCCGGAACTTGTAGCGAAGGTCCATGTCCATGAAAGGCGAGACATAGAAGGCCTTGTCGCATTCCTGAACGATCTCCTTGGCACCATCCGCTTGAACAGGAATCATATAGCCGTGGCGCTCGCCGAAGGTGTTGTCGACCTCCCAGAGGATGGCTTTCAGCGACGCATCACTCGCATAGCAGAAGAAGACGCTGAGCGGATTGAAAGCCCAGCCGAGCAGGCGCGGCATGGTGAGCAGCCGGATAGGTCCGCCGTCCGGCTCGATGCCGGCTTCACGCATACATTTTTCCACCTGCTTCCTGAGGTCCGACCCAGAACCGTCTCCACGATCCTTGCGATGGAAAGAGAACAGATTGAACCGGTCGACCGATAGCAGCCTCAGCCGCCTGTCCATTTCATCGAGCTCATCCAGGTCGATCAACAGCGAATAGATGCGGTAGCTGAGCCTGTGCTGCTTCGGCTTTAATCGCGCATGGGTGACGCAGCCGGGGAAAAGCGCCGAGCGAAGTTCCGCGCTCATGCACTCACCTCCAGGTCGGCGGGCAGCCCGGTCGGCCTCGTAATCGGTGTTCGGACGATACGGGCGCTTTCCTGCGCGACCTGCCAGGGCCGCCGCAACCCACCAAGATCTTCGGCAACCGCGAGCCCTGCCTGGATGCCGTCCTCGTGGAATCCCGAACCGAAATGAGCGCCGCAGAACCAGGTATTGCGCACACCCTGGAGCGACCAGATTTCCCTTTGCGCCCGATCCGTATCAAGATCGAAGACGGGATGTTCGTAGATCTCACGGCGGATTACGCTCTCCTCGCGCGGTGCGCGATGCGGATTGAGTGTCACGAAAGTCGGAGGCGCGTCGCCCAAGGGCTGAAGCTTGTTCATCCAGTAGGTGATCGATGGCTGGTTCGGCTCGCCCGACCGTTCGGCGACATAGTTCCAGCTCGACCAGGCGGCCCGCCGCCTCGGCATCAACGTAATGTCACCATGCAGAACGGCCTCGTTACGCGAATAGCGGAAGGCACCGAGAATGCGTTTTTCCTCGGCGCTGGCGTCGACCAACATGGAAAGCGCCTGGTCGGCATGGGTGGCGATGACGACATCGTCGAAAGTCTGCTGGCTTCCATTGCCATCATCGAGCTCGACACCCTTTGGCCCACGGCGCACGCCCTTCACACGCGTCGATAACCGGATGCGGCCGGCGAAACGACTTGCCATACGCGTCACGTATTCCCGGCTGCCGCCCTTCACCGTGCGCCAAACCGGACGGTTCCAAAGTTCAAGCAGGCCGTGATTGCAGCAGAAACGCACGAAACTTGCCGCCGGATAGGCACCGACCTGCATCGCGGGCGTCGACCAGATCGCCGATGCCATCGGATAAAGATGATCGTCACGAAAGGCGCGACCATAGGCGTTACGAGAGAGGTAATCGTCGAGCGAAATACCGGCCATCTCAGGCAGATCCCGCGGCGCATTGCGATAGAAGCGCACCAGATCGCGCATCATCGACCAGAAGCGCGGGCTGACGATATTGGATTTCTGCGCAAAAAGACCGAGACCCGTACCGCCGGAATATTCGTAGGCGCCGTCGTCGAGCGACACTGCAAACGACATGTTCGATGCGGCGGTCGGCACGTCGAGCGTCCGAAACAGAGCGGTCAGATTGGGATAGGTGACCTCGTTATAGACGATGAAGCCGGTATCAACGGCAATGGCGCCAACAGCACCATTGAACTCCACCGTATTGCTGTGACCGCCCAGCCGATTGCTCGCTTCGAAAACGGTCACGTCGTGACGCTTCGACAGAAGCCAGGCGGCCGAAAGCCCTGAAATGCCGCTGCCGATCACCGCGATATTCAGTCGTCGTTCGCCGCTGTTCCGATCGCAATGATCCATCAAATCCTCGCTTCTCCCAATGCTCAGCTTTTGGCTCGTAAGACAGATACGGAAAGAGGCGGCGGCTGGTTTCGCGCATAACGAGATTTTTTTCGAGATGTGGCGAAACCAGTTCAGGGCGATCGCCGTAAATACGGCATCAGCGTGATGATGTGCATGAACGCGGGTGGATGGATGGATTGGTTTCTTCTAGTTGTCTTGGCGGTCGGTCTATCGCTGGCCATGGCAGCATCCTGGGTGGTCCAACGCATGACGGGTCGCAGCGGCTGGATCGATACCATCTGGTCCTTCGCCGTCGGCATTGGCGGCGTTACTGCGGCGGTCTTCGCCAACGGTGCGTTCGGGCGTCGCATGACAATCCTTGTCATTGTGGCCGCCTGGGCGTTGCGGCTCGGCTCGCATATAGGCAAGAGGACCAAAGGCGCCGACGAGGAGGATCCACGCTATGCCAAACTGATGGAGGCTTGGGGTGATAGTGCCGGCTGGCGGCTATTCCTCTTCCTTCAGGTTCAGGCTTTGGCGGCCTTCATATTGGTACTCGCTATCTATCTCGCGGCAGCGAACGACGAGGCCTTTCCTGGTGGACAGGATTTCCTTGCAATGTTCATCGCCTTAGCGGCACTTGCCGGCGAGACGATTTCGGACGAACAGCTCTCCCGCTTCCGTAAGGAGCCGCAAGCGAAGACCGAAGTCTGCGAAGTAGGCTTTTGGCGATATTCCCGCCATCCCAACTACTTTTTCGAATGGCTTTTCTGGTGCTGCTGGCCGGCATTTGCCGTCTCGACATCGCTTTCGAGCCTGTTATCGCTTCTCGCGCCGGCGCTGATGTACTGGCTTCTCGTGCATGTTTCAGGCATCCCACCGCTCGAAGAGCATATGCTGCACTCACGCGGCGATAAGTTTCGTGCGCTGCAACGGCGTGTCAACGCCTTCTTCCCCGGCCCCCGTAAAACCCAATCCCGCCTTTCAGGAGAATAGCCATGAGCATGCTGGCCTTTGCCATCAACACCGCCGAGCGTGTACCGCTCACCGACGGTATGACGCTTGCCGGGATCGATTTCCTTTGCGGGCGCACAAGACGCCGATTGGCTGCAACTCCGCAAGACGCCGAACGTGCCTTTGTCGAGACGATGGATCGCTTCCCGATAGCAACGCATACCGACGAGGCCAATCGGCAGCATTATGAGGTGCCGGCGGAATTCTTCAGCCTGGTACTCGGGTCACAGAGAAAATACTCCTGCTGCCTTTATCCAAGCACAGACACGACGCTGGCGGAAGCCGAAACCTATGCCCTTGCCGAAACGGTCAAACATGCGGGAATCGAGGACGGTAGGAGCGTTCTGGAGCTTGGTTGCGGTTGGGGTTCGCTGTCACTTTGTCTCGCGCAGCAGTTCCCGAACTCGCGTATTACGTCTGTGTCCAACTCCAACTCTCAACGCGCATACATTCTTGGTATCGCCGCCAGGCGCGGCCTTTCCAATCTGACCGTCGTCACCGCGGACATGAACGATTTCGAGACCGGCGAACGTTTTGATCATGTGGTCTCGGTCGAGATGTTCGAGCACATGTCGAATTGGCGCACATTGCTGGAGCACGTTCACCGCTGGTTAAAACCCGATGGCAGACTGTTCCTGCATGTGTTCACCCATAAGGATCGCTCCTATCGGTTCAATCATGACGATCCGGCCGATTGGATCGCCCGTCATTTCTTCACGGGCGGCATCATGCCCGCCCATGATCTGCCGCACCGTTTTGCCGACCTCTTCTCTGTCGAACGCGAATGGCGCTGGTCCGGCCTGCACTATCGGCGCACAGCCCTCGACTGGCTTGCGAACTTCGACCGCGAGATCGATCGCATCCAGCCGCTCTTCGCTAGGGTTTATGGACGGGATAGCGCGCTTTGGCAGCGGCGCTGGCGGCTCTTCTTTCTGGCGACGGCAGGCCTGTTCGGGCATGACAAGGGCGATGTCTGGGGTGTCGGCCACTATCTGCTAAGGCCCGCCGGATGACGAGGCCGCAGCTGGATCCGCGGACCAAGGCTGCGGTGACGATTGCCTGGGTGATCATAGCCAACAAACCCTTCTATCCGCTTTATATTTGGTGGCTCATCGGCGACGGTGTCGGCATGTCCGCCGTAACACTTGTCGCCATTCCTTTCTTCCTCGTGATCCCCTTGGTCGCTGGGCGATCCCCTTTCTTCCCCCGGTTCGCCCTCCCGCTATTCGGCACGCTAGACACGGTTTTCGAAACCATCCTATTCGGAAAGGCGTCAGGGACCCTCCTGTTCCTCGCGCCCTGCATGGCACTGGTGCTGGTGTCTTTCCATGCGAGCGAGAAATGGTGGCAACGCGGCCTTGCCTGCTTCATTTTTGCCTGCTTCGCCGTCTGCTGGAAGACAATCAGAGAACCGGTCTTTCCCTGGAGCTCCGATCAGCTTACGACCTTGTTGAACATCAACACCTTCGCGGTTGCGTCTCTCATGGCGTTCATCGCAATGTGCTACGCAGGCACGGCAGCTGATATTTGATCAGCAGATCCTTGCTGTTGAAGAGATACGAGCCGGCGGCGCGGCGTTTCAAGCACCCGCAAACCTAAGTCCTCGAGACTATTACGTTGTAAATCGGGCTGACATATGAAACTCGTTTTCCGCGTTTTAGTATAGAAGAACTGCGGAGCCGATATGGTACGTTACCATACACCGAGAGAGCGAGCCGTTGGCGTGAGGCGGACTGTCTCCATCGCTCGCCAAACTTCTTGATCCAACATCGGGAAAACCTTAGATCGCCAGACCTCCGAATCGGTCAGTCTTGCGAGATAGTCCTCATAGGCCAGTCGACTGGCGAAGGTCGAGAACCAGACGAATACGGTTTCGCCCTCCCGGACGGGCAAGCGCGGAAATGTGTTTGCGCTCGTCTCAGTGATAAACATCCCGTCGACGCGCGCACCTGCGGCCTCGATCAGCTTCCTTGCTTCACGTTCGAACAGATCGGCAAACTTCTCCGCCGAGCCTGGCGCAAGCGAGCAGGAGGTAATGGTGGTCAAGCCCGCTGGCACCGACGAGGCGCCGACAGGCGGCCTCGTTGAGCTATTGGCGGCAAATGCCGGCCATGGGCTTGCAGGGCGAAGCAGAAGCACATTGTCGGAATTGACCATGGTCGCATTGGCCGCGGCGCCATGAGCTTTCCAGACAGGCCCCGAATAGAAGGCGGCAAGTGCGCCGGCTCGTGCTTGCATGTTCGCGAACGAGCGGACCCAGACGAATGCGTTCGGGTCGTCGAGATCTCGATAGAAAGCGGGAAGGCCGATGCCGAGCTCTTCTTGCGTTTCGACAAACTCGCGTTCGAATACGTCAAGCAACAGCTCACGCGCGTCTGGACGAAGTCGATAGCGACGTAATTCGAATATCGTATGCTGCATACATCCCTCCCCAACAGGTCAATTGACCTGTTTTAAACATACAGGATGATTGACCTGTTTTGTCAAGCTGGTATTTTGAGATGGTTTTTGAACGGCTATGTGAGGATTGATGGTGATCGGAGGTAGAACGAACGATCCGGAGGGCATGCGTCGGAAAATCATTGATGCATCTTTCGCGGTTATGTCCCGCGATGGCTACACGGCATCTTCGATGCATCATCTTCGGGACGCGTCGAACGTTTCCAGCGGAGCGTTTGCCCACCATTTTCCAAGCAAGAAGGCGCTTGGCTTGTGTGTCATAAGAGAGGGAATAGCGCCTGCCGTCGCCGACGCCTGGATTATACCGGTGAGCAGGGCGACTTCTGCGCCCGCCGGCATTCGAGATGCATTCTGCACCATAATCGCTGAATTGGAGAGGAATGGTTCCGTCTCCGGATGTCCACTGAACAACCTTGCCGTGGAGCTATCATCCCATGATCCGGAACTGAGACTGGAGATGGATGCGATCTTCCAGAACTGGCGCGCGGCGATTGCCAGCAAACTGCGTGACGATTTGGATGCCGGTCTTGCCTCAGATCTCGACCCGCAAAAAGCGGCCATGTTCGTCGTCGCCGTCTATTCCGGCGCGATGACAATGGCGAAGGCGTCGCAGACAGCTGCACCACTGCTCGACAGCTTATCAGAGTTGATCAACTACTTCCGACTTTCGTACCGACCTGACGCGATTTGAAATTGAGATAACCGTCCACATCGTGAAGACTGCGATGACATAGGCTACCATGAACGGTAGTCCGACTCTCTTTTGCGGCGCATCGCCAATTGCTGATGCAACATGCATTTCGAGCTATTTCCCGCCAAAACGATCACGATAAAGCCCGAGTGCAATTCTTAGCCGCTTTTGAAACACGCGACGCAGCGCATGAAGGCGCCCAAAGCCGACACGTGCAGCAATGCGAGCCAAAGACCAGTCGGACGTCTCAAGGAGCATCTTTGCACGCGCGATCCGGGTGGCCTCAACGAATTGGGCGGGCGTTATACCAGCTTCTTTATGGAACGAATGCGAACACATTCTCTCGCTCGTGTCGGCCCTTAACGCAAGTATGCGGCCGGACAGGTCGCCGGTGGGATCTTTGCGAATTTCCTTGACCAAGCCTCGCATGAATTTGGTGCCGTAATCTCTGCCTTTCTGGATGTGGCAGGTACGCGTTGCCCGTCGCGGCAACTTTAATAGGCGTTGGCTGAGCTGGCTTCAGCCGGCGACGGTGCAGCACCATCGGCTGGAACCATCAAATCCTGCTAGAGCGGACTCTTCACGGCACCTGAGCGCCCGTCGCAGTCGTGTAAACCCGGTAGAGCGATCGCGTGGCGGTGATGAACAGCTGATTGCGGCGTGGACCACCGAAGGTAAGATTGGCAACAGTCTGTGGTATCTTGATCTTGCCGATCAAGGTGCCATCGCCTGCGAAGCAATGAACACCATCGCCAGCACTCGTCCAGATATTGCCGTCCACATCGGCACGCAAGCCGTCCGGAATGCCGGTATCGATGTTGCAGAAGACGCGACCGTTCGTGAGTTTCCTTCCATCCATAACGTCGAAGACGCGAATATGCCTCGGGGCTTCGATGTCATGGCTGGCGGCGGAATCGGCAACGTAAAGCTTTGTCTCGTCGGGAGAGAAGGCCAAGCCGTTCGGCTGGCGAAAATCCTCGATCACGACGTCCAGTTCACCCGTCGAAGGATCGAGCCGATAGACATTGCGGCTCACCTGCTCCGGTTCCGCCTTGTAGCCCTCGTAGTTGGAAAGGATGCCGTAGGTCGGGTCGGTAAACCAGATGGTTCCATCTGAACGAACGACGACATCGTTGGGCGAGTTCAGGCGCTTGCCCTTATAGCTGTCCGCAAGAACCGTGATTGAGCCGTCGATCTCCGTGCGCGTCACCCGACGGCCCCCGTGTTCGCACGACACCAGGCGCCCCTGACGGTCGCGCGTATTGCCGTTGGAAAAATTGGACGGCGACCGAAAAATCGACACACTGCCCCCCGGCACCCAACGCATCATGCGCTCATTGGGAATATCGCTCCAGATCAGGCTGCCGCTGTCGGCAAACCAGACGGGACCTTCCGCCCAACGGCAATCGGAATAAAGCTCTTCCAGCCCAGCGCTCGGAACGACACGGTTGCGGAAACGTGTATCGTAGATCTCATAGAGAGGTGATGCGTCGTTTGGCATTTCAGATGTCCTAAAAGCTGCTGGGGGAATAGTGTCAGCGTCCGCCGGTTGGGCGACCGCCCGCAATCAGAATAACGGCGATGATGATGAGGCCGGTGAGAACCAGCCGCGGGCCGGCGCCGAAGCCATAGGTGTTCAGCATGGATACCACCAGGAACATGAACAACGAAGCGCCCCATATGCCGGGCACGTTGGAATCGCCACCGGCCACTGCCGTTCCGCCGATGATAACGACGGCAATCGACATCAGCAGATATTCAGCGCCCATGTTGAGAGCTGCGCCGCCGGAGAAGCTTGCAAGCAGATAGCCGCAGACCGAGGCGAGGATGGCGCAGAGCACGTAGGTCGCAAGCCGAGTGCCGTCGACGGGAATGCCTGCCATTCTCGCGGCAAACATGCTTTGCCCAATGGCTGAAATCCATCGACCATAGATCGTCCGCTCCAACAGCACCCATGCAAGTAGGGAGACCAGCAGCGCGACGATCGCCACATTCGGCACGCCGAAGAAGCCTGATGTGGCGAAGTCAGCCAGTTGTTCGGGCGGCTTGATGCGCAGGCCGCGATTGCTCCAGATTGCCGTCGACTGGATGATGAAGCTCATCGAGAGCGTCGCGATGATCGGCGGAATGCGCAAGAGCTTGATGAGCGCATAATTGCCGATCCCGATGCCAAGGCCGATGAGGATCGACACCAGCAGCCCGGGCACGATCATGGCGTCCTCGACATTCATCAGTTTCAGCGCCAAAGTGCCCGCAAGCGTCATGGTGGCCGGCACGGAAAGATCGATGTTTCCAGGGCCGAGCGTGATGACGAACATCTGCCCGATGCCGACGATTACGGAGAAAGCTGCGAAGGTCAACGCAGCCTGGGACAGGCCTATCGCGCTTGCTCCACCGGTGAAGAACACGGTCACAAGCCAGACGATAATGGTTGCAAGGAATGACCAGATCCAGGGCTTGCGGCCAAGCACGCGAAGAACCGTCATGAGTGTTTCTCCCGCTTCTCTACGCGGTTGAGCAAGAGCCGCAGGGCAAGCACGATGATCAGAATGGCGCCTTGCGCACCGATCTGCCAATCCGGCGAGATCCGCAGGAATGACAGAAACGAGCCCGCCAGAGTGAGGGTCAAGGCACCGATGACGGCACCGACGGGCGAGACGCGACCACCGATGAACTCGCCGCCGCCAAGGATGACACCGGCGATCGACAGCAGCGTGTAACGCAGCGCGATATTCGCATCCGCCGAGGTCGTAAGCCCAACCAGTGCGATGCCCGATAGGACCGCGAAGAACCCGGCCAGCGCATAGGCGGCCGCGCGCAGGGTGACGACGGACCAGCCGGCGCGCTGAAGCGAACGCTGGTTGCCGCCGACACCGCGGATCAGCACACCGAATGACGAACGCATGACGATGAAATGTGAAACCAGCGCAATGACAACGCTCGCAACAATCGCCATGGGGACAAGCGGCGGCTTCGATGTCATCAGCCAACGCGCCCAGTCGGGTGCCGTCCCGCCCGGCGCCGGCAGCAGCAGCACGGCAAAGCCGCCCCAGACAAAGCTCATGCCGAGGGTAACGACGATCGACGGCAGATCCCTAACATAGATGATCACGCCCATGGCCGCATAGACAGCAACCGCCGCGACCAGGATGAGGATGCCGAACAGGGGCGCCGACTGCAGATAGGTCGCAGCGACGCAGGCGATGAAACTGACGAAGGTGCCCATCGACAGGTCGAGGTCGTTGACCGACATGATCAGCATCTGCGCGATCGTCGCGAGCGCAATCGGCACCGCGAGATTAAAGAGCAGGTTGAGGCCGACATAGCTCATGGCCCGCGGCTGAAGATAAAAAACCGCAATCAGGAGAACGGCCAGCGACAAGGCCGGGATGAGCAAGCGAAGGGTCGAGGACGATGGACGCATCATGCGCCCTCCCCGGCAAAGGAAGCTGCAAGCACGTTCTCTTCCGTGATTTCATCGCCGACCAGCTCCGTGACGATGAAACCGTCACGAAAGACATAGGCACGGTCGCAAAGGCGGATCTCGTCCATTTCGGTGGAGTACCAGATGAATGTCCGGCCGGTCGAAGCCTCTTCGTTGAGGATTCGATAGACCTCCTGCTTGGTACCGATATCGACACCACGCATGGGATCATCCATCAGCACGATCGGTGACGTCGTCGCGAGGGCGCGGGCAAACAGCACCTTCTGCTGATTGCCGCCGGACAAGGACAGGATGCCGTTTTCCATCACTGGTGTCCGGATTTCGATCCGGCCCTTCCAATCCGTACCCAGGCTCTGTTCCCGCTGCCTGTCGACAAGGGACATCTTCGATAGATCGCCGAGTGATGCGATGCTGAGATTTTTCAGGATGCTCCACAAGGGGAAAGTCCCGTTCAGGCCGCGATCGCCCGCAACGAAGGTAATCTTGTCCCGCCCGCCGGGCAGCCAATTGCTGGACAAGGATCGATGCAGATCGAGCAGCATGTCGGTCTGGCCATGGCCCGCAAGGCCGGCAAGGCCAATCACTTCTCCCTTTCGAACTTCGAAGGGAAGTCCCTTGCCGCCGCGTGACGGCAAGGCGAGAATGGGCGCAGCAATAGCGCGCTCCTCTGCCCTGCGCTTGCGGTCCTGCTCCTTGACGACGCTGCCCATCGCCTGGACGAGGCTATTGACGCTGAAGTCCCGCGCGACCCGGTCAGCGACGACGCGACCGTCCTTCATCACGAGGATGCGGCTCGCAGTCGAAAGTATCTCGCCAAGAATGTGCGAGATCAGCATTACGGCGCCGCCGGCCTCGACAAAGCGGCGGACATAGGCCATCAGCTGTGCGGCGAGCCCCGCATCGAGCGAGGATGTCGGCTCATCCAGGATCACCAGCTTCGGCGCCTGACCAACGCTGCAGAAGGTTATCGCAATCTCCACCATCTGCCGTTCCGCGATCGAAAGCTCACCGACGGTGCGCATGACATCGATCTTGTGGCCGGGGAAAACCTCATCGAGCTTTGCGCGCACGATTGCGGCCGCCTGCCTGCGCCAGCTCCAGCCGGAAAGACCGTGATGGACGACCCGCATGTTTTCGACAACGGTCAGATTAGGAGCAAGCGAGAGTTCCTGAAAAACGCAGCGAATACCATGCGCGCGCGCCGCATTGATGCCGCGCACATAGTCATCACCCTCATAGGCGATGGCTCCCTCGTGGGGGCTTAGGCCGCCGTTTATGACGTTGACGATAGTCGACTTGCCGGCCCCATTGTGACCGACAAGGCCGATACACTCGCCGGCGTGAATGGCCAGATCAGCGCCATCGAGCGCCTTGACGGCACCGAAATAGACCTTGATTCCGCTGGCCGAGACGATCGCTTGCCGCTCGGCATTGTCTCTCATCGAACTATTGTCTTTGACTGCAATCATGGATCGTCCGGCCGGGCGTTGCGCCAACCGGTGCCGCTGCTTTGAGCGGCACCGGCCATTACACTGGCTGATATCGATTACTTGGCCGCAGCAATGACCTTCTTGGCATCATCGAGCGTGTATTCGACGTTCGCGACCCCGCCCGCCTGCGTGGTGGCGAGATTGGTTTCGAGATTATCCTGATCGATGCGCAGGAACGGCACGACCAGATCCTTCTTCACCTCTTGACCGTCGAGGATCTGCTGCGCGACCCAGAAGGCAAGTGTCGAGACGCCCGGCGCGATCGAGACCGACATGGTCTCGTAGCCGCTTGCATCCTTTTCCTTCTTCCACCAGGCGAGTTCGTCCTGGCGATTACCCATGACGATCGTCGGCATCGGGCGCTTTGCGGCGGCAAATGCCTGGGCGGCACCATAGCCGTCACCGCCCTGGGTTACGACCGCGGCGATGTCGGGAAGGCTTGGGAGGATACCGGCGACGGCACGCTGCGCGACGTCTTGCGCCCAGTCGCCATGGACCGAACCGACGATCTTGAACTGCGGATATTTGGCAGCCGCGTCATGAATGCCAGCCGAAATCTCGTCATCGACGGAAACGCCGGCAAGCCCGCGGATTTCGAGTACATTGCCGCCCTTCGGCATCTTCTTGGCGAGGTACTCGATCTGGCTCGCGCCCATGCCCTTGAAGTCGACGGCGATCCGCCAGGCGCAGGGCTCGGTGACGATACCGTCGAAAGACACGACCACGATCTTGGCATCGCAGGCCTCCTTGATGGCACCATTGAGCGCGGTCGGTGAGGCGGCATCGATGACGATCGCATCGTAGCCCTGCAGGATCATGTTCTGGATCTGCGCGGCCTGTTCGGTTGCCTGGTTTTCTGCCGTGGTAAACGGATCGGCGGCGGCAACCACGCCGGCCTTTACGGCTTCGCCCGTGACCTTCTGCCAGCTGGTGAGCATGGCCTGACGCCAGGAATTGCCGGCATAATTGTTCGACAATGCAATTTTCTTGGATGCTGTATCAGCAAAGGCGGAACCCGGCACGGCAGCGCAAACGATGACGGCGGATGCCAGAAGCATCTTGGCAATATTCATGTTTTCCTCCCAAAGAGCCCGTACTTCAATCGCCGGGCCAAGATTTTCGAACGCGCTCCTCAACAAACGATCGAAAATAATATTTGCACTGAAGGTTCCCCTCTCAGTACAAGCAGGATGTCTGAGATTGTTGCGCTTGTACAGGCGCTTACGACGCGAGGCCTTGCGGGATCCCGCAGAAAAAATGCGCAAGTCCGCAAGACGAACCGCTTGGATCGGCGCTTAATAGCGTCATGAATTAGCATACCGCGATCGATCGGGGGACACGAGATCGACGCCTTGCCTGGGAGGGCGTGTTTTGCGCGAGATGTCGCCGAAATCGGTCTTCGACCATTATCTCAACATCTCGAGGCTACTCGCCGGGCAGCTCGATTTCCACTCCGTCATTCAATCGGTCGCGGCCGAAATCAGCCATGTCATCCCGCACGACCATCTCGACGTCTGCATCATCATGGTGGACGAGCAGTTCCATACCGCCTACGAGAGTGGAATGGAAACCGACTGGGGCCGTCGTTTTCCCGCCCCGGTCAGCAACAGCCCCATCCGCACACTGCTCTGGGGCGAAAGCGACTTTCTTCTGACCGACGACGCCTGGAGCGATCCGCAATTTCACTTCCAGGGCGCTTTCTCGCATCCGATCTTTCATCAGTCGCTGCACAGCCGTCTCCATGTTCCCCTCAAGGTGCAGGGGCGCGTCATCGGCGCACTCTCCTGTTCAAGTCATAAAATCGGCTTCTATGACATGAAGGATATCGAGAATGCCCGCGTCATCGCCGATCTTTTGTCGCCGCACTTCTTCGCTATACGCGCTGCCGATCAGGCCAAACGGTCGGCAATCGTGGAAGCCGAAGCGCGCGCTCGCGAGGAAGGCTTGCGGCTTGGCGCCCTGAAGCTGACGGAGGCTCTGGAGGCTGAACGTCAGCGTATCGGCATGGACCTGCATGACCAGATTCTCGCCGATCTGACCCGCCTTTCCCGCCGGCTGGAGCGGCTTGCGCGCCAACCCGACGTTACGGGCGAAGCGCTCGAGCCGCTGTTTCGCGGCTTGCAGCACAGCATGCAGGACCTGCGGCAGATCATCGAGGAGGCCAAGCCCTCCGTCCTGCAATTGTTCGGCTTTGCCCAAGCAGTGGAGAACCATCTTGAGCGATCGATCCAGGAGAGTGCGGCCAGTTTGACCTGGTCGCTGAACGACGAGACCGCCGGAGCTATCGACTGCCTGGAGCAACCCGTTTCCATCGCCCTCTTTCGTATCTCGCAAGAGGCCATTAACAATGCCATCCGCCACGCACAGGCCAGCAATGTTCAAGTTCAGCTCAAAGCAATCGAGAGCACGGTAATCATAGAGATCATGGATGATGGCCTCGGACTTGGAAACGCTCGCAAACCATCGGGCGGCGGTATCGAAAACATGCGCACGCGGGCGCGACTGATCTCCGCACGCTTCGTAATCAAACCTGCCAGCGCATCGGGAGGAACCTTGGTTAGCGTCACCCTGCCCGCCAAAGCGCCATCGGCGACAGGAGTTGTTTCATGAAGGTTCTGGTCATCGAGGACGATCCTCTGCATCGCTCCTACCTCAACGAGGCGATCCGTGCAGCTCTGCCTGAATGTGATGGCGTGCTTGAGGCCGAGAACGGTCATGCGGGCGAGCGATTAGCGCGTGATCTAAGATCCGCCCATATCGTCATGGATCTGCAGATGAGTCAGCGCAACGGCATCGAGGCCGCACGCACCATATGGAAGGAACGGCCGGAAACACGCATTCTCTTCTGGTCGAACTATTCAGACGAAGCCTATGTCCGCGGCGTGTCGCGCATCGTTCCTGTCGGCGCCGTCTATGGCTATGTCCTGAAGTCGGCTTCCGATGACCGGTTGAAATTGGCGCTTCGCAGCATCTTCATCGAGAGCCAGTGCGTGATAGACCGCGAGGTACGCGGTACGCAGCAAAAGAGCCTTGGCAACGTCAATGGCTTCACTGAGGCCGAATATGAAATCCTGGTCGACATCGCCCTTGGATTGACGGACCGCGCAATAGCGCAGAGGCGCAACCTCTCGGTGCGCAGCGTACAGAACCGATTGCAGCAACTCTATGTAAAACTTGGCGTCTATCTTCCGCTCGGCAGCCATGACGATGACGGCCGGTTCAATCTTAGAGCCCGTGCAGTGGCTGTGGCATTTCTGAGAAAGCTGCTCAATCACAACGCACTTGAACGAGCTGAAGCCGACCTTACGGCGTGGCTCGCACGTCATCCTGGCGACGATAGCCAGCAGCTATGAAAGCTACGCATGTTTGAACTCACTACGCATTTTCTGACAAGTTTCGCAGACGACAACTCCTGTCGGGATCCGAAACGAAACCCACTATTGTGCTTCTAAGGCCGCACTAGCCGCGCGCTCGGCAAACGTCGCTCGGAAATTGCAGGCTTCCACGTTACCGTAAGCTGCGCCTGCCGTGGCAGGACGAAGAACACCGCCATGCCGTGCGTGCGTCGGGGGGGACCGAATTCGCAAATACAAAGCCGGCGACCCCGCGGTCGGGCGGATACGAACCGCAGGCCGAAACCGGGATCAGACGTCTTGTCGAAAGACGTCAATTCGTTCAAAAATTTCGATGCGACGGTCATTGTCGCAAGACAATTTCCTCAGTCGCATTTAATCGACCGAGATCTCATGAGTGCCCATGATCGCAACGCTCACTGAGGCCGCCGCGCGTTACCTCCTTTTGGAGATAAGCCTGGTTTCGGCCAAATGACCTTTCGCAGCTTCCCGGTTGTTTATTCTGCCCTCCGCACTAAACTGCGTCGTCCTAAATAAGCCACGAGGGCTACAGAGTGATCAGGATGACCCATGAAATTTTGCGTGTGAGGGAGAGCTACAGGTTCGCTTTAGCAATCATTGCGATCGCCGGCTTCTTGCTGAGTTGGAGCGTGGTCGCGGCCAGCGACTCCGCTACGCCTCGTCTCGGTGCACCGAATCTCAAAGCTTCCGTTCCTCAAGCAGTGGCACCTGCCGCGTCAGAATCGCAGGTTGGCTTCGATGAGTTGCGTATCCCGAACGATCGCGAGCCACCGTTGATTGGCGGGGTATGGTATCCGACCACGGACATGCCGCGCGATGTCCGTCTCGACACTTTCTCCCAACGCGTCGCGCTCAAGGGCGTGGTGAGTGGCCGCCAATTGCCGCTTGTTGTGCTGTCCCATGGCGGTGCTGGTTCTTATTCCAGCCATTACGACACGGCGCTTGCGCTTGCGCGGGCCGGTTTCGTGGTTGCTGCCGTCAGCCATGCGGGGGACACGTATGACGATCAGAGCAAAGTCTTGATGCCGTGGCGACGTCCCGTACAATTGAGCCGTTTGATTGACTATATGCTTTCGAGTTGGCGAGGGCGCAGCGCTATCGACACCAATCGTATCGGAGCATACGGTTTCTCGAACGGCGGCTTTACCGTGCTGGTCGAAGCAGGAGGAGTGCCGGATCTGATGAAGATCGATCCGTATTGCGCGTCGAATCCGACGCACGATCTCTGCACCGCATTGGCGAAGGCCGGGATAAAATCGGTATCGATGCTCCATATACCCGCTGATGCTTGGAAGGCGGATCATCGCATCAAAGCGATCGTGGCAGCAGCTCCTGCGTTCGGATTCACCTTCGACCGTAACGGTTTGGCGTCTGTCCACATTCCCGTAATGTTGTGGCATGCGGCTGAAGACCAACATCAGCCGGGCCCATGGTATGAGGATTGGGTTCGCGGCGCTTTGCCAGTGGCGCCTCAATATCGGGTCGAAGCGGGAGCGGGCCACTACGCCTTTCTTCCGCCTTGCGATAGTCGGCTGCTTAAATCGGCTCCAACTATATGCACAGATGCACCGAGTTTCGATCGAGCCGATTTCCACAGTCGACAGAATGCCGAATTGATCCACTTCTTCCAAGCAAACTTGCGCTGACGGGAATTTAAACCCTTCCCTCGGCGATGGCGGCTAGGACTTCCTTGACCCTGATGCCCTTGTCGACGTCGCGGGAGAGAACCGTGATATCGGCTTTCGCATAGATCGGATAGCGCACGTTCACCAGGTTCTCGAGTGTCTGTCTCGGATTCTCCATCAGGAGATGAAGTTGAACAAGCGTTGAGGACGCAACTTCAATGGCCATTCCCAGATCTTTAGCACGGACGCTGTCGTATCGCTCGGGTTGGAGCCTATTGAGAAAAAGATGATCTGGGCTTTGCCGACCAAATTCTCGAACGGGATAGGTCCAATGATCCGTGAATCCTCGGAATTGTCGCGATTGTCGCCCATCATGAAATACTGATCAGCGGGAACGATAAACTCCGGGGTGTTGTCATAGGCACCCGTGTCGCCATCGACCTCGATAACGGCATGTCTGATGCCGTTAGGGAGCGTCTCGATATAGCGGGGCGCCGCGAAGCCTCGGCTGCCGGGTATGCTATTAACGGAGAATGTGCCGTCAGCTTCGCGTGGGGCCATCGCGCCGTTGATGAATAATCGCCCGCGTCTCATCTGAATATGATCGCCGGGCAGGCCAATCACGCGCTTTATCAGATTAGTCGAATGGTCAGACGGCAGCCTGAAGACAACGATGTCACCGCGATTGGGAGCGGCAGACCATAGGCGTCCCGCCGGCAGGAGATCGGAGAGGAAGGGCAATGAAAAGCGCGACCAGCCGTAGCTGAACTTGGAGACAATCACGTAATCGCCAACAAAAAGTGTCGGGATGAGTGATCCGGAGGGTATATTGAAGGGCTGAAAGAGAAGGGTGCGTATGATCAGGGCGATGATCAGGGCCTGTGCCGTTGTCTTGCTCAACTCCCAAATACATGGGCCTTGCGAGCGTGGCTTGCCAACACCTTTGTCGCGATTGTCTTCAGGACGGCTTGATAGGCTCATGGGTCTTCACTCCTTGGCGCCGGCAGCAGTGTTCGGCAAGGCCAGGATGGGTGTCCAAGAAAAGTGCTGCAATTCCAAAAAAAGTGGATCTAGCGGCCTGTATGATCCACCGGTAGATTCCAGCTTAAGCTGGTCGAGGAGACTGACGTGACACCGATGCAGGGCTTGGGGACATTTTCTAAGGCATGGTCCAAGATTGCCGCCGAGCTACTTTGCGAGAAGCCATGGAACTTCACGAAAAAGGCAGGCCCCTCAGGGCCTAGCCGAGTGATCGGCGACCTTGAGGTCGGCGCCACCTTCGCCGGGTTGGCCTACCTGGCAGCCGAACATCCGAACGGACGGATCGATCGCGCCGAGATCTGGAAGGAATGGGCAGAGGCCGAGTTGGAACCCCATGGCTTATCTCTGCAGGAATTGAAGCGGCTGGACCACGAGCAAGGCCTTGCGACCCATAACAGCACTGCAAAGCGCGTAAAGAAGGCGCTGGATGTTTCCCTTGCAGCGCTTGTTCACTTTGGTCTCTTCGAGAAGGGACCCCAGAACACCTATCTTCTCACAACGGCCGGCCTAGCTCGTCTGCTGGAACTCACCAAAGATCAAGGATGACAACGATGGGAAAATTGACTCTGGCTTTCCTAGCCGCGGTGATGGCGGTATTCACCGCGCAGATCGTCCTGCCGTTAAAACCGGCGAACGCAGTTCCTGCTGGTTGGATCGACAAGGTTGTCAACGCGCGAGAGCTGGCTCCCAAGCCGCCCACCAAAGTCGCTTCAAACAGGCTGTGAATAGATTTTTGCAGACCGGCTAATCTATTACCATGCAACGCGGCTAGACCAGCATCGCCAAGCGTAAGACGATCTGCCCGGTCCTCGGCGATGACTTCCGGCCGCCGTGAAGGCCTCGCCGCCGCCGGGCACGGTGAACTGACTTCAATTTAAGTCGCAGAAAATCGAGATTCCAACCAATTCACGGCAAGAGCCGTGATTGATCCGGCATCAACCAAAATGCTATCGGCTCCTCCGATAACTCCACACACGCCCCGTCCCGTGCCCAGAAACTCTTCGACGATGGTTGCGAAATAGCCTTCTTCAAGGCTCGATAAAACGGGATTTCCCGTACTATATTCTTCGGCCATGCGCCACCCAGAACCCGCGGCTGCCGCAAAAGGTACCTCATATCGACGGATACGCTTTTCGGGAATATTCGCAATGTGCTCAGCATGATGCAGCAGAGTTATCGTATCCAATGGTGCGCCGATCATCAGAACCTTTCCACGCAAAGATGCTAGTTTTGCCAACGGCGAATTTTCCCCATACCCGTAATCGAGTGGGTGAGCCGCCGTGATCCAGATCGCCTGAGCGCCGATTGCAGCTACAGATGCGGCCGGATTGCCGCTTCGAACAGCACCCGGCGTAGTGCGGAGAAATTCTGGAAACACCCCATTTGCACGAATTGCCCTGGAAACCGCTGGATCGAAAGGAATAATGTGCTCGCGCCATACGGCGGGGAGACTGCCTGTCGATTTGATCATCGCCACCCCGCACATCAGGAGACCGCTCTCAGCTTAAAATCTGCCAAAGTAGGTTAGATCATCTCCCGTCATGCTCGCAGCAAAGGGCACTTGCTGAACGGCGCCTAGCTTCCGTGCCCGACGAGCAACTGAACACGTTCGGTCATCCAGCGGCGACTGAAGCACGCCAGCAGGCCGAAATAAACCGCAATGCCCAAGCACACGGAGATTGCGAGGCGCTCGACTGCCGTGAATTCACCAAGAAAAGCCGAACGGACGTAGCCGATGATGATAGCCATCACCGCTGCTGACAGGGCCGCCGGCAGTAGGCCGAGATAGTGGCCGAGCGGCGATATTTGAAGCCGCCGTAGGAGGACGAGGTTTCCGTAGAGGCCGTAGAAAGTCGCGGGCGCCGCGGTGATCAAGACGGCCAGTTGCGGCGAGTGCGTCGGAATGGCCACGAGCGCACCGATACAGGTTGCGGCCACAGCGGCTGAATATTGCAGCGATCGTCTGTTCATGCCAAGTGCATTCATCGCGATCGGGTTGAACCAGGCTACCGGTATCATGAGGGAGGTGATCGCAACCGCACGCAGTATCGGTGCAACCCCTTCATAAGAGTGCGGCAGGAGGGCGTTTGTCAGGTCACCTGCAACAACAATTATGCCCGCGAAAGCGGGAAGGGCAACGAAGGCGGAGGTGCGAATGATGGTGGTGAAAACATGCGCCTCCGCCTGAATGTTACCGCGCACCTTGCTCATGAGCGGAAACCATAATGCAAAGAGCGGGCTGATAATCGGATTCTGCACGGATTCACTGATGCGATCGGCAGCGCGGAACAAGCCGACTGTGGCACTGTCGAACCGGATACCAAAGACCAGGACGGTGGCACGTTGCATCGAGAGATTTATCGCAGCTATCAGCCATAGCGGAATAAGCCGTCGAAACAGGTCGCGTCTGGCTTCCGCATCGGTCTTCAAGCCCGGAATCCACCGCGTGTGCAAGAACTCGAACACCAATACGAAAAATGTCGAGGTGACCCGTTGGACCGGAAGGGCCCAAATCGCCAGTGGAGAAAATGCCACGGCAATGCCGGCTACGCCGCCGACGATGGTGGACGACATGTTGCGCTTGGCGAATGTTTTGAAACCGAGGTCCCGCATAATGATGGCGTCCATCACCGAAAGCCAGGGCGTAACAAGGAGGAGCAACCCGAAAATCGGCATGTAGTAACCGATTAGAGGCACATTCTCCAATCCTGCGACGATCGGCCCGGCGGCCAGAAGAATGGCAGCGACAGGGGCTGCGATAGAGGTAAGAGCAAGGAAAGCCGCATTGAGACTTTTCCTATCGAATGCTCCCCTTTGAAGGATTGCATCCATTCCGGCATATCGACCGTCCACTGCAACGAAGTCGGCGACCACTGCCGACAGCGCAACCGCACCGAAAATTGCGGGATTGAGCATATGAGCCAGAATGAGGAAAATAATGAAGCCGGCGGCCTGCGAGAATATCGCATTGATCGTGTTCCAGACAAACGCGTTTCTAAGTGCAGATGCGATCGAGTTATCGGGCATTGCGAGCTTCCGATCGATTTTCTTGGAAACATGGTCCGCGCTTGTGCCATGTTGCGAGAGAAGGCCAAATGTACAGAGCTATTGTCCTCATCACGGTCGAAGGCGCCACCAGTTAAGCAATGTCTTGATACGCCGTTTCACGTCCTTGGCGAAGGTGACGTGGGCAACTTCTCGGACGTACCTGTTGTATGGGGTTTTTCTGAGGTAATCGTAGTAGGCCCAGATGAGAGGATGCCAGCCGTCAAGCGACCAGGGCTTATTGTATTCGGTGAAGTGGATTATTTTAGGCCGCTTGCCTGTCTTCATCTCTCTCGCGGTGGCGAAGCAGGGCTTCCCCTCCTGCGGCATCAGCATCCGCCGCTGCACATTCCAGAGGACGTCGAGTTGCGCCCAACGCTGCCAAAAGACGACGTTCAGCGCGCATTGATCCGCATATTCTAGATCCTCGGAGCGCTTCTGCAAAAGGTCGAGGGCGTGCTGAAAGTCGCCGTCACGACGGATGTTATGAAGTTCCAGCACGAGGACGCCTGAATTGAAATATCCCAAGCGCTGATGAGGCAAGCCGAATCGATCGGCAAATATACGGTCGTCCATGCCCACGTCGCAGACCGCACCTATCGAACGGCCGCCGAGATCAACGGTATATAATTTGCGGATATCGCTTTTCACAACCAAATCCGCGTCAAGATAAATGACACGTCCAATGTCTACAGGTGCCAACTCGCCTATCATCAGCCGAAAATAGGTGGCGCGACTGATATGGCGCTTCCCTGGCATAGCGAGTACGGCGGGTTCGCTAATCTGGAGCCAGTTGAAGGCATGACCCACTCCACAAGACTCGAAAGAGGCGCGATCCTCTGCCGGTATGCCGTCATGCAAAACGAGAAAATTGAATCGAGCTCCCGGGGCGTTGGCAATCATGGAGGCAACGGCAACACCCGCATGCGGTAGGTAGGCCAAATCCAAGCCGAAAGCGATGTTGACGACATCTTGGTCCAGCGGTGCATACGTTCGTTCAGTTTTGGCTTCTGTTCTTGGCGCTGTGCCAAGACGATTTTCGCCAATCTCTCTAACCGCGCGCAAAGACCTGACGCATTCGGTCGCATTGCCGAGCCCGGAGGTAGTATCTGATGCTGGGGCTTTCATTATCCTCTCCCTATCGGCCAAAATCCTGCCGAGATAAGCGACATATGAAAAAGCGTAATGCCTTGAGTGCCCAGCCAGATCGCCTTATGCGCTCCTCGGGCTGGTCAAGGCCGTTGCCGGAAAATTGTTGCTAAGTATGCATGCGATCACTCGGTCTGGGACAATCGACCCAACCTGAAGATTGCCCAGCTATCAGCACGCAAATGGAAGCAACGGCATTTCTATGCCTGAAACACGATGTGACTGCTGTGCAAATGTTGTCGCTATGTTCAGCTAATTGTTATCTGGCGCTGTAATCGAACGTGATCAGCCATCGCGAAACATATCGCTTGTGCTATCACCTGACGATGTTGATATATTGCGCTCAGTCAGCTGGGGTAAATATGATCCAGCTACAGTCGGCGTATCCGCATCAAAATAACGAGAGATTGCCATAGTTAAGTCATCCTTTTCTATGGGCTATCGAAAATAATGATCTCAATACCATTCGTCCCTAAGATCGATAGTTGCTCAAAATACGAAGATTGGATCGCATGTTTGTATCGCTCTATATCACACACCTAGTCTGCCTACACCGACCACGATGGTATAGGAACATCCGAGACAGTGCTTGATATATTCCCTCAGTCAACCGCGGCAACCGATACTTTGGTATAATGCCATTGCGATTGATGCTATCTTCGCTAAAGAGAGGTCTGAACCGAACTTTTTGGTGAGTACGCCAATCTGGCGTGTTTCATGTGACGATATTATGCAATATCCCCGCTGCACTAGTCGGATGCTTCGCACTCCAAATCCAGCGCGTAACCGCGCGCACAAACAGTCCGGATAAGATCTGGCCCAGCTCTCCTGAGCGCTCGACGAATGTGCCCGACATGAATATCCACAGTTCGCGGCTCGACATTCATGCCCGCCGGGCCATTCGGCAACGCCGATTCACCGGTCATCGCCTGAAAGTCAAATATGGCTGGGTGCGGAGAGCGGCGTCATTCGCCGGCTGCGCCTTCCTGATAAAGGAGCGCATGATTTCCCGTGCCACTATGCACGCATGGGGCTACTGGAGACGCGGCGCCGTTGCCGAGCGTGAAGCCGACCGTGACTATCGAGACGATCGATCTTCCGATCTCAGCGCCTCAATCAGAGGCGCGACAACGGCCCTTGCAGCGATCGCGGCTGCTTCTTCATCGCGGCTATCGATCGCGTCCACGATCGCCGCGTGGGCCTCCAGGCCTGGCTCGGGCAGGTCATCGTGCTCCAGCGCGGAGAGCGTGTTGAGACGCACCATACTTGCAAAGTAGCGGTAGAGTTCGGCAAGGGCGGCGTTGCCGGAGATGCGCGCAATCGCACCATGAAATGCAAGATCAGCGTCAACGAAGGCCTCGCGGGTCTTATGATTGTGCTGTTCGCTGCGCTCTTTGAGAAGATCGCGAAGCAGCGCAACATCAGCTTTGCTGCAGTGGGTTGCGGCAAGCCTTGCGGCTTCCGTCTCCAGCATAGCCCGCAGCTCGAAGTGATCTCGCAGGCTCGATCGACTGACCCGACGCATGACCTCCGCGGGATCGACGTTCGAGCGCACATAGGTGCCGTCCCCCTGGCGAACTTCGAGAACATTGGCATGCGACAGGACGCGAATAGCTTCGCGCACCGTGTTGCGGCCGACCTGAAGCATGTCGGCCAGCTCCTGTTCCTTCGGAATCCGTTCGCCGACCTTCCAGGCTCCTCCTTCGATCTGGGCGCGGATCAGATCCATCGTTGATTCTACAAGGGAGCGCCGAGGCGCCTGGGGAAGCGTGACAGATGTGGACATGGCGCGTTTCATAACAGGAAAAACCCGATCATCCTATGTAAGAATGTTTGTTTTACCCAGGCGCTTGACCGCGCCTTACCTTAAACATAGGATGATCCTATGTTTAGAATATGAAATAGGCAACCAGGGCGCTTGATCGCACCTGGTCCGGTGATGAGGCAGCTCTTTGGGCTGGACAGAAATGGCGGAGAATGGCAGCGATCGGCACGGTATGGCTAGAATGGCTAACGGAACAAGCACCCTGCCGCCTGAAAAAGGGTCTCTCCCTGGTCCTGCGCATCGACCTGTTCAGCCCGCAATGGGGTTACATCTTCCGGTCGGCACTGGCCGCCGCACTCGCTCTTGGAATCGGGTTCGTCTGCCAGGTGGAGACACCCTATTCAGCAGCCACGACGGTGCTGCTCGTCGCCAACGCCAATCAGGGCGCGGTTCTCGCCAAGGGGACGTGGCGTGTCATCGGCACACTGATCGGTGGCCTCGTTGCCATCCTTCTGATGGGCTTTTCCGCCCAAACGCCGGCGTTGTTCGTTCTCGGTTTCGCTCTCTGGCTTGGGCTTTGCACGGGCGGCGCGATGATCTTTCGCCATTTCCGTGCCTCCGGGGCGGCCGTGGCAGGCTATACGATCGGGCTAGCGACCTACGGCTCGCTCGAACATCCCGACACCTCGCTTGAACACGCGCTCGGCCGGGTCGCGACCGTCGTGCTTGGTGTAGTATGCCTGGGCGTCGTCACGGCATTACTTTCCGCTCGGGCAACACCACCGAAACTCGATACCAGCTTCGCACGTCTCATCGCGGCCGTGGGTCGGTTTATTGCCGCAAGACTGCCAGGCGAAGCAAAACCGGACACACTGTCAGCTGTCGGCCTCGTGCCAGACCTGTTTGCCCTGGACGATCTGCTGGAACTGGCATCGGCCGAATCCGCAGAGGTAGCGTTGCGGGCGGGCACGGCGCGTGATGGCATGGCTGCGCTGTTCGCCAGCCTGGTTGGCGCGAGCGGCTGGCAGTCCGCCGAACAGCCGCATCCCCTCATCGCAACGGCAGCGATCCGAATCCGCCAAACTCTAGATGCAATATCCGAGGCATTGGCGTCGCCGGCTGGAGCCGAGGTCGCCCTGCGGTTGATCGAGGCCGTTCGCCATGACCTGAAAGCCTCTGCAGCAGAAGCGGAGAGGCTGGAAAGCGCAGACGGTCTTGACGTTCTGATCCAGATCGATCGCCTGGTCGAAATGATCGAAGACTACGAGTACGCGCTCGTGAGTTTGACGCGTCTGCGCAGTAAACGCTTGCACCGCATCCGTCGCATTTTTCGGTTTCACCGGGATTGGCGCGCCGGATTGGACAATGGCCTGCGCTCGGTCCTGGCGATCATCATTGGTGGTGTCTTCTGGATCGCCACGGGGTGGTCTGGCGGCACTCTGATGCTGCTCGTTCTCGCACCTTATTGCGTGCTCCTGGCCATGACGAGCAATCCGGCTGGCGCCGCTGTCGAGTTCGTAAAGGGCACGGTCGTCGCGGTCCCCACGAGTTTCGTGTGCGCCTTCCTCATCCTACCGCTGATCGACGGGTTTCCGCTTCTGATCGCCGCGCTAGCGCCATTCTGGATCGCGGGTCTCTACGCCACGACGAAACCGAAATATGCGGCCGCAGCGCTCGCCTATCTGGTCGCGTTCAACACGCTGGTCGGTGCGAACAACCCGATGACGTTCAATATGGCCTCCTGGTGCAATCAGGTTTGTGGCTGGCTGGCCGGCGTCATCGTGACGCTGCTGTGCTTCCGCCTCCTTCTGCCGCGCGACCCTATGAAGGAAGCTCGGCGCATCGTCGGGGCAATCCGAAACGACGTATTTGCTGTCGCCAGAAGCACCCGGCCAGTGGATCGGCTCGCCTGGGAGCACCTCCAGCACCATCGTCTGTCGCGCATAGCCCTCACGCTCAAGAGCGATCCTGTCGGCTTGCGGCCAATCATGGAGGACGGTTTCGCGGGCCTCCAGGTGGGCCGCGCGCTGCTGCGAATCCGCAACGCGCTCAACCAACCCGACTTCCCTGCATGGGCCCAGACGTTCACGCGGGCCGCTTTACGGGACTTGCAAGATCGGGGCACGACGCCGGCCGGCGCGGCCAACCATCTTCGGGCGACTGCCGCGCAACTCTTATGTGAACACGATGGTGATACGTCCGCAAGGCGCTTGGTCCACCGCGTTGCTTCGGCGCTTATGGATATCGGCTCGCTGCTCGACGCTCACGCCGCTTTCTTCGCTTTCGCCGGAGGCCGCCGATGCTGAGCGAGGTCAACCTTGCGGGCATCTATGTCCCGCCGCTTCTTTTCTACGCCTGCGCGATGCTGCCGCTCTTCTTGCTGCTGCAAACCATCCTGGCTCGTATCGGGCTATTGCGCCGGGTCTGGCATCCCGCCTTGATCGAATTCGCGGCGGCGCTTTCGATCCTCGCTCTTTTCATTCTCTATGCCTGAGTTGTCATATGCGTATTTTGAAGCCCTTGGCGCGCAGCGCCCTGTCACTTGTCATCCTCGGTGCAACCGTCCTGCTCGTCGTCACGCTGTGGCGCCAATATGTATTGGCGCCATGGACCCGCGACGGCCGGGTGAGCGCGGATATCGTGCAGATCGTACCGGAAGTCTCCGGCACGATCAGCGCCGTATCCGTTATCGACAACCAGTACGTCCATCACGGCGACATTCTCTACGTGATTGACCCTGCGCGGTTCCGCCTTGCCGTGGCATCCGCAGAGGCCGATGTCGAAGCGAAGCGTCAGGACATGCTCGTCCGCCAGGCGATGGCGGAGCGGCGAAGACAACTTCGGCAAGTCGTCTCCCAGGAGGACGTGCAGCAAACGGGCGGGGCTGCCGCCCAAGCCGCCGCCGCCTATCAGGGTGCGCTAGCGTCGCTCGATCTCGCCAAGCTCAATCTCGCGCGAGCCACGATCCGGTCGCCCGTCGATGGATATATCACCAATCTGCGGATGCGGCCTGGCGACTACGCGACAGCCGGCGTCACCAGGATAGCAATCCTCGACGCTACCAGTTTCTGGATCACCGGCTATTTCGAGGAGACGAAGCTCCGGCAAATTCATGCCGGCAGCCCGGCGCGGGTCATGTTGATGGGCTTTGACCAGCCCATCTCCGGCCGCGTCGAAAGCATTGGCCGCGGGATCGAGGACAGCAATGACACGCCGGGTCATCTCGGCCTGCCGAGTGTCGAGGCGACGTTTACATGGGTGCGTCTTGCTCAGCGCATCCCTGTTCGTATCCACATCGATCGCGTGCCACCAGGAATCGAACTTGCGGCGGGCATGACCGCCAGCGTTGCGGTTGGATCGGCGATCACCGACGATGCGCCCAAAGGCCATTTGCTTTCTTGGTTGCGGGCGATTCAGTGACAGCCGGACAAAGTAAGCGCGAATGGTCGGCGGCCTTGGCAATTCTGTTGCCGGATACCGCAGCACCGGACGGAAGCGTCCCACCGGTCGATTCGCCGGTGCGACTTGAGGCATTGTGGAGCGAGTTTCACGATGCTTCGAATTGAAGAATTGATTGCAAGTATAAATCCTGCAAGTAGCGCAATCATATTGGAGGCAATAGAGCAATGCGATCTATCACAATTCGCAATGTCCCAGATGAGGTGCATCGTGCCATCCGCGTCCGCGCTGCCCTGCACAGGCATAGCACCGAAGCCGAGATCCGCAGCATTCTGGAACAGGCGCCCAAGCCGGAAGGTCGTCTGAAACTCCTCACTTTGTTGACAACTATTACCCGTGAGGCTGGCGGACTGACCGACACAGAAACAGAGCGCCTCAACCAGCTCCGCGCTAAGACTCCGACCGAACCCATGAGTTTTCCATGACGGGAACGAATCCCAGATAGAGTGGCAAGACCTGAGTGGCTTTCTTGCTTTAATTGCCAATTCTCAAATTTTTTGCAGCATAACTATCTGATTTCTTTGCAGAACGAGTCTTGCAGCTAAGCCGCGCCTATTTAATTGAAGCCTTGAAGCTATCGATGACATCCTTGATCGCGTCATAGGGTTGGCCCGCGTGATAGGCAATCGTCAGCAACAGGCAGGATGGTCCATGGGCAGCAACGATTTCTCCGTGCAGCAGGAGCGTATCGCTCTTGCTGTCGAACTCAACCCGCCGTCCTCGATAATCGCCGAGTGCCGCATCGGACGATGTACCGGCAACAAGTTCGATGTTCTCCTTCTTGAACTGTCCAAAAAATCCGTCTGCCGTTTCCTTCAGCAATTCATCCAGCGGTTGGTTGGCAGCCCGCGACGAAGGATGCGCGCAGACGAGCGACACGAAACTCGCGGCCGCATCCGTCTGCCTGTTCGCCACCTGCATGAAGCCGGACAGCTTATCGTTGAATTGCACAGGCTCCACCTGCCATCCGCTAGGCCAAGTGACCTGCACCGGCATCGGTTCGAGCTTCCATTTAGCGATCGCCTCGGCCTGGATCTCCTGCCTTTCCTGCTGCTCGGCGACATCGCCAAGATGTGCCAGAACGAGCAGCGCCAGCGCGATCACGCCGCCGCGCATCGCCGCGCGCACAAACGAAGCCTCGCTCGATGATTTGTTCGTCCAGTAACCGGCAATCAGCGTACCGATCAGCATCGCGAAAACAGGTGGCCCCAGCGCATAACCCCAATTTCCGGCGTTAAATGCGTCTTGCGTCTGTCGCGACGATACCAGGATTGCGAGCAGATAGAGGAACGCGATCGCTGCCGTCCCAACGAACGCCCTCCGATAGGAATGCTGAACTGCCTGATGCTGCATATTGAACCTCATGCACGTAGCGGTGGCTTCTCGTCGTCGCACGATGCTTTGCGACGAACATGGGAACCGCAGACTGATCATAAGCCACTTCGTCGACCGTGAGCACGCCGATCGGCGGCCTTAGCTGCAGCAAACGACCATCCTCTTCAATTGCCATATCAGCGGCAATCTGTCCCTGCACACCGGAAATGCGAATCCCGTAGCGATCGAGCAGGAAGAGATAGAGAAGCGAAGGTAGTCTGCCTCATTTATCGGGAAACTCTGGCAGCAACCTAGCAAGAAGCGCCATCACTTCGTACATGACGGCCTTCCCCCGACGCTCCGCAGCCGATGGATCGCTGGGTCGCCCCTCAGGCCGCGGTTGTAGACACTGACGCGATGTCCCTCGTCAACAGCACGCTCGACGCAGGGATATGAGATTTGGCCGGTACCGCCAATGAAGAGCACATTCAAAGCCATGTGCAGGACCTCGGCGTCTGATTGGTAGGATCAATAACTGCCATTCATAACGCGAAAAAGCCTTATCGTCTCCCTCGATTGCACTTGCAATCACCATCACCGTCAGAAAACCGGGACGGCTTCAGATCGGCCGCGTGCGTGGGCCAGTCGGCAGGCGAAAACGAGGCTACCAGCGCAGGCTGACTTTGCCGACCAGGCTTCCGACCACCCCGCTCAGCAAGATGCCGAGCGTGTACCATATCGCGATGAACGGAATGCCGTTTTCGACGCAGGCCCAGGAATATACCCAGCCGCCGACGCCCCCGGCGCAGGCACCCGCAACGAAACCGGCCAGCGCTGGACGCGTTGGGGCTGCGCGCCTGAGAAACCACATGTTGGCACAGAAAGAGGGAATGCCGAAAGCCACGATCAGGAACGGGCAAAACGACGCAGAAAATCCGATAATCAAACCTGGATAGGATGAAGCTGGCGACAGCCCGAGCTGGACGATTGCCAGCAGCACGACGACGCCGAAGGCCAGAGCCAAAACCTGGACCATGCGGCCAATCGAACCTTCCGGTCGCGCAACCCGCTCAAGAGCGACGACCGTCGCGCTCATCAGTATGACGGTATATAAAAACTTCACCCAAAACGCCGCAACCGTCACATGGTGCAGATGCGGGCGAAAGGTGAGCGATATCAGCAGCGCGACAGCCGCGCCGACAACGCCGACAACGATGGCAAGTGCGAGCCGCATCCGCAGCGCATGAGGGCGAACCGGGGTGAGGTCACTCACCAGAGCCTCGATGAATTCATCATTTTTCGTCATTGGCAAAACCCAGCTTACGTCCAATCGCGCGCATCCCCCGGTGGATGCTGACGCGAACCATTGCTTCAGACTGCCCCGTTTCGATCGCGGCTTCAGCAGTGGTCTTTCCGGCGATCTTTACCTGCCTCAGAAGCTCCCTCTGTTTGGCGGGCAGTTGATCGAGAAGACGGTCGACGTCGAGGTGGGCAAACAGCGCTTCCTCTCGAAATTCGGCGGCGATCTCGTCTCCCAATGCAATTTCGACGTCTCTTTTGCCGCCATTTGCCCTGAAGTGATCGATCAACTTGTATTTCGCGATCTGGAAGAACCAGGCGGTAAACGGTCGTTCCCGATCGTAGGTAATGCGCCGGCCATGCACTGCCAAAAGCACCTCCTGAACCAGATCCTCAGCGTCGCGGTCGGCATCGGACCCAAGCCTCCTGCGATAAAACGCCAAAAGCAGGTCGCGTAAAATAACGAGCAAACGCCTGTACGCAGCTTCATCGCCATCAAGCGACAGAAGCATCAAACCTTTCAGGAGCTGTTCCGATACCGATTTAGTCATTCACGGGCAGTCATTCGTTGAGCGGCGCTCTTTGTTACATCCTCAGGCGAATATTTTGTCTCCCTTCTTGCGATCACAACGGCGTGATCTCTGTAACGCATTCGCGAAGGTGCCGAATGAGGAAGCGGAATTGAGGGACAACATGCTGTCGTCGACACGACGTCATTTGCGGATTGCCCCGTTTCCAAAGCGATCACCCTACCCGCTCCAGAAAACCGGATGGGGATCATGTCGAGAAGATCGAAGATATGGAGAGCAGAATGTCGCTCACGAAGTTGAAGATCATGGGTATGGCGCTGGCGCTCGGCGCTGTGACCGCACTATCCGCACATGCCGCCGACAAGGCGCGCGTTCGCGGTGTCGTGGAAAGCCTCAGCGGCGATACGCTGATGGTCAAATCACGCGAAGGCAAGGACGTTACCATCAAGTTGAAGTCCGGATGGGCCGTCAACGGCATCGTCAACGCCGCGGTGACAGATATCAAGCCCGGGGACTTCGTCGGCATCGCCTCCGTTCCGACCGACAGCGGCATCAATGGCGCGCTTGAAGTGCTGATATTCCCGGCCGCCATGAAGGGCACCGGCGAGGGCGATTATGGTTGGGATCTGAAGCCGAAGAGCTCGATGACCAATGCGACGGTTGCCAGCGCCGTTACCTCGGTCAACGGACCTACCCTGTCGCTCACCTACAAGGGCGGCGAGAAGAAGATCTCCATCCCGCCGGGCACGCCGGTCGTCACCTTCGGCAAGGCAACGAAGGACGACATCAAACCCGGCGCCGGCGTTATCATCAATGGCACGACCGCCGGAGACAACACGGTTGAATCCGACCGTGTTCTGGTCGGCATAAACGGCGTCATACCGCCAATGTGACGCGTCCATGCCGACAGCACGGGTTGCCCGGTTGCCGATGGCATCCGGGCAACCTCAATGGACAGCGACCTCGTCGCAGTATGTAATTTCAGATGCCGCTTCCCGGCGACAGTCAGGAGAACCATCCATGGCAAGCATCGAGCAGATCGGCTGCGCGCCGCCATCTCCCCCCGCCAAGATCTTCATCCGCCGGCATTCGGCCCTCACGCGGATGACCCACTGGATCAACGTGCTGTGTCTGACATTGCTGCTGATGAGCGGCATGCAGATCTTCAATGCCGATCCGCAATTGCATTGGGGCAATTACGGCGCCGTTGAAGATCCATCCTGGTTCGAGATCGCCAGCAATCAGGATGGCGACAATGTCACCGGGACGTTGCGCATCGGCCGGCTGTCGATCACAACCACCGGCATACTCGGTGCTTCCACGGCCGACGGCGAAATGACGCCGCGCGCATTCCCGGCCTGGGCGACGATGCCCGGCTACCAGGATCTTGCGGCTGGCCGACGCTGGCATTTCTTCTTTGCCTGGCTGTTCGTCATCAACGGGTTCGTCTACGTCGCCTACGGCCTGATCGGCGGTCATTTGCGCCGCGATCTCACGCCGACGAGCGAGGAGGTCGCTCCCGGCAATATCTGGCACGAGATCAAGGACCACGCCCGTCTGCGCTTCCCGAAAGGCGAAAAGGCGCGGCGCTACAACGCCCTGCAGAAGCTGACCTATCTCATCGTCATCTTCATCCTGCTGCCGTTGATGATTGCTTCGGGGCTGACCATGTCGCCCGCGATAGATGCCGGCTACCCCTTCCTGCTCGATATTTTCGGCGGACGCCAATCGGCGCGCTCCATTCATTTCATCACCGCCTGGAGCCTGGTGGCCTTCGTCGTCGTTCATGTCGCGATGGTCGTTCTCTCCGGTCTTTGGAACAACATGCGTTCGATGGTGACCGGGCGCTATGCGATCATCAACGAGGAGGCTGATCGATGAGCTCCATTTTCACCCGCCGCAGTTTTCTCATCGGCTCGGCCGCCAGTCTGGGCGCCGTGGGCCTGACCGGATGCGATGACATTTCTCAGAACCAACATGTGCAGAAGGTGCTCGCTCTGGCCGAGCGGCTAACCATGGGCACACAGCGGCTCGTCGTTTCCCCGCAAACGCTTGCCCGCGAATATACGGAGGCCGACATATCGCCGAGCTTCCACCCGAACGGATCAACCCAGCCAAACAGCGCCGAATATGTCCAGATGGTCGAAACCAAGTTCGCCGACTGGCGTCTCAAGATCGACGGCATGGTCAACCGGCCAATGGAATTTTCGCTGGCTGATCTGAAGAAACTGCCTTCCCGCACACAGATCACCCGCCACGACTGCGTCGAAGGCTGGAGCGCTATCGGCAAATGGCAGGGCGTTCCTCTTGGACTGATCCTGCAGACTGCGGGTTTGAAGCCGGGTGCCCGCTACGCGGTTTTCTATTGTGCGGACGAGCTGGAGCAGACGCTCGACGGCAGCGGCCGCTACTATGAAAGCATCGACCTGATTGACGCCTTTCATCCGCAGTCGATCCTCGCCTATTCGCTTAACGGCAAGGATCTGGAAGTCGAGCACGGCGCGCCCCTGCGCCTGCGCGTCGAGCGCCATCTTGGCTACAAACACGCGAAATACGTCATGCGCATCGAAATCCGCGACCGGTTCGATGATCTATGGGGTGGCAATGGCGGGTTCTGGGAGGATCGTGGCTACGAGTGGTATGCCGGCATTTGAGATGTCTGCCAGACGTCAAGCATCGGGCGCTGCGACCGTAACCGCTTCTCAATCTACTTTGCCTGTTTGAAGCAGTCGTGGGCCATACCGAAATGGAAATTGGGATTAATTCAATATGAAATTCAATACTTTGTAAGCGAGGCCGTCGGATGCGGAACAAAGGCAGAAGCGCGTGAGCCAACCTTCGTTATGTCATCTGATCGCGCCTTGATCGGATTGTCGCCCGGATCGTGTCGACCTTCCGTTGTCTCGTGACACATTGCGATGCCGTTGGGGGAGAACGGCATCCAACAGCGGTCGGTGCGCTCTCACCACGGAGTGCCATGGCGGCACGAACGATATCATGGGCTTCATGAACAGCCGGCAGTTTGCCACCAGGGTAATGGTTTGCGGCACGGGACGTAGGTTTTCGGGACAAGCAACACCTCCTGCGTCCGGCGCAGGGAGCGGAAATCGATCTGGGCGACTGTTGATCTATCGTCCCGAGCATTTTGAATACTATCGGAACAGGAGGCCGATTTTTGCATAAGAACTGCGAGCTTCTGACGGCAAAACTCTCACCCATTGCGTAAGCGACGACCGACCTCCTCAATCTACGTTTTCAGAACGTCGAGATGAGCCTAGCAGGCCGCTTCCACATGGGCGAAGCATCGGTGCATTTGATCTCGGCAAGCTCGTAAGGATCGACCTTCGTGAAATCTGGTTAAGTGAGTCATCTCGTTTCACATCGTGGCTGGCGCGCGAAGAAAATCTGCTTATGGGCGGCACCGTGAGAGCCCGTGATCGCGTAGATCGCACCGACGCGATTCTCTCGGTTAATCGTCCCGGGTCGGCGGCCATTGGCGGGCGGTATATACGAGCGCCATTACCCATACCGTGTTTCCAGTTTCATCCACTTCGTAGACAAGCCGATAACTTTCATGCGGGATAAATTCACGTATGCCAGGGATCTTGCCCATACGACCGAGCGTCGGGAAATCGCCAAGCTTGCCCGCCGCCTCGCTGAACACTTCGTCTATCTTGAGCGCTGCACGCGGATTGTCGATTGCGATATAATCGACAATGTCCGCTCGATCCAGTCGCGCCACTGCAGTCCAACGGACTTTCACAGATCCGCCTTATCGATCCGGCGGCGCAGTTCAGCACGGCGTGCCGTCGCTTCGGCTTCAGCTTCCTCATTGGAAACGTGCATGCCCGCGTCACGCTGTCTGCGTGCAATCTCCACCTTGCGACGCAGGTAGTCATCGTACTGTCGCGCCTCTTGGCGACGGTTGATATATTCCCGCATCAGCTCGCGCAGCACTTGGGCCGCCGGCCGGTCATCCGCGGCGGCTTCGGCCATGAACGTGTCGCGCAACTCTGGCTCCAATTTCATTGTGAAAACGGCTTTCGTCGACATGGCAAGCTCCTGTTTTGCTATACCAAGTATATACCAAAGCATTACCTTTGTCGCTCACTTTCATCGCGGGCGAGTTGTCGGCCGATGCCGATTTGCGTGCCTCTGGCGCGGCAATTCCAGAAACAGTACGACCAACTCACTTTGGCGTCACAATGGGCGTGCGCGAAACGATTCCCCTACCTCGGACAGGCCTTGTCTATCTCTGGCATGCGCTGCGAAGTTCGCCCGAACCGTCTCATCCTGTCCGCAGTGGTGCGGTCGCCTCGACGATTGCGTCGATAGCGACCCTCAGTCGGGGAAGGAGTATCGGGGACGCAGGCCAGATCGCGTTTATGGGAAGGTGTCCGGATACTTGATCGTCGAGGATCGGAAGCAGTCGGCCGTGGGCCAGATCGTGCGCTACGAGCCAGCGTGGAACGAGGCCGATCCCCTGGCCTTCGCGAATTGCGCCCAGCGTCAGAACCCCTCCATCAAGCAGAAGTCTGGCCTTGGGATGCCAGATCGTCTTGCTTCCATCGCGCTGCTGGAAATGCCACGCTCTCGCTCTGCCTTTCTGAGACGTGGCAATCAGATCGTGGCCTCCAAGCTCTTCGACGCTGTTCGGCATCGACCGGCGCCGGATGTATTCCGTTGCGGCGCAGAGCACTATGTGCTGCGTGCCTAGAGGCCGTGCGACCAGTGCATTGACGTCAGGGAGGTCTCCAATCCTAACGGCGAGATCGATGCCGGAGCCAGGAAGGTCCACTGGCTCAGTCGAGCTGGATATTTCCAGCGAGAGTGCCGGCCACCGCCTACATAGCTCGTATAGCGCCGGAGCGATGATCTTCGCCCCGAACAAAGGAGGAAGACTGACGACCAGCCTGCCGGACGGCTCCTGCCTGAGATGTGCGATCTCCGCCTCCGCCCTCGAAATGTCTGTTCGGGCCTGCCTGCAGACATCCCGATAGACGATGCCTTCCAGGGTGAGGTTGAGACGCCTCGTCGTTCTTTGGAACAGTCTGATGCGCAGACGGTTTTCAAGACGCCCCACCGCCTTGGCAGCCGCGGATGGCGACAGGCGCAGACGCTCGGCGGCGGCGGAAAAGCTTCCACTTTCACAGACCGCCAGGAACACACCGATTTCGTCGCCAGGATGATGAGCCATACCAAAGATTACCGAATTTAATTCCTAAATTGGCGGAATTTTACGCTATTTTCTAGCCATACAGGCTGCAATATTCTAACTCCATGGAAAACACACGCACATATGCAATCATCGGAGGAACGTCCGGCATTGGTCGCTCCCTTGCCCGCATGCTCGTCGAACGTGGGGATCGCGTTCTTCTCGGCGGGAGGTCTCATCAAAGGCTGGACTCAACCTTGAAGGAACTGGGGCAGCGGACGTCTGGCCGGGTCGTCGATATAACCGACCGCGCATCGTTAGAGATTTTCTTTCGCCAATCGCCGCGCCTGTCAGGCCTCTTCACACCGGCCGCCACCTACGTCACCGGCACCTTTGCAAGCGGAGCGCTCGAGAGCAGCGAGGAACTGTTCCGGGCAAAATTCTGGGGCCAATACTGGGCGGTGCATTCTGCATTGCCATATCTTAACCCCGACGCATCGGTCGTCTTGATGTCGGGAGCAGCCTCCGTCCGGCCAATCGGTGCTCCGGCCTATGCTGCATGCAATTCGGCCCTTGAAGGGCTGGCTCGTGGACTTGCGCTGGAACTTGCACCAATAAGAGTGAACTGCCTCTCGCCTGGAACCACAGACAGCGATCTCTGGCGGAACCGCCCCGACGACATCCGTAACAGCGCCTACGACCATTGGAAGACGCTATGCGCTTTGAAGCGTCCGGGAACCGTCGAGGAGCAGGCACAGGCCGCGCTGTTCCTTCTGGACAACGGCAACATGACCGGCAGCACCCTTTACTGCGATGGAGGCTACACCTTGCGATAACAGCCCAAAACAAATCAATTGATCATGTCGATGAAGCATCGTTTATAAACGGCGGCAGTTGAAGCTTCGCTTGGTGGTGGATGACGCTGCGCAAAGGGATGACGCCTCGCCCGAACTTCCCCCGGCCAAACGTTGGAGGATGCGGCACAATGGGCGGCCCCGTCGGGTGCGAGCGCACTCCTGTTCAACTTCAGCAAACCCGAAGTCATGCACAGCGGCACCAACCTCCAGATCGGCGTTTATGGCAATGCGTTCGAAGGGGAACAAGACGAGCCAGCCGCCAACGAGATCCCTCATGCGACAGAAGAGGACCTAAATGACGACGCCTATTCATGGGCCGATGCCGCTGTGACGATGGTCGGCGCCCGCGGGATCGGCGCCGATGATATTCATCGGCTGAAGAAGGCTCTCCTGAGTTCTCAAGAAGAGTAGGAGAGCCCTGCCTTCAGCATTCACATCCGCGGGCCGGTATCTGAAAACGATCAGGCAGCCTTGAAGGGAGCAACCGCAGACCTGTAGGCAATCAGATCTTCGATCGTGACAAGATGGAGACCATGCCGTTCGGCGAAAACCTCAAGCTCGGGAAGACGGGCCATCGTGCCGTCGTCATTCGCCACCTCGCAGATGACGCCGGCCGGCGAAAGGCCAGCGAGCCTGGCAAGATCCACGGCTGCTTCCGTGTGACCTGGACGCGACAGGACGCCGTTTGGGTGCGCGCGAAGCGGGAAGATATGGCCCGGCCGGGCAAACTCCTCCGGACGCGATCCGCACCGGACGAGAGCCCGAACCGTGGCAGCTCTGTCAGCGGCGGATATTCCGGTCGTGGTTTCCGGGATATAGTCGACCGATACGGTAAACGCGGTCTTCAGGACTTCGGTGTTGCGCGGCACCATCAGCGGAATATCGAGCTCGTCGAGCCTTTCGCCCTCCATCGGAACGCAGATGAGACCACGGGCATGGTTCATCATGAAGGCGATTGCCTGCGGCGTGACCGCTTCGGCAGCAATCACCAGATCACCTTCATTTTCGCGGTCTCGATCATCGACAACCACAATGATCTCGCCCCGCGCAATCGCGGCGATCGCATCTTCAATTTTCGAAATTGCCATTTTCCTGCCTTTCAAGGGTTGCCGCTTGGAACGGCGTGCATGGCCGGTTAAAGCCACCATTTTCCCTTGGGCGAACAAGCATGTGAACGCCACAATGAAGCAGCGTCTCCTGCGTTGCTCTCTTCCATCCGGACTATGACCGTCGGCTCCGGCATCTCACCGGATCTGCTGACCCTTCCGGCAACCGGAAGGCGCTCGCGGGCTCGAGGAAAATCCCCATACCGCCGGTGGGGAATTGCACCCCGCCCTGAGAACAATTGGAAGATAAGAGATCGATGCCTCGTTCCGCAAGAGGCATCGATCTCCGAATTGTCGAAAATCCGGTCCGCCCGTTGAACGCACCGTTCCTGATTGTCGAACTAAGACATGATCAGGCCACCGTCGACATTGATCGTCTGGCCGGTAATATAGGCCGCATCGTCGCTGGCAAGGAAAGTGACGAGACCTGCAACGTCTTCGCCCGATCCGGCCCGTTTCATCGGAATGCCCTCGACCCATTCCTTCATGAGCTCGCCGGGACCGTAATTGCCCAAGAGCTTGCCCCAGGCTTGATCATTATACGCCCACATATCGGTTTCGATGATGCCGGGGCAGAAGGCGTTCACGGTAATGCCCTCGGTCGCGACTTCCTTTGCCAAGCTCTGGGTAATGCCGACGACGCCCATCTTCGATGCAGCATAGTGCGGCGTGTAGATGAAGCCGTCGCGCGCCTGGCCGGAGGCGGTATTGATGATCCGGCCGCCTCGACCATGCTTGCGCATGCGGGCGATCGCCTCCTGGGCGCAAAGGAAGACGCCCTTGGTATTGACGGCCATGACCTTGTCCCATTCGCTCTCTGTCATATCCTCGACACGGGCAATGGTGATGACGCCGGCATTCTGGATCGACACGTCGACGACGCCGAAAGCCGCTTCGGCAGCCTCGTAAAGACCCTTCACGCTGACCTTGTCGGTTACATCGCCAACGAAGGAAATCGCCTTTCCGCCGCCGGCCTTGATCCCATCGGCAACCGCATGGATGGAATCCTCATTGGCCGAGACCACGAGATTGGCACCCTCGCGCGCGAACCGCTTGGCGATCGCCGCGCCGATACCGCGGCTCGCGCCGGTGATGACGACAGTCTTGTTTTCGAAGCGAAGCATTTCCCATTCCTTTTGCGGTATTGGCTAATGACGGCGCCATGAAATGGTCGATCGCGCCACCTGTAATTTGCGACTTCAGTCGGCTGCCAGGATGATCCCGGCGAACTCCGATGCCTTCAGCGACGCCCCTCCGACGAGAGCGCCATCGACGTTGGAAACGCTAAAGATCGCCTTTGCGTTCTGGGCCTTGACCGAGCCGCCGTAGAGGATCCTGACCCGGCCTCCGTCATCTCCCAGCCGCTCCTTGAGCATCTGCCGAATGGATGAGTGTATTTCCTCGATCTGTGCAAGGCTCGGAACCTGCCCAGTACCGATCGCCCATACGGGTTCATAGGCGATCATCGTGTTCGAACTGGTTGCGGTGTCGGGAATCGATCCTTCAAGCTGCGCACAGACCACCTCAGCCGCCCTCCCCTCGTTTCGTTCTGTTAGCGTTTCTCCGACGCAAATTATGCTCGCCAGTCTTGCTTTGTGGACTGCGGCAGCCTTACCCGCGACTACGCCATCCATTTCCCCGTAGGCGGCGCGGCGTTCGGAATGTCCCAGGATGACAAAGCGGGCGCCGATTTCGGCGAGCATCTCGGCAGAGACGTCCCCGGTATAGGCACCCATGGTCTGCGCGTGGCAATCCTGCGCGCCGACGGTAATCGCCGAACCTGCAGCACATTCGGCCGCCTTTTCCACCAGCGTGAAGGGTGGGCAGACGACGATGTCGCACGTCACCTTGCCCGTTAATCCCTTCAGCACCTCGATCTCAGCCAGGGAGGAAGCGAGACCGTTCATTTTCCAGTTGCCTGCAATCAGTTTCCGCATGACGTCACCAGCAGCAGAAGCCGCCGTCGACGAGCAGGTCGACGCCCGTCACGAAGCTCGCGGCATTCGATAGCAGGAAGACGGCGGGACCGACCATCTCATCGACGGTCGCCATGCGCTGCATCGGCGTCTGCTCCTCGAAGAGCTTGGTCTGGTGGACCATCTCCGGACGCGTGTTCATCGGCGTTGCAGTATATCCCGGCGAGATGGTGTTGACTCGGATGCCGCGGCCGACCCACTCCATCGCGAGCGACTTCGACATGTGAATCACGCCGGCCTTGGAAGCGTTGTAATGCGCCTGGCTCAGGCCACGATTGACGATGACGCCGGACATGGAGGCGATGTTAACGATCGATCCGCGTCCATTTTTCAGCATGGCGCGCGCTTCTGCCTGGCATGACAGGAAAACACCCTTCAGATTGATATCCATCAACGTCTGATACTGGTCCTCCTCCATTTCCTCTGCCGGCTTGGCATTGGCGATGCCGGCGGCGTTGACGGCAAGCGTCAGTGCCCCGAGCTCCGCCTCGGTGCGGGCAACCGCCTCCGCAAGAGAAGATTTGCTGGTGACATCGGCCGCAATCTGGAGGAAACGGCGACCGGCCGCCTCGATATGCGAGGCCGTGTTCGCCAGGCCATCATCGGAGCGGCGATCAAGAAGTGCGACGTCGGCGCCGCATTGTGCCAGGCCGATTGCGATGCGCTGCCCGATGCCGCTTCCAGCTCCGGTCACGAGCGCGACCTGTCCGCGGAGATCGAAAAGTTTCGGGGCGTTCAGAGTGATGTCCGACACCGCTCTTCCTTTCTATTTGTCTATATTGTCGCAAGTTCCATGACGGAGACATCGTTAGCCTCGTCACGATTGAGAATGCCTGCCTGTTTGCCCTGGGCAAGCACGAGAATTCGGTTGGAGACGCCGAGAACCTCCTCAAGATCGGAGCTGACGACAATGACGGCCACGCCCTGCTTGGCGAGGTTGACGATGATGTCGTAGATGCTGGCTCGGGCGCCGACGTCTATGCCTCGGGTCGGCTCGTCGAGGACCACGACCTTGGGATCGCGCATCAGCCATTTGGCGATGACGACCTTTTGTTGGTTGCCGCCGGACAGGTCGGAGGCATATTGCTCGGCGCGGCCCTTGACGCCGAACTTCGCCACGGCCTTTTCGGCGAAGTTGCCCTTCATGCGCGAGGTAATCCAGCGCCCACCGAGCCTGTCGAGATTGGCGTAGACGATGTTCTCGCTGATGCGATGGCCGACGACGAGGCCCTGTTCCTTGCGATCCTCGGGTACCATGACGATGCCCTTTGCGATCGCATCTGCCGGGTCGCGAAGCTTGAGTTCTTCGCCCTCGAGCCTGATCGAACCGGCGCTTGTCGGATCTGCTCCGGAAATGGCACGCACGAGTTCCGTGCGGCCGGCACCGACCAACCCGGCAATGCCGAGAATCTCGCCGGCCCGAACATCGAACGTCACATCCTGGAAGGACCCGTCAGGCGAGGTCAGTCCGTTGACCTGCAGCACCGCCCGGCCCGTCGGCTCGGGAAGCGTCGGGAACAGCCGGTCCAGCGAACGGCCGACCATGCTCTCGACGATGGTCCGAACCGGGGTGGCACTGTCGGCAAACTCCTGGACACGCTCGCCATCACGCAGGACGACAATGCGATCGGTGATCTGCTTGATCTCCTCCATGCGGTGCGAAATGTAGATGATGCCGACACCTTCTGACCGGAGCTTTCTTACCTGCTCGAACAGGGCCTCCGTCTCTGCTCCTCCGAGCGCGGCGGTCGGTTCGTCAAGGATCAGCAACTTGGCATTGAGGGCCAATGCCTTGGCGATTTCGATGAGCTGCTGATTGGCCGTCGAGAGACCTTCGACCTTGCGCGTCGCCGGAATATGCAGGTTCAGCCGCGCAAGCTGTTCCTGCGCGCGCCGGATCATCTGGGGGCGATCGACAACTCCGTTCTTCATCGGCCATCGCCCGATGAAGACGTTTTCAGCGATCGACAGATGCGGCAGGAGCTGCAATTCCTGGTGGATCAGGACTACACCCTTGTCGATCGCGTCGCGCGGTGCGGCTGGGGCATAGGGCTGCCCCAGCCATGTCATCATTCCCTCGGAGGGCGTGCGTGACCCTGCAATAATGCCAGACAAGGTGGATTTGCCCGCCCCGTTTTCGCCAAGAAGCGCAACCACTTCGCCGGCATGGACGTCCAGATCCACATTCTTGAGCACCTGAAGCGGTCCGTAGCGCTTGCTAATGCCTCGCAGTGAAAGAACGGGCTCAGTCACGGCATACCTCCTCAAGACCTCGGTACGATTAGGGATGGTTGGCGATGAAGCCGGCCACGTTTTCCTTGGTCGTCAGTGTGGCGTCCATGAGCTGCACCGGGGGCACTTTCTCGCCGGCGACGAGCTTGACGGCATTAGCGACCGCGTCGCGGCCCATTTTCTGGGTCTGCTGGGTCGCGGTAACGTCGAAAACACCCTTGCTGAGTGCTTCCAGAGCCGCAGTATCACCGTCAAAGCCGCCGACGACGATCTTCTGTGACGGGTTTGCTACCTTGATCGCCTGTGCTGCGCCAAGTGCAAGCGCGTCGGCCTGCGCAAACACGATCGACACATCCGGATTTGCCTGCAGCATGTTCTGCATGATCTGGAAGCCCTCATCCTGGGCCCACATGTTGGAATACTGCTCGGCAACGACCTTCACGCCGGGATTTGCCTTTAGCGATTCAGCGCAACCCTTGCTGCGATCGACTTCCGGCGTCGTGCCCTTCTGACCGTGAATGATCACCATCTTTCCCTTGCCGCCAGCTTGCTTGAGGATGTAATCGCAGACGGCTTTGGCCGACGCGACGGAATCCGTTGCAAGGAAGGTGTCGCCGGGGGCGCCATCGGCGTTGCGGTCGACGTTGACGACCGGAATGCCAGCATTCTTGGCAAGCTTGACCGGAACCGTTGCCGCCGCCGCGCCTGCGGGGATGTAGATCAAGGCATCGATATTCTGGGTCAGGAGATCCTGGATCTGGTTGATCTGGGTCGGGCCATCGCCCTTGGCATCCACGGTCACGACCTGAATGCCGCGCTTCTTGGCTTCATCCTCGACCGACTGCTTGATCTGATTGAAGAAATTTGCCTGCAGGTTTGCGACAGCCAGGCCGATTTTCTTCGTGTCTTTTGCCTGAACGGAGCCGAGCGACAACGAAAGCACTGCGGCCGAGGCCAGAAGAATACGCAAAAGTTTCATTTTATGTCCTCCTTTTTGCAATGAACCCTTGGGTAGTCCTCCCCCTCGGGCAAATGATCCGCTCCAAACCTTGTCGGAGAGGAAATCGTTAGGGACCGCCGGGCGCGGACCCGACTATCAGGCGCGCCGCCGGCGGATCGTTTCCGCACCGACCGCGAGTACGATGACAATGCCGATGATGACCTGCTGCAGGAATGGCGAGACATTGAGCAGGTTGAGGCCGTTGCGCAGGACGCCGATGATCAAGACTCCGATGAGCGTTCCGCCAATGCCGCCGGATCCGCCGGAAAGGGAGGTTCCGCCAATGACGACGGCCGCAATCGTATCAAGTTCATATCCAAAGCCGCTGGACGGTTGAACGGAGTCGAGGCGGGCCGCCAGCACGATACCGGCCAGACCGGCAAGCACCGCACTTGCGACATAGACGGCAATCGTCACGAGCTGGACATTGATGCCGGCGAGACGCGCAACTTCCGGATTGCCGCCGACGGCATAAAGCATGCGCCCCTCGGAGCGGAAGTGAAGGAATACCCAGGCCACAGCGACGACCGCGAGCATCAGGAAAACCGTTGCCGTCAGAACGCCGAAATGACGGTCGATTGCCAGCATCATGAACCAGTCGGGAAACCCGACGATCTGCTGGCCGTCGGTGATCATGTTCGCGACGCCGCGCGCGGCGGACATCATCGCCAGCGTCGCGATGAAGGCTGGAACCCTGAAAAGGGTAACGAGAAGTCCGACGATCAGCCCGCTGGCGGCGGACGCGACGAGCGCCACTGCAATCCCCGCAACGAGCGGCAGGCCGGCAATATTTGCCGCCCAGCCCATGACCATCATGGCAAGCGCAAGCACCGAACCAACCGAAAGGTCGATACCGCCGATCAGGATGACGAAGGTCATGCCGACGGCCATGATGCCAAGCACGGTGATCTGATCGAGGATGTTAAGGCCGTTGCGGAGCGAGAGAAACGCATCGGTGCTGAGGCTTAGGAAAACGCAAAGAGCGAGCAATCCAACAAGCGGCCCGGTCGCGCCGGTAAGCTTTCTTAGCCATGTCACGGACGGACGGCTCTGTTCATTGACGTCGATCGCCACCATCATTCCTCCCAGGGGTCCGAGGCCAGCGGCCATGCCTGGCTGCTAAATCTTCAAACTAGAATATTTATTCACATATGCTGGAAAATTCATTACCAACTCGATTTGGCGCTGTCAACAGAGTCCTTTCGACCCGATTTGACAACAACCTGCCGCTAAGGGCTTGACTAACAGCCTTCCTGTGCAAAAATATAAATACATGAATATTTATTCACGCGAGGAAACAATGGAGCCTTCCGAACTTGAACGCATTGCTCGCCAGATACGCCTGCGAGACCTCCAGGCAGTCTATGAAGCAGGTGCGGGACATATTGGCGGCGAGATGTCCGTGATCGATCTACTGACTGCGCTGTACTTCCGCGTGCTGCGCATCTGGCCGGATCAGCCGAAACATCCCGATCGGGACAGGTTTGTGCTGTCCAAGGGACATACGGCATGTGCGCTCTACGTCACTCTGGCAAAACGCGGCTTCATTCCGGAAGAGGAAATCGCGACTTTCCTGAAGCCGCATTCGCGACTCAATGGTCATCCCAATTGCAACAAGGTGCCGGGCGTCGAAACCAACACCGGCCCCCTCGGGCACGGTCTGCCGGTTGCCGTCGGCATGGCGAAGGCGGCGAAGTTATCGGGCGCTGGCTACCATACCTATGTCATCACCGGCGACGGCGAGATGCAGGAGGGCTCCAACTGGGAGGCGATCATGGCGGCAGCGCAGTTCCGGCTTGATAACCTCACCCTCATTGTCGACCACAACCGTTTCCAGCAAGGCGCAGCGCTTTCGGATACGAACGACATCGCCCCGCTCCGCCCGAAGCTCGAAGCCTTTGGCTGGAATGTCAGCGAAATCGACGGCAACACCATGCGCGAGGTCGTCCCGGCGCTCGAGCATCGAAGCGACCGTCCGCATTGCATCGTCGCGCACACCAACAAGGGACATGGGATCTCCTTCATGCAGGACCGTGTCGACTGGCACCACAAGGTTCCGAACAAGGAACAATATGAAATCGCATTGGCAGAATTGTCGGAGGCACTTTAATGAATGCGCCCGTGAACGCACCCAAGCTCCATGACTGCCGAGACGCTTTCGCATCGACGCTCGAACGCCTTGCCGCCGAGAACGAGAAGATCGTTGCAGTCTGCAACGATTCGGTTGGATCTTCGAAGCTCGGCGGCTTCAAGTCCAAGTTTCCCGATCGCCTGATCAATGTCGGCATCGCCGAGCAGAACATGGTCGGCGTCGGTGCGGGCCTCGCCAATGGCGGGCGCCTCCCCTATGTCTGCGGCGCCTCGCCGTTCCTGACGGGCCGATCGCTCGAGCAGATCAAGGCCGACATTTCCTACTCGAACGCCAACGTCAAGCTCGTCGGCATTTCGTCCGGAATGGCCTATGGCGAACTCGGCCCTACCCATCATTCGATCGAGGATTTCGCCTGGACGCGCGTTCTGCCCAACCTTCCCGTGATCGCACCCTGCGACCGCATCGAGACGGCCGCCGCAGTGGAATGGGCGGCAAGCTATAACGGCCCCTGCTTCCTGCGCCTGTCGCGCGTTGGCGTGCCCGACCTTTTGCCGGAAGGGCACAAGTTCGAGCTCGGAAAGGCCAATCTCCTGCGTGAAGGTTCCGATGTCACGCTCATCGCAAACGGAACGCTGACCCATCGCATGATGAAGGCCGCCGACATTCTCGCGCAGCGTGGCATCAAGGCCAAGGTGCTCAATCTCGCCACGGTCCGCCCGATCGATGAAGATGCCGTCATTGCGGCGGCAAACGAAACCGGCGCGATCGTGACGGCGGAAGAGCATTCGATCTTTGGCGGGCTGGGATCGGCTGTGGCCGAAGTTGTTGTCGACAATGCTCCCGTGCCGATGACGCGCCTTGGTGTTCCCGGCGTCTACGCACCAACCGGCTCGGCCGAATTCCTGCTCGACGAATTCGGCATGGCTCCATCAGCTATTGCGGACGCCGCGCAAGCGCTTATCAAGCGCAAGTAGGCCATAAGCGCGCATTCGAGCCGGGGCGGACTGCCGCCCCGGAGCGTTGTTATCAGTGGAGGGTATGATGCGGGCCATTCTGGCAATCGACCAGGGGACCACCAATTCCAAGGCGGTGCTGGTCTCCGAAAGCGGACACATCGTTGCCAGGGGCTCGGCCCCGGCGGGAATCTCCTATCCGGAGCCGGGCTGGGTCGAGCAGGATCCGGATCGAATCCATGCGTCCGTGCGCGAAGCGATCGAACTTTGCCTGCAAGATGCGCCTGGCGTGACAATCGAAGCGGTAGCAATCTCCAACCAGCGCGAGTCCGTTACCGTTTGGCATGCCGAAACAGGCAAGCCGCTTGGCCCGGTGTTGAGCTGGCAATGCCGGCGCACCGCAGCGGATTGCCAGCGTCTCATCGCCGATGGGCACCTGAAGCGTGTCGAGGCGCTGACCGGCCTTCCGCTCGATCCTATGTTTCCTGGCCCGAAGTTCCGCTGGCTCCTCGATCGGATCCCGCATGGGAGAAAAGTCCGCATTGGAACGATCGATAGCTGGCTCATTCATTGCCTGACCGGCGGCCGCAGCCATGTTTGCGACGCCTCGAATGCCGCGCGAAGTCAGTTGTTCGACCTAGAGGGCCAAGCCTGGAGCGAGGAGCTCGGTAGTATCTTCGGGGTCGATATCCGGCTCCTTCCCGAAGTGCTCGACAGTTCCGCGGATTTTGGCGCTACGCATGGTCTTGCCGGCGTCCCGGATGGCACGCCGATCAGATCGGCCATCGGCGACAGCCATGCGGCATTGTTCGGCCACGGAGCCTTCAAGCCGGGCGATGGCAAGGCGACCTTCGGAACCGGGTCCTCCGTCATGACCACCCTTCCCCGCTTCATCGCGCCACGCAATGGCATTACGACGACCGTTGCCTGGCGCATTGACGGGCAGCCGACCTACGCATTCGAGGGCAACATTCTTGTGTGTGCCGCAAGCCTGCCATGGATGGCGAGCATTCTGGGCCTTCCGGACGTTGCATCGCTTGTCGACCTCGCCGCGACCGCCGAGCCAGATGGTCCGGGGTTCGTACCCGCCTTCGTCGGGCTCGGCGCGCCCCACTGGAATTCCGACGCGCGCGCGCTCTTCTCGCAGATCAATTTCAGCACCACCCGCGCGCAGATGGCCCGCTCGGTTACTGACTCGATCGCACTCCAGGTGCGCGACGTCATCACGGCGATGCGTGCGCAGAGCGGCGGCGAACTCGGCACGCTTTACGTCGATGGTGGACCGAGCCGGAACCGCTTCCTCATGCAATGCGTATCGAACCTGGTAAGACACGCTGTCATCCAGTGCGAAGCGCCGGAAGCATCGGCGCTTGGAGCAGCTTATCTTGCCGGTCTTTCTATCGGCCTCTGGCCGGATCTCGATGCTATAGCGACACTTCCGCGAAACACCGAAGTCATCGAGCCGGAAGCCATCGACGATACGACCCTCCTGAACAGGTGGAATGATGCGCTGGCCCGCTCGACGTTGCCGACAACTCCGGTTAAAGGTGAATAAAAATTCACCCCGGGATCAACGATGGCTCGCCTTAACGAACTCCGCCTCATCTCAAGAGTTGCCCAGATGTACCATATAGAGGGCAAGCGGCAGGCGGATATCGCGCAACATCTTCGCCTGTCGCAGGCAACCGTTTCGCGCATGCTGAAACGGGCCGAAGCGGAAGACATCGTGCGCACGAGCGTCATTCCGCCAGTGGGCACCTATAGCGACCTGGAAGGAGCGCTACGCGAGAGGTACGGCCTCCCCGAGGCGATCGTCGTCGAATGCACCGAAGACCGGGACGGAGCCATCATGGCCCGGATCGGCGAGGCTGGCGCGCATCTTCTGGAGGTTACGCTCGCACCCGGCGAAATCATCGGCGTGTCGAGCTGGAGCCAGACGATTTTCAGGATGGTGGAAAATATTCATCCGCAAAAAAGTGCCCAGGCCAAATATGTCGTCCAGACGCTTGGCGGCATGGGCGATCCGTCGGTCCAGACGCATGCCACTCAGCTGACCACCCGCCTCGCACGGCTAACGGGTGCGGAGCCAAAGCTTCTTCCCGTGCAGGGTGTGACAAGCTCGCGCGAGGCCAAACTCCTGATGCAGGCGGACCCGTTCGTGCGGGAGACGATGGACCTCTTCGGCAGCATCACGCTCGCCATCGTCGGCATCGGCGCCGTCGAGCCATCAGAATTGCTGGCAAGATCCGGCAATATCTTCTCGTCACGGGAGCTTGCCGACCTTGCCGAGGCAGGTGCGGTCGGCGATATATCGCTGCGGTTTTTCAACAAGGACGGCAAGCCTGTAAAGACGCCGCTCGATGATCGCGTCATCGGCTTGCCTCTTGAAGACCTCGAACGGGTCGATCGGGTCATCGCGCTTGCGGGCGGTGCAAAGAAGACGGCGGCAATCGCCGGTGCCTTGAGGATCGGGGTTATCGATACGCTGATTACGGACAAGTTCAGCGCCGAGCGCCTAATCGAGGCATGAGATCGGCAGGATCGTCACTCGCATTCAATCGAGGGTTGCTGCTCTTGAAGAGATAAGAACCGATGGTCCTGTTGTTGCTTCAGGCCTTGTCTTGCAAGAGAGCGGAAGAGAGAGAGAGACGAATTTCACCGACCCCGTTCTGTACCTCCGCTGCAAGAGATAAGGCTTACCGCTCGGGATGGTCTCTGGCAGCCCTTATCGTCACTTCCCGATCAGTAAGAATGGCATCGTGTTTTACGAATCTTCCGTTCGGTAAGCCGCCATAGGAGATGGTCGATGTTCAGGTCCGCACGCAAGTTCAGCGCCGCCGTTCGGGGAAAACGCAAAGGCTTCGGCTGGACATGGGCCGAGCTTGCCGCCCGCGCCGGAACGGGCGAACGCTTCATCGTCGAACTCGAGTCCGGCCAGCCGAATTGCCAGCTTGAGAAAGCGCTGATCGTGGCGCGGGCTGTCGGCATCGGGATTGGCGATCTTAGGACGGTCCAGTGGGCCCGGCTGTGTATGACGATGACCTCGGCTTTCTGCCGACCTTCGGTGAGGGTCGATGACAACTATTTTCCATGAAACCCTCCCCGTTATCCATTTAACCTTCCAAGACGAATGGAGGCTAGACTACGATCCAGCCTGGGAAGCGCACCACTCAACCTTCCCGACGCTCAGGCGGGTGGAGGAGCTTGTTGAGGCTATCAACACTACCTGTGAAGACATAGCGCCGCAAATCGCTGCGATGGCGGGAGATCCGACGAGAGTCCTCGAACGTATCTCCCGCAACGTTCAAAAACGATGCGGGCGGATTCAGGCACAAAACCGCAACTGGCGATGAAAGCAGAAACCGAAGCCGTGCCGAAAACGGAAATTATTTCCGTTTTCGGAAGAAGCAGACAGCGGAAGTCGTCCTTCTTGAGGGCAGCTTGCATCCTCAAGTCGGTCGGACAGCGAGTTGGCCCCGCCACAGAGCCGGTGACGTACGCATGTTAAACTAAGCTAACCCAAACTAGAATTGTCCACTTATTGAACCATCGTAGGTTTATGAGCCAGCTCGGGCCGGAGTTTCCTGGCCGTAAAGAGGCCAAACAGCGGTTGCTCAGATATCAAGGATGAGACCTTTAGCCTTCAGCACAGGTTCGAGCTTGCTGACTTCGATGACTGACTTGCCTTGCTTGTAGGCTTCGATGTAGCCAGCCTCGGCCTCTTCACGAACCTCTGAGAGGCGAGCAACGTCCTGCGCCTCCCCCTGACGAACGATGACCAGCCCGTCAGCGTCGCCGACGACGATGTCGCCGGGATTGATGATCTCGCCGCCGACGATGACCGGGTCGTTGATTGTCGCGATCGTTTCCTTGACCGTGCCCTTGATGCAGACGCTGAGCGAGAAGACCGGAAATCCGAGCTCCCTCAGCTGCAGCGTATCGCGCACGCCTGTATCGGTCACCAGGCCGCCAATGCCCTTGGCAAGGCAGGCATTGGCGAGCACATCACCGAACGAGCCGGCTTCCTCATACTCCCCTGCGGAAACGACGATGATATCACCGGGTTTGGCGTAGTTGATCGCAAGCTGCAGCATGATGTTGTCACGCGGCGCGCATTTCACCGTGAACGCCGGGCCGCAGAGCTTCATTCGGTAGTCTACGGGCTTCAGCCGCGAGGACAACGCGCCACGGCGACCTTGAGCCTCATGGATCGTTGCTGGCGAGAATTTAGCGAGCGCGTCGATGTCGGCCATGCTCGGGCGCTTGGCAATATCTTTGATGTGGGTCACGGAAACCTCCCATGGTTAAGCCGGCGGCGGGCGCGCCCACCGCCTCTAATCGATGACAATTTTCGGATGGATAACTGACCGGCTAAGCGAGCCTTCGTCAGGGGATCGGATCAAATTTCAGTTCGGTAATCGGTACGACCTTTTCGGTGCGTGTCATCTTGTACTCGGTATTGGCCCCGAGCCATTTCTCCCAGATCTTGTTGATCTCGCCATCGCCGTCGAGCTTGTGGAGGATCGCGTTGATCTTTGCGGTCAGCGCCGGCTGATCCTTTTGCATGCCGATCCCGACAGGCTCCAGGAGCAAAGGTTCGTCGATCATGCGCATCGGCTTGCCCTTGGTCTTGGATTCGTTGACGAGCAGCGTCGTTGTCATCGTGTTGGCGACGAGGCCGCGCGCCTTGCCCTGTTGAACGGCGAGATAGGCAGACCCGGTATCCTGGAAGGTCAACGGGTCGGACTTGTTGAGTTTGATTGCCAGTTCCGAAGTCGAACCCTTGGTCGATGCGAGACGCTTGCCCTCGAAATCGGCCTTCGTCTTGCCGGCGTCATCGGCGGGAACGATGAGCATTTCCTTGGCGATGTAATAGGGGTCGCTGAACTGGATCTGCTCGGCGCGGCTCAGCGTATAGGCAAGGTTGGCGACCGTTATATCGACACGGCCCAGCTTCACTTCGGGAACTCGCGCCTCGACCGAGATAGGCTTGATCTCGGCCTTTACACCCAGTTCGTCTGCAATCGCCTTGCAGAGATCGACATCGAAACCGACCATTTCCCGGGTTTTCGGGTCAGGCGAGGCAAATGGCGGCACGTCGGCATAGGTCGCGCAGCGAAGCGTCTTTGCCGACATGATGGTGTCGAGCTGATCTGCCTTGGCCGGCAAGGCAATGGCGACGCCGGAAAGCGCCAATGTCACGGTGAAGCATTTCCAGTTCATTGCTGTTCTCCTTGTTATTGATTTCAGATGCCTAATGGCGCAGATCCGAAAGAAAGCGCTGCGCCCTGGGATGGCGAGGGCTCTTGAAGAACTCCTCGGGAGGCGCGGTCTCCAGGATCTCTCCGGCATCGATGAACCAGATCCGATCTGCCACGTCGCGAGCAAAGCCCATTTCATGGGTGACGCAGAGCATGGTCATCCCCTCGGCCGCCAGGCTTTTCATAACACTCAACACTTCGCCGACCATCTCGGGATCAAGCGCACTCGTCGGCTCGTCGAAAAGCATGACCGGCGGCTCCATTGCGAGTGCGCGGGCAATGGCGACGCGCTGCTGCTGGCCGCCTGAAAGCTGGCCCGGATAGGCGTTGGCCTTGTCGGCAAGACCAACGCGATCCAGCAATGCGAGCGCCTTGTCGCGCGCCACTTTCGCCGGCACGCCCTTGACCCGGATCGGCGACATGGAAACGTTGTCGACCACGGAGAGATGAGGAAACAGGTTGAAATTCTGAAAGACGAAACCGATGCGGCTGCGCAGCCGATTGAGCTCGGCAGCACCCATCGCGGCATGAATATTTTTTCCCTCGAAGTCTATCGAACCGCTATTGATCTCTTCCAGGCGGTTGATCGTGCGGATCAGCGTCGACTTGCCGGAGCCGGACGGTCCGCAAATGACGACGACTTCGCCGCGGCTGACATCGGCGTTGATGTTGTTCAATACCTGGTAATGGCCATAGCTTTTGCAGACCTCGTGAAGACGGATCTCTCGAGCGCCGTCCTGCGGTGCGGAAACTGGGGTGCTCATAGCTGCTCCGTGAATGCTTTTAAGGGAACGACATCGCTACGCAGGCGTATCTTCCGTGGCCCGGCTCGCCGTCGGGCAATTCGCCGTTCGACGCTGTTTGCGACATGGGTCAGGCTCCAGCAGAGCACATAGTAGACAACGGCGAGGATGAAGAAGACTTGGAAGGGTTGCGACAGCAGCTGGTTGTTCACCTGGCTTGCCGCGAAAGTCAGATCGGGCACGTTGATGATGTAGCCAAGCGTCGTGTCCTTGATCGTCGAGACGAAGGTCGAGATCATGCTCGGGATCATGTTGTAGAGCGCCTGCGGCAGGATCACGAAGCGCATCGCGCCGATGTAACTGTGGCCAAGCGCTCTTGCGGCATCCATCTGCCCTTGCCCGAGCGAAACGATGCCGGCCCGCACGACCTCGCTCAAGAACGCGCCCTCGTAGATCACAAGCGTGACCAGCATGATAAGGAAGCTCGGGACATCCGCCCCCGTCCACAGCGGAACGATGAAATAGCACCACAGGATCAGCATCAGAAGCGGAACGCCACGCGTGATGTAGACGAGGCCGGTTGCCGGCCATCTGAGCACCGCCCATTTGGAGAGGCGGGCCATAGCAAGCAATATGCTGACAGGGAATGCGAGCGCGATGGCAAGCGCTGAAAGGATAAGCGTATTGGCAAGGCCGCCCAGCGGGCCATTGGGATACTGGCCGATCAGCAGCAGCAGCCAATAATCGTGGACGATCTTGATGATGTCCTGGATCATGCGCGCGCCTTCCGCAACGGATCGCTGCGCTGGGAGATATAGGCGCCGAAAGCCATGATGATGAGGGAGAAGAACAGATAGATGACCGTGCCGATCAGATAGATCTCGAAAGTGCGGAAACTGACATTGTCGATTTCCTTGACGGCATGCGTAAGTTCAGATGCACCTACGACGATCGCGAGACTGCTGTTCTTGAAGAGGGAGACGCTGTGATTGATGAGCGGCGGCAGGGCATTGCGCACGCCCTGGGGCATGATGACAAAACGCATGGCCGAGATGTAGCCATGCCCGAGCGCCTTGGCGGCTTCCATTTGTCCTGGGCTGACTGACCGCAGGCCTGAGCGCAAATCCTCGCTGAAATAGGCGGCCTGGCACAACCCAAGACCTATGATGGCAAAGATCGCCTCGGCATTGTGATCGGCAAGCCAGTCGGTGACGCCTTGCGGCATCAGCGTATAGATCCCGAAATACCAGAACATCAGCTGCACCAGCGTCGGCACGTTGCGGTGATAGGAGACGTAGGCCTTCACGATCGGCTCGCCGATGCGAAGCGGCGAGACCCGCAGGGCAAAAAGCAGGATGGCCAGCGTCATCGCAAGGAACCAGGAGCAGATATAGATGACGAAGGTCATCTCGACGCCCTGCAAGAGCATCGCAACGTAGTCCGGATTTCTGAGGATGGCCGACAGGTCGAACCCGCTCACTGCTTGGCACCTTCCGCATCATAGATGGCGGCAGATGTCTCGGGCTTTGCCGTCTGCAGGCCACCCATCACCTGCAATGTCGGGGTGATCTCCATATGACCGATATTGACTGCGACCGGCGCTGAAATCGCAAAGGCGATCGCATCGGCGATATCGGCCGCCTGCGGCAGCTCGAACCCGTCGATGAAGCGCTCGCGCACGCTGGGGTCGTCGCCATGAACGTGGTTGAAGATATCGGTCGCGACGCGGCCGGGGCAGATTTCGGTGACGCGGACCCGCTTGCCGAATGCGTCGATGCGCAGCTGGTTCGACAGCATGGCGACGCCGGCCTTGACGGCATGATAGGTGGAATTGCCGCCGAAATTGTAATTGCCGGCAATCGAGGAGATGTTGACGACATGCCCGCGGTCGCGAGCAACCATTCCCGGCACGACCAGACGGCAGATGTGCAGCACAGCGCGAAGATTGACATCGATGAGGAGATCGATGTCTTCTTCATCAGCCTGAAGGAATTTCTTCGGCCGGTCGACGCCAGCATTGTTGACCAAAATGTCGAACTGAACCCGGTTCGCAAGATCGGCGATTGCGGCACGATCCGTCACATCGATGACGTGGACGATGCATCCCGTGCGCTCGGCCAGTTCCTGCAGGGCACCGGCGCTGCGAGCGATCGCATGCACCTCGATACCCTCGCGGCAAAGCCGCTCCACCACCGCGGCGCCGATACCGGAGGAAGCGCCTGTGACCAGCGCGGTTTTATAATCGGAGAATGGCATTCTGATCCCCTTTTTGTTGGTGTGGACATTAGCGGAGCTTCAACTCCTTGCCTAAGACCGATTACTTTTGGAGTAATAAGCAAGTTTTATGGAGATGGGCCGACTGCAAGCGAACCGGCCTCGGCCGAGGGGCATCGCGCCACTTTTGCAGCGATCCGCATGGCGTTCCCACATCGGCGCGCGTTGCAAAACAGATGCGCGTCTGCAAACATGTCTCGCCAAGACAGAACAGTAATCGATGCCATGGATATCAGACGCTTCAAATCCTTCATTGCCATCGTCGACAGCGGCAGCATTACGCGAGCCGCCGATATCCTGCATCTCGCCCAGCCGGCTCTGAGCCAGCAATTGGCCGCACTCGAGGAACATTTCGGCCAGAAGCTCCTGATCCGAAGCCAGCAGGGCGTCAGCATGACCGACGCAGGACACGCCGTCTATCGGCATGCGCAGATCATCCTGCGCCAGATGGAACAGGCGCAGGCGGATGCGGCAGCCGCCGGCAATTCGCTTGCCGGACGCGTCTCGGTCGGCCTCGTGCCCTTCAGCAGCGCCGCCACACTTTCGGTCGATCTCCTGGCCGAAACACGCAAGAGACATCCGGGCATTCTGCTTCATCTGACGGAGAGCGTTGGTCAGACCTATAGCCAGATGATCATGACCGGCCGACTGGAAATGGCGTTGATCCACGGCACGGGGCCGATCAAGGGCGTGCGGTTCGAGCCGATCCTGAGGGAGGAATTCTACCTCGTTGCTCATCGCAATTTCGCGATCGATCCAGACCTGAAGCCCGTACCTGTCAGCGCACTTGATGGGATGCCGATGCTGTTGCCGCCGGCTTACAATTTCGTGCGCCGGGCCGTCGATGCCGCCTTCTCGCGCAGCCGCATCAATCTCAAAGTCGTGGCCGAAGTGGAGATCGTGCGAACGCTGGCACGCGCCGTCGGCAGCGGGCTTGGCGCGACCATCATGCCGAAAGCGATTGCCGACCGTATCGTCTCGGAATCGAGCGAACCTCTCGTCTGCCGGCTGATCTCGCCGCGCATCGAGGAAACGCTGTCGCTTTGCACGTCCGATCAGAACTCGCTGTCGGAGCCCGCATTTGCCGTCAAGGACATCCTCGTCGAGCTGACCGAGCAGTTGAAGGTCTAAAGCTTGGAGGCAGACGCCAATGGCCTGCGACCCCGAAAGCCAGGCCGCGCGCGCGGCGGGATGAACGCTCAGCGCATATCGCGGCAGAACTCGGCAATACGGACACAGCCCTCGCCAAGCTTTTCCATGCTTGTCGCATAGGAGATGCGGAAATATGGGCTCATACCGTAAGCGGAGCCCTGCACCGTCGCGACATGGTGCTCATCGACCAGCGCCATGACGAAATCGACGTCCGTCTCGATCTTGCGTCCGCCCTTGGTGGTCTTGCCGATCAAGCCGGACATGTTGGGATAGATGTAGAAGGCGCCTTCCGGCTTGTGGCAGCGCAGCCCTTCGACCTTTGACAGTTGATCGAGCACGAAGTCGCGTCTTTCCCTATAGATCGCCGCCCGTTCGGCCAGGAGATACTGCGGTCCGTCCAGCGCTGCGATCGCCGCTGCCTGCGTGACGGTTGCGATGCCGCCGCTGTTCTGGCCGTTGACGTTGCTGATCGCGGCAATCAATTCCTTCGATCCGCTGGCGCAATATCCCAGGCGCCAGCCGGTCATGGCATAGGCTTTCGAGACGCCGTTCATCGTCAGGACCCGCTCGTAGAGCCTTGGTTCGGCATCGGCGATCGTGCAGAATTCGAACCCGTCATAAACGAGGTGCTCGTAGATATCGTCGGTAAGTATCCAGACATCCGGATGGCGCAGCATGACCTCGGCGATCGCGGCCATTTCGGCACGCGAGCAGGCGGCACCCGTCGGATTGTTCGGGAAATTCAGGAGAAGCCATTTGGTGCGCGGCGTGATCGCCGCCTCGAGGTCCTCCGGACGCAACTTGAACCCGGCCTGCTCGAAGCAGGGGACAGCGACCGGAACACCGCCGGCAAACTTGACGATGTCGGCGTAGCTGACCCACGACGGCGTGGGAATGATGACCTCGTCGCCCGGATTGCAGGTGGCGAGCATCGCATTGAAGATCACCTGCTTGCCGCCGCCGGAAACGACGATCTGGCCTGCATCGTAGTCGAGATTGTTGTCACGCTTGAATTTTCGGCTGATCGCCGCCTTCAGCGCTGGCGTGCCATCCATCGGCGGATATTTGGTGTCGCCGCCAAGTGCGGCGGCATGTGCTGCCTCGATCGCATGGGCGGGGGTCGGGAAATCCGGCTCCCCGGAGGAGAGGCTCACAACCTTGATGCCCTTGGCGGCCAGTTCGCGGGCGCGTTGGGTCATGGCGGCGGAGGCGGAGATGGAAACATTTTTGAGACGGTCAGCTGTCGAAGGCATTGATGTGATCTTTCGCTGAAATTGAAAACTTGACGGCTAGAAGCGATCAGGATGCAAGCTCGGTTGCAGGCGCTAGCGTCGCGCCGGAAGCCTCGATTTCGCTGCGGACGATGCGGGCAAGCTCAAGTGAACCGGGCGTATCGCTGTGAACGAGGATGGATCGGGCTGGCATTTCAAGCGTGCTGCCATCGATCGCCTCGACGGTCCCATCCGTCAGAAAGCGACGCACCCGTTTGCGGACCGCAACCTCGTCCTTGACCAGCGCGCCCGGCAGACCGCGGGTGACGAGCCTGCCGTCGGCATCATAGGCACGATCGGCCAGAAACAGCGCCAGCGTCTTCAGTTTCGCGCGCCTTGCCGCCTTTTCGATTTCACTGCCCGATGTCACGAAGACGACCAGACGCGGATCGACGGTAGAAATGGCATTCATCATCAGATCGGCAAGCGCTGCATCGCGGTTGACCATATTGCCCATGGCCGCATGAAAGCTGAAATGTCCGACAGTCATGCCCTCGCTCCGGGCGATCGCGATGAGCGCGCCGAGCTGATAAAGCATCTGCTGCCGAAGCTCGTCCGGCTGGAACGGCATCTCGCGCCGGCCGAAGCCGGACCGGTCCGGCAAGCCTGGATGCGCGCCGATACCCACGCCGTTCTCCTTCGCGAGACGCACCATGCGCGCCATCGTCTCCGGGTCACCGCCATGAAAGCCGCAGGCGATGTTGGCCGACGACACGATCTTCATCATCGCTTCGTCATCGCATAGCCGATAGGGGCCAAAGCCTTCGCCCATGTCGGAATTCAGATCGATCTTCACCGCTTCCTCCTCTTCGTCCCCGCCATTCTGATCAGGCCATCGCCTTCAAGGCACGCTTGACCATTTGCGACGTCCGCCTGACGTCCTCGACGTAGCGGGCCACGGCCCGTTCGACCGCGCGCGCCTCGGCATGTGTCGAGCGGACGAAGCGAAGCCGGGTGCCGATACGCGCCTGGCCAAGCCGCCACAGATCGCACTCGATGACGCCGGCAATTTTCGGATAGCCACCCGCGGTATTGGCATCGCTCATCTGAATGATCGGCTCGCCGGCTGGCGGAACCTGGATCACGCCGGGCACAACGCCATGCGAGCGCATCTCGACCGTCGCCTTTGCTTTGATCGGTTCGCCGGACAGGCGATAACCGGTGCGGTCGCTGCTCGACGATATCCTCCAGGTCTGGTTCCAGAAGGCCTTACCATCCCCGGCGAACAACTCATGCTCGCCGGCCTGTATCGCACGGATCGGCAATGCGCCGTCGATGGGAGCCGGGAAGACATCACGCAAAGCGACAGCCGGCTCGATGACCGCAATGCCGCTTGCCGGCAAGGTAAGTGCATCCCAAGACTGGCCGAATTCAATCCTGTCGCCGTTGATGAGCGGCCGGCCGGCATTTCCGCCGAAGCCGCCGCGCAGCGACGTGCTTCGCGAGCCCATGAGAACCGGCACATCCAGTCCGCCGGCAAACAGGAGATAGGCGCGCGCCAATGTCGGCGGCTGTCTCAATTGGAGGATCTGACCCGGTTCGGCGCGATGGACGCACCAGGCAAGCAGTTCCCGGCCATCCAATGTCGGGCAGCCGTCTGCACCCGTGACCGCAAAGACGCCGCCCGTCACGAACAGCAGTTTGAACGGAAAGGTCTGAACCTCTATCGCGGCCGCATCGTCGTCGTTGCCAACGAGGATATTGCCGACCTTCACCGCAAGAGGGTCCATCGCGCCGCTGGCTGTGACGCCGATGTCGCGATAGCCGGGGCGGCCGAAATCCTGGATCGTGTTGAACGGGCCGGTTTCAATGATCTCGATCATAGCTCGATCCTTGCCGGCAGAAAGCGGACGATATCCCCGGGCATCATCAAAGCCGGCGTCGCCGAAGTGGGATCGAACATCTGCAGCTCTGCGTGGCCGAGGGAATTCCACCCGTTCGGCCCTGTCAGCATCGCAACGCCTGTCTGCATTCCGCCGATCGTCACGCTGCCCTTCTCCATCCTGAGCGACGGCACGGTCTTGCGCGGCATATAGATGCGCGGGTCGAGCCCGTGCAGATAGCCGAAGCCGGGAGCACTGCCCAAGGCGAAGACGCGGTAGCTCGCCTCGTGATGCAGGCGCACGACCTCGCGGTCGCTCAAGCCGCAGAAATCGCAGATGGCGGGAAGATCGATTGCATGAGCGCCGCCATAGTGAACCGGGATCTCGATGGTCTTCCCCGCGAGATCGAGGCTCTCGGCACTGTTCCATGCCTCTAGAAGCCGGATCGTGATCAACTCGGGGTCTTCGGGCGTCTCCTTTAAGATCGCCAGAAGATTGGTCATTCCGGGGATCACTTCCGCTATATCGGCCCACCCCCTTACCGTCTGCGCCAAAGCCCAGATCCACCGCTGCGCGGGCAGATCGAATTCGCCCGGTGCCTCGAGCAGGAAAGACCGGGTGCCGATGCAGGAAATCCGTGCCCTGCCCTTAGTGACGACAGCGATTTTGCCCGACGAGGTGATAGTGTTCGACGTGGCAATCATCATAGCGGCTCTATCTCGAACAGCGGGTCGCCGAATCCGACCAGGGCTTCGGGTTCCACCAGTTGCCTGGTCAGCAAACCGGCCTTGCCGGCGGGAGTGGGAAGCAGGACAAAACCGACGCGGATGAAACCGATCACGTCCTGGCTTGAGACCGTGCGAGGCAGACGCTCGGCTCCGTTGCAATCAGAGGGCTGTAATGGATAGAAGTGGCCTGCCAACGGCGCTTTGACCGCCGCTGCCAACGCAGCCGGACCTGGCTGCGCGTTTCCCATCATGCTGACTTGGGTACCCGCCTCCTTCGAAACCACGATGCGCAGATTGCCGGCGGGCCAGGAGATTTCCATGCCCTCGACGCCTGCCACGGTCAGCGCATCGGCCAGGGCCGCGATGGTCGAGGGATCGCTGAAGTCGACCCTGCTCATTGCCCCCTCCTCTGCCGAAGCCATTGCTCCAGATAATGGATATCAGTCTCCCCACGAGCAAAACCCTCATCCTCGAACAAGGCCCTCAGCAATGGTAGGTTGGTGGAAATCCCCTCTATTCGAGTGGCGGAAAGCGCCTCGCGCATCTTCGCCATCGCATCCGCCCGAGTCGGTGCATGGACGATCAGCTTGGCAATCAGCGAGTCATAATAGGGCGAGACCCTATAGCCGGCATGGATATGAGTGTCGACGCGGATACCCTGCCCTTCCGGCAGAGCCAAATCGGAGATCATGCCCGCCGAAGGCAGAAAGCTTTCAGGATCTTCGGCATTGATCCGACATTCGAACGAATGCCCAGCACACTCCACCTCATCCTGCCGCATTTCGAGGGGAAGACCCTGAGCGACCATTATCTGGGCGCGAACGATATCGATCCCGCTGGTCATCTCGGTGACGGGATGCTCGACCTGCAGGCGCGTATTCATTTCGATGAAATAGAAAGCTCCATTTTCATAGAGGAACTCGAAGGTCCCGACACCGCGATAGCCGATCTGCCGGCAAGCTTCGACGCAGGCCAGACCGACCGGCCCGATCATGTCCGCAGAAATTCCGGGAGCCGGCGCCTCTTCCACCACCTTCTGATGCCGGCGCTGCATCGAGCAGTCGCGATGCCCGAGCCAGACGGCATTGTCATGGATATCGCAGAGTACCTGAATTTCGATATGACGCGGATGCTGGAGGAACTTCTCCACATAAAGTGCGGCAGAACCGAAAGCCTGGCGGGCCTCCTCCCGTGTCAGGGCAATGGCCTGATGCAGTTGCTCAGCCTCGTGAACAACCCGCATCCCTCGTCCGCCGCCGCCGCCCGCGGCCTTGATGATGACGGGATAGCCGATCTCTCGCGCGATCCGCTCGACCGAAGCCGTATCGTCCGGAAGGGCCGTGTCGGGGCCGGGAACGCACGGCACGCCTGCAAGGATCATCGCCCGCTTTGCCGCTATCTTGTCGCCCATGGTCGCGATCGAAGGGGCCTCAGGCCCGATGAATGCGATCCCGGCTTTCTCGACCGCCTCGGAAAATGCGGCGTTCTCCGACAGAAACCCATAGCCCGGATGAATCGCACCGGCTCCGATCAGATGCGCTGCCAGGAGGATCGCATCCTGATTGAGATAACTGCCCGCGGCATTCGAAGGACCGATGCATAGGAAGCTGTCCGCCGTCTTGCCATAAGATGCCTGCCTGTCCGCCTCGGAGCAGATCGCGACCGTCTTCAAGCCAAGCTCGCGGCAGGCGCGCTGAATTCGCTCGGCAATCTCGCCGCGATTGGCAATCAGCACCCTGTCGAACCGTCGATCGGCCAGATAAACCTCATTGACAGGGTCCGCCATCACGCGATCTCCGCGAGCATGGCACCCGTCTCGACTTCGCCGCCATCCACGTCGGTAAGCTGCTTGATGCGGCCGGCTCGCGGCGCTGCGATCTTGTTGAAAACCTTCATGGCTTCGATGATGAAAAGGGTCTGCCCCTCCTCCACCATGTCACCGATCTTGACGAAAGGCTCCTGCCCCGGCGCCGGCGCTCTATGCAGGATGCCGAAGATCGGCGCCTTCACGGTTACGGTCATGGCCTGCGCCACTCCCGAGGCATCGCGGTCATCTTGCGCACGGCTGCTCGTCGTGCCTGTAGACACTTGCGCCGGGGCGATGGGAACAGCCGGATGGGCTGCGCGGAAAATCCGCACACTAACGTCCTTTTCCGTTACCGTGAGCTCAGTAACGTTGGATCGTCCAACGAAATCGATCAGTGTTTTTATCTTCGAAAGGTCCATACGGGAGCTCGGTATTTGGGAACACCTCCCGCAATCGAACGATGACGGCGTTTGGCTGCCTTCCTCCCTACACGATGGCACGCACGATGGGGTCAGAGGAACTTTTGATGACGCTAACATCCAAGGTCGCGATGGCCATCCGCAAGGTATCCCCAACAACCTATCCCACATGAACCTTCGATTCGCGTGCGATGGGATTAAGGGTCCACCCAGGGGAAGGCATTAAGTAGGCTCTTGAAGTTATCATCACCGTCGACGACACCGGTGCTCGCCATGCTCATTCCAACTCTTTTTGCCACCCAGATCGGCGATGCGCATTTTACGGTCTTCCGCACCGTGAGGTCGAAGTCGCGGCTGAACTTCCTGTTCTTGCCACGCGGCAATTATCGAGATTACATCCTCAATAATGTCAATTTGATTGTCTGGACGGCCGTCGTCCCGATCCAGGTCTTGCAGCCGCACTGTGTTCATTTTGAACCGCAACGTTTATGTAACGAGGTGCCGATTTGGAGCACCTGGCGAGAGCAAGGGTGCCGAGACCTTCGACAGGCAAGAAGTTGATTTGCCGGTCGAAGCCGGCCTCCGGGAATATCCGCCATCATGGTCTTGTCGGCGACATAGTGATTGTCTCTGAAGATGCTGGTCAGTTCAGGATCAACAATCACGCCCGATGTTGGGTCTATTGCGAGCGGCTGTTACAGAAGCTGATACCGGCAAGAGCGAAAGAGGCGCTATCGGTCGCTCCGGTTCGATTTCGCGTCTGGCAATCTTACAAGGCGCTGAAGGCCTGGAAGCCGAAGCCCTCCCCGCAAGCAATTCCGGCCTTCCGACGGCGTTCGACATCTTTACGCTGCGCACCGGTTAAGACGCGCTCGACGCATCGCTCATGCGGCCGCACCGTCGGAATGCTGAACTACTGCGCGTGCTCGGGCAGCCGCCGGAAATCACTGCGCACTCAGGCGTCCGAGAGCGATTTGCGGAGCTTCGTCACCAAGCGAATAATCTCCGGCGGCCAATGAGCCAGGATGGCCGGGTACTCATGACAGTATGCCGATCTCATGAAGACGTGCCAAAAGCTCGGTCTGTCTTTCTATCACCGCCTCGGCGATCGGCTCGCCGTCCGCAGCAGGACCAACCCGCCGCTTGCCGGCCTCATTGCGGCAGAAGGTTAAGCACGCGAAACTTTGAAAGACGCGATTGTGACGTCGCCACGCATTCCGGTCCAGACTATATGATCGATCACGAGCGCGCCGATGTCCGCGTTTGGCATTTTCCAGCGAACGCGGGAAGCGGCGCAAGAACGGACTTTACATGGAAGGTCACAACAATTTTCGCAAGAATACTCTTTTTATATCGGCAGGATAGCGTTCCAGCGTTCCGAACACAGAGTATCTCTGCTTTTCATAGAAGCCTGGAGCCTGAAAGCTAAAGGTATCGAGCCAAATCCCGACGCAATTTTCTTCTTTGGCCCATTTGCTCCGCCTGAGCCAGAAGCTTTGCTCCCAATTGCTGGCCCCTCATAGCTTCGGGCACAAACAGCAACCCAACGAACAGCCAATTATAATAGTATTTGGCCCATGGGCCACCTTGGATTTCGCCCGCATCATCGCGCAGTAAAATTGCGAGCGGCTTGTAACCATCTTGTCCCGCCTTTGAATCATTGAAGGCAAGCAGGGGGATCGCGATTGCCTTGCGGTCATCTTCGCTGGCGTCAGACTTCATTTCCAACACGGGCATTCCAGTCTCCATTCAGCCCTTTCCCCCTATGTGGGCGATGTAACAAACACACGAATTTGCCGCCACACTTGAGAGGTCACTTTTGACGGGATTCAGTTGGAGTTATTAATGCCAGAAGGCTTCAGATCTCTACGGCTCCCCAGAAGTCTGCTGCGGGCCGCGTGAGGTTCACATTATATGAGATCCTAGCGCGGGATTTTACGCTGTTCTTGTCCCGACCCCACATTAAGATATCGGGCATCCAGGGTTTCATGGCAGACTTTATCTGAATCTAGGCGAGTAAATCATTCAATTGGGCCGTCGTTGCATCAGCCACAGAAAATACGGACCACCGATCAATGCTGCCAAAAGGCCGGCGGGCATTTGATCCGGAAACAAGACAACTCTCCCCAACCAATCGGCACTCATCATTATCAGGCCGCCGATTAGAGCGGCCGCTGTCAGCTGAGCTGCGGTTCTCACCTGCCCCAGCATACGGGCAGCATGCGGGGCAATAACACCGACGAAGCTCATCGGGCCGACGATCAGGGTCGACGCCCCAGCGAGCAATGCAATCACGAGAAGAAGGCAGAAGCGGCTCTTGTCGAGATCGACACCGAGCTGCCCCGCCGATGATGCACCAAGCGGCAGGATATTGAGCCAGCGCAGCATGAAGGGCAAAGAAAGCGCTGCAGTCACGAGGATGGCTGCCATAATGGCTGCGTCGATCGGCTGCGCGAGCCAGGTCGAACCCGATAACCAGCGGAACAATATAGCCATGCGCGGGTCGCCGGTCCCCATCAGGACCGAAACCAAGCCACTGAAGAGCGTGGTGAGCGCGATGCCGACATAGATCATGCGATCGGGCGAGAAGCTCGATCGGCGCGACAGGAGGAGAAGCGTTGCCATCGTGAAGAACGCCCCGGCGAAGGCGCCGCCGGTCTGCGTGACACGGTCGAGGCCAAAGCCACAAAGCAACATGATGATCACCCCGAGTGCCGCTCCGGTGCTAACCCCAAGGACCTCCGGACTTGCCATTGCATTGCCTGTTACGCGTTGCATGATAGCGCCAGCAAGAGCGATCGCGGCCCCACCGCAAAATGCTGCGATCAGCCGTGGCCCGCGCCAATAAGACAAGTCGACCAATTCTTGTCCGTGGCTCCAATGCCACCCCTTAAGAGCTAAGCCGAGCGATAGTGATAGCCATGAGACGAGCAGGATCAGGCAGGCAATTGAAAAAAAGAACGGACCGAACCTCTTCCTGGATTCCGGGGCACGCGCAGATCTCACCTCCGTCGCCCAGCCAGCCGATCGCATTTTCGGCAACAATACCAGCAAGATCGGGGAGCCGATGAGCGCCACGGCAGCGCCCGTGGGAATTTCGCGCGCTGTCGAAATCGCCTGCACAGACTGATCTACAAGCCATAGGAGCATCGCGCCCATTAGTGCAGACAAAGACAATTGCCGCCCGACGGTTCTGGTATTGGAAAGACGCGCGAGTGCCGGAGCGATGAGGCCAATGAAACTAATCGGCCCTACGGTGCTTACGATTTGGGCGGCAACAACGATCGCAATGATAAGGATGAGAAAACGCACGAGCGATAGCGGCAACCCGAGGCTTTTTGCTCCCTCGTCATTCAACGAGAGAAGCACGAGCGGCCTTCGAAGCAAGATCAGCAGAACAAGCGCGATGGCAAGTCCGGGCATGATCTCGACGACGCGATGCCAACCCTGGACGTTGAGCGAACCGGCCGCCCAGATGAAGACGTTGCGCACGCCGCCATGAAAAAGGATCATCGTGCTTGCCAGGGTCGAGGCATAGAGGCCAACCACGAGCCCGGCGAGAATAACGGCGAGGGGCTCAAGCCGGCGCCGCCAGGCAATGCCGATAACGAGAACAGCAGCCCCGCATCCGCCGAGAAGCGCTGCGGTTTCTGTCGAGAAAAGGAAGGTTGACGGCAGCCAGAACGTCGTTGCGACCACGACAACATAGGCTCCCCCCGTAATCCCGAGCGTCGCAGCGTCCGCAAGCGGATTACTTAGCACATGCTGCAAAAGCGCGCCGACAACGGCCAAGCCCGCGCCGGCCAAGAGGCTCATCACAAGCCGCGGAAAGAAGGTTTCGTGCGCAACCAATTGAGCGATATCCGTGTCGCTTGGGTGAAACAGCGCAGTCGACCATTCATCGGGCGGCAGAAGATGCGAGAGGTTGCTAAGGCATAATGCAAACGCTATGATTGCAAGCACCAAGATGATTGCAAGCGAACGCACAGATTGCGTCTGCTTGTCGGCCGCTGCGATTTTGCTAATCACGATCATGGTCCTCCACAAGCGCGATTGACAGCAGCGTTGCAAAGCGACTGATCGACGGCAGGCCGCCCTGATCGTAGACGGAAGCGATTTCCTTCACCCGCTGCCCTATAACAAACGGCAAGGCCTGCCAGAACCGCATGCCCTCCGTCGTTTTGGGCACCCCTCTTCCACCAGTCGTGATCACGATGACGTCGATGTCGGAAAAGACAGCAAGTCGCTCGATGCCGACAATGGTCCTGCCTGAAAATCCCACAGGCGCCCGCCACGCATTGACCAGCCCGAGACGATGCAGCACGTCGTCGTAAAGGCTTCCGCGAGCAAAGATTGCAACGTGCCTGTCATCAACGAAACCTATCAGGAGAATGGAGCGCCCGGCATGGGAAGAGAGCCTCTCTTTCGCCTGTAAAATTGATTGCGATGTCGACGAGATGAGCGCCTTTGCGCGTTCGCTTTGTCTCAGTTCTGTGGCCATGCCCTGCGTCGTCGTTGATGCCGCGTCCAGCGAAAAGCCAGTGCCATCGCGCAACGCGAAGGACGAAACCGTGCAGATACGCTCCAGTTGCGGGCGTGCGACTTCTAGCTCTGGCGGGATCAGGATGCGGTCGGCACGAAGTTCATAGAGAAGTTCGTAGTTCGGCGTGAATAACAGGCCGACATCGACGACACCTTCAGGCATTGCCGGTGTGACAACATTGCGCATGTAATAAGCAACTGCCGGCACTCCCACAGGGACGATCCTAAGTGCAAGCAGAGTGGCGGCAAGCCCCCAATCGAGGACAGCAATGCGCTCAGATGTGGTCCCAGTTTGCTCAAACTCTTCTGCCGCTGCGACATGACATGCGTAAAGGCTTGCAACGCCAGACAGGAAGGCCCTTCGTGTCATGCGGGGACGGGCCAAAGGCCCGTCCCAATAGGAGTGTCTGGAGATCAACGCGGACATCCCTACCAGCGGTAGTCAAGCGTCGCATAGACGGTCCGACCCTGTCCCCATCGGCAATTGATATTGGAGCAATCCGAAACATAGACCTTGTCGAACAGGTTGGAGGCGTTGACCGACGCCGTCAGGCCTTTGTATTTCTGGTCCAAATTACCGAAGTCATAGCGGACAGCCGCATCGAACAGAACATAGTCCGGTATCTTTGCGGTGTTGGTGGTGTTGGCAAAGGATTCGCCGATGTAGCGCGCCCCACCCCCGATGCCGAGGCCGGCAAGCGGTCCGGACTGGACGGTGTAGTCCATCCACAGCTTGGCGACATTGCGTGGCACATTCGCCGGTTCATTGCCCACCAGGCCACTGTTGTCCTTAGTCACTTTCGGATCAAGATACGCATAGGACGCCTGCATGCTCCAAGCATCCGTGAGGCTTGCAACAGCTGAAAGCTCGACCCCTCGAGACCGGATCTCGCCGGTCTGGACCTGGAAGCCACTGTGGAGGGGGTCTGTCGTTGGAACGTTCTGCTGGGTAAGGTCGAAGGCTGCGACTGTAAATAGCGCGTTCCACCCCTCCGGCTTGAACTTGATGCCACCTTCAAATTGCTGTCCGGTCGTAGGATCAAGATATGATCCATCAAAGGACAATCCGGTGGAAGGGGTAAAGGACGTCGAATAGCTGACGTAGGGCGCCAAACCATTGTCAAAGAGATAGGTCAGGCCAACGCGACCGGTGAACGCATTATCGCTCTGATCGGTCTGCGCCGACGTCAACTTGTTGAGAGTATCGCTCCAGGCGTGATCCTGGCGACCCGTCAAGGTCAGCAGGAAGCGATCGAACTTGATTTGGTCTTGCGCGTAGACGCCGAGCTGATTGAAACTCTGCTGGCGATTGAGATTGACCTTCGGCACTCCAACCGTCAGGTCATAGTTCGGATTGAGGACGTTGATGTTTGGTCCGACACCATATCGCGAAAAATCGTTCCGATTGAGATACTGATAGTCGAGACCGAACAGGGCCTTGTGTTGCAGCGGGCCGGTATCGAAATCAGCTTCCAGCTGGTTGTCCAATCCGACGCTATTGGCCTGCCCTCGATACATGTAGGTATCACGCTGCAGGATGGAGGTTCCCTTTACAAAGTCATAGGCTTGCAGGGCGTTATAGACGGAATTGACGTGCGAAAAGCGGAAGTTTTGCCTAAAGGTGAAGACGTCGTCGAAGCGATGTGCAAATTCGTATCCGATCGACTCGCGCTCGCGTTTGAATTCCTCGAAGGACGGCTGCCCGGTATTGAAATCGCGTGCAAGCTTGCCGCCAGGCAAGGCTGAGTTGTAGTTCAAGGTGCCGGAATAAGGCAAGGAACTCCAAAAGCCACCTTTGGGATCGTTGAGGTAGCTGCCGAGTATGGTCAGCGACGTGTCTTCGTCGGGCTTGATGGTCAAGGCAGGAGCGATGGCAAGACGCTGCTCCTTCATGTCATCGACCTGCGCTCCGGTTGTCCGACCGAGACCTGTCAGGCGGTATAGCAGGGCGCCATCTTCTGTCACCGGACCACCAAAGTCGAACGCGGCCTGCGCGCGATCGAAAGAACCCGTCTGAAGCTGAATATGGCCAAAGGGCGTATCAGTCGGCCGCTTGCTCACCAGATTGACCAGCCCGCCTGGCGAAACTTGGCCATAGAGGCCGGATGACGGACCTTCGAGAACATCGATGCGGTCAAGAAAGAACGGATCGATCTTGTTCTCGATCCAGGCGCCCTGAGTCTGGAGTTTGAGACCATCCTGATATTGATCGAGCGTAAATCCTCTCGCCTTGAAGTATTCATCGCGGGTATCGGTATTGTCGCCAAAATAAATACCCGGCATATAGCGGGCCGCCTGCGTCAGATTGGTTGCCTGTTGTGCATCGATCTGGGCGCGGGTCGTGACACTCACCGTCTGGGGCGTTTCAATGAGAGGCGTGCTGGTCTTCGACCCTGCCAGCGTGTTCTCCGCAACGAAGCCATCGCCGGGTCCGGTTGCGGACTGTTCGCCCTGAACAGTAATGGGCGCCAGTTGCGTCGCACCCTCAACCGCGGCCCCGTCGGCAGACGAGGGCGATGCCGCGATCGCAACCGTTGTTGAATTGGTGAATGAGTATCGAAGGCCTGATCCGCTCAATATCTGCGCGATAGCCTGCTGCGCGCTGGCGCTGCCCGAAAAGCCCTTGGTGGTTTTTCCTGCTGCAATAGAGGCAAGATAGGAAACCTGCAGGCCAGCCTGCCGCCCAAACGTGGCAAGAGCCTGGTTGAGCGGACCGGCTGGTACCGCAAACTTGACCTGTGCTGAAGCCTGGGCAAGGGACTGTCCGTTCGTGGTGAAAAGGCTGACGCCGATCACCGTCGTCATCATCAGGGCCGTCATCGACGCCTTGATGAGCTGCTTCATAAATGCTGTGTTTCGATACCCGGTCCCCATGCCCTGCTACTCCAATTCGATTGTGCCGAGGGGCTCGCATCGCGTCGCAAAGCAAGTCCCTCAGCTACTACAAACGGAGCCTTGAAATTTTCCCCTTTTTCTCAAGTTTTTTAGATGGGCGAAATAACGGTCATAAGCGAGGCCATTCTGCGCACGCGCCCGCCGGCCGGGTGCACCACTGCTTCAAGCGCACGTTGAGGGTTGGAGAGATCAAATACACCGCTCACGCGCGCCGAACCGATGTAAGGGTCTGCAAAGATAACTTTGCCCGGGATCCAACGCCCGATGCGGGCAACCAGCGCTGCGACAGTCTCCCGTTCGGCGATAACAAGCCGCTCGCGCCAGGCCCCCACCTGTCCCGGCTCATGCTTGCCTCGGTCGACGTCACCGGACGAGGCGTCATAAGAAACCCAGTCGTTTTCAGTGAGCTTTTCGCCTGCGGCCAGTAACGGTGTCGAAGCCCGCACGTCGACAAGGCCATGATCGACATCGACGGTTACGACGCCGGCGTCGCTCGATACATCAAAGGCAGTGCCGAGCGCCGTCGCGGTCACGCCGCCCACCGCTACACTGAACGGCGTGTTCGGATCCCGGGCAACATCGAAGAACGACATTCCATCTAGGAGCTCGATCCGTCGGGCACCATTCCTGTATTGCACAGCGATGGCACTGTCTGGCCCAAGCGTCGCAACGCTTCCGTCAGGCAGTGAAACGGAGCGGATTTCGCCTGTTGCGGTTATGTAATCTGCGCGAATGTCCCGCATCACTCTCGGATAAAACAAGGAGCCGGATGCGGCCGCGCCGATGCCGATTGAACCGGCGATCATGAGATTGCGTCTGGTAAGGCCGAGCTTCTCCCGCTGCTCACTCTTGCGCTTCTCCGTCAAGATCTTACCCGACGCACCGTGTATCTTCGTGATGTGCTGCCAGATGCGCTCGTGTTCCGGACTGCGAGAACACCATTGCCGCGCCATCTCGATAGCAACCAGATTGTCGGAATCACTCTGAAGGCGGATGACAAGATCGATCGCCTCATCGACAAGCCGGTCATGCTCTGCCTGATCTATGCCCATCAAAATCGTTCCAATCGTCTCGTCATCGTGCGCGCTCGGCTGCCCTAACTTATTCTACAATCGAAACGAATGTTTTTTCCCAGGTAAGGACGAGAATTCAGATGTCGCCGACATGGTTCAACAGATGACGATAAGCGTCGCGAATGAGTGCCCATGTCCGCGTTGTCGACAGTCCGAGTTCTTCGGCCACCTGCGCGATCGTCCGACCCGATAGTCTATGCAGTTCGAACGCCTTGCGCGTCCGATCGGGGAGTGTGGTAAGCGCGGCAGCTGTCCGCGCCAGGCACTGGCGTGAATAAACAACCGTTTCAGGATCTGGAAACGGGTCGGCGACCTGCGCAACGATTTCCTCACTAAGCTCCACCATTGGAACCAGCCGATTTCGGCGCAATTGGTTCGTTGCAAGATTATGGCTGACCCTATGTAGATAGGCTCGCGGATTGTGATTACTCCCAGCTTCCCGGGGAGGCGTCGCGAGCACACGCAAAAACGCATCCTGCGTGAGATCCGCTGCGTCTTCGGGTGAAACACCCCTTTGCCTCAGCGAGCGGGCAATTTCTCTTGCGTGTCGCCGAAAGAGATTGTGCAGATCCCAGACCAATTCAAATTAACTCTTTCGATTTCGACTTTTTATTGCTTTACGCATAAGATCTCCCATCATAATTGACTGCAATACTAATAGACCTACCTAATAAAATCAGATTCATGGCTCAATACAGTGCCTTATGAACCAAATCCATCCAACGCTGATTTGCCGGCACGCATTAGGCTAAAACATGATTATTTTACTCATCATTTTACCTAAGACAATTCCCGACTGCCTGATCCTGCTGAAGTTTACGGCGGAAGCAGAAGTCTCGGACTGAGTGTGTCATTTCCGCAACACTCGAGCGGCATAGTAAGCCATGGTTAGTGGCGCCGCTCCATGGTCGCAAATAACCGCTCTTCACCGGCTATCAGGGAAGGAAACAGGTTTTGCTTAGAGACAAACTTCACGTCCGGCGGCGTCTTGCCCTGCAGCCATCCATTGCAACGAAGATTCTTTCAAATTCAGCGACGGCTTTCGTTCGTCTCTCCGTTCAATCAACGCAAGTCAGGAAAGAGCAGTGAACGACCAAGCCTGTCTGGGTCTGGCATATCTCGACCCGATGCTGGAGAGTGGGAATGATTGCATCGTCGCACATGATAGTAAACCGAAACGGCGGGTTTCTGATCATCCTTCTTGGTATCGCACTTATCTGTTCTCATCCGTTTTTCGCGCGAGCAGACACCTGTAAGGTTCCGCCGCCGATTTCAGCGATCGATCCGCCTGGATTCTACGATGACCCCGATGGTTACAGTGAAGCGATAAAGCCGCTCCATGGCTTTATTGAACGCGTCAATCAGGCAGCAGACAGCGGCGATAAGGCTTGCCTGCTTGAGCTTCTGAATGACTGGGCGCGGACAAATGCCCTCATGGCACCTATCAAAGGCTATCAGGGATATTATGAACGCTCGTGGGCCGGCACCGATTTCGCTTTTGCGTTGCTCAGGTTCTTTCCACAGTCGAAGAAGGATGCGCCTGTCGTTCCGCCGGCAATTTCCAGATGGCTTATCGACATCGCTGCCTCCACTCGAGATGCGAACGCCATCAACCGCTTGCACAACAACTTGGTTTACTGGGCAGGTCTTGATCTTGCGGCAACGGGAGCGCTGACGAAACGGTCCGATCTGATCGATGCTGGCATTGCCCGGGCACGAGAGGGCATCAAGGATATCCAGCGGAACGGTACACTGCAGCGCGAGTTGAAGCGGGGCGACCGGGCTCTTCACTATCACAACTTTGCTCTCATTCCATTGGTCTTCACCGCAGAGTTGGCACAGGCACAGGGCGTCGACCTCTATTCGGAAAATAACGGAGCAATTCGGCGCCTGGCAAACCTGGTGATCAGCGCCGTGCTCGATCAAAACAGCTTTTCAGCCTATACCTCGACGCCGCAGCAGCTGTTTCCCTGGACCTTCGCTGGTGATCTCGCCTGGATGGAGCCGTATCAAGCTCGTTTCCAAGACCCCCGATTGGTCGCCGTGATCGCTCAGCGTCGACCATTTATCAATCCTCGGCTGGGCGGTGACGTAACTGCCGCCTGGAGTACACATCGAATCTAGTACCTAAGCACATCAACACGCTTTCGCTGAACGCGTTGTTAATTTGATGACCGGCCCGCTAACGGCCTAGTAAACCGAAATTCACCTCGGAAAGCTGCAGCGCGAAAACTGCCATTCTGAGTGCCGCTGTTGCCAAAGTTTGAATTGAACCTATATAAGGGTCTATCGACCATTGCTTGTGACGTCGCTGAAGAGCCACTACGCTCTCGTCGGATTTCCTCTCAAATAATCGATCTAATCCCGCAAGGCATCGCGGGAGCAACAACGGTTACTGCGAAAGGAAATCGTTATGAACACTGGTACTGTGAAGTGGTTTAACTCCACCAAGGGCTTCGGCTTCATTCAGCCTGACGATGGCAGCACGGACGTTTTCGTCCACATTTCGGCGGTAGAGCGCGCCGGCATGCGGTCGCTGAACGATGGTCAAAAGATCTCTTACGACATCGTGCAGGATCGCAGATCTGGCAAGAGCTCGGCTGACAACCTTCGGGCCGCATAAGTTTGTCACCGGTTCGCGCGACCACGGATGTACTGGCGCGCTGAAACCATGACCTAGGAAGGTCGGGATACATCCCGGCCTTTTGTTTTTCATTTCGAACGGAGAACGACATGGCGTATGGTCGTTACCAGCCGGGCGACAGCATCGTCCTGAAGCCTGGAATTTTTGGAAACGTCCAACCCGCTGGCAGCATCATGTCCGTCCTGCCGGTCTCACAAGGCGTTGTTCACTACCGCGTCCGCTTTCAGAACGAGAATTTCGAGCGGAGCATCCGTCAGGACGATATTGACGTTGAAGCGTCACCCTCGTCGCTTTCGCCGGCGCAAGTCGAGATACCGCAAACATCGAAATCGAGCTGGATCAACTCGAATTCAATCCGTACCAAGAAATAAACGCAGCGTGAGCTGAGAAGGAGACACTTTGCAGGTTCTGGTAAGAGACAACAACGTCGATCAAGCGCTCCGCGTCCTCAAGAAGAAGTTACAGCGTGAAGGCGTGTTTAGGGAAATGAAAGCCCGCAGCGCCTACGAAAAGCCATCCGAAAAGCGTGCGCGTGAAAAGAGCGATGCGATCCGCCGCGCCCGAAAGCTTGCCCGTAAGCAGGCTCAGCGTGAAGGCCTGTTGCCGGCACCGAAGAAGAAAGTCATGACGTCAGGGCGTGGACGTCCACCGTCTCTTACAAACGCGCCCACTGATAATGGAGAAGCATGACAAAGTCGAAGGACGATCTCTTCAAACCTGAAAAGCTATCTGCGCTGGCCAAGTCCGAGCAAACGACGTCGGTTGCCAAGGATATCCTGGCCAATGAGGCGTCTGCTCGGCAGAAAAAGACGGATAGGCTTCGTGCGCTTCGTTTGGCGCAAGAGGCGGAGCTAGGACCAGCGCCGAAAGCAAAAAAGAAAGGCAAGAAGGGATAGCGATCGAATATCGCTCAGCTCCCTTCTATTGGCTCTCGACCGCACGTGCTGTGGTTCGAGAGATTCCAGTCTTGCTTTAGTGCCCATGAAGCGTGGGCATACGATCTCAAAATTTGACTACCAGAAACTGCCGCAACAAGCGCATTCTCGCATTGGCTGCCAAACAACACGCGCCATAGTCGACAGGCATGCTTGTTGACGCTCTGTCCGACGACGTATACACTGTATACATGAGCACCAGAATCGTTATCATAAATTGTGCACTTGATGAATTGCAGGCGGTCGGACTGGACAAGCTCAGCCTGCGCGCCGTTGGAAAGAGAGTAGGGATAACCCCTATGGCGGTTTACCGGCACTTCCAGGACAAAGCCGACTTGTTGCATGCGCTCGGCGAGCATGCGCTTTCCCAATGGCGGGCGCGCGTCGAGCAGATTGAGGAAGCCGATCTTCGCGCCTGGTTCAATGCAGTCACCTATGCATTCGTAGAGTTCGCGCTCGATTCGCCCGCACTGTTCGATGCCGCTTTCGTACTCAGCACCCGCGCCGAACGTATCTATCCGCACGATTTCATAGAGGGCCGATCTCCGGTGATCGGTGCCTTTACGGCTCGCCTGGCAAGCGGTCAGCAGCGCGGCCTGGTGCGCCAGGGCGATGCGCTTGAGATTGCTATGATGTGTTGGGGCCTGTTGCAAGGGCTGGTCGGAATGCATCGTTCCGGTCGCTTCAATCTTTCTCGTGAGGACTTTACCGGCATGTGCCTAAGGGCCGTCGCCCGGATCATCTACAAGGACTAGCCGATGAGAATGAGGGGGGTAGTGGCAGCGCTGGTTTCCGGCGCTGTTCTTGCGGTCAGTCGCGACACGGGTCATTTGGGGTTTCTGGTTTTGCTCGGCCCGATACCGTTTTTTGTTTGGGCTTTGGGTGAGAAGCGGGCACTTTACATATTTGTGCTCGCCTGTCTGGTTGGCCTGGCCGGCGAGGCTGGCCCGCTCTATTTCTATGGCGGCATCATCCCCATGGTTTACGGGATCGTGGCCTTGCAGGCGCTGTTTTTTGCCCTCTCGGTTCTGTTCATGTGGGCTTTGTATCCGCGCAGCCCGACCCTTGCAGCCTTCGGCTATGGGGCGATGACAGGGGCAATTGAACTTCTCTACTCTTATGTTTCGCCGAATGGCAGCTTTGGCGCGCTGGGCTATGCGCTGACGGATGTCCTTCCTCTGTTGCAGGTTGCGTCGCTTGCGGGCGTCCCGGGTCTCAGCTTCCTTGCAGCGATCGTCCCTGCCGGTATTGCAATGCAGATCCGGAGACCAACCGACTATTTTGCTGCTTCCCTTTGCATTTTACCGGTTCTTGCTGCTCTCGTTTTCGGTTTCTGGCGATTGGCGCAGCCAGAAGGCGAGACCATTCGCGTCGGACTGGTCAGCAACGATGCGTTTGCGGGTGTCGCAACCGATGAGCCGGATCGCAACGACGCGATCATTGCCGACTTTCGTCAGAGGATCGGGGAGCTCTCAGGCACGAAAACCGCCTATATTGTCACGCCGGAAAAGATGTTTCTGCCGACGGTCGAATTCGCCAAACTCTCCGAGAATTTGCGCACGAGGATCGTTGCCGGCTACGACCAGCCGCTTGGTGATGGCCGCCGCTCAAACACCGCGGAGCTGACCGGGCCAGGTCTGTCGCCGCTGCGATATGACAAGCACTACCTCATTCCGGGTCTCGAAGCCGAATATATTCCCGGCAGGGATCTTGCGAGCCTCGATCGGGTCGGGATCGCAATCTGCAAGGACATGGATTTTCCTCGCTTCCTTCGGACCTATGCCCGCCGGCACATCGGCCTGTTGCTCGTACCGGCATGGGATTTCTTTGCCGACGGACGATTGCACAGCAGAATGGCGATCGTGCGCGGCGTGGAAAACGGCTTCACGGTCGCGCGCGCTGCAAGCCAGGGCATGCTGACGCTAAGCGATGCCAATGGCAGAGTCTTGGCGGAAGCCTCTTCGGCCAAGGGGCAAGGCAATCTTGTCGGTGACGTGCCGATAGGCTCAGGAGATACGTTTTACGCACGCAACGGTGATGCCTTCGGCTGGTCGCTGGTCATCATTTGCGGCGGCCTGGTGATCGCGTTGCTGACGGTCAGAGCTCAACCGCATGAGGGCGCGTGAACTATTGCCCACATCTTGGATGTGGCGTCACCGATAATCGCAATATCGCTTGATCTAGCCACGGCTAACAGGGCTCCCCTGTCGAATTTCACAACGCTCGGTGAAATCTCGACACCAACGGACACGTGGACAGCAAGACGGTGCTGACAGCGCTGCCTGCGGGAATTGTGTGTGCCTTTGGTGCAGATGACCTTGTTTGATGCTGCATGCACAAAGTCAAACTATCACCGCCAAGCTTGGCAAAGCCCGCAAGCGGGCTATGTCGCGTGCCGGCGGTTCTCCAAAGTGGCGGCGATATTCGCGAGTGAACTGCGACGGGCTTTCGTAACCCACGCGGAAGGCGGCTGTCGTGGCATCGATGTCCTGGACCAGCATCAGGCTGCGCGCGTCCTGCAACCTTAGCTGCTTCTGGAATTGCAACGGTGTCATCGCCGTCACAGCGCGAAAATGCTCATGCAGGCTCGACGGACTCATGCCAACTTCGGAGGCAAGCCGCTCGATGCTGAACCGTTCCCGGAAGTTCTGCCCGATCCACGCGATGGCGCGGCCGACCTGGGCCACCCGTCCCTGGCTGGAGGTGATCTGACGCATCCTCGCGCCATCCGGGCCGGCGAGCAAGCGATAGAGAATTTCCTGCTCGACAAGTGGCCCGAGTACGGGCAGCGCTGCAGGATCATCCAGTAGAAGCAGCAGGCGCAGCACCGCATCGAGCAGGCTCGCACCGGCGTCGGACACCGTCTTGCCTATGGGCCGCGAAGGCACTCCCGGCGACGGCACGTGCAACGCCAACTGTCCCAGCATGACCGGATCGAAATCGAGGAACACGCACAGATAGGGCTTGTCAGGCGTCGCCTCGACCACCTGGCCGGTAACCGGCAGGTCGTAAGTCACGACCCCGTAACGGCCAGGCGCATATCTGAACACGCGGTCGCCCAGCGTGACCTCCTTTTGCCCCTGCGCGACCAGGCACAGTTGCGGTCGGTATACGTTCGGCATCGGCATCGTGACGGTGGAGGATCGAGCAAGCGTCACACGATCGATGGAGGTGGCCTGGAAGCCATCCTTCGAGATGTGCCGGGCAATTGCCGCAGAGATTTCGGTCAATGTTTCCATGACTCGAACCATCGCACGCGTGCGGGAGGGCAGCAAGGCGGATCGGCGCGGCTTCTGGAGGATTGGGCAATAAACGCGGTGCATCAGGCTAACGGTTCGGCGTCGGCGCGCATCATAGTGTCTGCAGCGCCTGGGTCAAAGCAAGCCCGGCTGCAGAACAAGTTTGGAGCGAACATGACAATCGATTATCTGAAGGTCCCCACGGTCGCATTGGGGACTTGGGCCTGGGGCGACAGCGGAGAGACTGGCGATGGCTACTTTGGCAGCAGCCTCACTCAAGCCGGTCTGGAAGAGCTCGTGGAAAAGGCATTTACGGCCGGATTCACACTGTGGGACACCGCCGCGGTATACGGAATGGGTCGTTCAGAGACCGTACTCGGGAAGGTACTAGAGCGCTACGCTCGCGGCGACTACCAGCTTTCCACGAAGTTCACCCCGCAGGCAGCGGGGACCAGCGATGATCCTGTGGCGGACATGCTGGAGCAGAGCTTGGCACGCCTCGGCACCGACTATGTCGATTTCTACTGGATTCACAATCCAGCCGACGTAGCGCGCTGGACTCCGCACCTGATTGCGTTGCTGAAAAGTGGAAAGGTCAAACATGTCGGCGTCTCGAATCACAATCTGAACGAAATCAAGCTCGCCAATCAGGTCCTCGGGGAAGCAGGGTTCCGGGTCGAGGCCATCCAGAACCACTACAGTCTTCTCTACCGCAGGTCCGAGCAAGCTGGCATTCTGGACTATTGCCGCAACCAGGGTATCCCATTCTTCGCCTACATGGTGCTTGAACAGGGCGCCCTGACCGGAAGGTACAGTCCGGAGAACCCGCTGCCTAAGGGAAGCAGCCGCGCAGAGGCTTACAATGGCATGCTACCTCGGCTAAAGGCGCTGGCGGACAAGCTCGCCTCGATCGGCCGGAAGCAGGGTGCGGCAGCACCCGATGTCGCGACGGCATGGGCCATCGCCAAAGGGACAACGCCGATCATCGGTGTCACCAAACCCCATCATGTCGAAGGCCTGATCAGAGCCAGCAGCCTCACCCTCACCGGCGATGACATTGCAGAACTGGAAGCCCTCGCTGACGCCGCTGACGTGAACACCCGCGGTTGGTGGGAAGAAGAGATGTAAGCCCGCAGCACCGCTGTCCGAAGATTTTGAAGCTCAGGCGCAGTTCGCTCGCACTGACGAAGCCTCAGTGCGAGCGATCCGCACAAGCCGCTGCAATCGGTGACAGCAAGAGCTATTCAGCCGCCACTACATGCCTGCTCCTCAGCACTGCAAGTGAGAGCAAGAGGACGATACCCGAACAGATAGCAATGATGATCACCATCGGTCGCGCCGTACCGTCCATAAACATACCTCCGATGCCCACCACCAGCGCGGACGTCATGAACTGGAGCGTCCCCATCATAGCCGAGGCCGTGCCAGCGATGCGCCCATGGTGCTCCAGCGCCAGGACAGCCGCATTCGGAACGATCATGCCAAGGAAAGCGTAGCCCGCAAACAGGAACGCCGCCATGATGTCAAGGCGGTCGACGCCAACAGCCATGACAACGGCCAGCGTCACCATCGTCAGCGCGTAACCGGCAACTGCACCGCGAATGACCTTGCGCAAGCCGATACGGCGAGCAAGCCAGCCGTTCAACTGCGACATGCCGATGAAGCCGACGGCATTCATGGAAAAGACCACGCTGTAGAAGGTCGGCGAGAGCCTGTAATGGTCAATCAGGATGAAGGAAGAGTTGGCGACATAGATCATGTAGCTGGACATCCCGAAAGAGGCCATCAGCACCAGTCCGAGATAGTACGGGTCCTTGAGAATCGTTCCATAGCTTTTCAGTGCCCCAGCGAGACTGCTTTCGCTACGGGCCGTCATCGGACGAGTTTCTTCAAGGAAGAAGCGACCTGCAACGAAGCCGACAACACCGGCGAAGACCATAACCCAAAAGATCAGCCGCCAGTTCCCGAACACTGTCACGATGCTGCCCGCGAGCGGCGCCAGGATGGGTGAGATACTGAAGACCAACATAAGCCGCGACATCAGCTGTGCAGCAGCGGCCCCCGTGTGCAGGTCGCGCACGATGGCGCGGGCAATCACGACGCCGGCACAGGCACCGGTGCCCTGAATGAAACGGAAGGCGATCAGCCAGCCAATATCGGTGGAGAGCGCGCAGCCGATCGCGCCGAGGATGTAGAGCCCCAAACCGACATATAGGGGCTGCTTGCGGCCAAACATGTCCGACAGTGGACCATAGATAATCTGCGACACAGCCATGGCGGCGAAGAAGGAAATCAGGCTTGCCTGAACTGCATGGCTGTCAGCGTGAAGATCCAGACTGATCGTCGGTAACGCGGGTAGATACATGTCGAGGGCGAAGAGACCGACGGCTGAAAGAAGGCCAAGGACGATGGCATGGTGGGAGCCGCTGGCCCCTGTGGCTGAAACGGAATTCTTGCTTTGCACGGAAAAAGCCTTTCCCGCACACCATTCCCCGGACAAAGCAAAGCCTCGTGTAAAAAGCATGTGACGGGGATTGAGTGGGCGATTATAGATGTGACAGTGGAAAGACGAAGATGGTTCCAACGCACAGTCCGTCATTCCTGTAAAATATTTTGGACAGTATTGTCCAATTGGTCAAGTCCTATATGGTGGTGTCATGAAAACTTCGCCCACAGCGGCTTCTTCCGAGACAGAGAGTTGCCCGCCCATCACCAGCAAACGTCAGGCAATCCTGAACGCGGCCGCGGATGTTTTTGCCGAGGACGGGTTTGCGGCGGCGAGCATCGATGCCATCGCGGCAAGAGCCGGCGTGTCTCGTCAAACGGTGTACAATCAACTCGGCGACAAGGATAATCTGTTCAAAGTTGTGGTTGCGGAGATCACCGAGAAGTCGAGCGCCGACTTCTTTCGGGTGTTGGACACATTTCCCGTGGCGCCTATCGATCTCGAAAGGGAACTGACCGAATTTTCAGCGCTTCTCCTGCGCAAGGCGGTCTGCGATCCAAATGGTCGCTGGCTACGCAAGCTCCTCGAGACCGAAGGCGGCAGATTTCCCGAACTGTTTGAGACCTGGAAGGAATACGGACCGGGCAAGAAATACCCTGCCATCGCGGCGCGCCTGGCGCAGCTCGCGCTGGCTGGCCATCTAGACATAGAGGATCCGGCACTTGCCGCACGCCAATACATGGCGCTGCTCGCAACAGATCTGCGGATCAATCAACAGATCGGCCGCCCAACTCAGGAGGAAGAGGTTCACCGAATGGCAGGAGAGGCTACGAAGACCTTTCTGCGCGCTTTCGGCAGGCGCTAATGGCGTCGCTGCCGCAATTGCAATAGAAAACACGACGCGCGCGCAGGCAAACTTCGCATCCCTGCTGCGCGCTGCATATAACCTCTGGTTACGAGCATAGCTGCGTCCGATCGAAGACGCTCGGCGGCCATGGGCGAAGTCTGGCCGTCCTTGCTGCGACCAAACTGCGGCTAACGCCGAGTAGCTTTCGAAGCTCTTGAGGGGAATTGAACCGGCGACCTAGAGCTTTCGCTCCGTTGGGGCGGTCAAAATGCAAAATTCTGATTAAAGATAGATAAAACAACGTCCTCAGCTATCATACCCGCCATGCCCTGGAAGAAAAGCCCCGACCTTCGCTTCCAGCCGCCCTATCTGCCAAGCGGTAGTTAAAGACCCGCCAATGCTTGATCGATTTTCACCATCACATCGGCTTGCAGCGGCCCCTTCACGAGAGCACCAGCATTTTCCTCGACCTGGGCAACCGTACGGAAGCCAGGAATTGGTAGCGTGCGCCGCGAGCGCGCCCACAGCCAAGCAAGCGCACCCTGCGTGAGCGTGCGGCCATCCTCTGTCAACAGATTGCGGACCGCCTCCAGGCGAGCGGCAAATTCAGGCGCGATCTTCCCGTCCTTAAAATAGACCATCCAATCGAGACTTGCACCGCGCACATCCTTCTCGCCGACAACTTTGTCTGGCGTGAACTTGCCGCTGAGCAGGCCCATTGCAAGCGGACCGCGATTAATGGAAATGAGATCATCACGCTCGATGACATCGACCATCGCCGGAACCGGCTCGAAGACATTCATCGTATGCTGAATAGAGACGAATCCTGTGCGATGCGCATGACGTGCCGCACGATCCGGATGGTCAGTGCTCCAGCCGAAAGCGTCAATCTTGCCTTCGACCTTAAGCGCCTCGAGTGTCCCGAATACGTCGTCCGACGCTTCGAGCGCAAAATCGTTGAGATGGAATTGCAGCAGATCCAGACGATCGCGACGCAGGCGGCGCAATGACGTCTCAGTGGATTGCCGGATAAACGCAGGATCAGCAAAGGCGCCCGTCGCTTGCTTGGTCTTCTCGTCCGTCGCAAAGCCGAACTTCGTGGCGATCACGACATCATCTCGATTGCCGATCGCCCTGCCAATAATCGCTTCGGAATGCCCAGCCCCATAATTCGAAGCGGTGTCGAAGAAGCGAATACCAAGATCAAGCGCCCGCTCAATGGCGCGGATTGATTCATCGTCATCGACTTCGCCCCAGCCAAGTGGCACGTCGCCGGCATAAAACGGACCGCCGATAGCCCAGCACCCCATGCCCAGGCGCGGAATTTCGCGACCGTTCCATAGAATGATTGTGGTAGCTGTGTCAGCTTTTTTCAGCATGTTGTCCTCCACGTTTGTCTGCATCACAGGCGGAAAATAGGGGCAGACGCCGGGACGATAAACAGCCAAATCCGCAGGGTATTTTTCACTGATGAAAAATGCTTGCTCGTGACTGCGCTACTGAAAGCAAAGCATGTTAGACTACCGCCGCGGCAGACAAGGCTTCAACTGGACGGCGGCGCCTCGAAGACTGTTGAGGGTTCGCCGAGGCGCAGGGGGTTGCAAACATTGGCCAATCGGCAAAATGTCGGGCCGCAATCCGGCGCGCTACTGGCTATGATTGCTGACCACATCTCCGGGTAGAACTTGGCGAGGCAACCACTTGATGGTGGACGAGCATTCGCGCTCGCACCATGAAGGCGGTAGAAACACCGGGCGTCGACGGCAAGTCAAGCCTGCCGGGCGTCGCCCTGTGTAAAAGGCACAGCATTACCAGCCGACGCCGCCAGCACCGCGCCCTACGCCACGGAGCTATCTTCCAGAGCCAGAAAACCTCCCGATTGTCGCCGCCAAAGCCTTGCATAGAGGCCGCCTTTCGCGATCAGGTCCTCATGCCTGCCCTCCTCTACAATCCGGCCCTGATCGAGAACGATCAGCCTGTCGAGTTCCGCAATTGTGGAAAGACGATGCGCGATGGCAAGCACCGTTTTGCCGCGCATCAGCCGCTGAAGCTGAGCCTGGATCGTGGCTTCGACTTCTGAATCTAGCGCCGAGGTCGCTTCATCGAGCACGAGGATCGGAGCATCCTTGAGCAAGACGCGAGCAATCGTAATACGTTGGCGTTGGCCGCCCGATAGCTTCACCCCGCGCTCCCCCACACGGGAATCGTAGCCAGCGCGACCTTCCTGGTCGGAAAGTCCCACAATAAAGTCATGGGCCGCCGCCTGCTGGGCCGCGTTCTCGACTGCCTCCCGGTCCACTCCAGTGCGGCCATACGCTATGTTCTCATGGATGGAACGATGGAGAAGCGAATTGTCCTGCGTTACGACGCCGATATGCCGCCGCAGGCTATCCTGCGTGACGTTTGCAATGTCCTGCCCATCGATGAGGATGCGCCCGGACTGGATCGGATAAAGGCGCAGCAGGAGATTGACCAATGTCGATTTGCCCGCACCCGAGGGGCCGACGATGCCGATCTTTTCACCCGGACGGATGACGAGCGACAGTTCCGGAAAGACGGGCTTGGCACCGCCGTAGCGAAAATGGACATGATCGAAAACGATCTCACCTCTTGGAACTGCCAATGTGCCGGCATCGGGCGCATCGATCAGATCATGCGGTTTGGCGATGGTGAGCATGCTCTCCTGCACGGTACCGATATTGTCGAAAACGTCGCGGATCAGGTACATCAGCCAGCCTGACATCTGGACGAGCCGCAGCACAAGGGCGATCGCGGCAGCGCCTGCGCCGGCCGTCATGGCACCACGGCTCCATAAATAGAGGGTCAGGCCTGCGGTAACAACGATCAGGATGCTATTCAGGATCTGCAGGACGAGGCTCGCGCCAAGGATCAATCGCATCAGGTCGAGGAAGGTATCATTCCAATGTTTGAGGGAATCTCGTACGGCCGCGCGTTCGAGATCGCCGCGTGCGAAGAGTTTCACCGTCAGGATGTTCGTATAGGAATCGACGATGCGGCCCGTAGTTGAGGAGCGGCCGAGGGAGTTGGCCTCCGAGCGTTCCAGGGCGCGCGGCACGAAATATCTGAGCAGCACCGCATAGGCTACCAGCCAGATGATGACCGGCAGCATCAACCAGACGTTGACGGATCCGAAGAAACCAATCGTGACCGAGGCGAAGATCAGAGCGTACCAGAGATCGCCGATCACGGCGATGACGGCCGAGCGTATGGATTGTCCAGCCTGGATGACACGCGCCGATAGTCTGCCGGCGAAATCGTTCTGAAAATAGGTTAGTGAGTGGCCGAGTGTGTAGATGTGATTGCGCCAGCGGATTTGGTTGGTAAGGGGTGGCACCACGATCTGGTTGGTGACCACCTGCGTCACGAAGAACAGGATAGGTCGTAACACCAGAATGATGAGCGCAGCGCCGGCAAGGAGCCAGCCGTAGTCCTGAAAAATCGTTTGCGGGGACTGCTTGTTGAGCAGGTCGACAAACCAGCCGACCATCAGATAGATCGCCGCTTCGACACCGCTGAAGGCAAGTTCGATCAGCATGATTGCGACAAGCCATCCCTTGATTCCCTTGAGATGATGCCACATGAAACGCCATACGCCCGTCGGCGGCGTTTCATCCTCATCAAAGGCGCTAAAAATATCGATACGGCTTTCCAGGAAGCGGAACAGTCGAGCAAACATCAAAATGTGACCTTAGCTGAATAAGTCATCGGCTGGAGCCAATGACCTCCGAGAAACAGCCGGCCAAAGCCGGTTTATCGCGTACCAATCGACAGGAATGTTGCATTCATTGTCAGGGTTGACCATCTCATTCGATGACGTTGCGGCCGGTCGATGAGACGAAGTCGCGACCGCGGAAGGGACCCCCCGATCGCATTGTTGGAAGACGAGAAATTTCCGCTGCCCGACGCGAAGCGCCGGTCAGAACTCTCAACGATACTCGAGGACCTAGACAACAATATAGCGATTGAGGAAGACGGTGAGACGTATTTGAACGCAGATTGCCATACCGCGAATCGCTCTACGCTTGTGCCAAACACCTACCGAGATCATGAAAGGGAAGCAAGTTACAAACGGGGACGATTAGAACTTGGGACAATCAAACCGCAGACCCAATGTTGCAGCATTGCCGGAAATCAGGGGCCTCCTGATCGACGTGGTAAAGCGTTGGCTGGCGTTGCAACAGACACTCCCGTTCACACTGACAATCCATGACGGTCGGCCAAGACAGCGTTTTGCTGCCCATAGACCCCGCAAACGCCTTTCATTTCGCGGGTCCCCTTTTTGGCACATCCTGCGTAATCAATATCGAAGAGAAACGGTTTGCTCCCATTTCGTGCAATGAGAGGCACGACTGGAATTGTGGTGGGATTTGACAGCTTGTCCTCACTTCACCGTCGAGGCCGCATCGATCTGGCGGCCTCACTCCGAATTCTGCGTGAGCAATTAGGATGACCGGGGAATTATTTAGATTTCCCGCATACCGAGTGGATGAAGAGCAGCGCTCGTTTTGAGTTGCCGCCCAATAACCATAAGACCACCTAATATTTTAATTCACTAAAATTAGCTATGGCTGCCTTGTTCAACAAAGCAAACACAGGGAGATTTCATAATGGCTCACAATGCCGCCCGCGGCAAACGCGTTCGAGAAGCCATCGCTCAGCGCCAGATCCGGAAAATGCACGCCCTCGCCGCTGAACTAAATGTGTCCGTCGCCGCTGTCTCGCGTTGGCAGAGTGGTGGTCATACATCACTGGACAGTGCCTATGCGCTTGCCCAACTACTGGATGTCTCTCTCGATTGGTTGTTGCTTGGGCGCGGCACGAAGGAATGGCATAAGGACAGCACAATTTCTCAGACAGAGCTTCAATGGGTGCTCGCGCTCCGCGATGATCCGGGCCAGTATTATCAACCTGCTTCCTGCAAAGCATCGTGTCAAGCGCAACGCGCCAGCCTGTGACGCATATTCTTGACTGGCTCCATCTGTCGATGCGGCTTCGGCACCTCGAGCGAGCCTGGGAGGGCATCAGGCACCTGCAAGATATGAACGTCTATCTTCGCGACGTCACGGTTCACGTACCGAGGTTGCGGCATCTCCTTTGGAGCGAATATGTCCGGGAGGCGACCAGAACGGCAAAATAGATGCTCACTCGATTGGATCGGCGTCCCAGCTTGCGCGACACCACCAACAAGCTTAGGCGCCTCTGTGAGCTGATCACCAATCTCCGCACCTAAGTAGTCCAGAACAAGGCTTCGATTGTCAATTACTGCAAGCGATATTGGTCAGGCCAGTCTATTGTCAATCAGTACCGAACAGTCACCCCTGCGCGTCTCCAATGATCCACGGGCAGGCATAGTAGTCTTCGATGCGGTCGATGACGCGACCGGCGACATGGACGCGAACCGGCCATGCGACCTCCCACCGATCGCCTCGCTGGAAGAGCAGGAGGAGGACAGGCTCTCCGTCGATCGCTCCGAGCTCCATGGTCCACTTCTCTGGGTTTCGCTCATATTCGGCGAAATAGATGGAGCTTGCGAGCAGGCCGTCGAAGCAGTCGGCGACTCGCAACCGGGCGTCGGCGCTCGTGAGGCTCCGCACGCCGTCCCAGTCGTGGCGATTGAAGAGGTCGACATAGCGCTGCAACAGCCGCGTGGTGTCGGGATCAAGAGGACGGCTCGGCTCGCCGGCGGGTTCAGCAGGCAGGCCGGCGAGCTTTGCCCGGCCGCGAGAGAGGGCGGATTTAACACCGCCAACCGTCGAGCCCACGAGCGCTGCGGTTTCTTCCAGCGAGTAGTCGAAGACATCCTTCAGTAGGACACAGGCCCGCTCCTTGGGCGGCAGGTGGCCGACCAGTCGTTCGATGGCGCGATGCGCATCGGTCGTCGCCGGCTCCGCGGCAACGACGCCGATATCGTCCGAATAGGTGCTTTCCGCGCGCTTGCGCGCATTGCGCCGCCTTAGAAAGTCAACGCAGCGATTGTGCGCAATGCGAAATAACCAGGGTTTTAGGCTGTGGGTATCATCCAGGGTCTCGATCTTCATATAGGCCTCGAACAGCGTCTCCTGCATGAGATCCTCACCGTCGAGCCGAGAACCTGTCATGCGGGCGCAGTAGCGATGCAGTTGCGGCCGGGCGTCCGACACCGTCGCGAGGAAGGCTCGATATCGCGCGTCGAATAGGCCGATCGGTCGTTTGGGCATGTCCTTCACCTATCACATCTCAGCGTCATTGAGGACCACGAAGGCGGGCGACCTCATGGTCAACGTCATAAAAACTCCTGCTTGCCGTTCCGCGCCAGCTTCGTGAGCATCCAGGCGGCGACGAGCGTCTTCGTGCCGTCGAGGCGATCTGCGTATTTCTTGCTTTTCGCCCCAGGGCGGGAGAAGAAACCGCCTGCTCTCAATTTGCGGGTCATGCAACCTCCTGCCCTTCACCGCGTGTCGCCGTGGTTCCGGTCAGACCGAGCTTGGGGCGAACCCATTGTGCGAACCGCTCGATCGCCTCATCGGCTTCAGGCGCACGACCAGCCATCATCTGGAACGAATGCAGCATCCCCGGAAACACATCCAATCGCACTTCGAGACCGTCGGCCTTAGCCCGGTCGGCGAGCGCCCGGCTGTCGTCGAGCAGGGTTTCGTCTTCACCCGCTTGCAGATAGATCGGCGGCAGGCCCTTGAGATCGGCAAAGATCGGGCTCGCGAATGGATGCCGGGGATCGGCCCCGGCGAGCACCTGCGATGCCAGCATATCCACGGTCGCCTTCTGGAAGAAAACATCCTTCTCGCGGTTCGCTTCGTAAGAGAGCCCGCTCGCCGACAGATCATGCCAGCCGGAGATACTGAGAATTGCGGCCGGTAGTGGACGTCCTATATCACGGAGTTTCATAGCCGCCGCGATGATCAGTCCTGCGCCGGCGGAATCGCCCGCACCTATGATCTGCTCCGGCCGGATACCCTGCTCGGCCAGCCATTCGAACGCGGTCACGGCCTGCTCGATCTGACGAGGAAACTTGCTCTGAAACGAGTAATCATAGGTGGCCAGCAAAGCGTAACAACCAATCGCCTTGGCGATGTGCCCGACCATCTTGCGATGGGTCCAGATCGATCCGCCAACATAGCCGCCGCCATGCAGGTAAAGCATGACCCGATCTTCGGCCGCGAGCTTTGGCCGAACCCATAGCGCAGTCTTGTCACCGAGATTCGCCTCGACGTAATCAACGCCGCCAGGTTCCGCCGTCAAAACAGACCACTCGGAAACTTCTGGCGGCAATTCTCGACCGCTGCGCCAGGCCTCCGCGAGGATCTCGTAGTGTGCCTTGTTCGCTAAGCTCTGTCTGCTCACCATTGTCGCGCTCCTATTCGCTGAGGAGGGCGATGTTGAAGACGACCGCCCATGAACAGCTAAGACGGACGAGCCCAGCGAAAGGATACGTCGCTGGCCGATGCGATGCCGCTGTGTGAATCGGCGCGGGGGCAAGCGGCAAGGCGGCATCACAAGCCATTGATATTTTGAAGATGCTGGGTCATTCGACGGCGCCGATTCACATGATGCTGACCGCAGCCGAACCTGTCCATGCCTGAGCTGCAAAGCAACCCTCTTCGAAATCTTATCACGGCCAGTCCGAATAGCCCGACGAAAGCATGTCGCTACGAGCGACTTCCGCCTTCCTGGCGAAATCGCGATACCTGGCGGGAGAAAATCCGGTCTTTCTCTTGAAGAAATGACTGAAATAGGTGGGGTCCCGAAAGCCAAGACTGTCCGAAATCTCCTGGACGGTCCTAGCGGAGCGTTCCAGCCTCAGCTTCGCCTCCTGGACGACGCGTTCATGCAGGAGCTGTACGGGCGAGCGCGCAAGCGCACTGCTGCAGATGGAATGCAGGCGGTCGGTGGTGACGCCGAGCTCCCGCGCATAATCGCTGATCGGCCGATGCTGCCGGAACCAGATCTCCACCAGTTGCCGGTATCGCTGCAGGGTCGAGGCGCCGCCGCCGCGGCCGCGCTGCTCGGTCGCCTCACTGCCGCCTGTGCGCCATAGCGTCATGAGGATCAGCCGCAAATAGGCGGAGATGACCATCCAAGAGGCACGAGAGGGGTCGCCAAGCTCCCTTACGAAGCCCGCCACCAGCGGCTGCGTCTCTTCGACGGCGTGCGGCTTCGGTTCGTCCGTCAGCCAGGGCCGCTCGCTGAAAGTCCGCAGCGCATAGGATTCCGCCTGGTCGCCGATCGCGTCCACCATGATCTGTGGTGACGCGCCGATCAGGAAGCCCGCGGCACCCGCAGCCATGCGCAGCTCGCACCTCGCCTGCGGTGGCAGATAAGCGAGCGCCGGCCCTTGTAGCGATTGCTGGTCCTCCGGCTCGAACAACAAGGTAGTCGTTCCAGCCTGGAGCAGGAACAGATGGTGGAAATCGGCATAGATGCCTTTCTGGAAGTGAATCGTCCGGTGCGTCAGTGATGGCTCCCGCCACTCGCCGTGTGCATGATGATGGATGCCGCCATCGGAAACCAAGAAGCTCTCCTCCTGCTGGCACCGCGCTATCGTCGCCGGGAATGCCAGATAATTACAAGATTAACCCAGAAAAACACATTCCTTCCTATTTGCAATGGCGTAGTTTCATCTCATGAGCCTCTGGGAGGAGGACTCCACACAGCAGATGCCGATTGCGAGGCCGATCCCGGCGGCGCGTGTCTGTGCGCGCTTTCTCCCATTGATGGATTTGAGGGAAAGACCCGCGCAGGACTGGACGACCGCGATGTTTGTGACAAAGCTTCTGATCAATGACGAGACGGTGGATGCGTCAGATGCATCCACTTTCGAATGCCTCGATCCGGCGACCGGCGATGTCGCGACAATCGCGCCGGCGGCCTCGACATCGGACGCAGCGCGGGCAGCCAACGCCGCGGCCGCTGCCTTTCCCGCATGGTCGGAACTAGGACCGGGTGAACGCCGCACCATGCTCAATCGGGCCGCAGATGCTCTTCTTGCGCGATCGGCGGATTTCGTGGCGGCGATGATCGCAGAGACCGGGGCGACCGCCCTTTGGGCCAGGATCAATTGCGATCTTGCCGCCGACATATTGCGCGAGGCGGCCTCGATGGCCACGCAAATCGCCGGCGAGATCATCCCTTCAGGCATTCCCGGCAACGTCTCCATGGCAGTGCGTCAGCCCGCCGGCGTCTGCGTCGGCATCGCGCCCTGGAACGCACCGATCATCCTTGGCGTGCGGGCGATCGCCATGCCGCTTGCCTGCGGCAACACCGTCATTCTGAAAGCATCCGAGCTTTGCCCCAAGACCCATTGCCTGATCGGCGAAATCATGCGCGAAGCGGGATTTCCGCCTGGAGTCGTCAATGTGGTCACAAATGCTCCGAAGGATGCCGCGGTCATCGTCGAGGCACTGATCGCCCATCCCGCTGTGCGGCGGATCAACTTCACCGGCTCCACGCGCGTCGGGCGGATCATTGCCGAGACATCGGCAAGGCATTTGAAGCGCTGTCTGCTCGAACTCGGCGGAAAGGCGCCCTTCATCGTGCTTGCCGATGCCGATATCGACGAAGCGGTCCGCGCCGCCGCCTTCGGTGCTTTCATGAACCAGGGCCAGATCTGCATGTCGACCGAGCGGATCATTCTCATGGACGAAATCGCCGATGAATTCGTCGAAAAATTGAGGGCAAAGGCGGAAACGCTCGTTGCCGGCGATCCGCGCAACGGCAACACGCCGCTTGGAACGATGATTACGGCCGAAGCCGCCCGGCGCGTTCGTGCGTTGGTCGAGGATGCCGCGCAGAAAGGCGCGGTCATCGTCTGTGGCGGTCACGCGCGCGGTACGCTGATCGACGCGACGGTCATCGATCACGTCACGCCAGCCATGCGCATCTACCGCGAGGAAAGCTTCGGGCCGTTGGCGGCGATCATCCGCGTCGACAGCATCGACGAAGCGATAACCGTCGCCAACGACAATGAGTATGGATTGTCGTCAGCCGTTTTCAGCCGCGACATCAACCAGGCGCTTGCTGTCGCTCGACGTATAGAGACCGGCATTTGCCACATCAACGAAGCAACCGTCGCCGATGAACCGCAAATGCCGTTCGGCGGCGTGAAGTCGAGCGGCTATGGCCGCTTCGGCGGCAGGGCGGCGATCGACGAATTCACCGAATTGCGCTGGATCACGCTTGCCTCGGGCAAGCGCGACTATCCGATCTGAACCGCTACGGATCGGTAAAATACAAGGGAACACGGAGTTAAGAGGGCTCCGCCAAAGAGGGAGGGAATTGCAATGACTGGTTTCAAGGGAAGGATTTTGGGCGCGGGACTGACGCGGCGCGATTTTATGACCGCGGCTGCAGCCGGTACGAGCGCATTGGCCTTCGGCGGGCGCAGGGCTTTTGCGGCCGATGACACGCTGAAGGTCGGCTTCATCAGCCCGCGCACCGGGCCGCTCGGCGGCTTTGGCGAAACAGATGGCTATGTGCTTGATCTCGCACGCAAGGCGCTGGCCAATGGATTGCAGGCCGGCGGCAAGAGCTGGAAGGTCGAAATCCTCGATCGCGACACGCAGTCCGATCCGTCGCGCGCCGGTCAGTTGGCAAAGGATCTGATTAACAACCAGGCCGTCGACCTGATGCTGGCGGTCTCGACGCCTGAAACCATCAATCCTGTCGCCGATGCCTGCGAAGCTGCGGGGGTGCCGTGCCTGTCGACGGTCATGCCATGGGAGGCCTGGTATTTCGGGCGCGGCGCCAAGCCCGGCGCGCCGTCGCCGTTCAAATGGACCTATCACTTCGGCTTCGGTGTTGGCGAATTCCTGAAGACCTACATCTCGCAATGGAACCTGATCGAGACCAACAAGAAGGTCGGGGTCATGTATCCGAACGATGCCGATGGCAACGCCATCCGCGCCAATCTGGCGCCGGCGCTTGCCAAGGCCGGCTTTACCATCGTCGATCCCGGCGCCTATGAAACGGGGACCACGGATTTCTCCTCCCAGATCGCGCTGTTCCGTCAGGAAGGCGTCGAGATCTTCAACAGCTTCCCGATTCCCCCGGATTTTGCGGCATTCTGGCGTCAGGCGGCGCAGCAGGGCCTCATCCAGCAGATCAAGATCTGCCAGGTCGCCAAGACCGGACTGTTCCCGTCCGATATCGAGGCGCTCGGCGATCTCGGCATGAATATCGCCAGTGCCGCCTATTGGCATAAGGCTTTCCCCTATAAGTCGTCGCTGACGGGCGTTTCCGGGCCTGAGCTTGCCGATGGCTACGAGGCGGCAAGCGGCAAGCAATGGACGCAGCAGCTTGGCGCGAGCCTGTCGCTTATCGATGCGGGCTTCGATGCGCTCAAAGCCGCCTCGGATGCAAAGAGCAAGGAGGCTGTTGCGAAAGCGATGAGCACGCTGAAGACGACGACGATTGCTGGCAAGGTGGATTTTACCAGCGGTCCCGTCGCCAATGTCTCCCCTGGCCCGATCATCGGCACGCAATGGGTCAAGGCGCCGACCGGCTCGAAATTCGCACTCGACTATGTTGTGACCGAACACGCCACCGATCCGAATGTCCCGGTTGCCGCCAAGCTCATCGCTTACAATGGGTAAGGCTATCGTGCAGGAACAAGAAGGACATCGGCTGGGAGGGGAGTTTCTCTCGGCCAAGGGAATCCACAAGCGCTTCGGGGCGCTTGTGGTCCTCGAAAATCTCGACTTTTCCATGGGAGACGGTGATGCCGTCGGCATCGTCGGCCCGAACGGAGCGGGCAAGACGACCCTGCTGAGTGCGCTTGCAGGCGCGTTTCCGCTAAATGCCGGAACGATCACCTTTAACGGCCGCAACGTGACTGCACTGACGGCGGCGGACCGCTGCCGGTCGGGCCTCGTCAGGACGCATCAGATTCCCAAACCCTTTAGCGGCATGACGACATTCGAGAACGTTTTCGTCGCCGCGTCGCATGGGAAGACATCGAACCGTGACGAGGCCTATGAGCGCGCTGTCGATTCTCTACAACTCTGCGGCATGCTCAGCGTCGCCAATCGCCGCGCCGACACACTCGGCCTGCTCGATCGCAAGCGGCTTGAGCTGGCGCGCGCGCTTGCAACCGGTCCGCGGCTACTGCTGCTCGACGAAATCGGCGGCGGGCTGACAGACGGCGAAGCGAGCGAACTCGTCGGCACTATTCTCGAACTGCGGCGGCGCGGCATCGGCATCGTCTGGATCGAGCATATCGTTCACATTCTCCTGCAGGTCGTCGAACGGCTAATCTGCATGGATGCCGGCAAGATCATCGCCGATGGTGATCCGAAGGCGGTCATGAGCGATGCCGAAGTGGTGCGCGCCTATCTTGGGGGAGCGCCTGCATGAGCATTCTTTCCATTCGCAACCTTGATGTCCGGCACGGTCTGCTGCAGGCGGTGCGCGGCATCAGTTTCGATCTTGCCAAGGGCGAGGTACTGGCGCTTGTCGGCGCCAATGGCGCGGGCAAGACGACGCTGCTGCGTTCAATCGCCGGTGCGCATCTGCCTGATGCCGGCCAGATCCTGCTCGATGGCGACGATGTTACGGCTGTCCCCGCGCACAAGCGCATCGCCAGGGGCATTGCGCTCGTTCCCGAAGGACGGCGATTGTTCTCACAGATGACGGTCGAGGAAAATCTGCTGCTCGGCACCAGCGCCGGCCGCAAGGGTGAGTGGACGATCGAGCGGGTCTTCGATGCCTTTCCGAACCTGAAGCCGCGCCGACACGCCAAGACGGGCCATCTGTCGGGCGGCGAGCAGCAGGCAACGGCGATCGGGCGGGCGTTAATGAGCAACCCCGACATTCTCCTGCTCGACGAAGTCTCGCTCGGCCTGTCGCCGCTCGTCGTCGATCGGGTCTACCAGCAACTGCAAGGGCTCTTGTCTTCGGGCACGACTATCCTACTCGTCGAGCAGGATCTGGCGCGCGCCATGGGCGTCGCAACTCGTGTCATCTGCATGCTGGAGGGTAGTATAGTGCTTGACAGGCCGGCGAATGGCGTCACGCGCGCGGAAGTGACCCAGGCCTATTTCGGCCTGCACCGGGCGACAGCCGAGAGGAGCGTTTCGTGACCAACACCCTCATCCAGGGCATTCTGCTCGGTGGCTACTATGCGGTCATTGCCTGCGGCCTGTCCTTCATGTTCTCCGTCATGCGCATCATCAATCTCGCGCATGGCAGCCTTGCCGTCGTTGCCGCTTATGGGCTCTGGCTGCTGGCGGCAAAACTGGGCATTCCGCCTTTCTATGGCCTTCTGATCATCCTGCCTTTCATGGCGGCGCTCGGCTGGTTGCTGCAGCGCTTCGTGCTGGAGCGCAGCGCGCGCGGTGGAACATTGCTGCCGATCCTGACGACCTTCGGCCTGTCGATCGTTATCGATAACCTGCTGTTCGAGCAATTCGGGGCGGATACGCGCTCGCTCGCGCCATTTATCGGCAATCTCTCCTATGCGTCCTGGCAGCTGCCCGGTCACGTCTTCGTCGGCAAGCTTGCCGTCCTGATGATGGTGACGGCAATCGTCATCATCGGCGGGCTGCAGCTCTTCCTGAGCCGTTTCGCCGTCGGCCGCTCCATCCGCGCCACGGCGGAGGATGCGGATACCGCAGGCCTCGTCGGCATCGATGCACGCCGCGTCAATGCCATTGCGACCGCGATTACCATGGTGACAGTCGGCATTGCCGGTGCGTTTCTGGCCATGCGGGCGACCTTCAACCCTTATTCGGGCGGACCGCAGCTGCTGTTTGCCTTCGAGGCAGCCGTCATCGGCGGCGCCGGTTCGCTCTGGGGAACTTTGCTCGGCGGCATCGTGCTTGGCCTAGCGCAATCGATCGGCGCCCAGATCCACCCGCAGGGCTTTCTGATCGGCGGCCACATCGCTTTCCTTCTTGTTCTCTTCGTGCGGCTGCACCAGTTCGGCTTCCTGCGCCTCGGTAAAATCCGCACGCTTCTTCGGAGCCCGTCATGAGCACGATCGCACCCGGAATTTCCGTCGAGCGCTGGACCGCATCCTCACGATTGACCCTGGCTGCCATGATGGTGGCGATCGGCCTCCTCGCCGCAGTGCCAGCCGTCTCCAGTGCCGGTGTCACCGATCGCATGACGGCTCTCTTCATCTACGTGATCCTGGCGGCCATGTGGAATGCGCTAGCGGGTTTCGGCGGCCTCGTCTCCGTCGGCCAGCAGGTGTTTTTCGGCCTTGGCGCCTATTTCACCATTCGCCTGGCTGATGCGGGGCTCGACCCCTTCGTCTCGCTCGTCGCCGCCGCAGTCGTTACCGGTGTAATATCGCTGCCGCTTTCATGGCTGATGTTGCGGCTGAAGGGGGGCGAGTTTGCCATTGGCATGTGGGTGCTGGCCGAGCTTGCTCATCTGCTCGTCAATCTCGACCGGCTCATTCAGGGCGAAACCGGGACCTCGCTGATTTCCTTGAACGGCTATGACAGCTCCATGCGTCGCGTCGCGATCTATTGGCTGGCGCTGGCGGCCATGGTCACTCTCCTCGGCGCGCTCTTTGCTTTGATGCGGAGCAAGGCAGGAGCCGCCATGCAGGCGATCCGTGACAATGAGGATGCGGCAACCTCCGTCGGCGTCCGCGTGGCGGCGACGAAACGCCTGCTCTTTGTTCTCGCCGCCTTCGGCATTGCCGTTGCGGGTGGCCTGTGGCTGGCAACGGCCGTCACCTTCCAGCCAAAGACCTATTTCAGCGTGCAGTGGACCGCCTACATGATCTTCATGGTGCTGGTCGGCGGCATCGGCAAGTTCGAGGGCGCGATCCTCGGAGCCATTCTCTTCTTCGTCATCGAGACTGTCTTCGGTGGAACAGGGGTCTGGTATCTGGTCGGACTTGGCGCGACGGCGGTGCTCTTCTCCCTCTATTTGCCGCGCGGCCTCTGGGGCGAGATCGAGCGACGCTTCGATCTGCAGCTCCTGCCCGTGGGCTACCGACTGACATTTTCTGATCTCTTCAAGGATAAGCAATAGCGGCGAACTTTCGCTGCGTTTCATGGGAAAGGTAAAATCATGCTTTTCGGCAAGACCATCCTCATTACCGGCGTTGCTTCGGGCATCGGCGCGCGTGCCGCGGAGCTTGCGGGGCAGATGGGAGCCGATGTCATCGGCGTCGATGTCCGGGAGCCGACATCGAGCATCAGCTCCTTCATCAAGGGGGATATCTCAACCGCCGCCGGCGTCGAGGACATCGTCAGGCAATTGCCCAGTCGCATCGATGCCTTGGCCAACGTCGCCGGCCTCTCGGGAAGCACCGGCGTCGTTGCGACGCTCGCCGTCAATTTCTACGGCCTGCGCGCTCTTTCGGAAGCCGTTGCACCGCGGCTGCGTGAGGGTGGAGCGATCGTCAACGTCGCCTCGATCGCCGGCTATGGCTGGCGCGCCAATCTGGAACGGGCCAAGAACCTGACGGCAATCGAAGGTTTTCCGGATGTGGCCTCTCTGGTCAGCGAGTACGGACTGAAGAACGAGGAGGGCTATCCGCTTTCCAAGGAACTGCTGCTGCTTTGGACGATGCGCGCCGCGCATCAGCCTCTCTTCAAGGAGCACGGCATTCGCGTCAACGCTGTCAGCCCCGGTCCGGTCGAGACGCCGATCCTGAAACAGTTCCGAGCCGTGCTCGGCGATGCCCGTGTCGACAGCGATATCACCCGTGTCGGCCGCGCTGGCACATCGGCTGATATCGCGCCCGCCATCCTGTTCCTCTGCTCGGACGGCGCGCGCTGGATCAACGGCGCCAACCTGCCTGTTGATGGCGGGCTGGAAGCTTCCATCAATGCGGACGTGCTCGGCTTCTGAAACGTGTCGGGCAAAAATGCGTAGCGGTCTTTCGATAACGACATACGACAAATCAATAACTTAAAGCGCAAATGGCGAATCTGACAGATCGCAATGCGCTTTAAATACCATCCTCATCAGGAGACAAGAGATGAACATTTCCCTTCTCATCAACGGCGTCGACAAGCCGGCCGCCAGCGGCCGCACCTACGACCGCCGAGATCCCTTTACGGGAGAGATCGCCAGCACGGCGCCAGCGGCAGGGCCTGAGGATGTCGCCGCCGCGGTCGAGGCTGCCTCCAGCGCCTTTTCCGCATGGTCGAGCACAGGCCCCGGGCAGCGCCGTGCGATCCTCGCCAAGGCCGCCGATATCATGGATGCCAAGGTCGGCGAGTTTACCAAGCTGATGATGGAGGAGACGGGGGCGACGGCGCCGTGGGCCGGCTTCAACGTCATGCTCGCGGCCAATATCCTGCGTGAGGCCGCGGCCATGACGACGCAGATCGGTGGCGAGATCATCCCATCCGACAAGCCCGGCACGCTTGCCATGGGCGTGCGTCAGGCCGCCGGCGTCTGCCTTGCCATCGCACCCTGGAACGCGCCTGTGATCCTGGCAACGCGCGCCATTGCCATGCCGATCGCCTGCGGCAACACCGTGATCCTCAAAGCCTCCGAGCAATGCCCCGGCACGCAGCGGCTGATCGCGACGGCGCTGACGGCGGCGGGTCTGCCCGCCGGCGTCATCAATGTCATCACCAATGCGCCGGAAGACGCGCCTGGTATCGTCGAGGCGTTGATTGCCCATCCCGCCGTCCGTCGTGTCAACTTCACCGGCTCGACCAAGGTCGGTAAAATCATTGCCGAGCTGAGCGGCAAGCACCTGAAGCCCGCTCTTCTGGAACTCGGTGGCAAGGCGCCGCTCGTCGTGCTTGAGGATGCGGATATCGATGGCGCCGTCAACGCGGCGATCTTCGGTGCCTTTATGCACCAGGGCCAGATCTGCATGTCGACCGAACGCATCATCGTGCATCAGGCGATCGCGGATGCTTTCGTCGCCAAGCTTGCGGCGCGTGCAGCCGTTCTGCCCGCCGGCGATCCGCGCGGCCATGTTGTCCTCGGCTCACTGATCAGCCTTGAAGCCGCCAAGAAGATGGAGGAGTTGATCGCCGACGCTGAGGCCAAGGGCGCCAAGCTGGTTGCCGGCGGCAAGCGCAGCGGTACCGTGGTCGAAGCGACTTTGCTCGATTTTGTCACGCCTGACATGCGGGTCTATTCGGAGGAATCCTTCGGTCCCGTAAAGCCGATCATCCGCGTGGCGGACGAGGATGAGGCGGTGCGCGTTGCCAACGATACGGAGTACGGCCTCTCGTCCGCCATCTTCAGCCGCGACGTGCAGCGGGCGCTTGCTGTGGCTGGCCGCATCCAGTCAGGCATTTGCCACATCAACGGCCCGACCCTGCATGACGAGGCACAAATGCCCTTCGGTGGTGTCAAAGGCAGTGGTTATGGCCGCTTTGGCGGTAAGGCGGCGATTGCCGAATTCACCGATCTTCGGTGGATCACGATTGAAGATTCCGCTCAGCACTATCCCTTCTGAAGGTCACGACAGCGCTCACGATCGCTGACACTTCTAAGGAGTTCGTCGTTAAGACGACCTAGGATCGCAGGAGCACGACGATTGACGAAATGTCGAGCGCTTGGAGGGCATTCGCGCCCTCCAACGTCACGGAATCCGCCCCTTGATTGCATTTTCCCGAGATGGATGGTTCATGGCAACGTCGGCGAGACGTCATCGGCATGTCTCTTAGACTCCCTCTAGAGGCTTGTACGCACCCGCGGACGTTGAAGTTCGGCCACTGCCATCACAAAACGGAGTTCCGTCTTGCCGCAGTTGAGATACGCATGCCTGCCCTCGGTCCGAGCCAGGACTGACGAGCCTGACTGAACGAGAAACTCGTCGTCATCGACGCGCAGGGTTAGCTCACCGAACTCTATGTTGAGGAGTTCCAGGGTTCCCGGGGAGTGCCCTGGAGATTCAAACATCTCTCCGGGATACATCGTCCAGCGCCAGAGCTCGATTTCATCCGGCCCATGCGTTCCCACCAAAAGAGTTGCGCTTCCTCCGTTTGGCCCACGCCAAAGCGTCGATGCGTCCTCCGGCAGAACAATTCGTACTGGGACTGTAGACGCGACACCGACGAAATCGGCGACAGAAACCCCCAAGGCCGTCGCTGCTCTGCACAGGGTGGCGATGCTGGGATTGGCTGTACCCTTTTCGATCTCGACAAGCATCCCTTTGCTGACCCCGGAGCGTTTAGACAATTCATCAAGGGTAAACCCACTCTGACGTCTGAACAGCTTGAGGTTTTGGGATACGGTGACGCTGACGCGTTCAATATCAGCTACCGATTCGGTCGATATATTGATTTTCTTTTCCATGGTCATTATTGTAGACCAAATTGGTCAATAAGAGCTAGACGGCATGTTGAAATTTCCGATCATCGACAAGCAAATCGCAGACATTGCTCCCGACTTTCGGGCAATCAGCATACTTGTCGATGCAACGAACGCCGGTCAGGGCAGCATGGGGCCCAACCTCCTGGAAGAGGCCTGCGACCTCGTGCAGGCAGGCGGTCCCGCCTGGAGCGAAGCTCATCTGTCCGGCTGGAACGAAGTCTACGCTAGATTTGGTGCAAAGCCCAATCGAACGCCGTGCTCGGCTCAGGCGTTGAGGAAGCGGGTTGAGAGAGACGGCCGAATTCCGTCCATCAATCCGCTCGTCGACCTTTACAATGCCATCAGCCTGCGGTTTGCCATTCCGGTGGGCGGCGAGAATTTCGATGCATATGTCGGAAAGCCGAGGCTATCGGTATCCGATGGAACAGAGCCATTTGACACCGTGATGAACGGCGAAGCTGTGATCGAGACCCCCTCCAAGGGAGAGGTCATCTGGCGAGATGATGTCGGCGTCACTTGCCGGCGCTGGAACTGGCGACAAGGTACGCGGACCAGGCTGGGCCGCCCTAACGGGGGGCGCATGTGGTTCATTTTGGAGAGCTTGAGGAGCATGCCGGAGGAAGCGCTCGACGAGGCCGGAGACATGCTGGCGAACGGCTTAAAGCTGCTGATGCCAGGATGCGAAATACAGAGGCAGAAGATTAGCCTCGGCTGATCTCGTTAGACTGAAATACCGCATAGCTCTGCTCAGGGTGACTTGCGACGGACTTCGCGGTGAGAATGAAAGCTTACCGACCCTCACATCTGAAAATTGTCGTCGCGAGGACGCGGTAGTGGCGGAGCTTTGCCTGCAGAGAAGCAGGTCGCTCGCTAGAGTTCATGCAGTGTTAAGTGTCGCAACGCCTTGACCAGAATTGCACTTGGGGCTGATCGATTCTATCGCAAAGATGCCGTTGACAAACTTGCGATATCGGGCAGGCGCGTAGCGTTCACCGAAACCCTTCGGTCAGTTGATCCGCCAAGCTCTCGACGCTGGTCACGATGAAATCCCAGGCGCCGTCGGCCTCGAAATCCTGGTTCTGATGTGGTCCATATTCCGTCGGTCGCGCGATAAAGGCCGTTCGCAAGCCGAGGGACGCGGCCATACGCAAATCGCTATTGTGGGCCGCGCAGAGCATGACCTGACCCGGCTCTAGGTCAAGCAATTCGCATGCGCCAAGATAAGTCTCGCGGTCGGGTTTGAAATAATGAAACAGGTCCGAACCGAAGATCATGTCCCAGGGAAGTCCTGCGTGCTTCGCCATGTTGAGCAGCAGGGATACGTTGCCGTTCGATAGCGGCGCGATGATGAAGTGCTGCTTGAGTCGAGTTAGCCCCGATACGGAATCGGGCCACGGACGGAGACGATGCCAGCCTTTGTTGATGTGGCGGAGGTCGCCTTCCGATAGGCCGCTGATGTCCAACGCCGCCACGAGCTTGTCCAGCGTTGCACGATGCAAATCATCGAGCTTCGTCCACGGGCGCAGCCCCTTTCGGACCTCATCCATCGACGACACGTAGTTTCCGCGCCAAGCATCGACCAGTCCAGTCCAGTCGGCGTCGACGCCTCGCTCAAGGCCGAATGCCGTCAGTTCGTCGATCAGGCTCGTGCGCCAATCCACGATGGTGCCGAACGTATCAAAGAGAAGCGCGCGAGGCTTGGTCATGCTGGTGGCCTTTCTAAACGGCAAGGATGCCGGAACGAGACATGAACAACCGGCACCTGCCGCCCGTCCGCCATAGTGATTTCACGATAACGACAGATTGATCATTCGAAAATGACATGACATTATATTTCAGAAATACGGAATTCCAATGGTGTGAGTATGAAGGCACTCGATATAGAGGCAGTGCAGGCATTCGTGTTGGTGGCCGATCTCAAGAGCTTCACCCGCGCGGCCGAGGCGATGGAGAGTACGCAGTCCATGATGAGCCTAAAAATCAAACGGCTTGAGGATAGGCTCGGTCGCAGGCTGCTTGAACGCACACCACGTATGGTACGGTTATCAGCGGACGGTGCCACCTTCCTCGGACCGGCGCGGGCGCTGGTAGCCGCACATCAAGGCGCGGTTGGCTCTTTCGCAATCAAGCCGCGCCGATTGGTTGTGGGGATAAGCCACCATGTCGTCGGAGCCGAATTGCCGAGCTTGCTGAAGCGCATGAGCCGCGCCGAGCCTGGACTGGTCATGGAAATGCGAGTCTCGATGTCGCGGGAGATTCTCGATGATTTCGATCGCGGTGTGCTCGATGCGGCGATCGTGCTACTTCGCGACAATCGCCGCCGCGACGGTGAGATCATCCTTGAAGAGACATTTGGCTGGATGGCTGCACCAGATTTTGAGCACCACTCCGGCGAACCGCTCCGCCTCGCTACACAGGCTGAACCATGCAGTGTGCGCAGCATGGCAACGGCAGCACTCGACGCGGCCGGAATTTCTTGGACTGAAGCGTTCGTCGGCGGTGGCATTCCGACCATTGGTGCTGCAGTTGCGGCTGGTCTAGCAGTTGCGCCACTCGGCCGGCGCGTGGCGCCAATCGGAACGGTGGACGTCGGCTCCCAGCTTGGATTGCCATCGCTGCCGTCGCGCGATGTGATGCTTTATTCGGCCGTGACTGATCGACCAGCACGCGGTTCGCTCAAGACGCTTGCGGCGGCGATCCGCTCTACTGTGATCTCCTAGCCGCGGCCTCCTGCGACTGCCTTTCGTAAGGCGTGCTGTTTCGATCATGGTTGCGCGCGGCTCTCACAGAAAGTTGGGATTCCAACCCGATGAACAGGTCAATAAGAAACCCTCGCCGGCCCGAGCCACGTCGATTACCGCTCGTGAGGACTTACACAAGACCCGGCCCAGCTCCTGAGAACGAGCACGGCAATCTTTCCAAAGTAGAGCGCGGAAGTCACAATGAAACCCCTTGACGGACTCGAACCACCGTTGAACCTTTGGCTGGCGCTGCGGGAAGCTAAATGCTTGTGCTGGTAACATATTTTCTCACCGCTGATGCGATATCAGAAGTAGATGAACCTGTTGCCCAAGCCACATACTTGCTCTCTACAGCGAATGACCCTGCCTTTTCGGCGCTTCATAACTTTGGATTGCGTGAAGTAGAATAATCAATCTAAGAGTTATTGCTTCGGCAGCGCTACTATGAGGTCGGCAGCTAGAGCGCGGTCCTCCTCTGGCGCGGCTTGAAGGGCTGAACGCATCAACGCCGCCAGTGCCGGATCGCGTTGGGCCGCGTTGATAACAACGCGACCAACTGCAGCTTCTCGCGATAGAGGAGATGGCGATGATACCCGATAGGACTGGCGAGGTTGTTGGAACATTAGATATAGCGCTGCCAGAATTATGACGGCGATACACAGAAGGGCAATCGTGAGAATTTTGAAAGCCATGCATCCTCTCGCTGATTTCTTTTCTGATACCGCTCTTAAGTTTTAGCGGCTTTTGCACACATGGAAAGCGATCCATGACGAGGACAGACGCTAAATTGATGCCTTCGCTGGTCGCTGACGTGGCGCATCATGTTGCCGCCGTTGCTGATACACATTAGCGCTAAGCGGTGAATTAACGCGGTGATTAAGAGCCAATCGGCGTGACAAACAATTGACATTTCAAAGATGGGTGGAGTCATTTGGCGACGCCGATTCACAGCGACCGGCTCGTTTAGCTGGCGTGGCCATAGTCCAGCGTGCCGGACCAGAGATGTAAATCGGCAAGGGGTCATGACAACGAGACGCATAATAACTGTTTGTAATTCCTCATGCTGTAGGGGTTCCGTCGCGGCGCGGAATCACAATGGAGCGGCGCGTACGATCCTCGATGCTCTCAAGAAGATCGAAGAGGGGGCTTCTCCGATGGGAGGCTAACGGGATCCACGAACTCTGCCCCATCTGCGACTCCTGTGGACAAACAAGCCCAAATCAATAATTGCAGCCGGTCAGCGCAGGCCTCGTCAGGTCAATAGAGATAACGTCCCGTCCTCCTAGTCTGGCTATTCGTGAAGTTGAACGGTTCCCACATGACGATGTCATCGAAAAGTCCGCACCCGGCAGCAGTTGAAAGGCTGCTCGCCGCAACGCTTGCGGCGCTGGTATACGGCCTGTTGCTCTATATTGTGATCTGGGCGTCGGACTACTGGGATGCCCTGCCCTTTTTTGCGGGGCTGATATTCATGCCAATGGCGATCGCAAGCGTGGGATCATGCATTTTAGATCCACGTGCCAAAAGCAAGCTTTGGCATCATGTCCGTGTAATCTGGATGATTATTGCCATTCTTATCGTCCTCACCATAATCTTCTTTAATGAAGCTGGCATGTGCGTGGTGATGGCAGCTCCTTTTTTCATGGGCTTTTCGGCACTCGGATCGGCCTTGACGCTGGTCACCATCCGTTTCTTCCGTTCCCGGCGCTCATCGACTTTGGTTATCGCTTTGCCTTTGATCGTTCTACCGATGGAGCCGCATATCTCCTATGAACCGCATGAAGGCTCGGTCACGACGACGATTGATATTGCTGCGCCACCCGATCTCGTATGGAATCAGACGATAGAAATCCCGAATGTTCGGCCGGAGGAGCTGTCATGGACGTTCTCTCATAACTTGCTTGGTCTACCACAGCCTGTGGACGCACGATTGGACAGCCGCGGCGTCGACGGGGTGCGCCAATTGCAATGGACACGAGGCATCAGGTTTCAGGAAATCATCACGCATTGGGACGAGAATCGTTCACTTGCCTGGAAGTTCCACTTCGCTCCCGACGCCATCCCCGCCGCAGTGGAAGCGCACATCAAAGTCGACAGTGCCTATCTCAAACTGACGGGCGGCGCCTACGATCTCCAGCCGCTCCCGGGCGGCAGAACGCGTCTCACCTTGACGACGCGTTATCGAATTGCAACGCCAATCAACATTTACTGCGATTTTTGGGGGAAAGTGTTCCTGAACGATTTCCATAGCGTTGTATTAAAGGTCATCCGTGATCGATCCGAGAAAATTGCCGGCGCGGCATGACGCCCCGGCCGTTCTTGAGATACATGGGCCGCGGCATTGAGCCGAATAAAGCGCTGTCGCCAGCTCTCGCTGCCATCCAGTATGAATAGCTATTTTTATTCCAGATGTTTCGTTTTCCTCCGAGGCTGCGCCTGCTTCTTTCGCGGCCTCGGCAGCGTCTGTCGTCGGGTTATATTATTTCAATCAGCAAGACGCTCGTATGATATCGAGCTACGGACGTGACTGAGAAGACAAGCTACTATCACCCTTGCAGCAACTGCAGCGCAACTAATCTGACGAGGCGTCTGCCGAATGGCAGTTTGTGAATCGGCGCGATGATTAGGAGCTAATCGGCGTGACAAGCAGTTGATATTTCAAAGATGAGTGGGGTCATTCGGCGACGCCGATTCACAGCCGGTGATCAGAACGACACCTCGGTTGACCGCGCACCGCGTCAAGAACACCATAGCGCCCCCTTCGCCATATGTGGCCGGGCACAGCCTTTGGCCGGCAGCGGTAGAGGCTGGCCCGGATGCCACAGCCCGAGGCGCTGCTGGATGTTCGGCATCTCCGCATCGATGACGGCAAGCTGATTGTTGTCGCCATAACGCGTCGCGCTGCGAAAGTGCAGCACATCCCGGTAGGTGGCGCCCGTGAGTTGGCTCACGGTCACCCAATAGCCAAAGGGCGCGTTTTGGGTTGGCTCGACGGAGATGACGTAGCCCCGAAGCGGCCCTGTGTCGACGTAGCGAATCTCTTGGTTATTATTGTGCCCGACCACAGATCGGTAAGCAGGCACGAAGACGTCACGGGTGCGATCGTAACCGAACAACGCCATGGCACGCAGCTGGTCTCCGTTCGCCGCATACAAGCTGCTCACGTCGAGGCGGAGCAGCACGACACCGTCTGCTGGATGTACGAGGGTCGGCGTTCCGATATAGTGCGGCTGAACGAAATCGCTCTTGGCATCACCGCCGGGCGGTAACAGGAGCATATCAAGCTGAGGTAGGCAAGTTCGGCCGTCATCTTTACTGAGGCACAGTGTGATGAGCCCGTCCTCCATATCGCCGGAAGGTGTGTCGTTCACTGGCGGCTCCTGCGTGGCGACGAAGCGCCACGGCGAAGGCGTTGCGAACGGCTTCGACAGATCGAGCGAAGCAATTGTTTTTGCCGGGCCGGCCATGACAGGTGTGGTCATCGCTGACACGGTCAGCACTACCGCTGCGAGCTTACCAAATATCGTCATCGTCTCTCCATTCTGTATTCATAGCGCAATACTTCCGACGCTCTTGTCATAGCATGAACAGTTCCTCGCGCACCTCGGGCGGATCCGGCATGACGGACGTTGGCCATTTCTGTGATCGATATTTCTTTCAACATCACTGCGGAACCATTGCGACGATCGTGCTGGCCGCGACCCTGGTGACAGGATTACGCTCTATGTAAGTTGGATTGCCGGCTTGCATGCACTGTTTGTCGCAAGCCGACGTAATGACGCCGCACTCTGCCGCAGGCGACGAGCCCTAATGATTACAGGGCACCAACTGGGTAGGGTCGGCGGGATTTTGGCACCAATCGCTGAACCCATCAGGAAGATTGGGGTCCCGCGAGTCCGATTGAGCTGGCCCTGGAGACTGATCAACTGGTCGACCTATGCCACCAAAAGTGTTCGTTATGGCATGAGCTGCCGCGATTGAATTCGCAGAAAACCGTTGAATCGAATTGTATCGTGCCTTCATAACGGCGTTGTACTTTTTCTTCCATGCCGTACCACGCACCTTATCGCCTTTGGCGATAATATCCTCGCCCTCCGGAATCATCTCGGCAATCTCTGCGTCGTACTTCAGGATTTCGGGCGGATCGAGGCCCGCAGCGACCATCTTTCGGTCAGTCTCCGTTATACCCGCTATGGCCGCAGAATTAGGGCTGCCACTTGCATTCGCGGCCTGTGCTCCGGTGTTCCTCGGACCCGCGGTGGTGCACCCCGCGAACAGAGAAGCCACGCACATGACGGCTATACTTCTAACGACGAAATGCATTGACACCTCTTAGGGTTTGCGGGAAGCAGGTGCTGCTCGTTATCGGCCATCTATTGCACGCCAGCGGCGGGAACAGAGGCCGGATACTGCGATGTAATGATCCGACATGCCTTTCCTCTCTTGGCTCGTCACTGCGCCATGGCTCCTTTGACTGCCTCGTCCTGGCTTCGCATGCCTTGCGATTGAGCGCTGACGGATATCATGTCGGAGGCAAGCGCCATCCACCCACTCTGGATCGGTGGCGGCAGCGCCAGCTTTTTCGAGAGCGTCGGCGGCCTCAGAGGAGGTTGAGCCTGATTCAACTGTTTGATGATCACGTCCCAACCCGGAGAGGTATAACTGCCCCGCGGTAGGCCGGAACCCTGATCCTGATCGACAGGGGCGCTCGGGTTCGACACGTAACTGATCGTATCCGTGCCTTGAGCGGCGACTATCCCGAGGGGGCAACCACCTTCGACGTGGGCGACAGCGTCGAACCCGAGAAAGCAGGTCACCCGGTTGGCGCACAAAATCCATGCGCGAGCAGAAGGACAATTAAGGCGCAAGCACAAGCGCTCCCAGGATAAAATAGCGTTTGGGAATTAGTGCCACTCGGGTGCGGTACCGTTCAAGACCGACCAGCGCGAGCACGGTGTCATCCGGTCCATATAAAGTGCAGTACCGTCCGCTTCGATGCCAGCCGTCGGATTGCGGTCGATCTGTAGACGGTTAAAGCATGATGTCCGCATTCTGACCCATATACAAACGGTGTCCCTCTGATAGCCGGCGAAGCAATGGTCACCATTGGTCAGGGGTCAGTCTACGGAATTATCACACAAAGACCTGAAATGCATGGACCGCCGCGCTATCTGACGCCCAACTGGGACGAGGTCGAGAAATCGGTGTGGCTACTGGAAGATTTGGAGTCTGAGATCATTATGACGGGTCATCGCCGGCCGTTGCACGGAGAGAAAATGCGCGCGCGACTGCACGAGCCAGCGAAAAACCTTGTAGCAATCGCGGTATCGGAGGACCGGCGTTATGCTCTCGAGCCGGCGAAGCCTGGATGGATCAGCAACGCCCACCGTCATCTTAACAAAGTCCGATACCAACCGGCCTCTCAGCTTTTGGAGCATCTGCTCTTGATGAGATTCGAGCCTAGAACCCGCTTTTCCGACCACGCATCTCGTGAAGCCCACCGCTGCTCTGATATTGACCCGGTGTCACGCCCATCACCCTGCGAAACATCGCGATGAAGGCACTGACATTGTCATAGCCGAGGTCCAACGCAATCATCGTGACTGGAGCGCCGTCCGCTAACATTGCTATCGCACTTAAGACCTTCGCGCGCTGACGCCACGCAACCATCCCCATTCCCGTCTCCCGCGTGAACAGACGCGCCAGGGTCCGCGCACTCAGACCTCCCAAGGCCGCCAACTCATTGATCGAACGATCGTCAGACAAATTCGCCAATATTTGATCCGTGACACGGCTGATAGGGCCGCTGCTCGGGTTCGGCAAGCCAAGAGGATCCTCCCGAAGCTCCGCAATTTCATCGACAATGACCTGCGCGAGATGACGCTGAGACGGTGTGCGCGCTGAGTTATCCCATCGCACAGCTCTTCGCACAAGCTCCTCCAGAAGAGAACTGACATAAAGTGTTTTCGGCAGGGTTGGCAACGCTTCGCAATGACGCTGCGATACATAGATACTCCACCCACGGAAGGGCCCATGCGAATGAACTGCATGAGGAACATGGGGCGGCATCCAGATGGAATGGGTCCTCGGGACAATCCACCAGCCCGATGTCGTTCGAACAGACAGTAGCCCCTCCCGGCTTCCAATAATCTGGCCTGCCGCATGCGCATGCATAGAAGTTTTGCGGGCTGCGTCTTCGTGCCATTCGACAGCCAGCACCATCTCATCGTCAGGAAATGACGCTATCGCATTTTGGGTCAAGGTGGGTCGGCGCATGGCGATTTCACGGTATATTTTGGCAAATTTAAGGTAGTTATACCATCACAGCCGGCTAAAGTAACCCTCACATTCCCAGCACCAGCAACTTCATCAAGCTGCAACTGAAATCCGCGGCGTCATGAATGGGCGCAAACATGCCCATCAGGCAACTGGCTGCCGACCTCCAATGATCTCCACGATCGATGAAAGGCCCTCCCCATGAGTAATCATTCATCTGACCAATATGACGTACTTATGCATAATCAGACAGCTTGGGACCTGGAGGCAGACCGCAAAGGGCCCTGGTCCCAACCCGTCGCAACTGAAACCGTTGCTTTCGCGCGCCGTGGCGATTGGAAAGTCCATCTGACCCCCTCGCCTCTAGCAACTGATTGGCTTGGCAAAGTCGCAGGCAAGGAGATTCTTTGCCTTGCATCTGCCGGCGGACAGCAAGCGCCGGTTCTTGCGGCGGCCGGTGCAAAGGTGACGGTCTTCGACCTGTCCAGCAAACAGCTTGCCAAGGATGCCGAGGTTGCCGTTAGAGACGGCCTGACATTAAAGATTGTTCAGGGTGATATGCGCGACTTATCGATCTTTTCAGATGGCTCATTTGACCTGATTCTGCATCCGATATCAAATCAGTATGTACCGGATATCCAATCTGTTTGGAATGAAAGCTACAGAGTTCTTCGTAAGGGCGGAGTGCTTCTCGCCAGCTTCTTCAATCCCGTACTATTCGTCGCGGCAAGAAGCCTAGCTGACGTGAGTGACGATTGTATCCGTCTTCGGTACAAGGTCCCATATTCCGATATAGCTGACTTGAATACCGAAGAGCTGACCAACAAACGAGAGCGTAGCGCCCCTCTTATCTTCGGGCATGATCTTCAAACTCAGATCGGCGGCCAAATATTGGCCGGCTTCGTCATCGATGGCTTTTTTGAAGAGTATCATCCGACGCCCAGATTTGCTTTGGAGCGATACGTTCCCAGCTTTATTGCGACGCGAGCTCTGAAGCACTGATGTGCCGGTGTGGGGCGATGATATGAAAATTTAATTGCGCGCCGCAAAACTCGGGGCGCAAGTGTCCGGCCTTTATTGGGGCCCTGCGACAATTTAGAAAGCGGCTCGAATGAGCGGCTAAGCTCGAAAGTATCGTTCGTATGCCTCCACTTCGGCGCTGAGATCACTCCTATTCCGTCGAGAGCGCGTGAATAGGTGACGACAGCTCGTCCGCTTTGAATCGAGTGAACCGGAATCGTCGAGCGTGCCGGCAGGCACGGTCCGGATACCCGGCCACGGCTTGTGGCGTGAGACCCAGGTTCGAACCGCACCGTGGGCAGAAATAATCGTCCAGCCATCGTCCCGACTCGTCGGACAAATGACGATACCTCGCAGGTTCGATGCCGGAAAATTCGATATTGCCTTCTTGGAGCAGTGCTTCCACCCCGGACCTGGAACCGGTGCGGCGTTGGCACCAGAGGCAGTGGCAGACGGTAACGCGTTGCTGATCGCCGACGCACGTATAGCGGACCGATCCGCAAACACATCCGCCAGACCACGACTTGGTTCTCGAAGAGACTTCGGTCACCCGGTTACGTGGAGACAGGAGTAATTCGCTTTTATTTCGTTTGAAATGTTCGAGCGGGTGAATTGGTTGAGCGGAAGACTGGACATCGTTACCGACGCCGGATAGAACACTTCTACTTCGCCGTGCCTCGCGCCCGGCGAGGAAATTTTCCCTATCGCAGATTCGATCTAGCGCAGTCGTCCCGGCTTGCGACGTCGATTGTGCGTCTGGGAATCTCACAATGGAAAATCTTGATCTTCGCGCCGACTGTGCGCGATGCGCCGGGCTTTGCTGCCTCGCTCTCTCCTTCGACCGATCCAGCTTGTTCGCCATCGACAAAGCGGCAGGTCACCCCTGCCCGCATCTCGACGACTGCGCCGCATGCACCATCCATCTCCGACGCGCCGAGCTTGGTTTTCGCGGATGCATTGAATTTGACTGTTTAGGCGCTGGGCAGCGTGTCACCCAAGAAATCTTCAAAGGTCGCAATTGGATAGAAGACCGATCGCTGTTGGGTCCAATGTGTCAGGCATTCACCACCGTCCTGCGGGCGCACGAATGTCTGTTGCTGCTGAGGGAGGCGAAGATCCTTCCTCTCTCATCCTTCGATCGGCAGAGATTGGCCGAATTGCAAACGGCTATCGAGAATGCTGGTGCCTCTATTCAATTGGTCGAGGCGCTGAGGTCGGAGACATCAAGGTTTCTATCAAGCCTCCAATCCTACTTCAGGGATGACCCGGAGGGGGAAAGACTTAATTTGTTGCGCACGTCCTGACTTTTTCACTGGCTGAAGCGGTTGACTTTCGCGACCGCATTTTGCCCAAAACACCTCAGGGTACACCCGTGAGTGACGAATAAATGTAACGTGTACAGAGTGAAACAAAGGGGTGGATTTTCGATAAAAGTGACGCTTCGCAATCGAAACCACCCTAATGTTACGGAACTGCGGTGGCGCGCATCGGATACCGGCAGCAACATCGGGACGGCAAGGGCATGGATCTGCCTGTCTTCCCTGTGGCTTTTTATGGGTAAGTGCTATCATGTGTGCCTGAGCACACAAACTTCAAACAAATGTCACGTAATCGTAATTTTAAGCGTCTAGCTCTCTTGTAAAACCAAGCAGATACGACGATGAGCCCGTAACGACCCCTGTGGTCACACGGGTCGTGCGCAATGATATTGGCACATCAGTTTTCATCACCTTTTTGTCAAGAGCAGCCAGCGAGCATCACGCATGACACGTCCAACCTCCCCTACCCTGGTCATCCGCCCATGGATGGAAACCGACTCCATAAACGAAATGACCGTATTGCTGCATCGTGCATATGGCGGCCTGGCGAGAATGGGGCTGCGCTTTATGGCCACTCATCAGAAAGATGAGATTACCGCAAAGCGCATTGCCGAAGGTCAGTGTTTCGTGGGTATAATAGACGGTCGAATCTGCGGCACGATCCTATTCAAGAATGCGAGCCAAACCAGGGGCTGCGCCTGGTACGATAAGCCGGAAGTGTCGAGCATAGCGCAATTCGGCGTCGAGCCCGACCTACAGGCCAAGGGGCTTGGCCGTCAGTTGATCGCATTTGCCGAAAAACAGGCGATTGCCAGTGGTGCGCGGGAATTGTCGCTCGATACGGCTGAGCCTGCCACGCATTTGGTCGATTGGTATACCCGTCTTGGCTATCGCTTCATCGGCCATGAACAATGGTCCCACACCAATTATCGCAGCATCATGCTGAGCAAGACTCTATTGGCAAGTCCGTAGAGCCAATCCGCCATGTTAGACTTTGTGCGGTAATGTGGGATTATGGACTCGGTTGCATAAACTTCAAGTAAGTGTCACGCGTCTGTGATTTTGGACCTCTAAATCTCTCCGCGAAGCAAGGAGAGACCTTTGTCGAAACTTCCAGCAGCCGGCAGGCATCAGAACATTGTAAGCCTCGTCAACGGCGGCCATGGCGTGTCGATCGCGGCGATGGCCGAGACTTTCGGGGTTTCCACCGAGACGGTGCGGCGCGATCTCGTGGCACTAGAGCGCAATGGCGCGCTGCGCCGCGTCTATGGCGGCGCGATCCCTTCAGACCGAAAGGCGCCGCTCGAAGAGCGGGTATTGATGGAGCGGGCCGGCAAGCAGGCCATCGGTCGCAGGGTCGCCTCGTTGATCGAAGCAGATCAATGGATATTCATGACTGGTGGCTCGTCGGTGCTGGCTGTTGCCGAGGCGATGCGCGATGGTCCGACGGTTTCTGTAATGACCAATATGCCGGCGATCGGTGAAGCGTTGCAGGCAGGTCAGCGTCACCGCGTTCATTTCACCGGCGGTGAATATAACGCGTCAGCCAAGATGCTGATGGGTGACGAGGTTTTCGATGCGATCGAAAACTGCAGCTTCGATCTTTCCATCGTTGGCGTGTATGGTCTCGACGAGCGCTTCGGCCTTGTAGAGGAAACGCGCCACAATATGCGGCTCAAGCTGCGGATCGTCAGCCAGTCGCGCGACGCGATCTATGTGGCCGACCACACCAAGATTGGCGCACCGGGTCGCTACCAATCAATTCCTTTCAAGGACATCGGCACTTTCGTCACCGACGAACAACTCGCCCCCCATTTTAGCGCTCTGCTCGCGGAAGCCGGCACCAACGTGCTTTACCCGGACACAGCGGAAAATTCACTTCCTGAAGCAAAGGCGCATGGCCATGAGTGATATCGCCCACGTCATCATTCTTGGCGTTGACGGGCTGAGGCCCGACCAGATCAATGCCCTGACCATGCCGAACCTTCATGCCCTCAAGCAAAGGGGTGTAGTCAGCAGCGATCACCGTACAGTGTTTCCAAGCGAGACACGCGGTGCCCTGACGGCGCTCGCCAGTGGTGCAAAACCCGAAAGCACGGGCGTCCTGGGTAACGATTTCTACGCGCGTAGTGGCAGCGGCAGACTTGCCGGCACCGACACCATCCATGACTGGCGCTATGGTGAGGCCCATTACGCCGGCGGCATGGTGCGCACGGTCAACCTCAGCGAAACGCTCGCGAAAGCCGGCAAGTCCTTCGCAGTCGTCACCTCCAGCGGCCAGGGTTCCTTTACGGCGCTCAATTGGAAGGGAGCCGATTTCGGCCAGATCGGTTTCAATGTTCGCCACCCCCAGATCGCCTTCCCGCATGATCTCGCCATCGACATCACAGCGCGCCACAAGGTCCCAAGTACCGGCTTCGAGCGCGGCGCCGAGGCAAAGGCCATCGATATCTTTGTCAATTCCATATGGCCGGCCAAGAGGCCGGCTGCCTCGATCATCTGGTTGACCGAGGTCGATAGTGCGTCCCATCTTCACGGCCTCGGCGCCGAGGGACAGCTCGAAAGCCTACACCAGTGCGATGCGGCAATCGGCGCTCTCCTCGACTGGCGCGAGCATCAGGCGGAGCGCGAGACGATCGCCGTCTTCATCACATCCGATCACGGTCACTCCACATCATCACGCTTCATCAATCTCGACGATGCCTTCAAGGCGGCCGGCATTCGTGCGGCCACACGCTTCGACGATGACATAGACATCATATTCCGTCGCGGGCGAGCGCCAGGCCTGTGGTTGCGTCGGTATGACCGGGGACTCCTTCAGGCGGCATTTGATGCTCTCGTCGCTCAGGACTGGTATGGCGCAAGCTTCACTCGCGCCATCGAGCCCGGCTCGCCACTTGGAACGATTGAGGGAACGTTGGCGCTGGAGTTGACTGGTGCCGCGCATTACCGCGCCCCCGATCTCTATCTCAACCTTGCCGGCGACAACGAACCGAATGAATTCGGAATACTCGGCACGTCGATCTGCGATGTTGGCAACTACAAGATTGACGTCGGCGGCGGCACTCATGGCGGCATGCATGTGTCCGAACTGACGGCCGTGCTGATTGCCGATGGCCCAGGCCTCAAGGCTGGCGGTCAGGTCATCACCACCCGCACCGGCATTACCGATCTTGCGCCGACGAGCCTGCATATGCTGGGCGTCGCAGCGCCAGACACCATGACCGGCCGTGTGATGCACGAGCTGCTGGAGCACGGTGAAGCAGTTGCCCCGCCGGTCATTGAAGAGTTCATGGCCACGGCCCAGGGGAAGACCTCGCATCTGCGCTTCGGCCGCGTCGGGTCACAAAACTATGTCGATGAGGCTTGGGCCTCGCCGGCAACAGCGGCTGTCAGCCAGTCGACAATGCTTGTCGAGCCGCCAGCCGAGTAACGCGTACCGTTTCTAGAACCCATCGCGCTACGGGGTGATCTCGCAGCGTCCATCGATCGCGCCAGCCTGCCGAAATCCTCTTCGGTGGGTCATGGCAAAGCCATGCCGCGGGCAAGCGGCCTCACCGGAGACCTCAATGCACACGACTTTCAAGACCTTCGCTCGAGCTGCCGTGATAAGCAGCCTGTTCCTCGGCGTCGCCTCCTCGGCCTGGGCACGCGACACCATCATCAACGTCGCCGTGCAGTCCATGGGCACAGCTGGTTCGATCGAGATCAACGAGAACAACGGCACGGCTGCACGCAAATTCCAGAATTCCGTGTTCGAACAGCTTATCGCACTTGATCTGCAAGACCCCAATCTCGCGTTCAAACCCGGTCTGGCCAGTGAGTGGAAATGGATTGACGACAAGACGCTCGAACTCAAGCTGCGCCCGAACGTCAAGTTCCACAATGGCGATGTCATGACTGCCAAGGATGTCGTCTTCTCCTTCTCCGACGAGCGCTTCGGATTGCTGCCCGCGCAGATTGCTGCCCGCGACAAGGGCGAAACCACGTTTGCCCGCGCCGATGGTAGCAAGGGTATCGTACCCCCTGCGGCCGTCGCCGCCAGCCGCGCCTCCGAATGGCCATTGCTCGACCATGTCGAAGCCGTCGATGACCTTACCGTCCGTATCATCATGAAGAAGGCGACGCTTGACACGGAAGCCCGCCTCGCTCGCGTCAATTATGCCGGTGTCATCTCCAGGCGCGGCTTCATGGAAGCTGCCAGCTGGAACGCCTGGGCCGCTAAGCCAATCGCTACCGGCCCGTATAAGGTCGAAAAGCTGGACCCCGGCTCAGCAGTTCATATGGTCGCCAATGCCGACTATTGGGGCGGCAAGCCTCCGATCGATAAGCTCAACATTCTTGTCGTGCCGGAAGCGGCCAGCCGCGTCAACGGACTGATGTCCGGCGAATATGACATCATATCCGATGTCGGCCCTGATCAGGTGCCGATGATTGAGGGATCGTCCGATTACAAAGTGGTCGGCGGGCCGGTCGCCAATATTCGCTTCATCGCACTCGACGAAAACAATGGCCCCCTCAAGAACGTCAAGGTGCGTCAGGCGCTCAGCCACGCGATCGACCGCAAGACCATTGTGGAAGCGCTCTGGGGCGGTCGGACGGGAGTGCCGCAAGGCTTTCAGCATCCGCTGTTCAAGGATCTCTTCGCCACCGATCACCAGACCTCGGACTATGATCCTGAACTTGCAAAAAGGCTGCTTGCCGAATCCGGCTACAAGGGCGAACCGATCACCTATCGCGTCCACGATAACTACTATCCCAACGAACTGACAATCGCACAGTACAATCTCGAAAACCTGCGAGCCATCGGCTTCAATATCGATTTTTCCGTCATCGACAATCCCAACGATCCCGGTCCCGACCGAATGATGCAGGATCTCTCCAATACGGCCTATTTCGCCTTTCCGGCTGCACTTCTGGCCAACAACTGCCCGAACGGTGTCTACAACACCAAGACCAATCCGAAAGGCGGCATGTGGCAGAATGATGAGTTCGACCGCCTCTGCAACGTGATCAATGCCTCCACCGACCGTGCCGAGGTCAAGAAGGCCTTCTCCCGTGCCCTCGACATCATCGAGAACGAGGATCCCGGCATGATCGTTCTGCACCAGAACGCCATTCTCTACGGGAAGCGCGCAAACATCGAATGGGCGCCATCCGCGATGTTTGCGATGGATTTCACACCCGGCCATTTTGCGGTCAAAAACTAAAGAGCCCGAGCGGGCGGGCGCTTCGGCACCCGCCCGCTGCATTCCCGACACTGCAGGACGACCATAGTGACCAACCCTTTCATGCGGCAGCCCCTCCCGATCGACATGAGCAATGGCAGCTGGAACCATTTTCGCGATACACCGCCGGCAGCGGCCAATGATGTGCGTATCTATGCCATTGGCGATATCCACGGCCATCTCGATCACCTGCTGGCCATGCAGGCCGCCATCGACGCCGATCGTGCATTACATCCGATCGGCCGTGCAATCATCGTCTATCTCGGAGATCTGATCGATCGTGGTCCGCATTCGCGATCGGTCATCGAGCGTGTCGCAGCCGAGCAAGCTGCCTCTGACGAGAAGACAGGTATCGTCTGCCTCAGCGGCAATCACGACGCCTGGCTCAACGAGTTCCTGACCGACGCAGCCATTCTACCGCTTTGGGGCCGCAAGGGCGGACTTGAGACCTTGGTGTCTTATGGCTTCTCTCCCGAGGAGGTCTTGCGCGCCATGGCCAATTCTGCGACCGCCGAGGTCATGCGATTGGCGCTCATTGCCCGTATGCCTCAGCATCACAAGGATTTCATTTCCCGCCTACCGCTATCCTATCAACTAGATGGCTATTTCTTCGCCCATGCGGGCGTCAATCCCGACCGTAGCCTGACGGAGCAGCGCAAAGAGGATCTGACCTGGATACGCGACCGGTTTTTGACCTCGGCGATGGACTTCGGGAAGGTCGTGGTGCACGGCCACACGTCTGGCGCTGCCGTCGAAAGTCTGCCCAACCGCATCAATGTTGATACGGGAATCTACGCAACCGGTGTTTTGAGCTGCGTGGTGCTCGAGGGTGTCGCTCGACATCTCATCACCATCGACCGTAACGCCTTGCGCGCGTTCAGCGAACAGCAGATGGAATCGCAACATGGCTGAAGTTGTCCCGCTTGTTGATATTTCCAACCTCTGCGTCGACTTCAGCGGCCGGCATCATATCGCACGTGCCCTGCACGGCGTTAGCCTGTCCGTTGATCGCGGCGAGACGCTTGGCATTGTCGGCGAGAGCGGTTGCGGCAAGTCGATCACCTGGATGGCGAGCCTCGGCCTGCTTGGCGCCAACGCGCGGGTCGAAGGCTCAGTGAAGTTGGACGGTCGGGAACTCCTCGGATTGGCAGAGCCGCAGCTAAACGCGATCCGCGGCGGACGTGTGGCCATGATCTTCCAGGATCCGGCCAGTTCGCTCAACCCACTGCATCGGATCGGTTGGCAGTTGACGGAAGCTCTGGCGTTGCACCGGAACATGCATGGTGCGGAAGCACGCAAAGAGGCCGAGCGCCTGCTCGATCGGGTCGGCATCGCCAACGCCTCCAGGCGTTTGGGCGAGTACCCGCATGAATTCTCCGGCGGCATGAACCAGCGCGTAATGATCGCCATGGCGCTGGCTGGAGATCCCGATCTGTTGGTGGCTGATGAACCGACGACGGCGCTCGATGCAACCATTCAGGCGCAGATCCTGGACCTCCTCGATGATTTGCGCCGCGAGCGCAACATGGCGCTCGTGCTGATCTCGCACGACCTCGGCATGGTGTCAGAAATGACCGAGCGTGTCGTCGTGATGTATTGCGGACGCGTCGTCGAGGACACGCCGACAAGTAAGCTCTTCACCAATCCTGCCCACCCCTATACGCGCGGCCTGATTGGCGCTCTTCCGGATCTTGAAGGGCCGCGTCGCAGGCTGACTGCCATTCCGGGCACAGTGCCGCCACCTGACCGCTTGCCCACCGGTTGTCCGTTTTCCCCTCGCTGCTCCCTTATGACGCAATCCTGCACGCTTGCCGTGCCGACGCTCCGCACCGTGGGGGGTCAACTTGGGCATCGTGCCGCCTGCATGCTGATATCGCCATCAGTCATACCGCCCCATGTCGCAGCAGGAGCCACGCTATGAAAGGTGCACTTGAAGTCCAAAATCTGTCCCGCAGTTTCAAGTTGCGCCAGCGCGGTCTGTTGTTCTCCCCGACCAAACGCCTGAAAGCTGTCGACGGAATATCCTTCAACGTCGCACCCGGCGAAATGCTTGGCATAGTCGGCGAGAGCGGCTGCGGCAAGTCGACGACGGCCCGGTTGCTGCTTGGACATATTCCAGCAAGCGGCGGAGAGATCCGGTTCGGCGGAGAGAGGGTCAACGCCAGGCCGGATGCTGAATGGCGACGCATGCGCGGGCGCTTGCAAATGGTCTATCAGGATCCGCTAGCCGCCCTCGATCCTCGTCTTGCCGTGGGATACCAGATCGAGGAGCCGCTCATCGTCCACCGGCCGGACCTCGCAGCCGCCGACCGCAAATCGCTTGTTGCAGACGTCATGGGACAGATTGGTCTACTCGCTCATCATGGCAGCCGCTATCCGCATGAGCTTTCGGGCGGCCAGCGCCAGCGTGTCGTCATCGCCCGCGCACTCGTCACCAACCCTGAACTTCTGGTCTGCGACGAGCCCGTGTCCGCGCTTGATGTCTCAGTGCAAGCGCAAGTTCTCAATCTGCTCGAAGATGTTCGGGCCCGCATTGGCTTTACCGGCATATTCGTCAGCCACGATCTCAAGGTGGTCCGTCAGATCGCCGAACGTGTTGCTGTGATGTATCTCGGACGCATCGTCGAGATCGGCAATGTCGACGAGATCTTCGCCAATCCGGCTCATCCCTATACTCGCGCACTCATTTCGGCTGTACCTGTGCCGGGACGCAGCAGGCGCAGTCGCATCATTTTGAACGGAGATCCGCCGAGCGCCGTGAATGTGCCGAGCGGCTGTCCATTCCATACCCGCTGCCCGGAAACGCGCGTCGCCTGCCGCTCCACCCGTCCCGATCTTGTCGAAATGGGCGAACGAGCAGTGGCGTGCCACCTTGTCAACGACCCCTCCCTCTCCGGCATTGAGGCGGCTTGAATATGGCTCAGTTCATTCTCACCAGGCTTTTGCGGGCGCTGATGACGTTGTTCATTATCGTTACCTTTGCCTTCTTCGTTATGCGGCTGTCGGGCGATCCTCTCAGCCGGTTTTTCGACGTCGCCACGACGCCGCCTGAGGTCATCGAGGCGTTCCGCCGCCAATGGGGTCTTGATCAACCAATATGGGTGCAATTCTATAAATACCTTGGCGCCGTTTTTCACGGCGATCTCGGTAATTCGATGCGTGAGAACCGGCCCGCCCTTGATGTCGTACTCGACCGGCTTCCGGCAACGCTTGCCATTATGGCGCCAACACTGGTGTTGAAGACAGCGCTTGGTCTGCTTGCGGGTATTACCGCTGCGCTCCATCGCAATTCTGTGTTCGATCGGCTGATCATGTCGATCTCGGTGTTGGGTTTTACCGTGCCGACCTTCGTCCTTGCGCTCGTATTGGCGTTGGTCTTCGCGGTACAATTGCGTTGGCTTCCATCCGGCGGCTACGCAACACCGCTGCACATGGTATTGCCCATCGTGACGCTATCCATCGCCGGGTCAGCGGTCATTGCGCGCTACGCCCGCTCGGCCATGGTCGAGGTGCTCGGGCAGCCCTTCGTAAGGACCGCTCGTGCCAAGGGTGTGCCATGGACGAAAATTATCAGTCGCCACGTATTGCCGAATGCGGCCGTACCTATCGTCACCATCTTCGGCTTCATGCTCGGCTCAATGGTTAGCGGTGCCGTCGTGGTCGAAAGCGTCTTCTCATGGCCTGGGATCGGTCGTCTGCTGATCTCATCGGTCACCTCTCGCGATCTCGCAGTGGTCCAGGTCATCCTCCTGCTCATCGGCGCGATGATGGTCATATCCAATTTCATTGTCGATCTTCTCTATGGCGTGATCGATCCACGCATGCGCGGCCCGCGCCAAGCCGAAACATAGGAGCATTGCCGATGACTGCAGACGTCGAAAACGCAGCCGCCCCCAGCGTCATGGTACGGCGAAAGAGCGGCGCCGAGGCCTTCTTCACCGCTTGGCCACCGCTGGTGCTGATCTCCCTTTCCTGGCTCGGGCTGATGATCCTTGTCACGCTCTTTGCCTATTGGCTCGCTCCCTATGATTTCATGGCCACCAATGTCCTGGCGCGCCTTCGTCCCCCCGCTCTTTTCGGCGGCACATTCGAACACCTGCTCGGCACGGACCAGCTGGGGCGTGACGTCTTCTCCCGTGTCATAACCTCGATCCGCATCTCGATCATCATCGCCGTGGCAGCCACCGTCATCACCACTATTATCGGGGTGACGCTCGGATTTCTCTCCGCCTATTTTCGCGGCTGGGTCGACCAGGTGATCCTGATGCTGGTCGACGCGCAGTTGGCCATGCCTTTCATGATCATCGCCATTGCCATATTGGCGTTTCTTGGCAATTCACTGGTTATCTTCGTCCTGATGCTCGGCCTCAACGGTTGGGAGATCATCACCCGCATTGCACGCAGCCTGGCGATCTCCGCCAACGCACGAGGTTACGCCGTGGCGGCGCGGGACATCGGCGCCTCGCCGGCCCGCATTTATCTGAGACACATTCTTCCAAATATCGCGACAACAATCATCGTCGCCATGACGCTCAATATTCCCGGTGTCATCCTGCTCGAATCGAGCCTTTCCTTCCTCGGAATCGGCCTTCAGCCGCCGCAGACCAGCCTTGGTAATATGGTGGGCTATGGTCGCGACTACATCCAATCGGCTCCCTGGATCATGTTGACGCCAGCCGCCGTCATCGTTCTCACGACGCTTTCGGTATCGATCATCGGCGACTGGCTGCGCGACAGATTGGATCCGACCCTGTCCTGAATGATAACTTACAGATCCTGGTCGATCACGACCTCAGCCTATCTATATGAAAGCTCAACTCTGAATTCAGCATGATCTTCCAGATTGCTACGTCCTGCACGACACTTAGGCCGTAGATTCGTTGTGGCGGAGAATGAGGCGAACGCCGGTTTGGTCAGCAAGTGGCCAGATTGTTTATTTGCGTCGCGATCTCTTCCAGCTTTGCATTTCGCATGACCTCGTTTGGATATAGATATAGCGGTTCAATCAACAAGTTTCGCTCGAATGAATGGTTCAGCCTCAAATGAAAATTCGGGCTAAGGCATCGTGAAACTCGACAGGCCGCAGCTTATCCGGCCGGCCACCTTTCTTTTGGCTTCGTCAGCACTTCTGTTGTGCAGGGCGGTTGATCATCCTGAGTAGGCAGTCATCGGCGGGCGGTACCGCCTGTGAATCGGCGCGGTGATTGGGAGCTAATCGGCGTGGCAAACTGTTGATATTTCAAAGATGGGCGGGGTCATTCGGCGACGCCGGTTCACAGACAAACTTCCAACATCTGCCTCCAGGCAGGCTCGCAATGAAACGAAAACTTGGGCAAGTTCTCGACACAAATGAACGCGGGAATCCATCCGCTACACAATACCCGTCCAGTTGCCGGGACAACTTTGGCGCCGGCGCTGCACATTCAAAGCACAAATATTCTACAAATTTTGTAGAAAAAGAACGACCTGTCTTTCTGAGGTACTCGGGTCCCGCTAGCATTCTGCGCATAACCAGCTGAAGCAAATCATAGGGATATAGACATGCCGACCGAATTCATCAGCGTCACCTTTCCGAATGCCTCGACCGAGCTCAACCCCCTCGAAAATCCCGCACTCGACCCGCAATTCATCGAGCGTTATGCCCGTTCGCTCGACGACTATGGCTTCAACTATACCCTCATTCCCTATGACAGTGCATCCTTCGACCCGTTTACGATCGGCGCAACGGTGGCTGCGCACACGAAGAACATCAAGATCATCATCGCGCTTCGTCCTAACACGATCTATCCGACGGTTGCGGCGAAATCACTCGCAACACTCGATCAACTGAGCAACGGGCGCGTAGTTGTTCACTTCATTGCCGGCGGAAGCGATGAAGAACAGGCCAGGGAAGGCGACTTCCTCGACAAGCATCAACGTTATGAGCGGCAGGAAGAATATATCCGCATTCTTCGCCGCGTCTGGCAGTCGAGCGAACCCTTTGACTTCGATGGCCGCTACTATCAATTCAAGCAGTTCCACAGCCGCGTGCGGCCGGTCAACGGTACCATCCCGGTATCGGTTGGCGGATCATCGGATGACGCCTATCGCATCGGCGGCGAACTCGCCGACATCTTCGGCCTGTGGGGTGAGCCGCTGGCGGAAACCAAGCAGCAGATCGATCGGATCTATGCCGAAGCCGCGCGTGCCGGGCGCAAGGACCGCCCGCGGATCTGGGTGACCTTCCGCCCGATTGTTGCCGAGACGGATGAGCTTGCCTGGGCCAAGGCGCATCGCACGCTCGATCTCTTAAAGGAAAATCGCGCAAGGGGCCTTGGCAAGGTACCGCCAACCGCACCTTCCCCGCAGAATACCGGCTCGCAGCGGCTGCTTGAAATCGCCTCGCGTGGCGATGTGCATGATCGGGCTCTTTGGTACCCGACGGTGACGGCGACCAATGCGCGCGGTGCGTCCACCGCTTTGGTCGGCTCGCCAAGAACGATTGCTGACTCCATTCTCGATTACGTCGATCTTGGCGCGGATCTGATTTCGATCCGAGGCTATGACAATCTCAACGACGCCATCGACTACGGCCGCTATATTCTGCCGCTCGTCAGGGCGGATCTGGCGGAGCGAGAAGCACCCCGGCAAGCCGTCGCATGATCCCTCATCATGAAGATCGTTTGGCGAAGGCCATTTCGATCGTGTCTGCAAAGACAAGCCATGCGCTACAAATCCTGCGCATGGCATTCCTTACTGCTTCAAAGAGGCTGATGCAAAGTGTTCTATAGCACCATCGATCTGGCGGAGATCACCCGCAAGCTGGCTGCCGCGGCGCCCGCGGCGGATGAATCGGGCGCTTTTCCCTGGCCCGGCATCGAAGCTGTCCATGCCGCGGGTCTCCTTGAAAGCACAGTTGCACCACGGTTCGGCGGAAAAGGTGCAGGCATTGCAGATGTCGGACGTATCCTTGCAGCGCTTGGTCGCGGCGACCCTTCGGTCGCCTTGATCAGCGCGATGACCATATTCACCCATCTCGGACAGGCAGCGGGCAGCAAATGGCCGGAGCCGCTTTATCGACGTTTGCTCGACGACGCGCGCGATCACCCGATCCTTTTGAACGCGGCGAGAGTCGAGCCGGAGCTTGGTTCTCCCGCCCGGGGCGGGCTTCCCAGCACATTCGCGCGCCGCACAGCCGGCGGATGGGCGATCTCAGGGCGCAAGCGTTTCGTTACCGGCGCACTCGGCCTGACGCATTTCCTTGTCTGGGCACGCACCGATGAAACACCGCAGCGTGTCGGTACCTTCGTCGTTCCATCTCAACGCCCTGGCATCAAAGTGATCGAAAACTGGAAGAGCCTGGGAATGCGAGCCAGCGGCTCGCATGACGTCGAGTTCTTGGATGTCGAGGTACCGCTCGAAGACGTCCTCGATCTTGTCGATGTTTCCGTTGGTACGCAGGACAACCGTGCCCATGCCGCCGCTTCCGTCGCGCTGACCGCCATATATCTCGGAGCCGCGGAAGCTGCCCAGGAGGCATTCATCCGCTTCGGCCATGAACGCATACCCGCCAATCTCGGCGCTCCCATCGCAAAAACGGAAAGGTTCATTTCCGCAGCCGGCGAGATCGACCTGCTCGTAGGCGGCGCGAGACAGATCCTTTTCAACGCACTTGATCATTCGCTGGATGAACCGGAAGCGCTGATCAGGGCGCGTCTTCTCGCGGCGCGCAACATACGTGACGCGGTTCAGCTTGCCGTTCGCACCCTCGGCAATCCCGGTCTCAACGGTGATCTGGGGATCGAGCGGCATTTCCGTGATATCCAATCTGTTCTTGTCCACGCCCCCCAGGAAGACACTTCTGTTTCCATCCTCGGACGGTCCGCATGTGACAGATGGAGCAAGAAGACAGAAGAGCCGCCGCATCCCTTCATGGGAGAAAAGGCACACAATGCACCTCTCAGCTCCAGGCAAGCAGACGACACAAGAGAGCTGCTTAATGCCGTTTCCGGAAGGCGAGCATGACGAGATACATCATCATCGGAGCCGGCGCTGTCGGCGCCAGCCTTGCCGCGCAGTTTGAGCTTTCAGGCGTCGACTATGCGCTTGTCGGACGCGGCGCCCAGATCAGGCGTATCATCGATCACGGCCTCGTTTACCATCGGCCCGCCGGCATAAGGCAACTCCGCCTGAATGCCTTCGATACGGCAGAGCCACCGTCGTTGCAGCGATCCGATATTCTGCTCCTAACGGTAAAGTCGCAAGATGCTGCAGAAGCCGTTGCCTTTTGGGCATGGCGGCCGATCGACAATTCCGAGGAACTGGCAGCCTCCGCCCTGCCGATCGTCACATTTCAAAATGGCCTGGTCACGGAAGCGGCAGCTCTTAGATTTTTTTCGAATGTCTACGGCGCCAGCATCCTGACACCTGCCCGCTTTACGGAAACCGGACATGTCGTGGTCGGGGGCGATCCGCAGGTGGCGATCGTGACCATGGGTCGTTATCCGTACGGCACCGACGAGACGGCGGCCAAGGTCGTCCTGGATCTTAGCCGATCGGACTACATCGCCGAGACAACGAGCGATATCAAGCGATGGAAGGCGGCGAAGCTCCTTCACAATGTGCGCAATGTGCTGGAGCTCTTCGACGGCGCAGACGACGAGCGAGCGGCATTCGGCACCGCCCTTGTCGAGGAAGCCGAGACGGTTTTGAAGGCGGCAGGCCATGCCTTCGCATCACCTTCGGAACGGACCATCAGTATTGCACACTGGAAGATCGCCGAAAACTCCGGCATTCGACCCGGTCAGCAATCGACCTGGCAGAGTTTCACGCGGGGCGCTTCAAGCGAAGTCGACTACCTCAACGGCGAAATCACTCTTTTCGGGCGTCTGCATGGGATAGCGACGCCCTATAATCGTGCCGCTCAGGAAATTGCCGGATCGACGGCGCGACAAGGTGGCTTCACGGCTCTCCTTCCTTTCGCTAGTCTGCGCCGGCTTGCCGAGAACTACCTGTCTTTCTCCACCCCTACCCCTTCGAGGCCGAAAGCACATCAGACGGGCTAGTCCCGAGATCATACAATGACCGCATCCGGACCGACGCAATGAAAATATCAGATCATATCCTGACCACCGCTGGCACCCTTTTCTACAAGGAAGGGATTCGCGCTGTCGGTATCGACCGCATTGTCGACGAAGCCAATGTAGCAAAAGCCACACTCTACCGACACTTTCCGTCCAAGGATCATCTTGTCGCCGCCTATCTGACAGAACGTCACGAACGCGTTCTTCTTCAGTTGAGAGAAGTCACATGCACTATGGCGCTGCAGCCGCGTGAACAGATCGCCTTGATTTTCGAACGCCTGTTCGAAAAGGCCGACAGTCCGGAGTTTCGCGGCTGCGCCTTTGCATTGGCAGTCGCTGAGCACGGTGATTCCGCGCGCGTCGTGTCCATCGCCCGCGAGCACAAGAATGCTGTACGCGATATCTTCCGTTCCGTCATGGCGGCCGCAAGATGTCCGACCAAGCAGGTGGCGGCGCACATGTCTCTGCTTTACGAAGGGGCACTGGCGACGGTTGCTGTCGGCCGTGATCCCCGGGCTGTTCTGGTGGCGCGTGACTGTGCGCTGTCCGTCTTCGATATGGCCACGGCAGTGACCTTTAAAGCGACTGCATAATTCATCCCGTCAGGAGAAAAGCCTTATGACCAAAACCATTGATTATTTCTTCGGGATCGGATCACCGTGGGCCTATATAGGCCTTGATGCGTTTGTCGAAGTCGCGGCGCGATCCGGGGCCGAGATCCGTCCCTATCTCATTCCGCTGATCGTCGAAAATGGCGCTATCTATTCGCGCGATCGCCCTGACGCGCGTCGCGCTTATGGGTTGAAGGATCTCCTGCGCTGGGCTGCTCTTCGCGGCAAGCAGCTCGACTTCACAAACCGTTCGGCACTCTGCGACCCAACGCCCGCGGGCTTTCTTGTTCTCGCAGCTCAGCTCGAAGGACAGGATTGGGTCGCCCTCGCCCGGGCGCTGCAGCACGCCTTCTGGGGCACCGCTTCCGATATCGGCAACGCCGATGTGCGAAAGGCGATTGCGGATGCCGCAGGCTTTGACGGTGCAGCACTGGAGGCTCGCGCCGCTGGCTCCGATATCTCGGAACTCTGGGGCAGCAATCGCGAAGTTGCAAAGGAAGCCGGTGTCTTCGGCCTGCCGACTTTCCGTTATGAAGGCGAGCTGTATTGGGGACAGGACAGCCTGCCCTTCCTCGAACGTCATTTGTCGGGCGAAAAGCTGGTAGCCTGATAAATCACTGAGAGACTTCGGGCCGAATGGGCCTGAAGTCCATAGCATTCTTGCCATGTCGGAGACCGCAGGGACCATACCCATTCTGCTGTCGATCCCGACAAGGGCGGTACCGAGGCGCTGAAGGCCAACGAGGGCTGCGACCCGCCCAACCCTCACCAAGCCGCCTGAAAAATGCTGATCCCCGCACAAGTCGAAAACCGACAAAATAATCCATAAATTTAGTAGAAAAAGAACAACCAGTCTTTCTCCTTTTGGTTCCACCTGAATAGGCTTTGCTTCAGATTTCGCAGAACCCGAACCATCAGGATCTCTCCATGACCGAACGCCTTTTCTCGCTGTCTCTTTCCCGGCGCCGTCTGTTGCTCACCACTTCGGCCGTGGCGACCGGCGCCTTGGTGGCGATGGCGGGTCTAACGCCGGCGCACAGTGCCGGTGAGCCGGCCAATGGAGGCGACATCACCTTCCTCATCGACTCTTTGGGCGATAGCTGGATCCCGAATAACAGCGCGATTTCCAGCTTCCAGGGCCACATATGGGGTCACGTCACCGACAAGCTCGTCTACGTGGACGCCGACGGCAAGGTCACCCCGTGGGTCGCCGAGCGTTGGGAGCAGAATGACAGTGCCACCGAGTTCACCCTCCATCTCAAAAGTGGTGTAACCTTCTCGGACGGCACCCCCCTCGATGCGTCTGCGACAGTCGCCAATCTCGACATCTGGTATGCCGGACGCAAGAAGTAAGGCATCAACCCGATCGGGCTATTCCCGAAGACCTATGACCACGCCGAGGCGGTCGACGCAACCACGGTGAAGGTCTTCTTCAAAAAGCCGACGCTCGGCTTCATTCCGACCCTTGGTTATCACGGCTCCATCCTGATCTCGCCGAAAACCCTGGCACAGCCGGCAGCACAGCAGGCCGATCTCAGCAAGACCTCCGGCAGCGGACCCTATGTGGTGGATTCGTGGAAGGAAGGCGACTTCGTCAAGCTCACCAAACGCAAGGATTACAATTGGGGGCCGGCAGCCGTCGGTCATACCGGTCCGGCCTATCTCGACACAATCACCTATAAGCTGGTGTCCGAACCTTCGCTGCGCGTCGCCGCGGTCCAGTCCGGCCAGGCAGACATTGCCTATAACGCCTCGCCGCAGGAACTGACGTCGCTCAAGCAGGACGGCTTTATCGTCGCGACACCGCGTTATCTCGGCTTCGTCAACGGCTGGGCGATCAACACGAAACTCGCGCCTTACGATGACGTGAAGGTACGCCAGGCCTTGCAGACAGCCATCAATCGCCAGGAAATCATCGATACGGTCTATACGTCCGACTGGAAGCTCGCGACGTCGTTCATTCAAAGCAACGTCCCCGGCGCGACCGATCACAGCGACCTTTTGACCTACAATCCCGACAGGGCTGAGAAACTCCTCGACGAGGCGGGCTGGGTCAAGGGAGGCGACGGCATCCGCGCCAAGGATGGCAAGCAGCTGTCATTGACGCTTAATTCCAACCCCTATCTCGTAACCTCGAAGTCGATCGACGAACTCATCGCCCAGCAGCTCGGCAAGATCGGCTGGAAGGTCGATATCCGCGCCTATGACGTCGTGACGTTCGGCCAGAAGGTTCAGTATGGCGGCGCCGGCGTGCCGGCCTACGAGGTGACGCGCAGCTTCATCGATGCCGGGACGGTCGCGAGCATCCTGACCGACGCCAATAACGGCGAGAACTGGTTCGCACTCGGAGAGAGCGACACAAAGATCAACGAGCTGCGCGACAAAATCGCCGGCGCCGGTTCGCTCGAGATCAGAAACCCGCTGCTGGACGAGCTTCAGAAATATGTTCTCGAGCAGGGCTACTTCATTCCGCGCACACAGATGGTTCAGCGTATCTACGTCCAGTCCCCGAAGCTCAAGGGCGAGATATACAACGGCATCGCCTATGCCAGCTACTACACGGCGACGATCAGCGACTAATCCACAGCGCAACCAAGGAGCGCAAGGAGGTGACCGGCATGAACAATGCCTATCTTAGCTTCGCCGCAAAACGCCTGGCCCAGGCAGTCATCGTCATTTTGATGGCCTATGTGTTCACCTTCACCGTCGTAAGCATCCTGCCGGGCGATCCCATTACAAACGTCCTGCGCAACCCGCAGAACGGCTTCAGCGAGGCGGAGATCCAGGAAATCATTGCCGCACAGGGTCTCGACAAGCCGGTTCTCGTGCAATTGTCGACATCGCTTTCCCACTTCCTCATCGGCGACTTCGGCCTGTCGATGCGAACCAACCGTCCGGTGACGACCATGATTGCCGAGGTGCTGCCCTCGACGCTCGTTCTCGCCTCTGCCGGCCTCATCGTCGCGCTGATCCTGGCAATCGCAATTTCCTACGGCACTCAGTTCCTGCCAAAAAGGTTCGGTCAGGGCCTGCTGCGGGGCTTCCCGTCCCTGTTCCTGTCGGTGCCGAATTTCGTGATAGGGCTGGTACTGATCCACATCTTCGGCTTCCAGCTCGGTCTCTTCCGCGTGATAAACCCAGACAGCTTCTGGGCAACCTTTTTCGCGGCGATCGCGCTCGGCATTCCCATCTCGGCGCAGATCGCCGAGGTGCTCATCGCCAATCTCGATCATGAAACGGGACAGGAATATGCCGCCGTTGCGCGCAGCCGCGGCCTCGGGCAGTTGCAGCTTTTTGTCAGGCATCTCCTCAAGCCGTCTTCACTTCCGGTCATCACCGTCGTCGCGCTGACAATCGGCGAACTGCTCGGGGGCTCGCTCATCACCGAGGCGGTATTCGCGCGCACTGGCATCGGCAGCCTGGTCCAGCGCTCGGTCAGCACCCAGGATCTGCCCGTTCTGCAGGCAATCGTATCGCTCGCAGCCGTGGTCTTCGTGCTGGTCAACCTGGTCGCCGATCTTGTCTATCCGCTGCTCGACCCGCGCGTGAAACTGCTCGATGGTACCGCGCGTCGGCCCGTTACCTCTGACGAAGGCTCTGCGGAAATTTCAAAGTCGGTGCTGTCATGACCCTCATATCGACCAACACCTCCTTGCGCCTAACCGTCGGAAGCCGGCGCGCCGGTTTCCGATTGCCGGCGACAGTCGCGCTCTCGTTTGTGATCGTGACGATCGTCATCGCCTGGTCGCTGGCACCTAGCCTGTTCACGGGCCACAATCCGGCAATCGGCATTCCCGCCCAAAAGCTGCTCGGTCCCAGCGCCGAACACTGGTTCGGAACCGACCAGCTGGGCCGCGATCTCTATACCCGCGTCGTCTATGGCTCGGCTTCTTCGGTCAGGAGTGCATTGATCGCCGTCGTCATCGGCGCGGTCGCCGGCGGCTTCATCGGCCTCAACGCCGGCTTCTTCGGCGGTCGCGTGGACACCGTGCTTGCCCGCCTGGTCGACGTCCTGCTTGCAATTCCGAAATTCCTGCTTGCCGTCATCGTCGTCACTGCGATTGGCTTCGATACCACGAACGCCGCGATCGCCACCGGCATCTCGTCAGTGGCCGTCTTCGCCCGCGTCATGCGATCGGAAGTCATCAAGACAAGGCAGGCGACCTTCATCGAGGCTTCCTTTCTTTCCGGGGGCTCGCGCTGGCACATCCTCTGGCGGCACATATTACCGAACGCGTCGCGCTCCGTGCTCCCGCTTGCCGTGCTGCAGTTCGGTGACTCGATCCTAGTGATCGCCAGCCTCGCCTTCCTCGGCTATGGCGACCCACCGCCGGCCTCCGATTGGGGTTTGCTGATTTCAATCGGCAAGGATTACCTCAAATGGCCGTGGCTGGTTTACGCACCCGCCTTCATCACGATCGCGACCGTCCTCTCTGTGAACAGGATCAGCCGATGGCTTCGCAAGATAGATTAAACACAGCTCTCTCTCGCGTTGGAGAAAACATGCCGCTGCCGCAACGGCCTGGTCCGCTGCTTCAGGTGGACGGTCTGTCGGTTTCCTACGGGTCGCATAAGGTCGTCGGCAATGTCGGCTTCGAACTTGGGCGTGGCAAAAGCCTTGCCCTCATCGGGGAATCGGGCTCGGGCAAATCAACCATTGCGCGCGCCCTGCTGCGATTGCTTCCTCCCACCGGACAAGCGACCGGCTGCATTGCAATTGAGGGACGGGACATATTGCAGCTCTCCGAACGCCGCTTCCGCCCGCTTAGAGGCAAGACCATCGGCTTCGTGCCGCAGGACCCGGGAAACGCGCTCAATCCGGTGCGGACGATCGGTGTGCAGGCGATGGAAGCCGCAGCCCTGGTCGATGAGCCGAGCAAGGCAATCCGCAAGGCGCTTGTCCTCGAGACCTTTGCCCAGGTCGGGCTCGACAATCCCCAACGTGTCTATGATTCCTATCCGCACCAACTGTCAGGCGGCATGCTTCAACGCGTGCTGATCGGCCTTGCCGTCCTGCCACGACCGCTACTGCTGGTCGCGGATGAGCCAACCTCCGCGCTCGACGTCACGATACAAAAGCGAATCCTTGACCTGCTCTCGCGGCTGCAGCAGGACCTCGCCATCAGTCTGCTGCTTATCACCCATGACCTTGCGATTGCGGCCGAGCGGACACACTCCGTAGTGGTGCTAAAGGGTGGTGCTGTTCAGGAGGCCGGCAGCACGACGGCAGTTTTCTCATCGCCGAAATCGGCCTATGCAAAAGAGTTGCATGCTGACGTGCCTGCCCTCAATCCCGATCGCTATCACAAGCTTCGAGATCCAGGCTTTCACTTTCTGGACGCCGATGTCGGCAAGGCGCCAAAGATCGAAGTCAAGGGCATCACCAAGAGCTTTACGGTCGACGGCAAGGTTCTGACTGCCGTCAACGACGTTTCCTTCTCTGTACCGGCAGGCACCACACATGCGTTGGTCGGCGAATCTGGGTCGGGCAAGACGACGACGATCCGACTGCTGCTTGGGCTAGATCAACCCGATGCCGGTGATATTTCGATCGCCGGAGAAAAGCTAAACGGTCGCTCGCAGCAGTCACTGCGCGCGGTCTGGCGCCACCTTCAGCTCGTCTACCAGAATCCATTCACCTCGCTCGATCCGACCTGGAAGGTCGAACAACTGGTGCGTGAGCCGCTCGACAGGTTTGGCATCGGAACACGCGCGGAGCGGACAGAGCGGGTTCGCGAGGCGCTGGCCAATGTCGGATTAGGCGAACACCTGCTTTCGCGCAAGCCGCAAGCTTTGTCCGGCGGTCAGCGCCAACGCGTCGCGATTGCTCGGTCGCTGGTCCTGAAGCCGGAGGTGATCGTGCTTGACGAGCCGACCTCGGCACTCGATGTCAGCGTCCAGGCTGATATCGTCGAAGTATTGCTCTCATTGCAGGAAAGCCTTGGCCTGACCTATATATTCGTCTCGCACGATCTCGCTCTCGTGCGCCAACTCGCTCACACAGTCTCCGTGATGCAGCGCGGGCGCATCGTCGAACACGGAAGCGTCAAGGACATCTTCGACAACCCGCGGCAACCCTACACGGTCTCGCTGCTGGAATCGATCCCGAGTGTCGCCGGCGCTACCCGGCTCCCACCCCAGCAATTCCGCCGAATCGTCAGCCAGGAAAAGATCGCATGAGTATCGCTGCCTCCGCCAGTATCCTGCCCGCAACGTTCCGCCCCAAGCAGCGGCTCGGCTTCAACACCCGGGTGTCGTTCAACGATAAGGCTGGCCCGGCGCAGGGACTGCGCGATGGGATAGAACTGTTCAAGGCGGCTGAACGGTTGGGCTATCAGTCGGGCTGGGCCTACCAGCGCCACTTCGATCATTACTTGTCCTCTCCAATCCCGTTCTTCGCTGCAGCCGGCCAGCATACAAGCCATATCAGGCTGGGATCGGCTGTCATCCCGATGCGCTATCAGGACCCAATCCTGCTTGCAGAGGCGGCCGGCACCGCCGACCTGCTCATCGGTGAAAGGCTTGAGCTCGCCATCTCCACCGGCGCCAACGCGGCGTTCGACGCGGTATTCGGTACGGTCGACACCGATGCCCGCACCGAGGCGAAGCGCCGTCAGGCACGCTTCCTTGCAGCGATCGCCGGCGAGGTTCTCCACACCGTCGACGGCCCTGGGCAGGGCGCCCCTGAAGGCGCTGAGCTGCGTGTGACGCCGCACAGCCCAACATTGCGATCCCGCATCCGGCAGGGTTCAGCAAGCGTCGCCTCGGCCGTTCAGGCTGCAGAACTCGGGATCGGTCTCATCTCAGGAACCGTGCAGCACGACCACGCCGAAGGCGAGAGCTTCGGTCAATACCAGGCCCGCGCTATCGAAGCCTTCCGCGCGACGTGGCGCCAGAAGCACGACACCGAGCCGCCGCCGGTGACCGTCGCTGCATCGATCCTGGTTGGCACCACCGCCGAACTGCGGGAGAAATATGCCGCTTACGATCTTGAGCGCCGAACCAAGGGCATCGGGGCGTCTCGGCCGATCGGCGCCCTTGAGCCAACGGCGCCCGCCATTCAGCCACCGGGCATCCAGATCTCTCCCGTCTTCCACGGCGCTCCCGCCCAGGTGATCGAGGCGGTGCTCAAGGACCCGGGCCTGGCGGCCGCCGACGAAATCGTCCTTTTCCTGCCGCCCGCCTTCGGTCTCGCTGAGAATATTCGGCTGCTGAGCGATCTCGCGCATGCGGTTGCTCCAAGCCTCGGCTGGTCGCCTACCGCATGACGGCACATTTCCGAGTGGAAAGAGGCTGGCCATCCGGCCTCCCGTTTATTGCCAGCAGGTTCCGGAGGCTGCCGTGCACTCTTTTGCGATCGAACGTTCAACTGCCAAGATGCGATATCTCGAACTTGAGGGGTCCGGCATTCCGCTCCTGATACTTCACGGCCTCGGCTGCGCGTCGTCATTCGAATACCCTCATGTCGTCTCCGCACCAGCCTTGCGTGGAAGACACGCCATTCTTCTTGATCTGCTCGGTTTTGGCTTCAGCGACCGTCCGGAAGATTTCGGATATCGCGTGGAAGACCATGCGCGACAGGTTCATGGCCTCATTCGGGAACGAAACTTCCAACAGATAGATATCTACGGGCACAGCATGGGCGGTTCCATTGCCATAGAAGCCGCCGACCTGCTTGGAGACAAAGTCCAAAATCTCGTCGTTTCCGAAGCCAATCTCGATCGTGGTGGCGGGATGTTCAGCCGCGCCATCGCTGCCTGGAAAGAGGTGGACTATATGAGGACCGGTCATTCTGCGATGCTCATTCAAGCCCAGGCTTCGGGAAACGGAGCATGGGCGGCAATGATGCGTGCCGCATCCGCACGCGCGGTCCATCGAGGGGCCGCGTCGCTTGTCGAAGGAGGCTCACGCGACTGGCGTTCCCAGTTTCTTCAGCACCCATCCCAGAAAACATTCATATTCGGAAAACGCAGCTTGCCGGACCCGGATTTCGAGTTTCTATCGTCCCGAGGCATCCGGGTAGACATCGTCGATGACGCCGGCCATTCGATGGCAATAGAGAATCCAGGCGGGCTGGCCGCGGCAATAGCTCAGGCAACCATGACCGCCTGAGCTGCAAAGAAATATCGTCGCTCCGAAGTCGTTATCCCGCGACGAGAATAAGCATGGCCGTTTGCGGCGAGGGATCTGGATCGACAACGGAGCCAACCGTCAATTCTGCCATCGCAAACGATTGAGGAAGAAGCTCTCGTTCGGCGTGGGTTGAAAATCGAGATTTTTCACAGCACCGTAAATCGATACCATCTGGTAAAGCGGCACGGTCGGCACATCATTTACAACGAAGCTGCCGACCTTTTCGTAGTCGGCAAGACGCGTCTTCTCGTCCAGCGATGAGGCTGCCTCGTCCAGCAAGGCATCGATTTCCGGTTTGGCAACAATGGTCCAGCTGCTGCCGGAGTGAAAGAGCGAATAGAGCGCGCCGTCCGCATCCTGGCAGGCGCACGAGGAAGTGCTGATCGCGAGCGTCGGGCCATCCGCCGGTCCCTTCTGGATCAGTTGCAGGAAGGTCGGCGTATCGACATTGGCGATTTCGACGTCGAACCCGACATCCTGCAATTCCTGCTGAATGGCTTCAGCAACCCTCTGGTCAAAAAAGGCGCCGATTGTCAGCTGAAACTTGGCCGGCTTACCGGCCGCTGCAATGAGTGATCTTGCCTTCTCCGGGTCGAAAGGCAGTCCCTTGATCGTATCGCTCCAGCCGAAATGCGCCGGCGTCACCATCTCGGCGATCGGCTTGTCGAGGCCGCCGAGAATGCCCTGCGTGATGCCTTCCTTGTCTATCGCATAGGCCAGTGCCTGGCGAAGCTCAAGCTTGTCAAACGGCGGCTTGTTCGGATTGATGCGAACATAGGCAAGGCGCTCGGTGAGAACGGGCAGCGCCTTGGCATTCGGCGAAGCCTGCAGCTGCGCCGCCTGGTCGGAGGTCAGCGCCCTTGCCAGGTCCACGGTCCCGGACTGAATGTCGGCAAGCCGCGTCGATGCATCCGGCACGGCACGAAAAACGGCCGCCGCAAACGGCCCCTTCTCGCCCCAGTAGCTGTCATTGCGCGCAAGAGTTACCGAAACGCCCTTGTCCCATTTTACGAAACGGTATGGACCGCTACCCACCGGCTGAAGGTTGAAAGCCGCATTTCCGACCTTCTCGACGACGTGTTCCGGCACGATCGAGAGGTTCGTCAGCGCGGCGAGAAGCGCGGGGGCGCTTGTCTTCAGCGTCAGCGTCACCTCGTGATCGCCCATTGCCGCTGCCTTGACGATCTTGCCGAATTGCGCTCGCTGCGGACTTGCAAATTTCGGATCGATGATGCGATTGATGCTGAAGGCGACATCGGCGGCTGTCAGAACGCTTCCGTCATGAAAGTGAACATCATCACGAAGCGTGAAGGCGATCTCGGTATCCGAGACGTTTTTCCACGTGGTGGCGATCTGCGGGACGATCTTGCCCGCATTGTCGCGGGTGACGAGATTGTCGAAGATGTTGCGGTAGACGAAGTAGCTGTCGGGATTCCACTGCAGTTGCGGATCGAGCGTCGACGGCTCATTGACGAGATCCACCACAATCTGCTGTTTTTCAGCGGCCTGCGCCGCGGCCGCGAAGGACAGCATCGACAGGCCGATGCCCGCTGCCAATGCGAGAAGCTTATGCAACTTCATGTTCCGGTTCCTCAAATGATCGATCGTTGATAACGGTAGTCAGAACTTTGTTGTCCGCGGCGAGATCAGCGCGATCATGGCGCGCCCTTGATCCCGGCCGACGGAGCCCGCAGGTGGCAGGCGGCTTGATGGTCTCGTTCCAAGAGGCTCAGCGCCGGCGACAGCTCCCGGCAAATGCTCGCGGCAATCGGACACCTGGTCGAAAAACGACAGCCGGTGGGCGGGTTCGCCGGGCTCGGCAAATCACCCTCGAGAAGGATGCGCTGCCGTTGACGCTGAGCGACAGGATCAGGCAGCGGCACCGCGCTCAGCAACGCTTCGGTGTAGGGATGCGTCGGGCGGGCAAAGACGTCGGCCGTCGCCCCGACCTCGGCGATGCGGCCGAGATACATGACCGCCACCCGATCGGCGAAATGGCGCACGACCGACAGGTCATGGGAGATGAACAGATAGGAAAGACCAAACCGCCGCTGCAGTTCGAAAAGCAGATTGAGGATCTGCGAGCGGATCGACACATCGAGCGCGGAAACCGGTTCATCCAGGATCAGCAGCTTCGGCTGCAGCGCGATCGCTCTTGCGATGACGATGCGCTGTCGCTGTCCGCCGGAAAAAGCATTCGGCTTGCGATCGGCATGCGCCGGATTGAGGCCGACCAGCTCCAGAAGCTCGGAGACCCGCCGCCGCCGCTCCTGACTTGTCCCGACGCCGTGAATAGCGAGCGGTTCGGCAATGCTGTCGCCGATATTCATGCGTGGATTGAGCGCGGAGACCGGGTCCTGGAATACGATCTGTATATCCCGAAGCCGCGCAGCGGAGCGGTCCGACCCCTTGGCCGTGACATCGCTGCCCTCGAAGAGAATTTGACCCGAACTCGCCTTCTGCATCCCGATGACGGCCGCGCCAAGCGTCGACTTGCCTGACCCGGATTCACCGACAAGCGCGAGGCTCTGTCCGGCTTCGATATCCAGATCGACGCCGTCGACGGCCTTCAGCAATCCAGCCGCCTGGCCGAAGAAGCCGCGACGGATGGGAAAATGCACGTGCAGATCGCGAATTGAGAGCAATGGCGCCGTCATGCCAGGCTCCCGATGCGATCTTGATGCCAGCAGGCCGCGCGGCGGCCCGAGCCTGTCGGTTCGAGCGGCGGCGCCCGATGACAGTCTTCGTCCGCAAGCGGACAGCGCGTCGAAAACCGGCATCCGGCCGGCCATGCGCCCGCGTCGGGCACCATGCCCTTGATCGTCGGCAAAAGCTGCCCGGCATCGCTGCCATCCAGGCGCGGAATGGTCGACAGCAGCAATCGCGTATAGGGATGCCTTTGCTCCCGAAAGATCGCACCGACTTCGCCGACTTCGACAATTCGGCCGCCATACATGACGGCAACCTGATCGGCGATATCGGCAACGACGCCCATGTCATGGGTAATCATCAGGATCGCGGTTCCGGTTTCATCGCGCAGTCGTTTCATCAAGTCGAGGATCTGCGCCTGAATGGTAACGTCGAGCGCAGTCGTCGGCTCGTCGGCGATTAGCAGGCGCGGCCTTGTGATCAAGGCCATGGCGATCATGACGCGCTGGCACATGCCGCCCGACAGTTCGAACGGATATTGCCGTGCGCGCATTGCCGCCTCGGGTATGCCGACATCGGCGAGCATGTCGATCGCCTGAGCCCATGCCTGCCGGCGGCCGAGCCTGCGATGAATGATGAGGCTTTCGGCAATCTGGCGACCAACCGGCATGAGTGGGTTGAGCGAAGCAACGGGTTCCTGAAAGATCATGGCAAGCTCGCTGCCACGCAGCCGCATCAGGCCTCGCCTGTCGAGGTCGGCGAGATTGCGTCCGTTCAATCGCACCGAACCGCCAGCCATGGCCGCTGCGGCGGGAAGAAGTCCCATGACGGCAAACGCCGTCATCGATTTGCCGCATCCAGACTCGCCGACGATGCTGACGATCTCACCCGCATTGACCGACAGGCTGACGCCGTCGACCACGGCCTTGTGGCCGATCGAGACTTGCAGCATGTCGACGCTCAAGACCGGTGTCGTCATCAGACTGTCGCCTCGCGCACCGCAGCCCACGGATTGCGCGGATGAACCATGCCGGTATTGACGCCCCCGCGCCGCATGACGACCGACGGCACCGCAAAATTGACGGGATAAAGCGTGTCGTCGATCACCTGAACGTCGAAATCGGCGGCAACCGATGCCGCCACATCAGCCCCTGCCGCTCGGCTTACTCTGATCGTCGTGCCGCTCGCATCGATGCGCGGACTGAACAGCGCATTCTCCAGCGACATGCCGAAAGCCAGGACATAGGACAGGATTTGCGCGACCGCCGGCACAATCTGCCTGCCGCCCGCCGCACCCAGAGCCAGTTCCGGCGAACCATCAAGCGTCGCGACGATCGGACACATATTGGCAAGCGGCTGCCTACCCGGAGCGATCGAATTCGGATGCCCTGGCCTCGGGTCAAACCACATCAGGCCATTGTTGAGAGCAAATCCCAATTCCGGCACCACGACCTTCGAACCGAAACGGGAGAGGAGCGTATTGGTGAGGGAAACCATGGTCCCCTGTGCATCGACTACGCTGATATGGCTGGTACAGCTCTCGCCGGCAGCATGCCCCAAATGCTTGAGACGATATTCGCTGGCGCGACGCAACGCTCGTGCAAAGGCAAGAGCCGCCGCTCCCGAATACGGATCGGCATCGCGCGGAAACTCTTCAAGCTCGTTGAGCGCCGCAAGCAAGGTCGGGCCGCCGGAAAGACCCGGCACGGCATGGACGCGCCGCCCCATGTAAGAGCCGATGGCAGGCTGCAGCCACTTCGGCGCATAGGCGCGCATATCAGCTTTCGAAAGGGCGGAGCCGCCCTTCGAAAGGTCGGCAACCAGCAGCTCAGCAATCTGGCCTTCGTAGAAATCGCGCGCTCCCTCGCGCGCCAGCCTTTCCAGCGATGCGGCCTTGGCCCTCATCGGCAGGAACAGCGACCGGCCGCCTTCCGGGACGCGCGGCGCGCGGCCATCGCGAAGGAAGAGATCGGAGGCACCCTTGAACTGAGCGAGATTATGGCCGTCGATGGCGAGCGCGAGAGCCGCATACCAATCGACCTGCAAACCGCGATGGGCGTGTTCGATGGCCGGCGCCAGGGCATCCGCCCAGGAAATGGTGCCGAGGCGATCGAGCGCCTCGGCAAATCCGGCAACGGCACCGGGAACGCAGATCGATCCGTAACCGAGCAGATTGCGGTCGGCCTGCACGGAGGGCCATTCGAACCAGTCCCCATCCTGACCGGCAACCAGAGGGTAGTCATCAGGCCGAAGGGCCGCTGGCGAAATGACATTGAAATCGAGCACGTCGACCGCCCCAGAACCGCCGTCGGCCCGCAGCATGAAGCCACCCCCACCGATGCCCGACAGCCACGGCTCCACGACGCTGAGAACGAGAGCCGTGACGACTGCCGCATCGACGGCATTGCCGCCTGCCGAAAGGACACCAGCCCCCGCCTCGGCCGCCAGCCAGTTCTGGCAGGCGACCAGACCGTGTTTGCTGCTTGTCTCCCGCTTGCCGATCGACCAGGTCTCGTTCATGGCTCTCCCCCGAAACGCCGCGCGCCGATGGCAGAGGGAATGGCCGAGGCAACGGAAAACCGACCGGAATTTACCGATGACGCGTGATGACCGGCAATTTCGGCCGCGGTCGCGATCCAGGCGCCGGTTTCGGCCGTCATAGCTTCCAACAGCTTTTCGAGCCCGGCGATGCGCTGTGCCCTGCCGGAAATCCAGTCATGAACCGTCAGGGTGAAGAGCCCTCCAAAGCGGTGGAGCGCCCGCCATTCGGCGAGCCAATCCTCCAGCACGGCACGACCGGAAGCCGGTGCCCAGCGCTCGTTGCCACTGCCCTCGAACTTGTAGAAGATTGCATCGTCCAAGGCCCACTGGACCGGGATCTCGACAACGCCATCGATATCGTAGGGGTGGTCAAAGCCCATCAGCGAGGAGTCATAGGCAAGACCCCGCGCCTTTATCTCAGCCAGCATGTGCGGGGTCATCTCCCAGGCCGGCGAGCGAAACCCTACCGGTAATCGTCCTGTCTGCCGTTTAAATAGTTCGAGGCTGCCGTCGAGAGCCGCGCTGAACTCATCCGCTCGGATGTCGCGAACCAACTCATGAAAATAGCCGTGCAGTCCGATCTCGTGCCCGGCGGCAAGAAGAACCGGCAGCAGATCGGGATCGAATTCCGCGACCACGGCCGGCACATAGAAACTTGCCTTCACGCCGTAGCGGTCGAACAGACCGAGGATACGACCGAGTCCTGAGCGCAATCCGAAACGGCGGATCTCAAGCCGCGCGAGACGATCCGGCACACCGTCCCGATGCTCCCACAGATAAGGTGCGACCGCGTCGACATCGACACTCAGCAGCACGGCACTCTGCTTTCCTTCCGGCCACGTGTAAGGTGGAAAGGGGGGAAAGCCCTTTGTCGACTGGGCTCGATCCTCGACCATGTTTCTATCCTCCCGCCTGACCTCAGAGCGCCTTCTTCTTCGCCTGGAAGACGGCAAGCGAGCCGATCGAATTGCCGCCATCGACGGTCAGCGTCGCGCCCGTGACATAGGCGGCTGCATCCGATGCGAGGTAGAGGACAGCAGTCGCGGCATCGTCCGGCGACGAAATCCGGCCGAGCGGAATGTTGCCGACGACGGTATCGATATGTTCCTGCGTGAGGTGGCTGACGTCGCTGCCCGGCGCAAAGCCCGGCTCGACGATGTTGACGCGAATGCCGAACTCGGCAAGCTCAAGCGCCAGCCCCTTGTTCAGGCGGTCGAGCGCCGTTTTCGAGGTGCAATAGGGAACGACCGTAGTGCGCATCTTGCGCGAGGCGCCGGAAGAAATGTTGACGATCGAGCCCTTTACGCCCTTGTCAATCATCTGAAGGGCAACGCCCTGGGACAACAGAAATGGCGCACGAAGATTGATATCGAAGATCCGGTCCCAGTCTTCAGCAGTCAGGTCGAGCAGAAAACCCGACGGATAAATGCCGGCATTGTTGACGAGGACGTCGGCTGAGTCCCAGCGCTCGGCAATGGCGGAAAGGAGCGACTTGATATCGGCATCGGAAGTCAGATCCGCCACATGCTGCAGATGGGCCCCACCGATCTCCTGCGCTGCCGAAGCAAGGCGCGAACCATCGGCATCCGTCAGGAGAAGCTCGGCCCCGGCATTGGCGAAGGCCTTAGCGATCCAGCCGCCGAAAATGCCGGCAGCCCCTGTCACCACCACACGCTTACCTTTGAAATCTTGCGAGAAATCGACCATTTTACGCACTCCTTGGGTCAAGGCGGTCCCGCAGGAAATCGCCCAGAACGTTGACGGACAAAACAAGAAGGAAAAGCGCCAGCCCCGGCATGACGGAAAGCCACCAGGCATTGGCGACATAGTTGCGGCCGACCGAAAGCATCGCCCCCCAGCTTGCGGTCGGCGGCTGAACGCCAAGACCGAGGAAGGACAATCCTGCTTCGAACAGCACCATCAGGCCGAATTCAAGCGTGGCGACGACGACGAGCGCGCCCGCGATATTCGGCAGGATGTGATATCGCAACACCCGCAGCCATCCGGCCCCCATCGCACGCGAAAGCCGAAGATAGGACATATTGGTGATAATCAGGGTCTGAGCATAGGCAACGCGCGCGTAACGCGGCCAGCGTGTAAGAGCCAGAACGAGAACGACATTCTGCAGGCCCGGCCCAAGCGTTGCGACAGTGATGATGGCAAGCAGTATGGCCGGCACAGAAAGCACGATGTCGACGAGGCGCATGATCACGGTCTCGACCCAGCCGCGATAAAAGGCCGCGAGCATTCCGAAAATACAGCCGGCAATGCCAGACAGCAATACGGACGTGAACGCGACGAGAAGCGAGACGCGCGCTCCATAGATCAGACGGCTCAACGTATCGCGCCCCAATTCATCGGAGCCGAGCAGGAAATGCGTTGCACGGGCAAGCGTGCCAGGCGGCTTCAGGCGTCCGAGAAGGTTCTGCGCATTCGGATCATAAGGAGCGATCAGAGGAGCGAGTATAGCCGCAAGGACGATGACTATCAGGATCACCACTGACATTACGACCGATAGCGGCGGTCTTCCGGCGAACCTGCTTGCTTTGGCGAGAGCCGCAATCATGCCGGTCTCCCGCCAAGACGGATTCGCGGATCGATGAGGCTGTAGAGCAGGTCGGCGACAAGATTGAGTAGGATCGCCGCAGCCGCGCCGATCAGCACGATGCCCTGTACCACCGCAAAATCGCGCGCGCTGATTGCCTGCATGGTCAATTGGCCAAGGCCTGGCCACGCAAAGACTGTTTCTATGATGATAGCACCGGTCAGCAGATTGGCGATTTCCAGCGCGGAGATTGTCACGATCGGTACTGCGGCGTTGCGTAGCAGGTGATGAAAGACCAAGCGCGACGTCGAAAGCCCCTTGGCATGGGCCGTGCGAACATAGTCCTTGCTCAACTCATCGAGAACGGATGTACGCGTGACGCGAGCGAACGTCGCCATCGACAGAAGGCCAAGGGCGAAGGACGGCATCAGCAGGCTTTGAAGCCCGCTGGCTCCTGATGGCGGCAACCAGCGCAGGAAGACCCCGAAGAACATGATGAGCAGGACCGAAGTCCAGAAGGTCGGCATGGATTGCCCGATCAAGACAAGGCCTATCAACCAGCGGGCTTCCCAGCGCTTGCGCCGCACGGCCAGCACGACACCGATCGGCACGCCGAAGCCAATGGCGACCAGCAAGGCGCCGGCCGCAAGCTCCAATGTGTAGGGGATGCGGCTGGCGATGATCTCGACCACCGGCAGATTCTGCACATAGGAGCGCCCGAGGTCGAATTGCGCCAGACTGAACAGGAAATGGAAATATTGGATATAGAGCGGTTTGTCGAAGCCAAGAGCAGTCCGCATGACATCGATATCAGCCTGCGTGGCGCCTTGCGGCACCAGCAGCAGCACCGGGTCGCCAGTCAGGCGCTGCAGAAAGAAGACTAGCGTTATGACGCCGAACAAGGCGATGAAGGCCTGGATCAAGCGTCTGGCGATAAAGGCAGCCATCCCCTTTTCCTTTCCCCGACAATCCGGGCCTCGACAAACGAACTGGGCTGGAAAACTTTGCGAAGCGCGCCAATAGAGCTAGTCGCGCCAGCTTACCCTGTTGAGGAAGAAGCTCTCATTGGCCGTCGGCTTCCATTCAAGCTTGTCGGAGGCACCGTAGATAACGGCAGCCTGATAGAGTGGCAGGATCGGAACATCCTTTGCAACGACCGTGGCGACATCCTTATAGGCCTCAACCCGCTTCTTCTCATCGAGCGTATTGCGAGCGCTATTGAGGAGCGTGTCGATGCTCGGGTCCGACACTGCGGAAAATGAACTGCTACTATGCAGCAACGGAAAGGAGATGCCGTCCGCATCCTGGCAAGCGCAGGACCAGCGGCCGAAGGAGATGGCTGGCTGCTTGGCTTTCTCGCTCTGGACGCGCTGCAGATAGGTGGCAAAATCCACCGTCTCGACATTCACCTTGAAGCCGACGTCATTGAGTTGCTGCACGAGCGCCTGGACGATCCGCTGATCGAAGGTCGGCGAAGTCAGAAAGGCGATCGGCTGCGTCGCGGCACCCTCGGCCTTTTCGACGAGTTCGTGGGCCTGTTTCGGATCGAATGGAAGCCCCTCGATTCCGGAAACATATCCCGCATAGTCCGGCGAGGCCAATTGCGCGACGGGCTTGTCATAGCCGCCCAGCAGGCCATCGACGATCGACTGTTTGTCGATGGCATAAGCAACGGCGCGCCGCAAATTGACATCGCTGAACGGAGGAATGGACGGATTAAGCTTCAGATAGGCGATGCGTTCCGTTACCGCAGTCAGTACCTTGATGCCACCAGCCCCCTGAAGCTGCGCGGCAAGATCCGGATCGAGCGTCACGGCGAGATCAGCGCTTCCGGCTTTCAGATCGGCGACACGGGTTGCCGCATCCGGCACAGCACGAAATTCGGCACTTTTGAAATAGCCCTTGCTGCCCCAGTAACCATCGTTGCGCACCAGGGAGACGGCAACACCGCGCTGCCATTTTTCAAACTTGTACGGGCCGGAACCAACAGGCGAAAGATTGAAGGCATCGTCGCCGACGGCCTCGACAACATGCTTCGGCACGACAGAAAGCTTGACGAGCTGCGCCAGCAGCACGGGATAGGGTCCGTTGGTACGAATGGTGACCTCATGCGGACCGGTGACCGCGGCCGACAGGATCTTGTTGAACTGGCTAAGCTGCGGACTTGCGAATTTCTTGTCGATGATGCGGTTGACGCTGAAGGCCACATCATCGGGCGTCAGTTTTTGCCCGTCATGAAAGGCCGCGTCATCGCGCAATGTAAAAGCTATTTCGGTGTCGGACTTATATGTCCAAGACGTTGCGATCGCCGGCACTATCTTCCCATTGTCATCGCGCGTGACCAGTTGGTCGAAGATGTTGCGATAGACGAAATAGCTATCCGGATTCCATTGTTTTTGTGGATCGAGCGACGACGGCTCACTCACAAGATCAATTACGATCTTGTCCTTTGCAACGGCGTGCCCCGCAACGGACATCATGGCAGCAATCGAAACGGCAATCGCAAGAGCCTTTATCGCTCGCATCTAAAAATCCTTCTTCAAAGACGGCCGGTCCCCAAACGGGCGCGACACGCGAACTTCATCATTCGATATCGAAGAGCGCTTGGCCTTACGCCCCATAGGCGCGGCAAGCTCCGACTTCAGCAGGCACGCCTGGGTAAAGTCGGCAAAATCATCACAAAAATGCTGTAGCTGCCTTGCCGCATCGCCGTTGCGACCCGCCTTCTTGGCGGCTACGAAATCGGTCCAGTCAGCCGCTTCCAGACGCTGGACCGACGATGCCTCGAAGAAATTGAGATAGTGGCCCGCCCTATGCCACAAGATATCCAGCCAATCGGCAATCATCGGCGCTACGAGGCGCGCGGCCAGCAAAGCTCTGATCTGCCGCTCATATTCCCGGATAAGGGAAAGCTGAGATCCATCAGCCGCACCTCCGAAGAGCAATGCGGCCTGCATGTCACACAGGGTCTCCAGCCGAGCAATATCATCACCGGAGAGGTCGACATCGGCCAGAAGCGGCTCCAGCCTGGCCCGCCCGAGCGTGATTTCCCGCAAGCCCGACGCCGTGATGGAACAGACCCGCCATCCGCTCCTTGGCTGGGCCGAAACGAAACCCTTGTGCGCCAACCGACTGAGTGCGGACCGAACAACCCCACGACCGATCCGATAGGTATCGCAAAGGACCTGCTCGGAGAGCCGCTCACCCGGAGAAAACTCACCGAGCTTGATCGCATCCCGAATCCTTTCCTCGGCGAGGGCAACGAGATCACCGGAACGTTGGACAAGAAAGGGACTTTGATGATCGAGCATATTGTGAAACTAACATCTCAGTTATTGAAACTGAAGTATCAAATATCCTATTCCTTATCATTTTTATAGAGAATTTTTGCACGCCTCGCCGCTTGCCGGGTTCCAAATTGCAAGGAGTGTCGGAAAATGAGAGATGATCGACTGAAACTCGGCAATCAAAACCAGTAGCAAATAGCGCTACGCCAAGTGTCGATTCGTATCGGGTCGACTGCCATCAATCCCGCTATTCAGGCATCCTCCTCAGGAGAATGTAAGCCCAAGGCCTTCTTCCACGAATAGGCCGGCTTCCCTTCCAACTTTATCAGAAGCGGCCCGCGCCATACCACCATCATGAGGATGACTGGGCCACCTAACGAGCTCAAAATCTTAGTTACTTCATTTTACGGGAGTGATGGTAACCACTGCGAGCATTCATACCACTTCCCCTCGATACTGACGCGCGTGCGCCAAGCGGGAGGACGGCGGACTCGCCTTCCAATCATTACGTTCTTGATGGGAACCGACTTGAAAACCAGCTCCACAGTCAAGTTCCTGATTACCAAAAGCTGCGATTTTGACGCCATTTTGGACCGCACCGAATAGCCAGTTCGAATGCATCTCGTTCCATTGAAGGATCGCAGTTATGGACTACGCGGTTTGCTTCGGCCGCCAGCGCAGCAGATAGGCTTCGAGCGCATAGGCGAGACGGTTAAGGGTAAAGCCGACGAGGCCAAGCACGAGAACTCCAACCATGACCAGCGCCATGTCGAACCGCTCGCGACCGGCAATGACCAGACCGCCGACACCCGGGCCGACGGCCAGAAAATACTCCGCACCCACAGTTGCGAGCCAGGCATAGATCAAACCCAGATGAATGCCGGTCGCGATCGACGGCATTGCTGAGGGAATATAGATCCGCAGTGCCTTCTGGCGCGCATTGAACTTCAACGCGCGCGCGACCTCAAGCAGTTCGGGCGGCGCTTCGCGCATGCCGTCATAGGTGTTGAGGACGATGGGAATGAAGGCGGCCAGCGCGACGAAGACGATCTTTGCCTGCTCGCCGAACCAGAGCCATTGTGGGTGAACTGATGAGTGAGCAAGTCCTGACCTCGGCCGAAAGTCTTAAAGACAGGGCGCGCGCTGCGCTGGGTCACAGCAATCTCGTCCTCGTCGGGCTGATGGGAGTTGGAAAGTCCTCGATCGGCCGGCCCGTCGCACACCAGCTCGGCATTCCCTTCGTCGATACCGATGTCGAAATCGAGCGCGTCTCGCGCATGACGATCACCGAACTATTCGCTGCCTATGGTGAGGTGGAGTTCCGAGCGCTGGAAACGCGGGTCATCACGCGTCTCCTCAAGGGCGGCCCGCGTGTCGTCTCGACGGGCGGCGGTACCTTCATCAACGACAGCACGCGCATGCATGTGAAGCGCGGCAGCCTCTCGGTTTGGCTCAAGGCCGATCTCGACGTGCTTTGGGACCGGGTCAACAAACATGGCGAGCGGCCGCTGCTCAAGAGCGAGAACCCGAAAGAGACCCTCGAGAACCTGATGAATGCGCGCTATCCGATCTATGCGGAGGCTGATATCACCGTTCTCTCTCGCGATGTCAACAAGGATATTATAGTCAAGGAAGTCCTGGCCGCCATCGCCGATGGAAAAACAGCAGAAAGCAAAATGCGATGAATACATCTTAGCTTAGGTGCTCGTGCGAGATGTGAACTTGTTTCCCGACGGAAGACGTTGCAAGGCTGTTGTGGTCATTTCCTTGAGGCCAAATGAAGACGTAGAGCGTTTGGACGGCCCGAAAGGGATTGGTGCGGTGGCTCCTGAGTGAGGCAGCTCTCAATTATCCTGAAGGCATTGCTAGGTTCAACCTGCGCACTACTGATCGTAAATACGATGCTGCGCCCGATCATCAGGTGTTGGAGCTCGTGATCGGGCAGGCTCGATTGCAGGACTAACGTTGGGGACACTTCAGGCATCGCCTGCGGCATCCTTTTCAGAAGCGCGCATCAGTCAGGCTACCGGCGCTATCACACGGAGTCACATTCTCGACCGTCGATTGAACGCGGATTTGAGCCCCCCAACTTGTCCAGACCGCTATCGCTTTCGGGGTAAAATCTCACTCTCTCCTGGGCCTGCCTATTTCCGTACAGGCACGCGGTCGAGGTCGACGTCGGATTTTCCGTGGCCTGCCGTCAAGGCAAAGCTCCCCGATGCGTCGTGCCGAGTGGGTGATGATTTTGCCACAATCTCTCTCCTTATACCGCGTCTGGTTGATGAATGGACTTCACTTCGAGAAAGTCCTCAAGTCCCAAGATGCCGCCCTCGCGGCCGTTGCCCGACTGTTTATAGCCGCCAAAGGGGCTGCCATAGCGATGCGGCCCGCCATTGATGTGGACCATGCCGGCTCTAAGCCGCGACGCGACACGCTCGGCGCGGTCAGGATTGTTGGTCTGGATATAGGCCGCAAGACCATAATTGGTATCGTTGGCGATAGCGATTGCTTCTTCTTCGGTCTCGAACGGCATGATGGTAAGCACTGGCCCAAATACCTCCTCCCGGGCGATGCGCATATTATTGTCAACATCGATGAAGATCGTCGGCTTGACGAAATAACCAGTTTCGAAACCCTCCGGTCTTCCCGTTCCGCCGACCAGAACTCGCGCGCCGTCGGCGATCCCTGCCTCGATAAGGGCTTGAACCCGACCGAACTGTACCTCGCTGACAAGTGGGCCGATATGACAGCCTTCCTGTGCCGGATCTCCCACCTTTGCCGCGCGCCCGATCCGCTCGGCGATCTCAATCGCCTTGGCATATACCGATTTCTGGACCAGCAAACGCGTCGGTGCATCGCAGGACTGACCGGAATTGTTGAAGCATTCCAGCACGCTGCCAGCGACGCGGTCCTCAAGATCAGCATCCTCGAAAACAAGGTTGGGAGATTTGCCGCCAAGTTCCAGTGTCACGCGCTTGACCGTGTCGGCAGCGTCCTTGCTGACAGCGATACCGGCGCGTGTGGAGCCGGTGAAAGATACCATGTCAATGTCTTGGTGCCGCGAAAGTGCTGCGCCCACATCGAGCCCATTGCCGTTGACCAGGTTGAATACGCCGGCCGGGAAACCGGCCTCATCAATCATCTCGGCATAGAGCATCGCATTGAGTGGCGTGAACTCGCTCGGTTTCAGTACACAGGTTGAACCGGTCGCCAAGGCAGGCACGACCTTCAGTGCGATTTGATTGATCGGCCAATTCCAAGGTGTGATCAGGCCGCAGACGCCGATCGGCTCACGCAACAACACATCACCGTTCGGCAGCACCTCGCGCATGGAAAGACGCTTCAGCGCATCGATGAAACCCTGTAGATGGCCAACACCGACATCGGCCTGCTGTTCGCGGCTCATGGTGATCGGGGCACCGAGTTCGAGCGTGATGGTCCGTGCCATCTCCTCGTAGCGACGCTTGTAGATCGCAAGCAGCCTCTCCAAGAGTACTAGACGCTCCTCGATGCTGGTACGGCTGTAGGTGCCGGACGCCCTCTTGGCCGCTTCGACGGCCCGGTCGATATCGGCAGCCGTTCCCATCGAAATCACCGCTATAGGCGCTTCCGTCGCCGGGTTGAGTACCTCGAGGTCCCTGGTGGCAAGAGGAGCTACCCACTCGCCGTTTATAAAGAATTTCCGCTTGTCGAGCATTCATCCGTCTCCCGTCACATGGACTTCTGTTTGTTATCAAGCCAGTCGCTGATCACCTGACGGTATCGTTCGCCGCTGAAGCTTGGGAAATGCCCGCCATGCACGATGCGCGCGGGAAGCCTCAGCAGCCGTTCCATCGAAGCGAAATAGTCCGCGGCATTCGAATGATAGGTGTCCTCGATTAATGGCCCGTCATAGAGGATGTCGCCTGAAAACAGCGTAGCCGTTTTCGCCTCCCAGAGCGCGATGCCGCCTGGAGAATGGCCTGGCGTATGGACCACCTCGAAAATACGGTCGCCGAGATCGATGATGTCCCCGTCGTCGAGGATGCGCGTCGCCGTCGCCTTCTTGACCGCATAGCATTTCGAACAATAGGGCTCGGGCGGCAAGGCATCAAAGATCTCGTCGACAACATAAGGATCCGCAAGCGTGTTTTTCCGCGTCGGATTTGCCAGGAGATCCGCCTCGGCTGCATGCACGGCGCGGCATTCGAATTCGTGATGGCAGCCGATATGGTCGAAGTGCGTGTGGCTTGCCACTGCAATCAAGTCTCGTTCGCTCACGAGCGGCACCCATTCGCGCAAGGAGACGACACCCATGCCGCTGTCGACCAACATGTCGCGGTCGCGCCCCCTCACATGCCAGATATTGCAGCGATAGAACTCCTGAATGAAAGGTTCCGTGATCGCGGTGATGCCGTCCCCGATATGGCCCACGGCATACCATTTATCCGCAGCGACACGTTCCATCGGGTCAGCCTCCGCCGCCTTGCGCCGGCAAGGCTATGACATCCGCGGCATCAACGGCAAGCGCAATGCTTTGACCTTTCGCGATGCCCGCAGATTGCGGCATATGCGCGACGATTGCGATATCCGCCATGCCAGCGGACGTCAGGTGACAACGATAATGCGTACCGAAGAAGGCGCTGCCAACCGCGACGGCTTCGCCAAGCGTGGTGACGGTTTCGTTCGCCTCGCTCTCGCGGCGGAAATGCTCTGGCCTTATGCATAGTGTCACCCGCTGCTTTTCCTTGGGCGGACCGGCGGTAAAGTTCCGACGGGCAAGAACAATGTTTCCCAACGGTGTTTCGACCGATGCGCTCATCGAGTCCGCCACCTTGACCGCTCCGGGGATGAAGTTCGCTTCGCCCATGAAGCCAGCGGAAAATAGCGAACGAGGGCGCATGTAGATCTCAGCGGGCGGACCGAAATCCTCGATGCGCCCCTGGTTCATCACGACGATTCGGTCGGCGACCGCCATGGCCTCCTCCTGATCGTGGGTCACATGGACGAATGTGGTGCCAACCCGCCTCTGAATCGCCTTCAACTCATCCTGCATTTGGCGACGGAGTTTGAGATCGAGAGCGCCGAGAGGTTCATCCAGCAGCAACACATCAGGATCGACGGCAAGAGCTCTTGCAAGCGCTACACGCTGGCGTTGGCCGCCGGACAACTCGTGCGGCTTCTTTTCCGTTGCAGCCTTCAACCCCACCAGATCGAGGAAGTCGCGTGCTCGTTCTTCTCGCGCGGCTTTGGCCACCCCACGCATTCTGAGCCCGAAGCCGACATTGTCCTTGAGCTTCATATGCGGAAACAGTGCGTAGTCCTGAAACATTGTCGTCGTCGGCCGCTTTGCCGGAGGGACGTTCGTCATCTCCTTGCCGCCGATCTCGATGCGGCCCTTCGTGGGAGAAAGAAAGCCGCCGAGGATCGATAAAAGCGTGGTCTTGCCACAGCCCGAAGGGCCAAGCAGTACAATGAATTCACCGGCCTCTATATCTAGAGAGACATCGTCGAGCGCGGTAAAGGCGCCGAAGGTCTTGGTGGTATTTGCGATCGAAACCGAAGCGGTCATGATTTCTTGGTCCTTCCGAAAAGGCACAACTCCAGCACGATCAGCACCGTGACGGAAACGAGGAACACCAGCGAACCGATGGCATTGGTCTTCGGATTGAGGCCGGAGCGAAGCAGACTCCAGATCTCGACGGGCAAAGTGACGTCAAAGCGCGATAGCAGGAAAGCGATAATGAATTCGTCCCAGCTGAAGGTTACCGAGAGGAAGAAGGATGCAAGCAGCGAAGGCAAGAGCATCGGCGCGGTTACAAGCGCCATGACCTTGAAATCATTCGCGCCGAGATCGCGCGCGGCACGCTCGATGTTGATGTGGTGGTCGCCCATCGACGAATAAATGATGGCGAAGCAGAGCGGCAGGTTGATCACCACATGCCCAATACCGACAGTCCAAAGTGAAAGCCCGATTCCGAGGGCGTTGAGCACAGTGAGTAACCCTAGCGCGATGATCAGATAGCTTACTGTCATCGGCGCAATCAGAAGCCCGCGCTGCAGCGCCGAGCCGGGCAATTTGTATCGCGCGAGCGCATAGGCGGCGAGAAAGCCAAGCAGACAGGCAATCAGCGAGGAAATGGTAGCCACCATGAAGGAATTCAAAAGCGCCGCCATCAGCTTACGGTCGGCAAAAACCGCCTCATACCATTGCAGCGAAAAGCCGTTGAATGGCGGTACCGGCAGGCGGCCGTCCTGGAAGGAGAAAAGGACGAGGACAACGACCGGTAGGAAGATGAAGCCGAAGATCAGCGCGGCATAGACCCAGGATGCGATGGTTGCGAGCGGATTGCGTGTCATCATGCCCTCTCGATCTTCAACCAACGGGCGCAGGCGATATAGGCCAAGGTCACGACCAGCATCAGAATGATCGACAGCGCCGCAGCCATTGGGAAATCGGCGCGGCGACCGAGTTGCAGCATGATGATCTGTGGCAGGACCAACTCATTGTTGCCGCCAAGGATCTGCGGTGTGACGTAGTCGCCGATACACAGCACGAAGGTCAGGAATGCCCCCGTCATGATGCCAGGCATCGTCAACGGCAGCACGACGTGCCAGAAGGTTTGAAGACCGTTGGCGCCTAGGTCTGCCGCTGCGCGCCGATAGTTCGGCGACAGCTGGACGAGATTGGCATAGATCGTCAGCGTCAGCAGCATCACGAAGAAATGGACAAAACCGATGACGGTCGCAGTGCGGTTGCTGGCAAGCTCCAGCGGTTCGCTGATCAGCCCGCTCTGCATGAGCGCCTGATTGATGACTCCGTTTCGCGAAAGCACCAGGAGCCAGGAATAGGATCTCACGACGTAAGACGTCCAGAATGGCAAAACCGCCATGATGAGTGCCGTTCGCTGAAAGCGCTGCGGCACGCGCTCGGCGATGATCCAAGCAAGCGGATAAGCGAGCAGCACCGAAAGTACCGTGACGACGGCGGTGATCTCAAGCGAATTGGTTAGCCCCTTGAACATCGCGTCCTTTTCGAAGAAGGCGATGTAGTTGCCGAGATTCCAGACGCGAACGATCGAGCCGCCTTGCTGCGCCCAGAGGCTCATGGCCACCATGAACAGAAACGGCGCAACGAAAAAGACAAGTGTCCAGACAAGCGCCGGGGCGACGAAACCCCAGGCCTTGCGGCGTTCTTTATGCTCAAGGGAAAGGACGGCCATGGGCCAAGGCTCCATCTAGCTTAGCTCTTAATCCGGCTTGCCGGCCACCTTCCCATCATTCACGAGGAAAGGGGTGTTAGGCGGCAACCGCTACTCCTCCACCTGAATGGTGGAGGGTTGGAATAACGGGCAAATGCGGTCTCTGCTTGCGCGGCAATGCGTCACTTCTGCAGCATCTCCGTCCAGGCATCCTGCATCTTCGCGTCGAGTTCCGGTGTCGGAATGGGATAGAGCTGCGTCTTCTTCAGGTAATCTGCCTGCTCGTTCCAGCGCAACGATGTCTTCTGCTCATCCGTGAGCAGCGCACCTGCCTTCTGGTTTGCCGGCATCGCCCAATAGCACGACGCTGTCGCCAGATGCGACTGGCCTTCAGGGCTGAGAATATATTGCACGAACTTCAGTGCCAGGTCCTTCTTCTTGGAATCCTGCATGACGCCGATGGACTGTGCCCAACGGACCGCACCCTGATCAGGAATAACCCAGTCCAGATTGGGCTTGTCCTTCATCAATCCGGCAGTCAGCCATTCGCCGCCACCAAAGACGATATCGACATCGCCGGTCGCAAGTGCCGTCTGCGAGGACACGACGTCGCTGATCTGCTTGGCATTCTTCTTGAGGTCGAAGAGTTTATCCTTGATTGCCGGTAGGTCGGCATCCGTCAGATCGGCGGTCGCCTTGCCGAGCGCAATTCCAGTCAACCCAATCATTGGCAGATAGTAGTCGTATACGGCAATCCGGCCCTTGTACTTCACCGACCAGAGCTTGGTCATGTCCTTCATATCAGCCGGATCGACCTTGGTCTTGTCGTAGGAGATCGTGTTGTAGCCGAATTTTTCAGTGACGGCATAGGTCTTGCCACCCCGCGTATTATTGGCCTGCATGCGGACTTCTGGGAATATATCGGCCGTCGGCACGGCATCGGCCGGAATTTCAGCGAGGATGTTTTTATCGATGGCCCGTTGCACATCGACGCCGTCGATCACGAGAACATCCCAGTCTCCCGGACGCGACTGATCGATTATCGACAACCCAGCTCCCGTTCCCTCATATTCCTTCAGATTGACTTTGACGTTGTTTGCCTTCTCGAAAGGCTCGATCAGCGCCGGATCGGTATGATCGCACCAGACGAGCGCGTTCAGCTCTTCCTGCGCGAGGAGGGTCGTCGGCGACAAGGCGACCGAAACCGCTACAAGTGAAGGTGCTGCTGCGGAAGAAAGGAATCTGCGCGCAAACACCGCGCTCTGAAATGCGTTGTTCATCGTATTGCCCTCTGGTTGGCGACGCTCATCTCGGCGTCTTCACGAAAAAGATTGAATGAGTTCATTTTTTAAGTCAATATGAATTTTGAGGGCATTCATTATTTGAGAGATTCGAGAATGACAGGGCTGCGCGCAAAACAAAAGGCTGATCGAAATCGCCGTATTCTGGAAGCGGCAACCAGCCTCTTTCGCGAGGTTGGCTACGATAGCGCCCGCATTGAGGACATCGCCGAGCGGGCAGAGGTCTCGGTCGGCACCTTATATAATTACTACGAGAATAAGGGAGATGTCCTTGTTGCCGCAGTCTCGATGGAAGTCGAGGAGGTGCTGGAGTCCGGCAAGGCGATCGTCGAAAATCCGCCGCTCGGCACCTTCGAAGCGCTGCAGGCTCTCATCGACCAATACTACGATCATTCGCTTGTCTATCTGAACAAGGAAATGTGGCGCATCGCCATGGCAACGGCGATCCAGCAGCCTGAAAGTCCATTCAGTCGCCGCTACACCGACCTCGATAAAAGGCTTTGCGACCAGGTTTCGGTGCTGGTGCAAAAGCTGCAGTTGCGCGGTGCCGTCATGCCCGGCATAGATGCCGTCGCAGTCGGGCAGATGGCCTTCAACAACCTCAATATGATGTTCATCGAGTTCGTCAAAGACGAAGCCATGACACTCGAAATGCTCAAGGAACGCGTTGCGCGACAATACCGACCGCTCGCGCTTTTGATCAGCAGGACCGGAATTCAATAAAACGGGGAGATTTTGGATGGACCACCAGCAACATGGTGTTCTGGCTGCGGCCGATCGGCTTGTCGATGCATTTGCGCGGCATGATCGCGACGGCTATTTTGAAACATTCGCACCGCACGCGACCTTCATATTTCACAATCTGAACCGGCCGCTGAGGAGCCGTGCCGAATACGAGGCGGAATGGCAGCTTTGGGAAAGTCGCGATGGATTTCGTGTGGGCGGTTGCCGCTCCAGTGATCGTTACGTCCAGATCACCGGCTCGGTGGCGATTTTCACGCACAGTGTCGAAACCGATCTGACATTCAACGGCGAGGCATCGAAAAGCCTCGAGAGAGAAACGATCATCTTTGAGAAGCAGACGACGGGCGAGTGGCTGGCGATCCACGAACATCTCTCGCCTCTGCCCTGACGGCGTAAGAACAGGGCAGGTCCGACACGAGCGAGCGATGATGGGCATTAAGGTCGCGAATGCGACTTGGTTCGAAAGATTCGCTGCAGAGCGACAAAAGGGGATAAGACCATGGATGATTTGAAGAAGCATCTCGACGATCTGCGCGGTAAGTTTGCGGACAGCGCCGAATTTTTCGACCCAAGGTTCCGGCGGGTGGCCGAGAAGATTTTCAAGGGCGGTACGCGCGCGGCGCCTTATTCCGGCGTCTCGACATTTGCAAGCTTGCCCTACCGGGAGGTGAATTTTGCTGCCCCCGATTTTGGAGATCTGCAAGTCGCCGTCGTCGGCATCCCAATGGATCTCGGCGTCAGCAATCGGCCGGGATCAAGGTTTGGACCGCGGGCAGTACGCGGCATCGAGCGGATCGGACCTTATAATCACGTTCTGGATTGCGCCCCGGCATATGACCTGCGCGCCGCCGACATCGGCGATGTCCCGTTTTCGAGCCGATACCGCTTGGAGCAATGCCATGAGAATATCGAGGCGGCCATCACAAAGATTGTCGGGGCGGGCGTCATCCCGGTATCGGTCGGTGGTGATCACTCCATCACCCATCCGATCCTGAAAGCAGTCGGGGCGCAAGGGCCAGTCGGTCTTATCCATATCGACGCGCACTGCGATACCGGCGGTCCCTTCGATCAGAGCAAATTCCATCATGGCGGTCCGATGCGCAACGCCGTGCTGGACGGCGTTCTCGATCCGACCCGTACGGTCCAGATCGGAATTCGAGGTCCCTCCGAATATCTCTGGGAATTCTCCTATGAATCCGGGATGACCGTTATTCATGCCGAGGAGATTTCGGGCATTGGAATTCCGGCCATCATCGAGAAGGCTCGACACATTGTCGGTGACGGTCCGACCTATCTGTCCTTTGATATCGACAGCCTGGACCCGGCCTTTGCACCCGGCACCGGGACGCCTGAAATCGGCGGCCTCACCAGCCGAGAAGCCCTTGAACTGCTACGAGGTTTGAAGGGGATCAATCTGGTCGGCGGCGACGTGGTCGAAGTCGCGCCGCAATACGACAGCACCACCAACACCGCGCAGGCGGGAGCACAGGTCCTGTTCGAAATTCTAAGCCTGATGGTGTTCAGTCCTTCAGCCCGCAGATGCTGAAAAGCTGTTGTTACCTTGGTCGCGGGCATTTGATGACGATGCTCTCTAAGAATCTTGAGGCCAGGGCAACGTGACACGGGGAGAGCCTACTATCGTCAGCCAAATACCCCTTTGCATCAGAGCCGTCCCGAGGGAAGTTGATCCGGTGCTGACAGGTGGATCAAAATCTGAGATCAGATTGGCGGTTTGAGGATACAGCCAGGGTCTTGGGCCGCATCAGGATCAAGACGTCAACGCATGGCTCGATGATTACGGCGATCCTATCGATCATGCAGGTGCTTCTTAAGGAACGATCGGGTACGGTCATGGGTCGGCGTGTGCAGGATCTCCTGTGGCGCGCCCTCCTCGACGACCACCCCTCCATCCATGAAAACGATGCGATCGGCCACTTCGCCGGCAAAGCGCATTTCGTGGGTGACGATCAGCATCGTCATGTGCTCGGCTGCAAGCTGCTTCATGACGGCGTTGACTTCGTCGACGAGTTCCGGATCGAGCGCCGACGTCGCCTCGTCGAAGAGCATCACCTTCGGCTGCATGGCGAGCGCGCGGGCAATGGCGACACGCTGCTTCTGGCCGCCGGACAGCCGCGATGGATAGGCATCGACCTTGTCGGCCAGCCCCACCTTGGACAGGAGTTCCATCGCCAGTTCACGGGCGGCCTGTTTCGTCAGACCCTTGAGCTTGATGGGGCCAAGCGTGATGTTCTCAAGGACGGTCAGGTGCGGAAACAGATTGAAATGCTGGAACACCATGCCCATCTGCTGACGCACGGCATTGATGTGCCGCTCGAAAGCATTGCCCTTCAGCGCGCGATTGACCAGCTCGCCATCGAGCCAAACCTCGCCGCCGTTCAGCACCTCGAGATGATTGATCGACCGCAGAAGCGTGCTCTTGCCCGACCCGCTCGGGCCGATGATGGCGATGATCTGTCCGCGCGAGACGGAGAGGTCGATCCCCTTGAGCACTTCGAGCGCTCCGTATGCCTTGCGGGCACCCTTGACTTCGACCATGGGCTTAGCGGCGCTCATCGTGACATCTCCACCTTGTTTTCAAGAAATTGCAGTCCGGCTTCGAGGACGAGGTTTGCCACGTAGTAAATACCTGCAATGGTTAGATAAAATTCAAAGGGCGTATAGGTTTCGCTGATGGCGATCTGGGCACTGTAGACGAGTTCGGCGATACCGATGATGGACACGAGCGAGGTGTCCTTCAGAAGCACGATCAGATTGTTTCCGATCGGCGCAATCGTTTTGCGGAGCGCCTGCGGCACGATGATGTAACGCTGAGCCTGGCCGCGACTAAGGCCGATCGAACGCGCGCCCTCCATCTGACCGGGATCGACCGACAGGATGCCGGCGCGGAAAACATCGGCGTTGTAGACGGCGAAATGCAGGCTGAGGCCAATGATGCCGGCGCCAACAGCCGGAATATCGATGCCGATCTGCACGAGCCCGTAATAGATCAGGTACAATTGCAGCAGGAGCGGCGTCCCCATGAAAAGCCAGGTGAGGAACCGTATGGGAAAGGCTGCGATCGGGGGGGCGTAGAGAACGATCAGCGCGAAGGCAATGCCGAACACAAGGCTGACCACACTCGAACAGACGAACATGATAAGCGTCCAACAGAGACCGGTCATCAGAAGACCGAAATAGGGCGTTACGACGCTGAAATCGAGATTTTGCATATGGGCATCCTCACCTTGGCGCGAAATGCAGATCAAGGCGATCGACGAGGAACCGAACCGCATAGACCATGACGATGTAAATCGCGGCGGACACGGCGAAGATTTCGAAGGGCTTGTAGGTCGAGCTGATGAAGCGCTGAGCGGTGTAAGTTAGTTCGATAACCGAAATCGTCGATACCAGCGCCGATCCCTTGATCAAGGCAACGGCGTTCACGCCAAGCGGCCTGATCATCAGGCGTGCCGCCTGCGGCAGGGTTACCAGCCACAGCGTCTGCCCGCGGCCGAAACCGATCGAACGCGCTGCTTCCGCCTGCCCACGATCGACATTGATGATTGCGCCGCGAATGGACTCGGCCATGTAGGCGCCGATGTTCAGGGCAAGACCGATGACGCCGGCCGAATAGGGCTCAAGCTCCAGCCCGATTTGCGGACCACCGAAATAAAGGACGAACAGTTGCACTAGACAGGGCGTACCCCGAAACACACTGACATACGCCCGCGAAAGCCATCGAGCGACGAAGAAGTCCGACAACCGACCTGCCACCAGGACGACTGCGATGCAGAAACCAAGCAGGATAGCGAGGACGGAAATACTCAATGTCACCCACGCGGCCTCCAGAAAAAATGGGAGGACGCGCTGCATTAGCGCCAAATCCATAGAAACGCTCCGAAAACTCGTAACGAATGGGCCGGATCACTCCGGCCCAAGCTGAAATGCTGGTTAGCGAATATCGCTACCGATCCATTTCATCGAGATCTTTTCATAGGCGCCGTCGGCGAGCATCTCCTCGAGAACCTTCTGCATCTTTGCCTTGAGTTCCGGATTGTTCTTGCGGATCGCGATGCCGAGGGCAACGCGGCCGCCTTCGATGTTCGGCGTATCGAGAATGCGAATCTTCTGGCCGGTTTCCTTGACGGCGACCATGACCGGAACACTGTCCATCACGAGAGCGTTGATACGGCCGGCTTCGAGATCGACGAGCATCTCCGGAAGCCCCTTGTAGGAACGAACCGTCAGGTTGCCCTGAGCCTTCGCCCACTTTTCATGTGCGTCGCCGAGCGTGACGCCAACGATCTTGCCGTTGAGGTCTTCCAGCTTCTGGATGGAGGAGTCCGCCTTCACCACGATCGCTCTGCCAGCGTGATAGTAGGGGCCAACGAAGTCCACAGCCTTTTCGCGCTCCGGCGTGATTGTCATCGACGCGACGACGGCATCGTACTTCTTCGCCAGGAGGCCTGCGATGATCCCGTCGAAAGGCGTCGTGATGATCTTGGCCTTGAGACCCATGCGCTCGGCAATGGCTTCGCCGATCGAGGCGTCGAAGCCGACGACCTGGTTCTGATCGTTCGTGAAGCTGAACGGAGGATACTGGCCGCTCATGGCGACACGCAGTTCGCCCGAGTCCTTCAGGGTTGCCAGCTCGTCAGCGCGAGCATGCGTTAGGGAAAATGTTGCCGTGATCGCAACGGCAGCCGCAGCGATCAGATTTGTAAACTTATGCTTGAACACGTCAGTTTCCTCTGTTGGTATTTTGTTTCGTTTTGTCGGTTTCCCAGCAACCTTCACCGTCAGAGTTTTGCATAGCCATTTTTGGCAAGCACCAAGCAAGGTGTCAGCGTACCTGACACATTGCCGGAATTGGCCGACATTATGTCGCCCGATGCTTTTGCGGTACTCGCACCTGCCCCGCGAAGGCGAGGAACGGCGTCAGAATCAGATCGCTGCAAGCTTTGACAAGACCAATCGCACGGCCGCAATGGTTGCAGCAAATCACGCGCATATGCCGCTTGAAATACAAAGGGCCGCACCCCCGACCATCGCTGGAGCGGGAATGCGGCCCAATTGGCGGCCTGCCGATGCGTTATGGATTATTTCAACGCGGCTTCGAAACTTGCACTCAGGACATCGAGCAGATGATCGGCATTTGTCCGGTTGAAGATCATGGATGGCCGCATCTTCAGCACGTTGTCGTGCGGCCCTTCGGTTCCCATCAGAATGCCGCGTGCTCTCGCACCGTCATTGATCTTCCGGGCTAGGTCCGTGGCCGGCGCTTTGGTCTTGCGATCGGTGACCAGCTCTATTCCGAGGAAGAGGCCAAGGCCGCGCACATCGCCGATAATGTCGAAGCGATCCTGCATCTTGCGGAAACCATCGAGCAGATAGTTGCCAACATTGAAAGCATTCTCGCGCAACTTGTCCCGCTCGATCACATCCAGGACCGCCAATCCGACGGCGCAGGACACGGGATTGCCGGCAAAGGTGTTGAAATACTCCATGCCGTTGTTGAAGCTATCCGCAAGTTCCCGCGTCGTGACGATCGCCGACATCGGATGGCCGTTGCCGATCGGCTTGCCCATGGACACAACGTCCGGAACCACGCCCTGGGTTTCGAAAGCCCACCAATGGCTGCCGACGCGGCCGAAGCCGACCTGCACCTCATCGGCGAGGCAAAGACCGCCAGCCGCACGCACCATGGCGTAGACTTCCTTCAGATATCCATCCGGAAAGAAGACCTGACCGGCAACGCTCGGGATCGATTCAGCCATGAAGAATGCAGGAGCCCGCCCCTTCTTGCGCATGCCCTCGATCTGCTCGGCAACGCTTTCCGCAAAGCGCTTGCCATGTTCTTCGACCGGCCATTCTTCCGGAGCGCGATAGCTATCCGGAATGACTGCTTCATGGACATGCTCCGGACGTCCCTTGCCGCCCTTGCGCTTGTACTTGTACGGGCTGAGATCGATCAGCTCTTGCGTCGTGCCGTGATAGGCCCAGTCGACGACGATTGCGTCGTTGCGTCCGGTGTGGTTGCGCGCCATTCGAAGCATCAGGCTGTTGGCCTCGCTTCCCGAGCAGGCAAAGGATGCAACCGACAGACCTTCAGGCAATGTCGCCGTCAGCCGCTCGGCATACTCGACGATATTGTCGTGCAGGTAGCGCGTGTTGGTATTGAGCAGCCCGGCCTGACGGGACAGTGCTTCGACGACCTCGGGATGCGCATGCCCGAGATGGCAGACGTTGTTGAAGCAATCGAGATAGGCCCGGCCGTAATTGTCGATCAGCCAGACGCCATCGCCACGGACGAACTTGATCGGCTCGGAATAGGAGATAGAAAGATTGGGCAGCAACAATTCCTTGCGCTTGGCGATCAATTCCTCTCTCGTCCGGCCATGCTGAGAGAACGTTTCGGGCGGCAGGCCGGCGAGAGCCGACGCGTCCGGGAAAACTTCGGCCCATACGTCGAGATAGGCGGATTCACCGACGCCTAGAATCTCTGTCGCCGTCAGCGCGGTGTCGGTCGAAATCTGGAAGTGCAGATGAGGAGTCCAGCCGCCGTTTTCGTGAATATCGCCCATATAGCCGACGAGATCACCAGCTTCCAGGTGCTGACCCGGCTTCAGTCTGCCGAGCGCCTCATGCGCCATGTGGCCCCAAAGCGTGACGAAGGACGGGCAGCCATCGGGGGCATGTTCGAGCGAGATGAGGCCGCCATAGCCCAGTGGTTCATGTTCGATCTCGACACTTCTGACAGTACCTGCCACCGGAGCGTAAAGTGGCGTTCCGGCAGGCATGAACAGGTCGACGCCAAGGTGATGGATGCGTCGCTTGCCCTCGATGAACCGCGATTCAAAGGCCTTGTCGGTATAAACGGTTCTCTTCTCACCCCAGGAACCAACGCCGAGCTCTATCTTGTGCTCCTCGGCATAGTCCGTCCACCATTTGGTCGCTTCTTGCGGGCGTTGTTCAGCCGAGGCCACGGTCATGATATGCGATGCGTCGCCATAAGGGACGATCGCCTTGCTCATCGTGGCAGCTGCCGGGCGGACGATATCGGCAAAGCTCTTGCTGTTGTCGGCGATCCAATGGCGAACAGCGCCGGCGCCTTCGACTGCGTCGAAGCCGCACGCCTTGCGCAGAACTGCGGTAGCGAAACGCGGATTCATGCCATCCATCTTCTCAAGCAGACGCCATGCCGGCGCCTCGCTGATCGCCAGATAGGGATTGTCGCCGGTCTGCTCGTGACGGGAGGCGGAGAAGGTGACGCTCGTCACCAGACGCATGGCGATAAGGTCGAACAGGATGTCGATCTCTTCGGCCTGCAGCGGATATCTCTCGTGGAAGCCGGCGGCGAGAGCCGCGGCCGCACCGATCGGATCCTCCATGTCCAGGATCGAGTAGGCGCAGGCAATGGCCACTTCAGCGATGAGAACGGTGTGGACGGCATCGCCGAAATCGATAACACCTGAAATTCTCTGATTGTTGTGCTCGTCGACCAGCACATTCCAGTCATTGGCATCATTGTGGATGACCTGCGCGCGCAACCGCGAGAGCTTGGGCTCGACGAGAGTTTCAAAGCGCTCGATAAAGCGTTCGAGGATCGCCCGCCTTGCGCCGTCGCGGACAAAATGCAGACGAGACCGTGCCCGCGCCGCATGACGCAGATCCCAGTCAAGCTCGCGCAGAGCGCCCGGATGAATGAAGCCCTGGAGCGCTCGGTCAAGTTCACCAAGCGACCGGCCGAGGCTGCGCATCAACTCGATGGTTCTGCCAACCTCGGCAAGCGGCGTCCCGGCCAGCCAACCGACCAGACGCAACGCATGCGTCTCGCCATTCGCGGCCGTCGTGGACGCCAGAAAGTCGCCCGAGAGACTTGGCTTCAGATGAGGAACCACAAGCTCCGAATTGGCGCCGGCAAGATGATTGAGAAGCGCGGTCTGAAACTCGCTCTCGATCCTCGGCTCGCTGGAGTTGACGATCTTCAGGATCCAGCCAGCATCGACCTCCGTCTTCAATCGATAGTTGCGGTCGCGCTCGCTGTCGAGCGGCGACGCCTTGGCCGTGACGCCGAATATTTCCTTGGCGAGCCTTTCGGCATCTCCTGCAGACAGTTGAGGAGCCGGATGGGAGAGATCAGTCATAGTTGTTGTTTTTCCAAGCTATTTTTTCTTTCCGATAGCTTGGCACGCAATCGGTTTTCAGGCATCAAGTATCCTGCCGGATCAAGCAAGTATCCTGTCGGATCGAACCGGCACACTGTCGGAATGGGCCGACAGATGTCCGGCCTCAAAGCGAGAAGACCATGCGTGACCTTGACGCCAAAGATCGGGAAATACTCGAAATCCTGTCGAGGGAAGCACGCATTGCGGTCAAGACTCTCGCCGGACGGATCGGCCTGTCGAGAAGCGCAACGAGCGAACGTGTTACCAATCTCGAGCGAAGCGGCGTCATCAGGGGTTACCGCGCCGACATTGGTGAGATCGATGCCAATGTCATCCGAGCGATCCTTCTCGTCAGCCTTAAGCGCACGCCGGCACTCCACCTACTTGACCTGCTTGCGCGGCACACGGAGGTAAAGCGCGTTTCGTCGGTGAGCGGTCAGCTCGACCTGGTGGTAGAACTGGAGGCAGCATCGATCAACGACCTCAATCAGGTCCGCGACTTGATCGCCAGCCACGAGGCGGTGGAGGACATCACGACTGCGGTGGTATTAAGACGGGATATCGATCGCGAATCTCGGTAACTTAATGGCTGGAGCAATGGCGCCAGCGGTCCTTCCGTTACATGGCTGATGCGCACATCTGTTCATCTGCAACTAGCCAAGCCAACACGAACCGGTTCTGTCGCAAGACGGAATGGCAACCTATCTCCGGCATATGGCCGGCCGGATTGCATCATCATCGATGGCAGTCAGACCAATCACCAGGTGGTCATTTCCAGCGATACCGAAAACCGCCTGCGCGACCGATCGCGGCGTTCACTGAACTCGATCCGCATCCGCAGGCGCCAATATCTCAACAATCGGATCGAGCAGGACCATCGGCGCATCAAGCGCCGCATCCGGTCCATGCTCGGCTTCAAATCGACGGCAAGCGCTGAAATCACTCTCCGCTATCGAGATGGTCCACATGATGCGCAAGCGACAAGCGAGGTTCGCCGACAATCTACGTCCGTCAATCGTAAGCGCGAATTTCTGTGCGCCTTCTGAAGGGCGGTGCTCTGATGCATGAAGTTTCCACCCGAAATAGGTGGACACCAAATCATGGATGAAGATGCTCCTAAACTGCAAGTGCGGCTTGTTGGTCG
>Ga0209909_100100_pt1 | contig 162350 bp, 148 predicted proteins | sample FECB22metaG_FD_188302 | JGI IMG/M metagenome (GOLD analysis project Ga0209909, IMG submission 188302) | Cyanobacterial communities from the Joint Genome Institute, California, USA - FECB-22 (SPAdes) (version 3) | ecosystem: Environmental > Aquatic > Thermal springs > Hot (42-90C) > Microbial...
GTTACGGCGGCCATAGCGAAACGGGAAACACCCGGTCCCATACCGAACCCGGAAGTTAAGCCTTTCAGCGCCGATGGTACTGCAACCGAGAGGTTGTGGGAGAGTAGGACGCCGCCGGACATACATTGTGAAAGTGGGGTCACCTTCGGGTGGCCCCACTTTTGCGTTCCCGGACATCGCGTGCGTGCTGTGACCGCCAGCGTCCACAGGCCGCGTCCCAACGCCCTCATCCACAGGCCGGTGACCGCAGCGGTCACTCGTGTCGGTCGCGCTGAGCAGGCTGTCTCCCAGGAGGTGGACTGTGACGAAGACACAGACAAGAGGCCCGGCCAAGGACCTCACGAAGAAGGACCTGACCAAGAGGGACCTCGACAAGGACGAGGAGCTTCTCGAGGGCGCGGCCAACGCCGTACGCCTGGTGGGACGCCTGACGGGCGCGCCGACCGTGGTCGAGCTGCCGAGCGGGGACGCGCTGGTGACTTTCCGGGTCTCCGTGCCCCGGAGCTCGCCGTCGGGCGCGAACGCGACCGGCGTGACGACCCAGCGGGTGGACTCGGTGCCCTGCACCGCCTGGAGCCCTCGGCTCAGGAGGAGCGTCCTCACCTGGCGGGCCGGCGACCTCGTCGAGGTCTCCGGCGCCGTACGGTGTCGCTTCTACCAGGCTGGGGGAGCGACGCGATCGCGCGTGGAGGTGGAAGCGAGCGCTGCTCGGATCATCCGCCGTTCATCGGGCGCATGAGGACACCGAGGCTGGGCTTCGGTTGGAACGACGTGGCCTTCTCCGGCAGCAGGCCGCCCGACTCGACGAGCGCACGAACCTGGTCGAAGTCAGGGCTGGGCAGCAGCACCGCCGGAGACGTGGCGCTCGTCGCAGCGAGCGCGTCGTCCACGTTGTGGTGGGGCTCGACGCGTTCGACGGGCCGTGGCAGGCGGGTCAGCACGTGGTCGTGGAGCCACGAGACCGCGGCCTCGCGGGCCAGGTCGCCAGGGCTGACGGTGTGCCAGGTGTTCCCGTCGGTGAGGACGAGATGGGTGCTGTCCAGGGCGCTCAGGGCGTGTTGGCGCTCGTGGGCCGCCACCTCGGCACCGGCCGATCGCGCCGCCTCCACGAGGTCGTCGAGCGTGGTGCCCGGCAGCGTGCGGTGGATCGCGCCGAGGAACAGGGGCGTGTCGTCCTGGTCGACCAGCATCGCGAGTCCGGCGTCCCACGCGGTGCCGGGGTGCTCCTCCTGGAGGCGCACGTAGGCGGCGTAACGGTGGTGGCCGTCGGCGATCAGGCAGCTCGTGTCGGCCAGCAGCGCCCCGATCCGGGCCAGGACGTCCTCGTCGCGGATGGCCCAGATGCGCTGGCGCTGGTGGGTGCGGTCGAGGTAGCGCCAGTCGGGCTTGGCGCGAGCAACCTCGGCGATCACGTCCCGCAGCGCCTGGTCACCGTGGTGGACCAGCAGGATGGGCGCGGGGTTGAGGTCCATCTGCCACATCCGGTCGGCCAGCTCGCCGGCCTGCTCGGGGTGGATCGCCTCGTGCGGCCAGACGGCGCGCTCGGCCATGGTCTCGGCGCGCCGGGAGATCCCCAGCGCTCCGACCAGCCCTCGGATCGTCAGGCCGGCCGCCGTGTACTCGTGCAGGTAGAGCGCAGGCGCCGAGTCCTGCGTGGCGCGTCCCTGCTCGATCCACTGGAGCAGGCGGGACGCGACGTCGCGATAGGGTCGCGCGAGGGCCCGGGCGGACGCCGGGTCGCCCACCCGGCTCGGAGCCAGCATGACGGCCCTGAACGGGTGGAGCTCGAGGGGCTTCGCGACGTACGGCGGCACGACGGTGGCGAAGTCCATCGGAGCATCGTAGGGGGATGCTCGTCACAATCCGGAGAGGGGTGGAGCATGCTCGAGGAGTCGACGACTCCGATCGTGGAGGCGCACGACCTGGTCATGTTCGACCTGGACGGAGTGGTCTACGTCGGGGGAGAGGCCATCGACGGTGTGGCCGAGCGCATCGAGCGTGTCCGCGCGGCGGGGCGCCACGTGGCCTTCGTCACCAACAACGCCTCGCGCACGCCCGACAAGGTGGCCGACAAGCTCGTGGCAGTCGGCGTCGAGGCGTCCGCCACCGACGTGGTCACCTCGGCCCAGGCGTCCGCACGACTGCTGGTCGAGCAGCACGGGGCCGGGGCGAAGATCCTGCTGCTCGGTGGTGAGGGCCTGCGGGTGGCGCTGCTCGAGGCTGGGCTCGAGCCGGTCGAGGAGCCGGAGGGCGCCGTGGCCGTCGCGAGCGGCTACGGTCCGGACGTCCGGTGGCGCGACATCATGCGCGCCTCGGTGCTCGTGCGCGACGGGCTGCCCTATGTCGCCAGCAACACCGACATGACCATTCCGACCCCCTACGGGCTCGCACCCGGCCACGGGGTGCTGGTGCGCACGATCGCCGGGTTCGCCGGGGTCGAGCCCACGGTGGCGGGCAAGCCGGAGCGTCCCCTGATGGAGGAGACCGTCCGGCGAGTGGGTGGTGACCGGCCGATCATGGTCGGCGACCGGCTCGACACCGACATCGAGGGCGCCCACGCCATCGACGTACCGTCCCTGCTCGTGCTCACGGGCGTCAGCTGGCTGCCCGACCTCGCGGCGGCCGTCCCCGAGCTGCGGCCCACCTACATCTCGCCGACGCTGGAGGGACTCTTCGAGCCGCATCCGGTGCCGACGGTCTCCGAGGTGGGCGTCGAGCTCAACGGGTGGACCGCGGCCGTCGAGGACGGTCGCCTGGGTGTCACCGGCCAGGGCAGCGACGCCGACTGGTGGCGGGTGGCGGTGACCGCCTGCTGGAGACACCTCGACGAGACCGGCACGGCAGCCGAGGTGTCCGACACGAGCCCGCCCGGGCCGGTCCGACAGCTCGACGCCGAGTAGGCTCGCCGCCATGGACCACGCACCCGGGACCCCGGCCCCGCCAGGCGGAGAGGCTGACGTGGAGTCGACCGGAGTCGAGTCGGTCGACCGCGTCCTGGCGGAGGTGGCCGCCGTCGCCGGCGCCCCTGTGGGCGAGCACGTGCAGGTCTTCGAGCGCGCCCACGAGCAGCTGCGTCGAGCCCTCGACGCCACGCCCGGCCCCGCGGACGACCGCGGGCAGGGCGCCTGAGACGACCGTGCCCCCACGACGACTTCGCCTCGACCAGGAGCTCGTCCGCCGCGGCCTGGCCCGCTCCCGCGAGCACGCCAGCGAGCTGGTGGCGGCCGGGCGGGTCACCGTGTCCGGCGCCGTGGCCACCAAGCCGGCGACGGGGGTGACCACCGACGTCGCGATCGTCGTGCGTGAGGACCCGACGACGATCGACTACGTCTCGCGCGGAGGCCACAAGCTGGCCGGCGCGCTGGAGGCGTTCGCCGCCCATGGGCTCACGGTCGAGGGCAAGCGGTGCCTCGACGCGGGTGCCTCGACCGGCGGCTTCACCGACGTGCTGCTGCGGGCGGGCGCCCGCGAGGTGGTCGCGGTCGACGTGGGCTACGGACAGCTCGCCTGGTCGCTGCAGAGCGACGACCGGGTGCAGGTCCACGACCGCACCAACATCCGCGAGCTCACCCTCGACGTCGTCGGTGAGCCTGTGGACCTGGTGGTGGGCGACCTCTCCTTCATCTCCCTGGCGCTGGTCCTCGACCCGCTCCTCTCGGTCACCCGCGAGGACGGCGAGCTGGCCCTCATGGTCAAGCCGCAGTTCGAGGTGGGCAAGGACCGTGTCGGCAAGGGCGGGGTGGTGCGCGACCTCGGTCTCCGCGCAGAGGCGGTCACCACGATCGCCGACCTCGCGGCCGCCCGCGGGTGGGGTGCGGTCGCCGTCACCGTGAGCCCGCTGCCGGGCCCGTCGGGCAACGTCGAGTTCTTCCTGCTGCTGCGCCACGGGGCAGCGACGATCGACGCGGACGACATCCGCGCCGAGGTGGAGAGGGCGGCCCCGCTGGGGGTGGCGGGTGAGAGGGTGGACCCGTGACCGTCGAGAGCCCCGGGCGCCGTGTGCTGGTGCTCGCACACACCGGCCGGGCCGAGGTGCGCGAGGTGGCACGCGCATGCGTCAAGTCACTGACCCACCACGGCATCGCCGTACGCCTGCTGGCCGACGAGGCCGCAGACCTCGGCCTCGAGTCGGCCGACGGCCTGGTCGAGACCACGCACCCCGACGACGTCCCGGGTGAGGGCTGCGAGCTGGTCCTGGTCATCGGCGGCGACGGGTCGATCCTGCGAGCGGCCGAGCTCACCCACGCGACGAGCACCCCGCTGCTCGGCGTGAACCTGGGCCACGTGGGCTTCCTGGCCGAGGCCGAGCAGGAGGACGTCGAGTCGACGATCTCCGCGATCGTCGACCGCGCCTACACCGCCGAGGACCGCCTCACCCTCGACGTACGGGTGCTGCAGGGCAAGGAGGTCGCCTTCTCGACCTTCGCCCTCAACGAGGCCAGCGTCGAGAAGGCCGCCCGCGAGCGGATGCTCGAGGTCGTCGTCGAGGTCGACGGTCGACCGCTGTCGCGGTGGGGCTGCGACGGCGTCGTGTGCGCGACCCCCACCGGGTCGACGGCCTACAACTTCAGCGCCGGCGGCCCCGTCGTCTGGCCCGAGGTCGAGGCCCTGCTCATGGTGCCGCTGAGCGCCCATGCACTGTTCGCCCGGCCGATGGTCGTGGCACCGACGTCGGTGCTGGCCGTCGAGGTGCTGGCCAACACCGAGGGCTCCGGCGTGCTGTGGTGCGACGGTCGTCGCACCTTCGACCTCGCACCGGGCGCGCGCATCGAGGTCCGCCGTGGCGAGCGCCCGGTCCGGCTCGTCCGGCTGCACCAGGCACCGTTCACCGACCGGCTCGTCGCGAAGTTCGACCTGCCCGTCGAAGGCTGGCGTGGCGCCTCGGAGCGCCGCCGGCGGGACGGGGGCGACGGCGATGCTTGAGGAGCTGCGGATCAGCTCGCTCGGCGTCATCGACTCATCGACGCTCGAGCTCGGGCCCGGCCTGACGGTGATCACGGGTGAGACCGGGGCCGGCAAGACGATGGTGGTCACCGCTCTCGGCCTGCTCCTCGGCGGGCGGGCCGACTCCGGTGCGGTCCGCTCCGGCGCCAAGCAGGCGCGGGTCGAGGGTGTCGTCTCGACCGGCTCGCTGCACGACTTCCGGCACGCCGTGGAGGAGTCCGGTGGCGAGGTCGAGGACGGTCAGGTCGTGCTCGCGCGCAACGTGGCCGCCCAGGGCCGTTCCCGTGCCTGGGTCGGCGGGGCGTCGGTCCCGGTGACCACCCTGGCCGAGATCGCCGAACCGCTCGTCGCGGTGCACGGACAGTCTGACCAGCACCGGCTCCTCCGGCCGGGAGCGCAGCGCGCGTCGCTGGACCGCTTCGCCGGCGCCGGGCTGGCCGAGGCCGCGGAGGCCTACGCCGGGCTGTGGGCCGAGCTGGCCGCCACCGAGCGCACCCTGGCCGAGGTCGTCGGCTCCGCCCGTGAGCGGGCGCGCGAGGCCGACCAGCTGAGGTTCGGGCTCGGTGAGGTCGAGGCCGTCGACCCGAGGCCCGGCGAGGACGCCGAGCTGGCGGCGGAGGAGACCCGGCTCGGGTTCGCCGACACGCTGCGCACCGCCGCCGAAGAGGCCCGCGAGGCGCTCTCGAGCGACGAGGGCGCCACCGACGCGCTCGCCACGACGAGTGCTGCCCGGCGGGCGCTGGAGGGGGTCCGTGAGCACGACGCGACCGCCGGGGAGCTGGCCGACCGGATCGCCGAGCTTGGCCACCTACTGGTGGACGTCGCGGGCGACGTGGCGTCTTACGCCGCCAGCCTCGAGACCGACCCGGCGCGCCTCGCCGCCGTGTCCGAGCGACGTGCGGCGCTGACCGCGCTCACCCGCAAGTACGGCGAGACCATCGACGAGGTGCTCGCCTGGGCGGAGGACGGCGCCAAGCGGCTGCTCGACCTCGAGGACACCGGCGGCCGGATCACCGAGCTCGAGACCCGCCGCGACCGGATCCGCGCCGAGCTCGGCGTGCTCGCGGCCACGCTCAGCAGCCGACGCGCCGAGGCGGCGACCAGGCTCGGCGCCGCCGTCAGCGACGAGCTGACCGCCCTGGCGATGCCCCACGCCACCGTGACCGTCGCGGTCACGCAGAACCCGGCGCCCACCCCGGACACGCCGGCCGGACCGGTGATCGAGGTGGACGGACGCTGGCTGCGCGCCGGCTCCCACGGCGTGGACGACGTGGAGCTCCTCCTCGCCGCCAACACCGGGGCCGAGGCCCGACCGCTGCACAAGGGCGCCTCGGGCGGCGAGCTCTCCCGCGTGATGCTGGCGCTCGAGGTCTCGCTGGCGGAGACCGGCTCGGTGCCCACCTTCGTCTTCGACGAGGTCGACGCCGGTGTCGGGGGCAAGGCGGCCATCGAGGTCGGCCGCCGGCTCGCGGCCCTGGCCCGCACCTCGCAGGTCCTCGTGGTCACGCACCTGCCCCAGGTCGCGGCCTACGCCGACCGCCACGTGGTCGTCCACAAGTCCAGCGACGGGTCCGTCACGACGTCCGGCCTGGTCTCGCTCGACGAGGCCAGCCGGGAGCGCGAGCTGTCCCGGATGCTGGCGGGGGTGGAGGACTCCGAGAGCGCCCGGGCCCACGCGCGAGAGCTGCTGGAGGCCGCCGCGCCCGAGCGGGCGTGCCTCCCAGAAGGGCAGGGGCGCGGCTGACACCATGGCGCGGTCATGAAGTTCGCAGTCCGCTCCCGCCCAGCCCCCAGCCTCCCCGGCGTGCACGGCACGGCCCGGGCCCACCGGCGTACGGCCAGCCTGCTCGGACGCCTCCACGAGGGTGACATCGCCGTCCTCGACCACACCGACATGGACCGCGACACCGCGCAGTCCCTCGTCGACGCGGGCGTCGTCGCCGTGGTCAACGCAGGACCGATGATCTCCGGCCGCTACCCCAACCTCGGGCCTGAGCGGCTCGTGGAGGCCGGCGTCCTCGTCGTCGACGACGCCGGCGCCGGGATCTTCGAACGGCTCAAGGACGGCACGCAGGTCCGCATCGACGGGGGAGTGGTCTACGCCGGCGACACCCTCGTCTCGCCGGCCCGCGAGCTCACCCCCGACGTCGTCCGCTCCGAGATGGACAAGGCGCGCAGCGGCCTGGCAGCGCAGCTCGAGAGCTTCACCCACAACACGACCGAGTTCCTCCGTCGCGAGCAGGACCTGCTGCTGCACGGGCACGGAGTCCCGAAGACCGCCACCGAGATCGCCGGTCGTCCCGTCGTGGTCGCCGTGCGGTCGCACGGGTGGGAGGAGGAGCTGCGCGGCGTCAAGCCGTTCGTGCGCGAGCAGCGTCCCGTCCTGATCGGGGTGGACCGAGGCGCCGACGCCCTCGCGAGCGCCGGGCACCGCCCCGACGTGGTGGTCGTGACCGGGGGCAGCGACGACCTCCCCAGCGCCGCGGTCCTGCGCAAGGCCCGGGACGTCGTCGTGCTCGTCGAGCGCGGGGCGCCGCGGTCCGCGACCGAGCAGTTCGAGCGCATGGGCATCCGCCCGCTCCGCTTCGAGACCACCGCCACCACCGAGGACGCCGCCCTGCTGCTGGCGTCGGCCCGCGAGGCCTCGCTCATCGTGGGCGTGGGCATGCACGCGACGCTCGACGAGTTCCTGGACCGCCGGCGCTCGGGGCTCGCCAGCACCTTCCTGACCCGGCTCAAGCTCGGCCCGGACCTCGTCGACGCGGCCGCGCTGCCGCGGCTCTACGACGGTGCGGTTCGTCCACGCCACCTCCTCGGAGCCGTCGTCGCCGGCGTCCTGACCGTGGCCGCCGCTATCAGCGTGACCCCCGTCGGCCAGCAGTGGGTCGACGACGTCACACCTGCCGTCTCCCGCACCACGTCCGACCTGATCGACAACGCCCGAGGAATTCTCCCGTGATCACCCTGCGTCACCACGTGCTCACCATCGTCGCCGTCTTCCTGGCGCTGGCAGCCGGCATCGTCCTGGGTGGCGGTCCGCTGTCCGAGGTCGGCCCCGCCGTCACGGCGGCGCGCAGCGACCAGACCGGCGAGCCGGCCGAGGGGAAGCCCGCGGCCGACTACAACGACTCGTTCGTGACGGCCATGGAGCCGGCGATCGCGTCCGGCCGCCTGGCCGACATGTCGGTTGCCGTCGTGACCGTGCCCGGCGCCGACGAGCAGGTCGTCGCCGCGCTCACCGAGTCGATCGCGGCGGCCGGTGGCACCGTCAGTGCCCGCTACCGGCTCGCCGACGACCTGGTGGACCCCAGCCAGAAGTCGCTGGTGGACACGCTCGGCAGCCAGCTGCTGACCCAGCAGTCCACCGATGCCGTCGCGGCCGACGCGTCGACGTACGACCGGATCGGTCAGCTGATCGGCCTCGCGGTCTCCACCAAGGAGGCCGAGGGGACCGACGTCACCGGCAAGGCCCGCGCGATCGTCGAGGCCGTGAGCGGCGCGGGCCTCATGGAGGAGCCGGGTGCGGTGGAGCGACGGGCTCCGCTCGTGCTGCTGGTGCTCGGCACCGACGCGCACGACGAGGGCTCGGACGCGATCCTCGCCGGCTTCGCGAAGGGGCTCGCCGCGCAGGCGACCGGTGTCGTCATGGCCGGCACTGTGCCGGACGGGGGAACCGGCCAGCTCGGGCGGTTCCGGGCCGATCCGGCCGCCGCGAGCGTGGCGAGCGTCGACGGGATCGACACACCGTCGGGCAGGCTGGCCACGATCATGACCCTCCAGCGGTCGCTGACCACGCCCGGCGGCTCCTTCGGTGCGTCGGGTTCCGACGGCGCCGTCCCTCTCGGGTAGACTGCAAGCCCGTGAAGAGCCGCACGCCGACCAAGCACGTATTCGTCACCGGAGGCGTCGCCTCCTCCCTCGGCAAGGGGCTCACCGCCTCCAGCCTGGGACAGCTGCTGAAGTCGCGCGGCCTCCGCGTGACGATGCAGAAGCTGGACCCCTACCTCAACGTGGACCCGGGCACGATGAACCCGTTCCAGCACGGCGAGGTCTTCGTGACCAACGACGGTGCCGAGACCGACCTGGACATCGGTCACTACGAGCGGTTCCTCGACACCGACCTCAACCAGATCGCCAACGTGACGACCGGGCAGGTCTACTCCACGGTCATCGCCAAGGAGCGCCGCGGCGACTACCTCGGCGACACGGTCCAGGTGATCCCGCACATCACCAACGAGATCAAGGACCGCATCCTCGCGATGGGCGGGCCCGACATCGACGTGGTGATCACCGAGATCGGCGGCACCGTCGGCGACATCGAGTCCCTGCCGTTCCTCGAGGCCGCGCGCCAGACGCGCCACGAGATCGGTCGCGACAACTGCTTCTTCATCCACGTCTCCCTGGTGCCCTACATCGGCCCGTCGGGGGAGCTGAAGACCAAGCCCACCCAGCACTCGGTGGCCGCCCTGCGTTCCATCGGCATCCAGCCCGACGCCATCGTGTGCCGCGCCGACCGCGAGCTGCCCGAGGGCATCAAGCGCAAGATCGCGCTGATGTGCGACGTCGACGACGAGGCCGTCGTCACGGCCGCCGACGCGCCGTCGATCTACGACATCCCCAAGGTGCTGCACCGCGAGGGCCTCGACGCCTACGTCGTACGCCGCCTCGACCTGCCCTTCCGCGACGTGGACTGGACGACGTGGGACGACCTGCTGCGCCGGGTGCACCACCCCTCGGAGGAGGTCACGGTCGCGCTGGTCGGCAAGTACATCGACCTCCCCGACGCCTACCTCTCCGTCAGCGAGGCCCTGCGCGCGGGCGGCTTCGCCCACGAGGCCAAGGTCAACATCCGCTGGGTCGCCTCCGACCTGTGCGAGACCGAGGCGGGAGCCGCCAAGCACCTCGCCGACGTCGACGCCGTGCTGGTCCCGGGTGGCTTCGGCGTGCGCGGCATCGAGGGCAAGCTCGGCGCCCTGCGCTACACACGCACGCACGGCATCCCCACCTTGGGGCTCTGCCTGGGCCTGCAGTGCATGGTCATCGAGTACGCCCGCAACGTCGCCGGCCTGGGCAAGGCCGGCTCGACGGAGTTCGACCCCGACACGGTCGAGCCGGTGATCTCGACCATCGAGGAGCAGAAGAAGTTCGTCGAAGGTGCCGGTGACCTCGGCGGCACGATGCGCCTCGGGCTGCAGAAGGCCGCGCTCGCCGAGGGCAGCGTCGTGCGCGCGGCGTACGGCACCGACGTCATCGAGGAGCGGCACCGCCACCGCTACGAGTTCAACGACGCCTACCGCGAGACGCTCGCCGAGGCCGGCATGGTCTTCTCCGGGATCAACCCCGAGCTGGGCCTGGTCGAGTTCGTCGAGCTGCCGGCCGACGTGCACCCCTACTACGTCGCCACGCAGGCGCACCCCGAGCTGCGCTCGCGCCCGACCCGGCCGCACCCGCTGTTCGCGGGCCTGGTCGGAGCAGCGATCGAGCGGCAGCGCTCCGAGCGGTTCCCGCTCGACGAGTCCGGGCTGCGCCGCAAGGACGACGCGGAGGACTGACCTCCCAGCGCGAGGAAGTGCCCGGTCGGCGCCGCCCAGCGCGAGGAAGTGCCCGGTCGGCGCCTCCCAGCGCGAGGAAGTGCCCGGTCAGAGCTGGCGCGCCTGCAGGATCCGGCCGAGCACGAACGAGTTCGAGCGGAGCTGGTTGCGGGCGTACGCCATCAGGCTGGTGTCCTCGGCCGCCTTCTCGGCGGCCGCGAGGAACGTCTCGTCACCGGCGCCGAGCGGGTACATCGCGCGGATGGTGAGGCCCTGGTTGAGGAGCCCGCCCTTCAGCGTGTGGAGCTCGTCGAGGTAGCGGAGCGCGAACGGCGCGAGGAGCTCGGCCTGGCCGGGACGCCAGAACGTCGAGCCGAGCACGAGGGTCTCGCGGCTCGCGGGCACCGCGTAGTCGACGAAGAAGGCCTTCCAGACCTCTTCCTTGGCCTCGCGGTCCGGTCGCGCCGCGAGCACGCCCAGGCGGCGCATCCCCGCGTCGGGGTCCGGGTCGGACTCGAGCAGCCGGGCCACCGCGTCCTCGTCGTAGTCACCCAGCTCCGCACGGCGCACCGCCATGCGCCAGGCGAGGTCGAGGTCGGTCGCTTGCCCGGCGGCCTCCTCGAGCACCGCCCAGTGCGCGTCGGTGGACGCGGACGCGGCCAGCGTGCGGAGGGCGGCCTGGCGGGCGTCAGGGACCTGGACGAGCCCGACGACGACGTCGGCCAGACCGCGCAGCAGGCCGGGGGACTCCGCGGCCGGCGCCCAGCGGTCGGCGACCTGGAGGGCCTGGCCGAGGAAGGGCTCGATCAGGGCAGGGGCGGTCTCGGTGGCCAGGGCGCGGGTGAGCGCGGCCGAGACGTCGCGGGGCGCGACATCTCCCAGCAGGAGGAGCTGACCCGCGGTCGCGGCCACCAGGGCGCGGTCGAGCGGGTCGGTGAGCTGCTGGACGCGCTGGAGCATCTGCTCGAGCGACGTGGCATCGGGCTTGACGGCGGCGAAGGTGTAGTCGCCGGCGTTGACCAGGCGCAGGTCGCCGGCGGGGAGCTCGACGGGCGTGCGGGCGCCGCTGATCTCGTGCGAGGACCGGCCCACGGGGACGAGGTCGTCGCCGGAGGTGTCGAAGACCGCCACGTCGAGCCGGTGGGGGCGGGGCTCCTGGTGGTCGTTGGTCTCCACGTGGAGCTCGTCGCCGACCAGGGAGATGACGTCGGTGCCGGCCTCGTCGAGCCAGGACTTCGTCCAGGCCGAGAGATCACGGCCGGACGCCCGGGAGTAGCAGTCCATGAGGTCGTCGAGGCGGGTGTTGGAGAAGGCGTAGCGGCTGAAGTAGTCGCGCAGCCCCTCGACGAAGGCGTCCTCCCCGATGAAGGCCACGAGCTGGTGGAGCACGCTCTGGCCCTTGACGTAGGTGATCGCGTCGAAGTTGGACATCGCCGCCGACACGTCCGCCACGTCGCCGCGGATCGGGTGGCTGGCCGGGCTCATGTCCATCTCGTAGGCGGTGCGCTTGGACGCGGCCAGGAAGGTCGCCCACTGGTCGGTGAACTCGCTGGCGTTCGCCAGCCCCCAGTTCGCCGCCCACGACGCGAAGGCCTCGTTGAGCCACAGGTCGTCCCACCACTGCATGGTCACGAGGTCGCCGAACCACATGTGGGCCATCTCGTGGAAGATGAACTCCGCGCGCACACCGCGCTGCGCGTGGGTCGGGGGAGTGCGGAACAGCTGGCCGTCGCCGTAGGTCACGCAGCCCCAGTTCTCCATCGCACCGCCGAGGTTGGGCACGAAGACCTGGTCGTAGCGCTCCTGCGGGAACGGGTAGGCGAAGCGCTCGCCGAAGAAGGCCAGTCCCTGCCGGGTGAGCGTGACCAGCTCGTCGAGGTCGCGCTCCATCACGGGCACGAGCGACTGACGGCAGTAGAAGCCGAGGTCGTAGCCGTCGTGCTGGCGTCGCACCTCGTGGAACGGGCCGGCGTTGACCACGACGACGTACGTCGACAGGCGCGGGGTGTCGGGGAAGGTCCAGGTGCGGGCGTCCGAGGACTCGGCGTCCTCGATCGACTCGGGGCCGCCGTTGGAGGTCACCAGCCACGACGAGGGCGCGGTGACGACGAAGCGGTGGGGTGCCTTGAGGTCGGGCTGGTCGAAGCAGGCCCAGACGCGGCGGGCCTCGTCGGGCTCGAGGCTGGTCCAGACGTAGACGAGCTTGTCGGTCGGGTCGACCGTGCGCAGCACGCCCTCGCCGGCCGCCGTGTTGGTGGTGCTGGCCTCGACGACGAGGACGTTGTCGGCCGCGAGCGGAGGCAGCGGCAGGCGTCCGTCGGCGGTGGCCGAGACGTCGATCTCCTCACCGTTGAGCGTCGCCCGGCGCACGTCCATCGCGACGTCCACGAACGTCGTGGCACCCGGTTCGGAACAGGTGAACGTGATGGTGCTGGTCGAGGACCACACCTCGCCCTCGAGCAGGCCGGTCATGTCGACAGCGATGTCGTAGCGCTGCACCTCGAGGAGGGAGGAACGGGTCGCGGCTTCGTGCTTGGTCAGGGTCGCCAACGTCATGGAGGTGACCGTACTCACTGTGTCCACCCGCGCTAACGTGCAGGGCATGCCCCCTTCAGGAGACCTGCCCGGAGATCCTGCACCCGAACCCCTCGCCGACCGGCCGATGTCCTGGCCGGTGGTGTCGAGCACCGACCTGCACCGCGACGAGTGGGTCGTGGCGCTGCGCGAGGACGTCATCACGCGTCCGGGCCATCCCGAGGAGTTCGGCCGGCTGAGCCTCGAGCACCCGGGAGCGGTGATCGTCCTCGCGGTCGACGAGGAGGAGCGGGTCATGTGCCTGCGGCAGTACCGCCACACCAGCGGTCACGAGTTCGTCGAGCTGCCCGCGGGCCTGCGCGACGCCGGGGACGAGCCGCCCGTGGAGACCGCGAAGCGCGAGCTCCAGGAGGAGGTCGAGCTCGAGGCGAGCGACTGGAGGCTGCTGCTGAGCACCTTCCCGAGCGCCGGCATCACCGACGAGGTGCACGAGATCTTCCTGGCCCGCGGGCTCACGCACGCGCCGCGCGGGGACTTCGCGATGGAGCACGAGGAGGCCGAGATGGTGCGCTTCTGGGTGCCCATGGCCGACCTGCTCGAGGCCGTCCTCGACGGGCGGGTCCGGCAGGGTCCGCTCGCGCAGGCGGTGCTGGCCTACGCGGTGCTGAAGCAGCGGGGGACCCTGGACGCGCGTTGAGGCAGTCCGGGAGTAGTCTCGCTCCCGCTGTGAGGGGCGCCACACCGTCGTACGCCCCGGGACCCTGGAGGAGCAAGGCATGAAGGTCGGCGTACCCAAGGAAGTCAAGAACCGCGAGTACCGCGTGGCCCTGACCCCCATCGGCGTGCACGAGCTGGTCCAGCACGGTCACGAGGTCGTGGTCGAGAAGTCCGCGGGCGTGGGGTCGCAGATCCTCGACGACGAGTACGTCGCCGCCGGTGCCACGATGCTCGACACGGCCGACGACGTGTGGGGCTCCGCCGACATGATCCTCAAGGTCAAGGAGCCGGTCGCCGAGGAGTACGACCGGATGCGGGAGGGCCAGACCCTCTTCACCTACCTCCACCTCGCCGCCGACAAGCCCCTCACCGAGGAGCTGATGAAGCGCAAGGTCACGGCCATCGCCTACGAGACGGTCCAGCTGCCGTCCGGCGGCCTGCCGCTGCTCTACCCGATGTCGGAGGTCGCCGGCTGCCTGGCGCCCCAGGTCGGTGCCTACTCGCTGATGAAGGCCAACGGCGGCCGTGGCGTCCTGATGGGCGGCGTCGGCGGCGTGGCCAACGCCAAGGTGGTGATCATCGGGGCCGGTGTGTCCGGGCAGAACGCCGCCAACATCGCGCTCGGCATGGGCGCGGACGTGACCCTGCTCGACACCGACCTCGACAAGCTGCGGATGTCGTTCTGGCGCTACAACAACCGCGTCCACGGCCTCGCCTCGTCCAAGCTGGCGATCGAGCAGCAGGTCATGGAGGCCGACATGGTGATCGGCGCGGTGCTGATCCCGGGCGCCGCCGCTCCCAAGCTGGTCAGCAACGAGCTGGTCTCGCGGATGAAGCCGGGCTCGGTGCTCGTCGACATCGCGATCGACCAGGGCGGCTGCTTCGAGGACTCCCACGCCACCACCCACGACGACCCGACCTACGAGGTCCACGACTCGGTCTTCTACTGCGTGGCCAACATGCCCGGCGCGGTGCCCAACACCTCGACGTACGCCCTCACCAACGCGACGCTGCCCTACGCCGTGGCCCTCGCCGACAAGGGGTGGCAGCAGGCGCTGCGCGACGACCAGAGCCTCGCGCACGGCCTCAACACCTACGCGGGCCAGCTCACCAACGCGCCGGTCGGCGAGGCCGTCGGCATCGACTCGGTGGGCCTCGACAGCGTCCTGGGATGAGGGCCGGGTGAGCGGTGGAGTGACGCTCAGCCGCGCCGTGCGCACCTACCTCGACCACCTCGCGGTCGAGCGCGGCCTGGCGGCGAACACGCTCAGCTCCTACCGGCGCGACCTCGGCCGCTACGACGAGTTCCTCACCTCCCAGGACATCGACGACCTGGACGCGGTCACCGAGTCGACGGTGGCCGCGTTCCTGGTCAGCCTGCGGGAGGGCAGCGAGGGCCACCCGCCGCTCAGCGCCACGTCCGCCGCTCGGACGGTCGTGGCGGTGCGCGGCTTCCACAAGTTCGCCGTGGCCGACGGCCTGGCGCAGGCCGACCCGGCGGCTGCGGTGAAGCCGCCGACGCCCGCCAAGCGGTTGCCCAAGGCGCTCCCGCTGTCCGACGTGGAGGCCATCCTCGACGCGGCCGGCGCACCGGACACCGCCCTGGCGCTGCGCGACCGCGCCCTGCTCGAGCTGCTCTACGGCACCGGCGCGCGGATCTCCGAGGCGGTGGGCCTCGACATCGACGACCTCGACCAGGTCGACGGCACGGTGCTGCTGCGCGGCAAGGGCGGCAAGGAGCGGCTGGTGCCGGTGGGCGCCTACGCCCGCGAGGCCGTGGCGGCCTACCTCACCCGTGCCCGCCCGGAGCTGGTGGGCTCCGGCCGCGGCGGGCCGGCGATGTTCCTCAACTCCCGCGGTGGACGACTCTCGCGGCAGAGCGCGTGGGCCGTCCTGGTGAAGGCGGCCGAGCGCGCCGGCGTGACCGCCTCGGTCTCGCCCCACACGCTGCGGCACTCGTTCGCCACCCACCTCCTCGACGGCGGCGCCGACGTGCGCGTCGTGCAGGAGCTGCTCGGCCACGCCTCGGTCACCACCACGCAGGTCTACACGCTCGTCACCGTCGACAACCTGCGCGAGGTCTTCGCCACCGCGCACCCCCGCGCTCGCGAATGAGCCGCCGACGCCGCTCCTGACGCGGGTGGATGGTTGGATCGACACATGCCCGACCATGCTGCCCGCCTCGACACGCGGGTGCCGACGGGCGCTGACCCCGACGCGGTGTACGACGCCTTCGCCGGGTGGGTGGCCGACCAGGGCCTCGAGCTCTACCCGCACCAGGACGAGGCGGTCATCGAGCTCCTCGGCGGCAACCACGTCATCCTGGCCACTCCGACCGGCTCCGGGAAGTCGATGGTGGCGATCGGCGCCCACGTGGCCGCGCTGGCGCAGGACAAGGTCAGCTTCTACACCGCGCCCATCAAGGCACTGGTGAGCGAGAAGTTCTTCGCCCTCATCGAGGTCTTCGGTGCCGACAACGTCGGCATGCTCACCGGCGACGCCGCGGTGAACCCGGACGCCCCGATCATCTGCTGCACCGCCGAGGTGCTGGCCAACATCGCCCTGCGCGAGGGCCGCGGCGCCGACGTCGGCCTGGTGGTGATGGACGAGTTCCACTTCTACTCCGAGCACGACCGCGGCTGGGCCTGGCAGGTGCCGCTGCTGGAGCTGGTCGACGCCCAGTTCCTGCTGATGTCCGCGACGTTGGGCGACGTCTCCTTCTTCGTCGAGGACCTGAAGCGACGCACCGGCCGGGACACGGCCGTGGTCGACGACGCCGAGCGCCCGGTGCCGCTGAGCTTCCGGTGGTCCATGGAGCCCCTCGACGACACCCTCGAGGAGCTGGTGACCACCGGGCAGGACCCGGTCTACGTCGTGCACTTCACCCAGGCCGCCGCCGTCGAGCACGCGACCAACCTGCTGCGCTCGCGTCTCGTCTCGGCCGGAGGCGGGCTCAAGGTGGACAAGGAGGCGATCGCCCAGCGGATCGGCGCCTTCCGGTTCGGCGCCGGCTTCGGCAAGACGCTGTCGCGGCTGGTCCGCAACGGCATCGGCGTGCACCACGCGGGCATGCTGCCGAAGTACCGCCGCCTCGTGGAGACGCTCGCCCAGGCGGGACTGCTGCGCGTCATCTGCGGCACCGACACCCTCGGCGTCGGCATCAACGTGCCGATCCGCACGGTCCTGTTCACCGGGCTGGCCAAGTTCGACGGGACCCGGCAGCGGGTGCTCCGGACGCGGGAGTTCCAGCAGATCGCCGGCCGGGCCGGCCGCGCGGGCTACGACACGGCCGGCTACGTCGTCGTACAGGCCCCGGAGTTCGTGATCGAGAACGAGCAGGCCAAGGCCAAGTCGGCCGCGCGCCAGGCGGCCGGGAAGAAGAAGTCCAAGGCCCAGCTCAAGAAGGCGCCGGAGGGCACGGTCGTGTGGACCGAGCAGACCTTCGACAAGCTCGTGGCCGGGGTGCCGGAGCGGCTGGCGAGCCGGATGAAGGTCGACAACGCGATGCTGGTCAACGTCGTCTCCCGCGAGGAGGACGCGTTCGCGGTGATGCGCCGCCTGGTCACGGACAACCACGAGGACCGACGCGCACAGCTGCGCCTGGCCCGTCGGGCACTGCGGCTCGCCCGCTCCCTGGTCCGCACCGGCATCGTGACCCGCCTCGAGGAGGTCGACCGCTTCGGTCGCCGCTACGTCCTGGCGGTGGACCTGCCCGACGACTTCGCGATCAACCAGCCACTCGCGCACTTCGCCCTCGCGGCCTTCGACGTGCTGGACCCGGAGTCGGAGACCTACGGGCTCGACGTGGTCTCGGTCGTGGAGGCCGTGCTCGAGGCGCCCCGGCAGATCCTCATGGCGCAGCAGCACGCCGCACGCGGCGACGCGATCGGGGAGATGAAGGCCGACGGCCTGGAGTACGACGAACGCATGGCGCTGCTGGAGGAGATCACCTGGCCCCAGCCGCTGCGCGAGCTCCTCGAGGCGCTCTACGAGACCTACCGCCAGACCCACCCGTGGCTCCCCGACGACGCGCTCGGGCCGAAGTCGGTCGTGCGCGAGATGTGGGAGAACGGGATGGGGTTCACCGACTTCGTCGGCCGCTACCAGCTCGCCCGCTCCGAGGGGCTGGTGCTGCGCTACCTCACCGATGCCTACCGCACCCTGCGCCAGACCGTCCCCGAGGCGCACCGCGCGCCGGAGGTCGAGGACGTCATCGAGTGGCTGGGGGAGACGGTGCGCCAGACTGACTCCTCGCTCCTCGACGAGTGGGAGGCGCTGTCCGACCCCGACCACGTCTCCAGCGCGGTCGCCCACCACGAGCCGCCGCCACCGCCCCGCCCGCTGTCGCGCCAGGAGAGGCCGTTCCGGGTGATGCTGCGCAACGCCATGTGGGCCCGGGTCGACGCCGTCTCCCGCGACGACCTCGACGGGCTCGTACGCCTCGAGCGGGCCGCCGCCGACCGCACCGAGCCGCCGCGCCAGGTCGTCATGGGGCGCTCGCCCTGGGACGCGGCACTCGAGGACTACTACGCCGAGCACGACTCGGTCCTCACCGACGGCGACGCTCGCGGTCCCGACCTCCTCGTGGTGGGGGAGGAGCGCACGGGCGAGCCGGTCGGCGCCGAGGAGGGCACGACGTCGCGGGTGCGCGACGTGCGCCAGACGATCCACGACCCCGAGGGCCACCACGACTGGGTGATCGAGGCGGTCGTCGACTGCGACGCCACGGACGCGGCCGGCGAGCTGGTGCTGGCGGCGTCGGCCATGCGCCGGCTCTGAGCTCGCCGCCCCGACGCACGCCCTTACCCACATTGAGGGGAGCCACTCTCGAGCCGCCGTCGTAGCGTTGAAGGGGATCCACCAGTGGGGGTGCACATGCCGGACCACCCGGGGCAGGGCGAGGAGTCGACGGCCAGGCTCAGCGTGGCGGCCCTCGGCACGGGATTCCTGGCGGTCGCCGCCATGGTGCTGGTGCTGACGTGGGCCGGTCCCTCCGACGGCGGAGATGACCCCGGCCCCGGTGGGGGCGTCTCCGTGGCAGTGGCGAGCGCACCGACCGAGAGTGCCGCGACGCCGGTGTCCAGGACGGGCGCCAACACCCGACTCGCCCGGTGCGTCGAGGCCGCGCGGATGCTGCAGGGCCCCCTGGACGCCGCGCGTCCCGCCCTGGACCAGTGGGCGGTGCACGTCGACGCGATGGATCGGCTGGTGGCCGGTGACATGACGCGCCGGCAGGCGGTGAGGTCCTGGAAGCGGACCAGGCCGGGGGTGCAGCGCAAGGTCGAGGCCTTCCGTGCGGCGGAGACCGGCCTGCGGGAAGGACACGGCGTGGACTGCCCTCGCCCCGACCTGCTCGCCCCCGGGTCGCGGGCCCTGCCGGCGTGCGCCCGCCAGGTCGCGCTCGAGGTGCGGGTGCTGCGCACCGCTCGGGTGTCGATCGCGATGTGGGAGCACCACGTGCACCAGATGGACATGCTGCGACACGGTGACCTCACACCTCGGCGAGCGACCCGCCTGTGGCTGAGGATGTGGCGGGGCGGCCAGCGCGACCTCAGCGACTACCGCGAGGCCGTCCGCGGGGCGCGGCAGACCACGAGCTGCGACACCGACGCCATCGTGCAGTGACGGCGAGGGTCCCGCGTCAGTCACCTGTCGCGAACGAGATCGAGTCGCGGGCGTCTGCCGCGCGCTGCACCAGCTGCGGGGACGCGTTGATGCTGTGCCACAGGTCGACGACGACAGGTCGGCCGCCGAGCCCCAGTGTCCAGAAGTCGATCACGACGCCCTTGTCCACCATGCCGTAGGAGATGCCCCGGGATCCGCTCGGGGCTTCAGCGACGCGGTAGTAGGTCTGAGCGCAGCTGACGTCGACGCGCATGCGCACGTGCACGGCCGGGAGCCCGAACGCCGTCGTGGTCGCCGGCGGCTGGAGGACGCTGCTGCGTGGCAGTGCGGCGAGCATGGCGGCCAAGTCCTCGGGCGTCGTGGGGAGGACCATGCTGGTGCGGTCCTGGAGGCACCCTGACCCGGCCGCGAGCGCCGTGGGTTGATAGATGCCGAAGCCGGCGTTCGCGCCGTTGCCGTCCGAGACCCTCGCGTAGTCCCCTCCGACCCAGTTGTCCCCCTGGACCGTGAAGTCCGCCTCGATGGCTTCACCGGTCGCCGTCCTTCCCACGAGCACCCGGTAGGTTCCGCCGTCCGTGAGCTGCGGTCTCTCGCCATCCATCGTGGGCACCGGGCTCGGTCGGGTCGCGACGTGCTCGCTGCGTGATCCCGTGGGCTCGCTGGTCGACACGCCATACACCGCAGCGCACGCCAGCACGGCCGCGGCCGCGACGCCGGAGCGGAGCGCCGTACGACGGCGTCGTCGCCTCCGCCCGCCGCCGATCAGGCGGCCCACGTCGGGCAGCGGCGTCGAGTGCTGGTCGGCCTCGCGGGTCAGCGTCGCCCTCAGCTCGTCTGCCAGGCTCATGACTGCTCCGATCGATCCGGGACCCCGGCAGCCGCCAAGGCTCGTCTCAGTGCCCCCATGGCGGCATGGCACTGAGACTTGACGGTGCCGGGCGCGCACCCGAGGGTGTCGGCGATCTGCGCCTCGCTCATGTCTTCGTAGAACCTCAGCACCACCACCGCCCGCTGGCGCGCGGGCAGGGCGCAGATCAACGGCCACAGGAGCGAGCGGTCGAGCAGCCCCACGTCCTCGGACTCGTCAACGCCCTCGGGGAGTCGGTCGCTGGGCAGCTCCCCGCTCCACCGGCGACGGCGGCTGGAGACGAGCGTCGTGACGAGCATCCGGCGCACGTAGGCCTCCGGGTACTCCATGACGCTGATCCGCCGCCAACTGACGTACGCCTTCTCCAGGGCGCTCTGCAGGAGGTCCTCGGCACCGGTCGGGGAAGCCGCCAGCAGGTAGGCCAGCCGGTAGAGGGACGCCCACCGGGCGCCGACGAAGTCGGCGAAGTCCTGGTCGACGTCCATCTCGTCACCTCCCGCACCCCGTCACCCCTCCAACGCGATGGTGGCCCCACCCGGTTCGTCGGCGCCAGAGGCGATTCGTCGGCGTCCTCAGCTGCAGCTGATGTCGGGGTTCCAGTCGCTGAACATGCCGGCCGGGTTGTCGGCCCACACCCAGGCGTGCGTGAGGTAGAAGGCCGGACCGGGGGGAGGCACGAGGATGTGCATGTCCATGCCGAGCACCGAAGGTGGCGTGGACACACCGGCCGGGTTGGACTGGGCACTGCGCACGACCCACTCGACCGCGACGAGCTCGAGCCCGCCGCTGGGGGTCGGGGCGTAGACGAGCACCTCGGGCTCACGTGCGTCGACGCTGTTGTCGGCCATCAGCGCGGCGTTGAAGTAGTGGTACCCCATCGCGCCGGCTGTCGGGTGCGAGACGCACCCTGTGACGATCCGCGCGCCCGCGCCGTTGACCCACCCCAGCTCGTAGCCTGCCTCCTTCGCGGCGGAGACGCGATGGAATGCCGCGGTGGCCGCGCGGACCCGCGCGAGCTGGGCCTGCATGGCGCCGGCGATGGGCTCGCGGCCGTGCATCGAGTGGCCGAGGGCCCCTGCGTGGGCCGGACCCGGGTCCTCACCCGCAGCCCCGGACGGGAGCAGGGCCAGGCCGGTCACCAGGCCTCCGACGATCGCGAGGCCCAGGGCGGCGCTCGCGCCGAACCTGCCTCGTCCATCCTTGTTCGTGCGCATCTCCGCACCCCTTTCGTCCGGCCAGGCCGTGGGGACTTCCCGCAGCTGGAACGCGTCGGGTGCGGCGATCGGTTCGGCGCCGTGCATGCACAGGTTTGTGCACAAGGCGGGCCAGGCTGTGCACGGGACCGGGACGTCGTGCACAGATGTGCGTGCGCGCCTGTGGGTCTGGCTCGCGATGTTGTTGGGGCGTGCACCGCGGTCCTAGAGTCGCGCGAAGCCGTTCTCGGAACTGTCGACGTGTCGACAAAGTTCGCGGCGCTCGGCGTGATCCAATCGAAGTCCGGTCGAGGCGTGGAGGAGCAGACATGAGCGGTGCGGGATTCCCCGGTCACAACGGCGGCAGCAGTGCGGCCGAGATGCCGCCGCTGGTCCGACCTCCGCAACCGACGCAGCCCGCCCAGCCCAGTCCTTCCCCTCGAGACGAGCACACTGTGACCCAGCCCCTCCAGTTCGAACGACCCGTCGCGGTCGACGTGGCCCCGCTCGGCCCCACCGGCCGACCGATGCCGGAGTTCCCGGAGCCGACCATGCTGACCGAGCACGGTGGCGCGCGGGTCATCTCCATGTGCAACCAGAAGGGCGGGGTCGGCAAGACCACCACCACGATCAACCTCGGCGCATCGCTGGCTGAGTTCGGACGCAAGGTGCTGCTGGTCGACTTCGACCCGCAGGGCTCGTTGTCGGTGGGCCTGGGTCTCAACCCGCACGAGATGGACCTCACGATCTACAACCTCCTGATGGACCGCGAGGTCGCCATCGACGAGGTCGTGGTGCCCTCGGGCATCGAGGGCATGGACCTGCTGCCCTCCAACATCGACCTGTCGGCCGCCGAGGTGCAGCTGGTGCACGAGGTCGCCCGCGAGCAGACCCTCCAGCGGGTGCTCGCCCCGGCGCTCGAGCACTACGACATCATCCTCATCGACTGCCAGCCCTCCCTCGGCCTGCTGACGGTCAACGCGCTGACCGCCTCCGACGGCGTGATCGTCCCGCTCGAGTGCGAGTACTTCGCGCTCCGCGGCGTGGCGCTGCTCAAGACGACGATCGACAAGGTGCGCGAGCGGCTCAACCCCAAGCTCGAGATCGACGGTGTGCTCGGCACCATGTTCGACGGCCGCACGCTCCACAGCCGCGAGGTGATGGAGCGACTGGTCTCCGCGTGGGGCGACAAGGTCTTCCACACCGTCATCCGCCGCACCGTGAAGTTCTCCGACGCCACCGTCGCCGGCGAACCGATCACGTCGTACGCCTCGACCTCGACCGGTGCCGACGCCTACCGTCAGCTGGCCAGGGAGGTGCTCACCCGGTGGCCCGCCGAGTGAGCATGCCGGCCGCGGACGACCTGTTCCGGCCGACCTCGACCACCGAGCAGCAGGCCGCCGACCAGCGCCCCCGGCGGGTGCGCGCGGTCGCCGACGACGCCGAGCCCACCGAGGCTGCGCCCAAGCGGCCGAGCGGCCGGATCCGTCACGACGAGAAGATGACGGTCTACGTCACCGCCGACGAGCTGCTCGACATCGAGCACGCGCGGCTCACGCTGCGCCGCCACCACGGCCTCGCCGTCGACCGCGGACGCCTGGTGCGTGAGGCGCTGGCGCTCGTGCTCGCCGACCTCGAGACCCAGGGCGTCGACAGCCCCCTGGTCCAGCGACTGCTGGACGAGTGAGCGAACCAGCTGCGCTCGAGCCGGGTAGCGAGGCGCCGGCGTTCGCCGTGCGCCTGGACAACTTCGAGGGTCCCTTCGACCTCCTGCTGGGCCTGATCGCGAAGCACAAGCTCGACATCACCGAGGTGGCGCTCTCCCAGGTCACCGACGAGTTCATCGCCCACGTCAAGACGCTGGGGGAGCAGTGGGACCTCGAGCAGACGACGTCGTTCCTGGTCGTCGCGGCCACCCTGCTCGACCTCAAGGCCGCCCGGCTGCTGCCGTCGGGTGACGTCGAGGACGAGGAGGACCTGGCGCTCCTCGAGGCGCGCGACCTCCTCTTCGCGCGGCTCATGCAGTACCGCGCGTTCAAGCAGGTGGCCGCGGTGCTGGCGGACCGCCTCGCCTCGGAGTCGCGTCGCCACCCTCGTGCCGTGGGGCTGGAGGAGCGGTTCGCGACCCTGCTGCCCGAGGTGCTGATCGGCATCGGCCTCGAGCAGTTCGCCCAGCTCGCGGCCAAGGCCATGGAGCCCAAGCCGGTCCTCGAGGTCTCCCTGCACCACATCCACGCCGCCAAGGTCAGCGTGCGCGAGCAGGCACAGGTCGTCGTCGACCGGCTGCGCCGCAGCGGCACGATGACCTTCCGCGCCCTGTGCGGCGACTCGCCCGACCGCCTCACCACCGTGGCCCGCTTCCTGTCCCTCCTCGAGCTCTTCCGCGAGGGCGCCGTGTCCTTCGACCAGGTGACCCCGCTCGGCGAGCTCACCGTCCGCTGGACCGGCGCCGAGGACGGCGACGTCGACATCCACGACGAATTCGACGGCGCCCCGCCGACGGACGATGATGCAGCCATGTCGTCCGCCGAATCCGAGGAGGACCAGTGAGCGACCAGCCCGAGCCCGAGACCCCGGCCGAGGACGTCGAGACGCTCGCCGTGGCCGTCGCGGAGCTGCGCCCGGCGCTCGAGGCGGTCCTGATGGTCTCCGACGAGCCCCTGGACAAGGTGCGGCTGGCCTCGGTGGTCGGCCACCCGGTGAGCGAGGTGGAGGCTGCGCTGGAGGCGCTGGCCGCGGAGTACGCCGAGCAGGGCCGCGGCTTCGAGCTCCGATCGGTGGCCGGCGGGTGGCGCTTCTACTCGCGTCCGGAGTTCGCCGGCGTGGTCGAGTCGTTCGTCCTCGAGGGCCAGCAGGCCCGGTTGACCCAGGCGGCGCTCGAGACCCTGTCGGTGGTGGCCTACAAGCAGCCCGTCTCCCGCGCCCGGGTCTCCGCGATCCGCGGCGTCAACGTCGACGGCGTGATGCGCACCCTCCTCACCCGCGGACTGGTCGAGGAGGCCGGTCAGGACGAGCAGAGCGGCGCCAACCTCTACCGCACGACCTCCTACTTCCTCGAGCGCATCGGGATCACCTCCCTCGAGGAGCTGCCCGAGCTCGCCCCCTACCTGCCCGACATGGACGACCTGGAGGACGAGCTGGCGAGCGTCGCCGGGCTCGACGCACCCGCCCCGGTGGAGGCAGCGCCGGTCGAGCCGGAGCACGCGCCGGCCGGGGGAGCGCACCCCTCACCCCACAGCGGGTGGGGCACCGAGCCCGACGGCGGGACCGAGGTCACATGAAGCCCCACGACGCCGATCCCTCGCAGCCGGCCTCGCACCGGCCGAAGCCCGACGCCGACGGCATGATCCGCCTGCAGAAGCTGCTCGCCCAGTCCGGCGTCGCCAGCCGGCGCAAGTGCGAGGAGCTCATGCTCGAGGGCCACGTCGAGGTGGACGGCGAGGTCGTGACGCGCCTCGGCACGAAGGTCGACCCGCACACGGCCGTCGTACGCGTCGACGGCAAGCGGCTGCCCCCGATCTCCCCGCACGTCTACCTCGTGCTCAACAAGCCGCGCGGCGTCGTGTCGACGATGAGCGACCCGGAGGGCCGCCGCAACCTCGGCGACCTCGTCGCCGAGCGGCCCGAGCGCCTCTTCCACGTCGGCCGGCTCGACACCGACACGTCGGGCCTGCTGATCCTCACCAACGACGGTGACTTCGCCCAGCGCCTGGCACATCCGTCCTACGAGGTCGACAAGACCTACGTCGCCGAGGTCGAGGGCGAGCTGCACAAGGGCATCCTCAAGCAGCTGCTCGCAGGGGTGACGCTGGACGACGGCCCGGTGACGGTGACGAGCGCGCGCATCGTCAGTGGCAGCCACGGGCGCAACGCCCACGACCGCACGATCGTCGAGCTGGTGATCCACGAGGGTCGCAACCGGATCGTGCGCCGCCTGCTCGAGCACGTGGGCCACCCGGTGACCCGCCTGACCCGCACCCAGATCGGCCCCGTCCAGCTCGGCCGGCTGGAGGTCGGCGAGATGCGCGAGCTCAGCCTCGACGAGCTGGGCGAGCTGATGGACAGCGCACAGCTCTGACTTCGCGCGCCGTTAGGGTTGGCCTGTGGCAGTGAGGGCAGTACGCGGCGCGACCCAGCTCGACGAGGACACCCGCGAGCACATGCTCGACCGGGTGGCCGAGCTGGTGAGCGACGTGATGGCGGCCAACGACCTCGACGTCGACGACTTCATCTCGATCATCTTCACCGCGACCAGCGACCTGGTCAGCGAGTTCCCCGCCTACGCCGCTCGCCAGCTCGGCTTCTCCGACGTGCCGCTCGTGTGCGCGCGGGAGCTGGAGATCGAGGGATCCATGCCCCGCGTCGTACGCCTGATGGCGCACGTGGAGACCGACCTCCCGCGCTCCGACGTCACGCACGTCTACCTGCACGGGGCGGCCAACCTGCGCCGCGACCTGAGCCGGACGACCAGCCATGACTGACGACGACCTCCCGGCCCTGACGGGGCCGGTCGAGGTCGTCGGCGCGGGCCTGATCGGGACGTCGATCGCCCTGGTCTGCCGGCGGCTCGGGCTCGAGGTGGTCCTGCGCGACACGTCGGCGAAGAACGTGCGCACCGCCACCGGCCTCGGCGCCGGCCGCCCCGTCAGGGCCACCGACCGCCCGCAGCTGGTCGTCGTGGCCGTGCCGCCGGTGACCATCGCCGACGCCATCGTGGAGGCGCTCGGGCGCTCCGACGCGGTCGTCACCGACGTCGGCAGCGTCAAGGCGGCGCCGCTCGAGGCCGTCGCCGGCCGGGTCCGACCGGCCGACCTCGCTCGCTACGTCGGCTCCCACCCGATGGCCGGGAGCGAGCGGTCCGGACCGCTGGCCGCCAGTGCCGCGCTCTTCGACGGCCGCCCCTGGGCGGTCACGCCGCACCTCGGCGCCGCCGCGGAGGCGGTCGGGCTCGTGGAGTCGCTCGTGCTGGAGTGCGGGGCGTCGCCCCTGCGCATGGCGCCCGCCGAGCACGACCGCGCCGTCGCCCGTACGTCCCACCTGCCGCACCTGGCCGCGGTGCTCGTCGCGGGACGGCTCGCCGCGGCACCCGCCGAGCACCTCGCCCTGTCGGGTCAGGGCGTCCGCGACGTCACCCGCGTCGCGGCCAGCGACCCGGGGCTGTGGCAGCAGATCCTCGAGGCCAACTCCGAGGCGGTGCTCGACCTGCTGGCCGAGGTCCGCGCCGACCTCGACGCCCTGATCACGGCCGTCGCCGACGACGCCGGACCCGATCTCGTCGAGATCCTCGCTCGCGGCAACGCCGGCACCGCCGCGATCCCGGGCAAGCACGGCGGCCCGGCGCGTCCGACCCGGTCGGTCTTCGTCTCGGTGCCCGACCACCCGGGCGAGCTCGCGCGCCTGTTCGGCGACGCCGGTGAGATCGGCGTCAACATCGAGGACGTCCACATCGACCACGATCCGGGGCGCCCGGTCGGCCTCACCGAGCTCGTCGTCGAGCAGGGCAGTGCCGAGCACCTGCTCGCGGCTCTCGAATCCCGCGGGTGGACCACTCACCGGTAACCTTCTCGCCCGTGAGCAGCGCCGACACCGCACCGGATCCCGGGTCCCTCGTCATCGCCGTCGACGGCACCTCCGGGTCGGGCAAGTCGAGCACCTCCCGCGGCGTGGCCGAGCGGCTGGGCCTGCGCTACCTCGACACCGGCGCGATGTTCCGGGCGATGACGTGGTGGCTGCTGCGTGAGGGCATCGACGTACGCGACGTCGCTGCGGTCGCCGCCGCGGCCCGACGTCCCCGCATCGAGTCCGGCACCGACCCGCTCGCACCCACCATCACCGTGGACGGCGTCGACGTCTCCGTCGAGATCCGCGGCGAGGACGTGACCGCGGCCGTGAGCCCGGTCAGCGCGGTGCCCGAGGTGCGCGCGCGGCTGCTCGAGCTGCAGCGCGACGTCATCGGCGACGGCGGCATCGTGGTCGAGGGCCGTGACATCGGCTCGGTCGTCTGGCCCCAGGCCGAGGTGAAGGTCTACCTCAGTGCCGACCCCGACGCCCGCGCCGCGCGCCGCGCGGCCGAGGAGGGCGGCTCCGACCTCGCCCTCACCCAGGAGTCACTGCTGGAGCGCGACCGGATCGACTCCGGGCGCGCCACCGCGCCACTCACCATGGCCGACGGTGCCGTGCACGTGGACAGCACGCACCTCACGCTGGCGGAGGTCATCGAGAGCATCGTCGCCCTGGCCGTCCGGGTCCTGCCGGGGGCCCGGGAGGGCTCGTGAGCGGGGACGACCTTCCCGCGAGCAGTGCCGAGCATCCCCCGACCACGATGCTCCACGGGCTGCGCCCAGTCGCGTCGTGGCTGGTCCGGCGGCGGTGGCAGGTCACGCTGCACCATCCCGAGCGGGTGGCACCGCACGGTGGCGTCATCCTGGCGTCGAACCACGTCGGCGTCATCGACGGCCCGTTGCTGGCGATCTTCTCCCCGCGACCGGTCCACGCGCTCACCAAGCGCGAGATGTTCGACGGCCGGCTGGGTGGTTTCCTCCGGCGTGCGGGCCAGATCCCGCTGGACCGTTTCGCCGCCGACCCGGCAGCGATCCGCTCCTGCCTGCGTGTGGTGCGCGACGGGGGAGTGGCCGGCATCTTCCCGGAAGGCACGCGCGGCGACGGCGAGCTGCGCCGGTTCCACCACGGTGCGGCCTACCTGGCCCTGGTCACCGGCGCCCCCGTCGTACCCGTGACCATGATCGGCACCCGCCCGCCGGGCGGGGGCTCGAGCGCGCTGCCCGAGCGCCGCGGCGGCATCGACATCGTCTTCGGGGAGCCGTGGCGAACGACACAGCAGCCGTGGCCCCGCACCAGGGAACACGTGGCTGCCACGTCGGTGTTGCTACGGGGGCACATGCTGTCCGAGCTGGACAGCGCCCTCTCGCAGACGCGCCGATCCTTGCCCGGGCCCCTTCCTGCGGGACAATCCGAGGACGACCCCGACACCGGGCTCGTCTCTTCCCCCCAGAGAACTGTGGATACGCATGAGTGAGCACGACGTCAGCCGCCCCGAGGGCGAGACCGCCGACACCGGACCGACCCCGGTCCTGGCCGTGGTGGGTCGCCCCAACGTGGGCAAGTCGACCCTGGTCAACCGGATCATCGGCCGCCGCGAGGCCGTCGTCGAGGACCGGCCGGGGGTGACGCGCGACCGCGTGTCCTACGACGCCAACTGGAACGGCCGCGCCTTCACCGTGGTCGACACCGGCGGCTGGGACCCCGACGCCCGCGGCCTCGCCGAGCGCATCGCCGCGCAGGCGGAGGTGGCGGTGACGCTGGCCGACGCCGTGCTCTTCGTGGTGGACGCGACCGTCGGCATCACCGACTCCGACGAGGCCGTCGTACGGATCCTGCGCAAGTCCGGCAAGCCGGTCGTGCTGGCCGCCAACAAGGTCGACGACATGCGCACCGAGGCCGAGGCCTACGGTCTGTGGAACCTCGGGCTGGGCGAGCCCTTCGCCGTCTCCGCGCTCCACGGTCGCGGTTCGGGAGACATGCTCGACGCCATCCTCGCCGCGCTCCCGGAGACCCCGATGGAGTCCTTCGAGGAGGTCGGCGGCCCGCGGCGGATCGCGATCGTCGGCAAGCCCAACGTCGGCAAGTCCTCGCTGCTCAACATGCTGGCCAAGGAGGACCGTGTCGTCGTCGACAACGCGGCCGGCACCACGGTCGACCCCGTCGACGAGCTGATCGAGCTCGGCGACCGCACGTGGCGCTTCATCGACACCGCCGGCATCCGCAAGCGGGTCAACCAGGCCTCGGGCCACGAGTACTACGCCTCGCTGCGCACCTCGACCGCCATCGACCGCGCGGAGGTGGCCGTCCTCGTCCTCGACGCCAGCGAGACGGTGTCGGAGCAGGACATGCGGATCATCCAGACCATCCGCGACGCCGGACGGGCGATGATCATCGCCTTCAACAAGTGGGACCTCGTCGACGAGGAGCGCCGCTACTACCTCGAGCGCGAGATCGAGCGCGACCTCGTCCAGGTGCGCTGGGCGCCGCGGATCAACTTCACCGCCCGCACCGGCTGGCACGTGGACCGGCTGGTCCCCGCGATCGAGAAGGCCCTCGAGGGGTGGGAGACCCGCATCGGCACGGGTGCGCTCAACACGTTCCTCGGCCGGCTCGTCGCCGAGCACCCGCACCCCGTGCGCAGCGGCAAGCAGCCGAAGATCCTCTTCGCGACCCAGCCGTCGACGTCGCCGCCGACCTTCGTGCTCTTCACCAGCGGCAAGCTGGACGCCGCCTACGAGCGCTTCATCGAGCGTCGGCTACGCGAGGAGTTCGGCTTCGTCGGCACGCCGATCGTGATCCAGCAGAAGCCACGGGAGAAGCGCAAGCGCTGACAGCCCGGCCGGTCAGGGGTTGAGCCCGGCGGCGCGGAACCAGTCCATCGGGTCGATGGGGAGGCCGCCGCCGGGACGCACCTCGAGGTGCAGGTGCGGTCCCGTCGAGTTGCCGGTCGAGCCGACCGAGCCGATCGGGTCGACGACGTCGACGTGCTCGCCGACGTAGACCGACGCGTCCGTCTGGTGGCAATACCAGATCTCGGTGCCGTCCGGCAGCGTCACGATGGTGCGCAAGCCGTAGGGACCGGAGTAGGCCACGTCAGTCACCGTGCCGCCGGCGACCGCCACGATCTGCTCGCCCGGCGCCGCGCCGAAGTCCTGGCCGCCGTGCTGTGCCTCCCACATCGGGCCGGTGAGGCCGAAGCCAGCGGAGAGGTGGTACGACGCCAGCGGCAGCACCGTGCGTACGGCGTCCGGGTCGCCGGTGTAGCCGTACTTCGCGAGCAGCGCCTTGCGGCCGATGATCGCTCGCTCGCGCGCATCGGCGCGACGGTTGAGGCCGATGAGGCTCTGCTGACGCTCGCGGACCTGCCTGGCCAGGGCCCGCGCCTCGGCTTGGCGGACCGCGTCGCGACCGACCGTCTCGGGCACGGTCGCGTCGGCGCGGGGCGCGGCGAGGACGAGACCGAGCATCGCCGCGACGGCAGCGGCGACGGCGCCGGCTCGGCGCGACAGTGACGACATGGAACCCCCCACAGGTTGGCGATCCATGTTGGGTCGGGCTCCGGCTCGCGTCAGCCCTTACCTGCAGAAATGGCCCGTTCGGACTAGTCGACGCCGCCGCGGGTGCGCTGTCGCCGGCGACAGCGGTCTAGATGGGCGGGTCGATTCCGTGGGTCTGCGAGGCCTGCGGTAGTGTTCCCATCGCTTCACGGCGTCCTGCCGGAGGCATTCGGGCTGTGGCGCAGCTTGGTAGCGCACTTGACTGGGGGTCAAGGGGTCGCAGGTTCAAATCCTGTCAGCCCGACAAATTGAACCGGCTCCGACCTGCGGACACGTAGGTCGGAGCCGGTTCGGTCATTTGAACCCGAAGCCGCTATTCACGACTTATTCCCGAAGTATTCGGATCTGCCTCGGCCAGTTCGTCCAGGACGTGTGCGACGTCAGCGGCGATCGCCGGCTTGGAGATGTAGAACTCCCGGGTGATGGCGGGGGAGGAGTGGCCGAGCTGCTGGGAGGCGGTCTCGGCGTCGACCCGCTCCGAGATGAGGGTCGCCACCGTCTTGCGGAACGTGTGGGGCGTGACCCAGTCGAGGCCGGTGTCCTTGCGGATCTGTCGCCAGCGGCGCTCGACGTTGTTCACCTGTTGCCACGTGCCGTTGCGTGTCGGGAACACCGCGTCATTCGGGTTCTCCCGCGCAGCCGCTCGGCGGCGCTTGAGCACTGTGATGGCGAAGTCTGGAAGGACGACCGTTCTCACGCTGGCGTCCGACTTGGGGCTGGCCTTGCGGTAGGTGCCTTTGCCCGGCTCGGTCTTGATGGTTCCGTTGATGGTCAGGGTCGGACGGGTGACGTCGAGCGCGACATCGACCCAGCGCAGGGCAAGGATCTCGCCGATCCGAGCGCCGGTGGCCAGCATCAGGTCGATGATGTCGGCCATGTCATTGGACGCCTTTGGCCCGGGGCGCTGCTTGCCCGTCCACGCTCGGAGAGCTTCGCGGACGGTAGCGAGATCCTTGAGCGTGAGCGACCGGGTTTCGAACCTTTCGCGATGGATGCGTGAGGTCTGCTGGACCGGGTTCACGGCGAGCGCGTCGTGACGCACAGCCATTCCCAGCATCGCGCCCATCACCACCTTGGTCTTCCGTTGGCGGCTGACGCTCGTGGCCCGAAGTCGTACAAGAAACAGATCCAGTCGACTCGTGGTCACCTCCCGGAGTCGGAGGCCGCCTAGTTCAGGGATGACGACTTTGTCGAGGACGCGCTCGTACTCGTTGATGGTGGTGGCTTCGATCCGGCCCTCGTCGCGTAGGAACGTGAGCCACAGGGCTGCGAGGGTGGCCATAGTGGTGTCGGCGGTAATCGCCTGTTGCGTCGGCGTCGCCCGGTCGACGAGCTTCTCGCGCAATGCACGCTCCGCGGCAGCGATCGTGGTGCCAGTAGCCGTGACCTCGCGGGGCACGCCGTCTATGTCCCGAATCCGGGTACGCGCCCTGTAGGCACCCTCGCGGACCCGCGTCGTCCGGATCTTTCCCCAGGTGCCCAGTGAGGTCGGTGGGCGTCCGCGTCCCATCTCGCAGCCCCTTCAGCGCGGCCGGCTTGCGCGGGACAGTGAGACGCCGTCTCCCGACCGCTGGTGGGGGACGGTCGGCGCGTCGTCGAAGCTCTCCAGGTGCTCGGCAACCCAGGCGTCAAGGTCGGAGCGGCGGTAGCGGAGGCAACCGCCCAGCTTCACGGCCCGCGGCCCGAAGCCCGCTCGCCGGGTCCGCCAGGTGTACAGCGTTGCCTTGGGGATCGAGAGGTAGGCCGCTGCCTGGTCGATGGTCAGGATGCCGCTCTCCATGTGGGTGTCGATCGTCGTGCTCATGATGTGCTCCTTCGTCGTGACGAGAACAGGTTTGTCCTCGTGACAGAAGGTGTGCAGCGGCAACCGGCTCGCCTGTGGAGAACGGCGCCGCATACGTGCCGTGGAGGCTAATTGAGCCGGCCGACGGGAGCTGTGCACCTTGCTGATGCGTGACCCGGGGTGGCCTCCCTGCGCTCTGGCTCGCTGTGGTTTGCCCCCGTAGCCAGAGGGTTCAGGTTCAAATCTTCAGGTCGGCGATGGTGTGATGTCTCAGGACATCGGCGACACCCGGACCTGCAAATGCAGGTCCGGGTGTCGTTCATTTCGAGGGTTTTGGGTGGGGCCTTTGGGCGCTCTGAAGCGCCCCAGGTTTGATGCCGCATCTTTCTGGGTTGGAACGATGCATGACATGCCCAAGAAGGTGGATCCCGAGCTGAAGGCCCGAGCTGTCCGGCTGGTGCTGGAGCACCGTGCCGAGTACCCGACCAAGACCGCGGCGGTGCTAGCGGTGGCCAAGCAGGTCGGGGTGGGCAAGGAGTCGCTGCGGCGCTGGATCGCCCAGGCCGAGATCGACGGCGGCGGGGCGCCCGGAGTCACGACCGAGGAGAACGAGGAGATCGCCGGCTGCGGGCGGAGAGCAGTCGGCTGCGTGAGGACGTGGCGATCTTGAAGGCGGTGGGTCCCGGTGAGTGAAAACGCTGCCTTGTGGAGCATGGCACTGACCCATGATGACGACATGTCCGTGCCCACCAACCCCCACCTCAGGTCAGCCGGCGACAGTGAGGTCCGCGCCGCGTCCACGCGGCTCCTGGAGGCGGCCGCAACCGGGTCGGCTTGCGCTCCAGTGCGCGACCTCATTGGCTCGACCGACATTGTGGCCGCGTACGCCGTTCAGGCGCTTGGCACGGCCGCGAAGCTGGCTTCGGGAGCCAAAGTGGTCGGGCGCAAGGTCGGACTGACCTCCAAGGCGGTACAAGCACAGATTGGTGTCGACCGGCCGGACCTGGGATACCTCTTCGACGACATGGGCTACGCCGAGTCTGACGTTATCCCGATGAATCGGTTGCTGCAGCCGATGGCCGAGGCCGAGGTCGCAGTCGTGCTCAAGGCGGACCTCGTCGAGGGGGAACTCGACATGCCGCAGGTAAGGGACGCCGTGGACTACATCACGGCTGCCATCGAGATCGTCGACAGCCGCATTGCTGACTGGGACATCAGCTTCGGCGACACAGTTGCGGACAATGGCTCGAGCGCGCTGTTCGTTCTTGGCACTGAGCGCCGCTCGCTCGACGAGGTCGAACCAGCATCCGTGGAGATGACGATGACGCGCGCCGGCGAGCAGGTCTCGCAAGGCAATGGCGCCGCCTGCCTCGACGATCCGCTCAATGCGGTGCGGTGGCTTGCGCTCGAGGCACGCGACCTGGGTGATCCGCTGCGCGCCGGGCAAGTCATCCTGTCCGGCGCCCTCGGTCCGATGATCCCCGTTGTCCCCGGTGACAGCCTCACCGCGACCATCACCGGGCTCGGCTCTGTGACCGCATCGTTCTCGAAGGAGTAGAGGCATGGCCAAGGCAGGATCCGCGACCACGAAGGTAGCGATCATTGGGTCGGGCAACATTGGCACGGACCTGATGATCAAGGTGATGAGGGCGAGCGAGACCCTGGAGATGGGCGCCATGGTCGGCATCGACCCTGACTCCGACGGCCTTGCCCGGGCGGCGCGGATGGGCGTGCCGATCACGGCCGAAGGGGTCAGCGGGCTCATCGCCCTCGACGGGTTCGAGGAGATCGAGATCGTCTTCGATGCGACGAGCGCAGGCGCGCACAAGTTGAACGCGGCAAAGTTGGCGCCATACGGCAAGTTCCTGGTCGACCTGACCCCCGCGGCCATCGGCCCTTTCGTGGTTCCGTCGGTCAACTTGGACGAGCACGTCGGGCAGGGGAACGTCAATATGGTCACTTGCGGTGGACAGGCGACGATTCCCATCGTTGCGGCCGTCTCCCGAGTAACGGCGGTGCCGTACGCCGAGATCGTGGCCTCGATCGCCTCGAAGTCCGCCGGTCCCGGCACCCGCGCCAACATCGACGAATTCACGGAGACGACTTCACACGCGATCGAAATCGTCGGCGGCGCTCAGAAGGGCAAGGCGATCATCATCCTCAACCCCGCTGAGCCTCCGCTGATCATGCGCGACACGGTCTTCTGCTTGGTCAACGACCCGCAGGAGACGCAGCAGAGCGCCATCCGCGAGTCAATCAACGAGATGGTCGCCCAGGTTAGCGAGTATGTGCCGGGCTACCGCCTCAAGCAGGAGGTGCAGTTCACCCGTATGCCTGAGGACCAGACGGTGCACACGCTCTTGGGGAAGGAAGCGGGCGAGGTGGCCGTCACCCACAAGGTCGCCGTCTTTCTGGAGGTGGAGGGCGCCGCGCACTACCTCCCCGCCTACGCCGGCAATCTCGACATCATGACTTCAGCCGCGCTGCGTACCGGCGAGAGGATCGCCGAGACGCGGCGCGCCACCCAAGGAGCACTCGCATGACCCGCCTCTATATCCAGGACGTCACGCTCCGCGACGGCATGCACGCCATCCGTCATCGCATCGATCCGGCTGAGGTGGCGAGGATCGTCGCCGCCCTCGACGCCGCCGGCGTCGATGCCATCGAGGTCACACATGGAGACGGCCTGAGTGGCGGCTCGGTCAACTACGGCCCGGGGTCGCACACCGACTGGGAGTGGATCGAGGCCGCCGCTGGCGTGATCAGAAACGCGGTACTCACCTCCTTGTTGCTCCCAGGGGTGGGCACGGTCAAGGACCTGCGTCACGCCTACTCCCTTGGCGTCCGGTCGGTCCGCATCGCCACTCATTGCACCGAGGCCGACGTGGCCAAGCAGCACATCGAGACTGCCCGCGAGATGGGCATGGACGTCTCGGGATTTCTGATGATGTCGCACATGTCGACCCCGGCGGACCTCGCGCAGCAGGCCAAGTTGATGGAGTCCTATGGCGCCCACTGTGTCTATGTCACTGACTCCGGTGGGCGGCTCACCATGGACGGTGTCCGCCAGCGGATCCGTGCGTACAAGGACGTACTCGACCACAGTACCCAGATTGGTATCCACGCCCACGAGAATCTGTCCCTGTCAGTTGCCAACTCTGTCGCGGCCGTCGAGGAAGGCGTCTATCGGGTTGACGCCTCGCTGGCCGGTCAGGGTGCGGGTGCGGGCAACTGCCCGATCGAGCCGTTCATCGCCGTCGCCGACCTCATGGGTTGGGGGCACGACTGCGACGTCTTCCAGCTTCAGGACGCCGCCGACGACCTGGTCCGTCCGCTGCAGGACCGACCGGTTCGCGTCGACCGCGAAACCCTAACTCTGGGCTACGCCGGCGTCTACTCCTCGTTCCTCCGGCACGCCGAGAACGCGTCCACGCAGTATGGAGTGGACACCCGAGACCTGCTCATGGAGGTTGGCAAGCGCCGGCTCGTCGGCGGCCAGGAGGACATGATCATCGACATCGCGCTCGACCTGCTGCGCGCGCGAGAGACCACAACTTCCTGAGGCTTTCCCCGGTGATCAGCAGGCGCCACTGACCCGTTGTCATACGGAGCAGTTTGTCAGCATCCGCTGCCGGGCCAACCAGCTCACACGTCCATGACGAACCCTACTTACCAGGATCCCCGATGCCCGAAGCCGTGATTGTCTCTGCTGCCCGTTCGCCGATAGGTCGCGCCTTCAAGGGATCGCTGCGTGACCTCCGGCCGGATGACTTGGCCGCCCAGATTGTGGAGGCCGCACTAGGTGCCGTACCTGCTCTTGACCGCACCACCATTGAGGACCTCTTGATGGGGTGTGCCCAACCAGCCGGGGAGCAGGGGTACAACATCGGCCGGATGGTCGCTCTCCGACTGGGCCTCGACGGAACGCCTGGCACCACAGTGCACCGCTACTGCGCGTCGTCGCTGCAGACCACCCGGATGGCAGCACACGCCATTCGCGCCGGTGAGGGCGATGTCTTCGTCTCGGCGGGCGTCGAGTGCGTCTCCCGTTTCGCCTCGGGCAAGTCCGACGGGATGCCCGAAACGCGTAACCCGCTGTACGGAGATGCGGCCGAGAGGAACACGGCACCCCGCGAGAGATGGGTCGACCCGCGGGCCGACGGACTGCTTCCCGATCCGTACATCGCCATGGGTGAGACGGCGGAGAACGTAGCCACGCTGTTCGACGTGTCGCGGCACGCCCAGGACGACTACGCCGTACGCAGTCAGAATTTGGCAGAGGCAGCCGCTGATCGTGGTTTCTGGAAAAATGACATCACACCTGTCGTCCTCGCCGACGGCACCGTTGTCGACACAGACGATGGCCCGCGTCGTGGCGTGACCATCGAGAAGCTCTCGTCGATGGCGCCCGTCTTCCGGCCGGACGGGAGCGTGACTGCCGCGAACTGCTGCCCTCTCAACGACGGTGCGGCCGCACTTGTCGTCATGAGCGATACACGCGCCCACCAGCTGGGACTCGTCCCACTGGCCAAGATCGTGTCCTCGGGCGTCTCCGCGCTCAGCCCGGAGATCATGGGCATGGGCCCCGTCGAGTCGAGCCGCCAGGCTGTCGCTCGCGCGGGCATCTCCCTGTCGGACATCGATCTGGTCGAGATGAACGAGGCCTTCGCCGCGCAGGTGCTGCCGTCGATCGACCAGTTGGGCCTCGACTTGGACCGCGTCAACGTGAATGGTGGCGCCATTGCGTTGGGCCACCCCTTCGGCTCGACCGGGGCGCGGATGATCACGACCCTGATCCACTCTCTCCAGGAGCGCGATGCACAACTCGGCCTGGCGACCATGTGCGCGGCGGGCGGTCAGGGTATGGCCATGGTGCTGGAGCGCCTCTGATGTGCGTTGTTCCCGCGGGAGAGCCTGGTCGTTCGGGTGCGAGAAAGAAGAGTCTTCCCTGATGGACCGCATATTGGTAGGTGGGCTCGCGATCGCGCCCGTGCTCCACACGTTCGTTCGCGACGAGGCGCTGCCGGGGTCGGGACTCGACGAGGCGGAGTTTTGGGGCGGGGTGGAGGCACTGCTCTCGTCGTTCGCGCCCCGCAATCGGTCGCTGCTCGCGCGCCGCGACGAGCTCCAGGCCCTCCTCGACGAGTGGCACACCGCCAACCCCGGGCCGGTGACGGACCAAGCGGACTACGTAGAGATGCTGCGCAACATCGGCTACCTCGTGGCCGAGCCGGCTGACTTCACCATCGGGACGCAGGACGTCGACCGCGAGGTCGCGGTGCAGGCCGGTCCGCAGCTGGTGGTGCCGATGCTCAACGCGCGCTTCGCGGCGAACGCGGCGAACGCCCGCTGGGGATCGCTGTATGACGCCCTCTACGGCACCGACGTCCTGCCGGAGACCGACGGTCGCGGGCGCGGGCCGTCGTACAACCCGCGACGCGGTGACGCAGTCATCGCCGAGGCACGGGCGTTCCTCGACGAGCACTTCCCGCTGACCGACGGCAGCCACCTGGACGCGACGGCGTATACCGTCGTCGACGACGCCCTCGTCGTGACGCTGGGGGCGACCACCTCCGGGCTCGCCGACCCGGCGCAGTACGTCGGCCGGCGCGGTGACGCCACCGGCCCCGACGGAGTGCTGCTGGTGCACCACGGACTGCACGTCGAGATCGAGGTCGACCGGGAGCACGAGATCGGTCGAACCGACGCCGCCGGAGTGAAGGACCTCCTGATGGAGGCCGCTGTCTCAACGATCATGGACCTCGAGGACTCGGTCGCCGCGGTCGATGCCGAGGACAAGGTCGAGGGCTACCGCAACTGGCTTCGTCTCAACCAGGGCACGCTGACCGCCGAGGTGGCCAAGGGCGGCACCACGACGACCCGCCGCCTCGAGGTCGACCGCGTCTACGCCGGCCCCGCGGGCGAGGTAGTCCTTCCCGGCCGGTCGCTGCTCTTCGTGCGCCATGTCGGTCACCTGATGACCTCCGACGCGATCCTCCTCGACGGTGCCGAGGTGCCCGAGGGCGTACTCGACGCCGTGATGACGGCCCTGTGCAGCCTGGTCGACATTCAGGGCCGCGGGGAGCTGCGCAACTCGCGGACCGGCTCGATGTACGCCGTGAAGCCGAAGATGCACGGCCCGGACGAGGTCGCGTTCACCGACGACCTGTTCGCCGCGGTCGAGGACCTCCTCGGGCTGGCTCGCGGCACGATCAAGCTGGGGATCATGGACGAGGAGCGGCGGACCTCCGCCAACCTCAAGGCCTGCATCCACGCCGCCCGCGGCCGGGTCGCCTTCATCAACACCGGCTTCCTGGACCGCACGGGCGACGAGCTGCACACCTCGATGCTCGGCGGCCCGATGATCCGCAAGGGCGACATGAAGTCGACGGCGTGGATCAAGGCCTACGAGGAGCAGAACGTCGACATCGGTCTCGCCTGCGGCCTGCAGGGTCGCGCCCAGATCGGCAAGGGCATGTGGGCGATGCCCGACGAGATGGCCGCGATGGTCGAGCAGAAGATCGGCCACCCCCGGGCGGGCGCCACATGTGCGTGGGTCCCGTCGCCGACAGCGGCGACGCTGCACGCGCTGCACTACCACCAGGTCGACGTCGCGGCGCGCCAGCGCGAGCTCACTGGCGGTCGGCGATCGACGTTGGAGCAGCTGCTCACCGTGCCGTTGGCCGACCAGCCGTCATGGAGCGACGAGGAGCGGACGGCCGAGATCGAGAACAACCTCCAGGGCGTCCTGGGCTACGTCAAGCGCTGGGTCGACGACGGCATCGGCTGCTCCAAGGTGCCCGACATCCACGGCATCGCGCTGATGGAGGACCGCGCCACCTGCCGCATCTCCTCCCAGCACGTCGCCAACTGGCTGCGGCACGGGGTCGTCACCGCCGACGAGGTCGACGCCGCCTTCCGCCGGATGGCGAATGTCGTCGACCGTCAGCAGGCCGGGGACGGGTATGTCGCCATGGGTCCGGCCTACGACGGGGCTGCGTTCAAGGCCGCCCGCGAGCTGGTCTTTGACGGTCTCGTCCAGCCCTCCGGCTACACCGAGCCAATCCTGCACCGGCACCGCCGCACCGTGAAGTCGACCCAGAACGGAACCCCCGCATGACTGTGTCCCTGTCCCAGGCCCGCCAGATCGTTGCGGGCGCACTCGCTGCCGGCCGCGCGGCGTCGTACAACCCGTTGACGGTCGTCGTCCTCGACGCCGGTGGACACGTGGTCGCCGTCGAGCGCGAGGACGGCGCGTCCAACAAGCGTTTCGAGGTCGCGCACGCGAAGGCGCACGGAGCCATGTCCCTGGGCATGGGTTCGCGCGCGCTGATGAACCGCGCGGAGCAGCAGCCCTACTTCATCGCCGCAGTCACCCAGACCGTCGGCGCCCTGGTGCCGGTCCCCGGTGGCGTGCTGGTCAAGGACGCGGACGGCGCGCTCCTCGGCGCCGTCGGCGTCACCGGGGACACCTCCGACCACGACGAGCTGGCCGCCCTAGCAGGAATCGCCGACGCCGGACTCGTCGGCCAGCCCGACTGAGGTCCTGGCCGCTAGCCTCGGCGCCATGGACGAGGAGCCAGGCGGGACCGGCACGGACTCCGCACCCGAGTCGCGGGCCAGGGTCGAGGTCGTCGAGAAGGTCGTGACCGCGGCCCGGCGCCTGTTCGCCGACCGCGGTCCGGCGGCGGTCCCGCTCCGCGAGATCGCCCGGGAAGCGGGGGTCAACTATGGCCTGATCTACCAGTACATCGGCACCAAGGACGACCTGCTGCGGCTGGTCTTCCAGAGCGCGTCGAAGGACTACGCGGGGGAGTTCGGCAGGGCAACGAGCGCGAGCGAGGCGATCGAGTTCCTGATGCGGTCGCGCCGGACCGAGTTCGTGCGCATGCTCGCGCGCAGCCTGCTCGAGGACCGTGATCCGGCGGCCCTCCTCGAGCGGTCGCCGGCCATGTCCGAGCTGAGCCGGCGGATCGGCGACGAGCTGCCCGCCGGGGACGAGCTCTCGTCGCACGATCCGCGCGTGGTGGCCGCGATGCTGACGACCCTGTGCCTGGGCTGGGGGCTCTTCGGTGGGTTCGTCAGTACCATCACCGGCCTCTCCGAGATCCCGGATCAGGAGATCAAGGACATGATGTATGCCCTTGCCCTGGCCGGCGTCGACCTCGAGTGAGTTCGGTCAGCCCCGGCTGGCGAGCAGATCCTGCTGCTTCTCCTTGACCGAACCCAGGTAGCGCCCCGGCATCTCCATGAAGGGGGTGCGGAACCGTGCCCAGAGCGGCAGGTCGGCCATGGAGTAGATGTCCTGCTGGGTGGCGGGGCGCCGCGGCCACGAGGGGATGTTGACCCAGAGGCGCATCAGGTGTCGGCGCTGGTCGACCGGCTCGTGGTCCTCGTAGGGCGCGCGGCCGTGCACGATCAGCCGGTTGTTGAGGAACTGGATGTCGCCGGGCGCGATGTCCATGTCGAGGTAGAACTCGGGCGAGGCGGCGAGCTCGCAGAAGAGGTCGAGGGCAGCCTCCTGCTCGGCAGTGATCTCGAAGTGGCCGGCTCGTGCGGCGTCGCGGGTCTGGGCGACGTGGACGCACGAGCTGAAGGTCCCGTCGGTCGTGGTGAACAGGGCGACGTTGTCGGAGGTGACGACCTTGCCGTCGCCGTTGTCCGCATCCATCTGTCCGCGCATGACCGGCATGCCGTCGTACAGCACCCTGGCGAGCTCGGGGGCGGTGGCGACCATGCGGTCGTGCACGGCGGCGGCACTCGCGATCCGGCTCGCGCCCCCCGACTTCGCTGCGCGCAGGCACAGCAGCGAGACCACGTCGTGCCCGTCGCAGTGCATGTTCATCGACTGCGCCGACCGGTAGCCGCGCACCTGCTCGTCCACGAGGTCGGCGACGTTCATGACATGCCCGAGGACCTCGCCGTTGCCCGACTGCGGGATGACCTCGCCCAGGTGCGCGCCGAGGCCGACGTAGATGCGTGCCAGGTCGTCGTCGTCGTACATCTCCCGCGACAGCCCACGGATCAGCACGAAGCCGCGTCCCGACGCCAGCTCGTCCCGGAGCCTGGCAAGCAGGCCGCCGACGGTGTCGAGGGGGAAGGTGGTCGGGGTGATGTCGACCAGGTCGAGGTCGCCGAGGTCCTTGAGTACGGCGAGGGCGGCATCGATCTCGGCCAACTCGGTGGCAGAGAGCTGCCAGAGGCCGTCCTGGCGGTAGTCCAGGGTGCTGCCGAGCCAGGCGGAGCGGCCACCGACGGGTGTCAGGGTGGGGTTCATCGTGTTCTCCTTCCGGGTGATGGGTGCGGTTCGGACGACGAGGGCGGGCGGAGCGGCCTGTGGGCCCCGGACCAGCCGGCCCGGAAGGGCGCCCGTGTGGAGGCCGTCGCGGGTGACGACCGTGCCGGCGACGACGGTGGCGGTGTAGCCGTGCGCGTCCTGCATCAGGCGCCGTCCGCCCGCCGGCAGGTCGCGCACGACGCGGGGGAGTCCGAGCGAGAGCGCGGCAAGGTCGATCACGTTGAGGTCGGCGCGATAGCCGGGCGCGACGACGCCGCGGTCCTCCAGTCCGACCATCTCGGCGCAGCGCTTCGTCATGGTGTGGATCAGGTAGGGCAGTGGGAGCCGGTCCCCCTGCGTGCGGTCGCGGCCCCAGTGCGTGAGCAGGTGCGTGTAGATGCTGCCGTCGCAGATGACTCCGAGGTGGGCGCCACCGTCGCCCAACCCGGGCACGGCGTGGTCGTTGAGCAGCATCTGCCGGGTGGGTTCGAGCGTGAAGTCGGCGTAGTTGGAGAACGCCAGGTAGAGGATGTTGCTCCCCTCGCCCTCCAAGAGCTTGTCGTAGGCCACGCTCTCGGCCGAGACACCCAGCCCCTCGGCCTGGGCGCCGATGCTGCTGTCCCGGGCGGGCTCGTAGTCGAAGCCGGCGCCCATCTCGTAGAGCTGGGCGAAGTCGCGCACCCGCAGCCCGATCTCGATCGTGGGGTCGGGGTCGTTGGTCTCGGCCAGGATGCGCGCCTTGACCTCGGGCCGGCGCAGTTCACGGACCCGCTCGACGAGCGGCAGGTCGGCCAGCGCGAGGTAGGACGGCGTGGAGTAGAAGGGGTTGAGCGTGAGCTCGAGCCCGAGCAGGACGCCCAGCGGACGCGGCAGTACCTGGATGGTGGCGGTACCGCCGGCGGCGTTGTGGGCGTCGAACTTCGCAAGGATCCTGCGCCAGATCAGCGGGTTCCCGTGGCTCTGCACCAGCGACATGCTGAAGGGCCGACCCGACGCAGCAGCCTGTCGCAGGCCCATGTCCAGGACCTGCTCCCAGTCGTCGTCGTACTCGATGACCAACTGGACGAGGCCACCGCCCGCCCGCTCGAGCGCGCCGGCCAGTCCGGCGTACTCCTCCTCGGTCGCGGCCAGCGTCGGGATCGGCTGGCCGTCGCTGGAGCGGTGGAACATCGTCTGCGAGGTGCCGAAGCCGAACGCGCCGGCCCGGACCGCCTCCTCGAGGATGGCGGCCATCTGCTCGATCTCGTCGGCCGTCGCGGGCTCACGCGCGTAGGCGCGCTCGCCCATGACGTAGGTCCGCAGCGCAGCGTGCGGGACGTAGCTGCACACGTCGGCGTCGAACTCGCGTCCGCTGAGGTGGTCGAGGTAGCCGGGGTAGGTGGTCCACTGCCAGTCCACCCCCTCCTTGAGCACCACGTTGGGGATGTCCTCCACGCCCTCCATGAGCTTGATGAGCACGTCGCGGTCCTCGGGCTTGCAGGGCGCGAACCCGACGCCGCAGTTGCCCATGACGACGGTGGTCACGCCATGGTTGGTCGAGGGAACCAGCCGGTTCTCCCAGGTGGCCTGGCCGTCGTAGTGGGTGTGAACGTCGACGAAGCCCGGCGTCACCAGCTGGCCGAGGGCATCGATCTCCTCGCGTCCCCTGCCCGCAACCTCGCCGACCTCGACGATCAGGCCGTCCCGTACGGCGACGTCGGCGCGCCGGGGCTCGTCGCCGGTCCCGTCGATCACCATGCCGTTGCGGATCACCAGGTCGTGCTTGTCCATCGCTGCCTCCATCGATCTAGCCGTTTGGCTAGATTGCGCTCACCGTGAGTCACGACGTGCGCGTCGTCCCGCTGAGTGGGAGAGTCGCGTTGATCCGGATCGGCGGCACCCGACGATGGTGCGGTGCCGGCCGGGGTGGTGCAGCGATGCGCCGTCTGCACGATGACCGCCGAGCTCGAGGGGACGACATGACAGCGACCGCCACCCGTGGGGCGGTGATCCCGGCACCGACGAGGCGGTCGGGGCCGATCGTGATCGTGCTCGCCCTCTGCGGGACCGCGGTGTCGTTGATGCAGACGCTCGTCGTACCCCTGCTCCCGGACTTCCCGCGGCTGCTCGACACCAGTGCCGACAACGCGGCCTGGCTGGTGACGGTCACGCTGCTGACCAGCGCGGTGGCGACGCCGATCCTGGCCAAGCTCGCCGACATGTACGGCAAGCGCCGGATGATCGTGGTGTCCCTCGCAGTGCTCCTGCTGGGGTCGCTGGTCGGTGCCGCGAGTGACTCACTGTGGGTGCTGATCCTGGCCCGCGCGCTCCAAGGCTTCGCGCCGGCCCTGATCCCGATCGGCATCTCGACGATGCGCGACGAGCTGCCGCCGGAGAAGATTGGCGGGGCGGTCGCGCTGATGAGCGCCACCCTCGGCATCGGTGGCGCCGTCGGCATCCCGCTGGCGGGCGTGATGTATTCGCACTTCGGCTGGCAGTCGGTCTTCTGGGGCAGCGTCGTGATGGCCGTGGTGATGCTGGCGCTGGTGCTGCTGGTCGTCCCGGAGTCCAAGGTCCGCGCCCCCGGTCGGTTCGACTGGGTCGGGGCGATCCTGATGTCCGTGGCCCTCACCGGGCTGCTGCTCGGCATCTCGAAGGGCGGCCAGTGGGGGTGGACGTCGCAGTGGACGCTGTTCTCGTTCTTCGGCGCCGTGCTCTTCTTCGCGTTGTGGGCGCCGTGGGAGCTGCGCACCGGCGACCCGCTGATCGACCTGCGGACCTCCGCCCGCCGCCCGGTCCTGCTGACCAACATCGCCTCGCTGCTGGCCGGCTTCGCGATGTTCGCCAACCTGCTCGTCGTGGTCCAGGTGCTCCAGTTCCCGGTCTCCAGCGGCCTCGGGTTCGGCCTCTCGGTCACCGAGGCCGGGCTGGCGATGCTGCCGGGCGGCCTCCTGATGGTGCTGATGGCGCCGGTGTCTGCGTCGATCACCCGGCGGTTCGGCGCCCGCACCACGCTGGTGGCGGGACTGCTGATCATGGGCTTCGGCTACGTCCTGCGCATCCTGCTCGACGGCTCGGCCTTCGAGCTGCTCATCGGGGTGGCTGTCGTGTCCATCGGGGTCGCGGTGAGCTTCGCGTCGATGCCGGTGCTGATCATGCAGTCGGTGCCGATCACCGAGACCGCGGCGGCCAACGGCCTCAACACCGTCGTCCGCTCCATCGGCACGTCCACCTGTTCGGCCACGGTGGCCGCGGTCCTGACCGCCGGCACCGTGGTGGGCGGCTTCCCGTCCGAGGCATCCGTGCAGGCGACGAGCTGGATCGCGGCCGGCGCCGCCTTCCTCGGCGCAGCCGTGGGCCTGCTCGTGCCGGCCAGGATCGCGCCCGCCCTCGTGTCCCTGACCGAGACGGGTCCGGGCCTGCCGCAGGTGGTCCGCGCCGACGCCGTACGCCGCGGGGAGGGCGCCGAGATCGTCGTGCGCGGCCGCGTCGAGGTGCCCGACGGGAAGTCGGCCCGGCTCGCCGTGGTCTCCGTGCTCGAGCGCAACGGGCGCCAGGCCGACTGGGCGCGCGCGGACAACAACGGGCGCTGGTCGGTGGTCCTGCCCGGACCGGGGGAGTACCTCGTCGTCGTCGCGGCCGAGGGGTGGGCCGCCCGCTCGGAGCTGCTCCAGCTGACCCCCGACGACGCGCCGCTGCTGCAGATCCGCCAACGGCTCACGGTCGCCGGGGTGGTCTCGCGCGACGGGTGGCCGGTGGCGGACGCGCTGGTCGTGCTCACCGACGCTGCCGGTGAGTCCGTGGGTGCTACCCGGACCGACGACGACGGTCACTACGAGCTCAAGATGCCGCCGATGGGGCGCTACGTCCTGACCGCGCTCGACACCGCCAGCCGGGTCGCGCAGTCGGAGGACGTGGTGGTGAGCGCGCAGCGCCGCCGGTTCAACGTGGTCCTCCCGGAAGTGAACGCGATCGACTCGGAGTTGGTCGAGGTCGTGTAGGTTGTGACAACCAAGCAACTGCTTGGTCTGGGCAACGAGGAGCAAGGATGGCCTTCACCATCGACATGACCGACCACGTCGTGCTGGTCACCGGCGGTGCACGCGGCGTCGGTGAGGGCATCGTGGCGACCTTCCTGGCGGCCGGTGCGCACGTCGAGACCTGCGGACGCACGGCGCCCGAGACGCTGGCGGACGTCGACGGTCGCAGCGCCCAGTTCTCCGTCGTTGACGTCCGCGAGCCCGACCAGGTGGTGACGTGGATCCAGGAGATCGTCGCTCGACGTGGTCGCATCGACGTCGTCGTGAACAACGCCGGCGGTGCGCCGTACGCCGACTTCGCCGCCGCCTCACCGCGCTTCCACGTGAAGGTCAACGACCTCAACTTCATGTCGGCGCTCTACGTCGCGCACGCCGCCCACCCGCACCTGGCCGCCGCCGATGTCGGCGTGCTCCTCAACATCACCTCGCTGTCCGCGCGACGTCCCAGCCCCGGCACCGCGGTGTACGGTGCTGCGAAGGCCGCCCTCGAGAGCCTCACCACGAGCCTGGCGGTCGAGTGGGCGCCGGCCGTGCGGGTCAACGCGATCAGCTCCGGCCTGGTGGCCACACCGGGCTCCGAGGACCACTACGGAAGCCCCGAGCAACGCGCGGCCGTGGCGCGCACCATCCCGCGTGGTGTTTTCGCGACGCCCGCCGAGATCGGGCAGGCGTGCCTACTCCTGGCCTCGCCGCTGGCCAGCCACGTCACGGGCGCGGTGCTCAACGTGGACGGTGGCGGCGAGTGGCCTGCTTTCCTCCAGCACACTCCCAACTCCTGAGCGGACTTGGGTTCAGGCCTGCACCAGGGCCCGGCGGTGCTCGCTGGCGGTGCCGAAGAGCTGGGCGGTGGCGTGCGCGCGCTTGAAGTAGAGGTGGGCGTCGTGCTCCCAGGTGATCGCGATCCCGCCGTGCAGCTGGACCATCTCGGAGGTCACCGTGGAGTAGGCCTCCGAGCACCAGGCCTTCGCGGTGGCCGCCTGGGTCGGAAGGTCGGCGGCACCCTGGGATGCCGCCCACGCGGCCGACCAGGAGATGGAGCGAGCGGTCTCGACCGCGACCAGCATGTCCGCCACGCGGTGCTTGAGCGCCTGGAAGGACCCGAGCGGGCGACCGAACTGCTCGCGCTCCTTGAGGTGGGCGACCGTTAGGTCCAGGGCGCTCTGGGCGCCGCCCAGCTGGAGTGCGGTGATCGCGACGGCCGCCTCTGCGTGCAGGGCACGCAGGACCTCCGCCCCGTCCCGAGTGCCCACGAGACGCGTGGCAGGGGTGGCGTCGAGGGCCAGGCGGCCGAAGTCGAGCGTCGGGTCGAGGCCGGGCGTGCGCGTGCGCACCACGCCGGCCGCGGCCGGGTCGACCTCGAAGACGGCCGGTCCGTCGTCCGTCGTGGCGACCACGACCAGGACCGCGGCACCGTGCAGGTCCAGGACGAGGGTCGAGGTGCCGGTGAGGCGCCATTCGTCGCCCTCGGTGACGGCGCGTAGGTCGGAGCCGTCGGTGCGCCACCGGCCCTGCTCGTCGGCCCACGCGAGGGCGGCGGTGTGCTCGCCCTCGGCCAGCGGCGGAAGGAGTCGTTCGCAGTCGCTCGCGTCGCCGGCCAGCAGCACGGCCCGCGTCGCGAGGACGCCGGACCCGAGCAGCGGCGTCGGCGTCAGGCTCGCGCCCAGCGCCTCGAGCAGGAGGTGGGTCTCGAACGAGGTGAAGCCCGCTCCGCCGTACTCCTCCGGAATGGCGAGGGCTGGCGCGCCGATCTGCGTGCAGAGGATGTGCCACAGGTGGGTGTCGTAGCCGGCTTCCGAGCCGGCGGCGGTACGGAGGTCGAGCTGGCCGGCGCGTCGATCCACGAGGGTACGAAGGGAGCCGGTCAGCTCCTGCTGTTCCTCAGTCAGCCCGAAGTGCATGGCTCGGCTCCTTCTCACAGTCGTGGCGGGTCGTCGGCGAGGTCAGGTGCGCGAGCACGCGCGCGCGGTGGTGGGACGGTGTGCCCCACGCGCCGGACAGGGCGCGCGTCCGCAGGATGAAGATGCTGAGGTCGTGCTCGAGGGTGTAGCCGATCGCGCCGTGCGTCTGGAGTGCGGTGCGCGCGGCCAGGTCGGCCGCCCTGGTCGCAGCGACCTTGGCGGCGGAGACGTCGCGTCCGGCGATGTCACTGCCCGAGCCGAGCTCGTGGGCCGCGCCGTGGACGAGCGGCCGGGCGAAGTCGAGGGCAACTTTGACGTCGGCCAGGGCGTGCTTGATCGCCTGGTACTCGCCGATCAGGGTGCCGAACTGGCGGCGCTGGCCCGCATAGGTGACCGCGTCGTGCAGCATCCGCTCGCCGGCCCCGAGCTGCATCGCGGCGCAGGCGAGGGCCGCGAGGTCGAGGGCTCGGCTGCGGGCGGCCTCGTCGACCGCGGTGGTCGTGCCGGTGCCCCGGACCTCGTGCAGGTGCCGCGAGTCGTCGACGGAGCGCAGGCCGCGCACCGCCTCGGCGCGGGTGAGTCCCCGGTCGTCGAGGAGGTAGGTGTGGGTCGCGGCCTCGACGTCGAGGGCGTACGGCGTGTGCGGCGGCGCAGCGACGGTGACGCGCGCCCGGCCCCCTGCCAACGAGCGCAGGACGTCGTCGTACGAACCACCGGCCAGCAGGGGCGGGGCCAGCGCCACCGACTCGATCCACGGGCCCGGGACGCCGTGGCGCCCGAGGACCTCGAAGGCGACGGCGAGGTCGAGGGGAGTCCCCTCGATGCCGTCGAGGTCGGCAGACACGAGCAACGCGGGCAGGCCGAGGTCGGCGACCTGGCGCCAAAGGTCGAGCCCGGGTGTGGTGTTCCCCTGCCCCCAGGCGCGGGTGGCGGCCGCGACGTCCGCGGTCGTCAGCAGCGCGTCGATGCTCTCGGCGAAGGCGCGCTGTTCGGGGGAGAGGGCGAACCTCATGCCGTGGACCTCCGGTTGTCGCCGCGGGGGAGACCGAGGATGCGCTCGGCCACGATGTTGCGCTGGATCTCGTTGGTGCCGGCGTAGATCGGGCCGGAGAGCGAGAAGAGGTAGTCGCCCGTCCACTCGCTGCGCACCTCCTGCTCGGGGCCGAGCAGGGCGAGGACTGTCTCGTGCAGGTCGACGTCGAGCTCGGACCAGAAGAGCTTGTTGACGCTGCCGTCGGCACCCATGTCGCCACCGCCGCGGAGCCGGTCGACGGTGCCCCAGGTGTAGAGCTGGTAGGCGCGCGCGCCGATCCACCCGTCGACGACGTCGTCCCGCAGGTGCGGGGACTCCTCGCCGCGGTCGCGCCAGAGGTCGAGCAGCCGGTCGGCGGCGGCGACGAACCGGCCGGGCGCCCGCAGCGAGAGCCCGCGCTCGTTGCCGGCGGTGCTCATCGCCACGCTCCAGCCGTCGCCGGGCTCGCCTAGGACGTCGGCGTCCGGGACGAAGACGTCGTCGAAGAAGATCTCCGCGAAGCCGGCATCGCCGTCGAGCTGGGCGATGGGCCGCACAGTGATCCCCTCGGCGTCGAGCGGGAACGTGAAGTAGGTCAGGCCGCGGTGGCGCTCGGCCTCGGGATCGCTGCGGAACAGCCCGAAGCCGCGATCGGCGTACGGCGCCCGCGAACTCCACGTCTTCTGGCCGCTCAGGACCCAGCCGCCGCGTGCGTCGTCGCGCACGGCCCGGCTCCGGATGCCGGCCAGGTCACTGCCCGCCTCGGGCTCGGACCAGGCCTGCGCCCAGACCTCGGTGCCATCGGTCATCGCGGGCAGGAACCGGTCCTGTTGCTCGGGCGTGCCGTGGTCGAAGATGATGGGAGCGAGCAGCGAGATGCCGTTCTGCGCGATGCGCGTCGGCGAGCCCGCGAGGTAGTACTCCTCCTCGAAGATCACCCACTCCACCAGCGATGCGTCGCGGCCGCCGTACTGCTCGGGCCAGGCGACCACCGACCAGCGGCCCTCGGCGAGTGTCGCCTCCCAGGCGCGGTGCAGCCGGGCGCCCTCCTCGGTGTCCATGGACGGCAGGCGGCCGGGGTGGTGGGCGGCCAGCCACTCGCGGGCCTCGGCGCGGAAGGCGTCCTCGCGCTCGGTGAACTCCAGGCTCATGCCTCGCCCGCCGCCTGCTTGTTGGACGCGGCCATCGCCTTGGCGTCGAGACCGCCGAGGGAGTCGGTGGACACCTCGGCGTTGTGCGCGTGCGCGGCGTGGTGCAGCCCGAAGACCGAGTCCATGCCGGTGCGCATGCCCTGCAGGTCCTCGGCCTGGTTGACCGCCTTCTTGGTCAGCGCCAGGCCCAGGCGGGGCATGGCGGCGATGCGCTCGGCCATCGCCATGACGGTGGACTCGAGGTCCGCACGGGGCACGACGTGGTTGACCATCCCGAGGTCCTTGGCGCGCGCGGCGTCGAAGCGGTCGCCGGTGTAGAGGAACTCCTTGGCGGCGCGCGGGTTCATCACCCACGGGTGCGCGAAGTACTCCACGCCCGGGATGCCCATCTTGACCACCGGGTCCTGGAAGAAGGCGTCGTCCGAGGCGACGATGAAGTCGCAGGACCAGGCGAGCATCAGGCCGCCGGCGATGCAGGCGCCCTGCACCATCGCGATCATCGGCTTGGGGATCTCGCGCCAGCGCCGGCACATGCCCAGGTAGACCTCCGACTCGCGGGCGAACCGGGAGTCGACGCCCTGCTTGTCGGTGTGGTCCCAGTGCAGGACCGCCTTGCGGTCGAAGGACTGGTCGATGTCGCGCCCGGGCGTGCCGATGTCGTGGCCGCCGCAGAAGTGCTTCCCCGCCCCGGCCAGGACGATGACCTTCACGGCGTCGTCGGAGGTCGCCTCGTAGAAGGCGGCGTCGAGGGCGTAGGTCATCTGGGAGTTCTGCGCATTGCTGTACTGCGGCCGGTTCAGGGTCACCACGGCGACGGGGCCGCGCACCTCGTAGGTCACGACCTGGTCGTCATGCTCGGTCATCGGGGCTCCTTCAGGGTTGTCTCGGCAGCCTACCAAACAAGTGCTTGGTTTGTTCGTGAGCGTTTCAGCGCTCAGCCCCAACGGTTGCCCCAGCCCCAGTCGTCGTGGACCGGCGCGTTCGGGTCGTCCACCCCGAACCTTCCTCGATAGAAGACCATCGGGCGCATCTCCTCGACCGGCGATTCGAGCGCCAGGACGCGACCGATCACCACGTCGTGGTCGCCCGCGACGTGCACGGCCTCGACCTCGCAGTGGACACGCACCAGGGCGCCGGCGAACACGGGCGTGCCCCACGCGGAGCGGTCCCACGCCAGTCCGTCGAACTTGCGTCCCTTGCTGGATCCGAAACGGGTGCAGACATCGGTCTGGTCCTCGGCCAGCACGTGGACGGAGAACCGCCCGCTCCTCTGGATGCGCGGCCACGCGCGACCGCGGTGGTCGGCACAGAAGAGCACCAGCGGAGGCTCCAGCGAGACGCTCGCGAAGGACTGGCAGGCGAAGCCGACCGGCTCGTCATCGTCGATGCCGGACACGATGGTCACGCCGCTGGCGAAGGAGCCCATGGCCCTGCGCATCTCCAGCGGCAAGGGCTCGAAGGTCTCGAATGTGCGTGCTGGGGGGTCGTTCCAGATGTGCATGACAGATCTCGTCAGGCCGGACGCAGCACGCTCTGGTCGCCGATCCAGGTGTGTACGGCGAACACCCGGTGCGACAACCGCCAGCCCGCATTCCCACGGATCCAGCGATCGGTGTACTCGCCGAGGCACTCGACGAAGGCGCCCTCCTTCGGGCCGGCGCCGGAGTGGTGTACGCGCGCGTATGCGCGGGTCGTGGCCCGGTCCCCGTCGACCTCCACGGTCTGGTTGCCGAGCAGGTGCTGGGTGGGGCCGACCCCACCGAGATGGGCCTGCATCGTGGCCAGCGTGGAGTCGAGGTCGGCGGCGCCGTACCCGGATCCGTCCTCGCTGAAGACGGCGCGGATGGCGTCCCAGTCCTTCGCGTCGATGGCGCGCTGCAGGCCGAAGAGCCTGTCCAGGAGCTGGCATCGGTCGTCGGGAGCGGACTCACTCACACTCCCGACGACCGGGTTCATGGGGGACGGCATTGTCGTCATGGGGAGTGTTGTAGCCGCCCGCGCGGTGGCGGAACCGAGGTGGTACCGGTGACCGGGACGGGTCGGCGACGGCCTGCTCGGCGGTGGCTACCTTCCGTGCATGCTGAGCTACGAGTCGACCCTGCGCGAGCTGACGACGGACGCCGGAGTCCTGCGCTACCACGAGGCCGGCGACGGGCCGCCGCTGCTGCTGCTGCACGGATCCGGGCCCGGTGTGACCGGCTGGCGCAACTACCGCGGCAACCTCGAGCGCTTCGCCGAGCACTTCCGCTGCCTGGTGCTGGAGTTCCCCGGCTTCGGCGTCAGCGACGACACCGACCTTCACCCGATGCAGGCCGCGCCGCTGGCTGTCGCGGCGTTCCTCGACGGCCTCGGGCTCGACCGGGTCGACATCATCGGCAACTCGATGGGCGGCATCATCGGCGCCCAGTTCGCGATCAGCCAGCCTGATCGCGTGCGGCGCCTCGTCACGATCGGCGGTGTCGGACGCAACCTGCTGAGTCCGGCTCCTGCCGAGGGCATCAAGCGCCTGATGGAATTCACCGACGAGCCGACGCGCGAGCGCCTCGTCACCTGGCTGCGCTCGATGGTCTACGACCCGGCGATGGTGACCGAGGAGCTGATCGAGGAGCGGTGGCAGCTCGCCACTGACCCGGAGACGCTTGCGGCCGCTCGCCGGATGTACTCTACCGCGGCCATGACGGCCAGCATGAAGGCTGCCGCGGCGGACGACACGGCGCCGTACTGGGCCATGCTCCACAAGATCACCGCCGAGACCCTCATCACCTGGGGGCGCGACGACCGCGTGAGCCCGGTGGACATGGCGCTGGTGCCGATGCGCACGATCCCGAAGGTCGAGCTGCATGTGTTCCCCAACTGCGGGCATTGGGTGATGATCGAGCAGAAGATCGCGTGGGAGTCGGCTGTTCTGGCCTTCCTCACCCGCCCCGACGCCGGCCGCTAGGCCGTGTGCGCGATGTAGACGTCGCAGGGTGCCTGGCGTGCGACGTCGGCGGCGATGCTGCCGAGGATCCGCGCCAGCCCCTGGACGCGCTTGTTGCCCACGACGATGAGGGTGGCCCCGAGCCGCTCGGCCTCCTCGACGAGAGCGTCGCCGGGCTTGCCGGGAGCGCTGCCGCTCGTGACGTCGACGCCGGGTGCGAGGACCAGGGTGGCGGTCAGCGTGCGCGCCGTGTCGTCCGCCTCCCCTGCGGTGGTGAGCAGCCAGTGATCGGTTCCCTCCTGGAACTCAGCGACCCGATCGTGCGCATAGGCGCACACGACGTGCAGCCGCGAGCCGGTCGCGTGGGCCAGGTCGGCCGCGACCTGCGCGGCCCTGCCAGCGGTCGGGCTGCCGTCGACGCCGACGATGATGAGTCCGGACACGTGCGCTCCTGAGGGGTGCTCTGGGTCAGCTGGTGGCGGTGACGTTAGGGCTGCCCGCCGTCGTCGGGTCGGAGGAGTCCCGGCGTCCGGGACGCCGGAGCTGCAGGCCGTACGACGCCTGTTCTGCTGAGCAGGACCACGCATCAGCGGTGGCGCGGCCGGCGCCTACGTTGTCGTCATGAGCACACCTCGCGACGCAGTAGTGGCAGCGGCCGATGCCTACATCGCAGCTATGTCGGTCGGCGATCCGGCGCGGACGGCCGCGCTGTTCGCCGTCGACGCGACACACCAGGAGCCGATCGACACCCCGGTGCGGCAAGGGCGCGAGGAGATCTTCGCGTTCCTGGACCAGTACAACGACCTCGGCTTCACCCTGACCCGGCTCGGACCGGTCACGGTGGTAGGCAACCGGGGCGCGTTCCAGGTGCGGGTCGACGTACCGACCCCTGACGGCACCCGGGCGATGACCGCGACCGACCTGATCACCGTCGACGACGAGGGTCTGATCTCGGACATCGTGGTGCTGCCCGACTCGCAGGCCGACCCGGACGCCTGACCTGCGAGCCGGTCCTCAGACGCGCGGGATGGCGAGCAGGCCGGCCGTCCCGCCGTCGACGGGGATGGTGACACCGTTGATGTAGGAGGAGTAGTCGCTGGCCAGGAAGCACGCGACCCGGGCGATGTCCTCGGCCTGGCCGAGGCGCCCGGAGGGGATCTGATCGAAGTAGTCCTGGTCCGAGCCGGGCAGCGAGTCGAGCCAGGCCCGGAATCCCGCGGTGTCCATGGATCCGGGTGAGACGACGTTGGCGCGGATCCCGCGCCCGCCGTACTCCGCGGCGATGCTGCGGGTGAGCGCGATCATGCCCGCCTTGGCAGCGCCGTAGACCGCGAGCCCGCGGACGGCACCCAGGCCGCCCCCGGACGACGTGGACACGATCGTGCCGCCACCCTGCTCTAGCATGACGGGCAGCGCGGCCTGCACCCCGAAGAACATCGAGCCGAGGTTGAGTGCCACGACGTGGTGGAAGTCCTCGCTGGAGAAGTCCTGCAGCGGCTTGACCGGCGATCCGCCGGCGTGGTTGAAGAGCACGTCCAGCCGGCCGAAGGTGTCCTTGGCGGTGGCGACCAGGGCGGAGATCTGCTCCGCGTCGGTGACGTCACAAGGCTGCGCGACCGCCCGGCCACCTGCAGACTCCACCTCGGCTGCCACTGCGGCGACGGTCTCGGCATTGATGTCGCCGAGCACCACCGTGGCGCCGGCAGCGGCGAACTCGAGCGCGCTCGCGCGGCCGATGCCATGCCCAGCGCCGGTGATGACCGCGATCTTGTCCTGGAGGTCGATGGTGAGTGGCACGGTGCTGTTCCTCAGATCTTGACGACGCGGCAGGTGGGGATCGGGTGGTGGGCTGCCTTCACCCAGCGGAGCAGGGCGGTGCCCTCGGCGTGGTCGGCGGTGCTGACCCAGTTGCCGAAGCCCGGGTCCTTGGCGGCGACCACGATGGTGACGGCGCCGTCGTCGTTGGGCTTGGCGGTGAAGTTGTTGAGGTGGGTGTTGGTGCGTTCGTAGTCGAGCGACTCCATCCACCAGTTCTGGAGCACGAAGTTCCAGTACTCGCAGTCGGGGACCTCGGTCTCAATGACCCAGGCCTCGTCGGGCGCGAGGTTCCAGTATCCGTGGAGGTAGTGGATCGTCGGGTCACCACCGGCGTTGACGAAGCGGTCCTGGCCCCAGTCGGGCAGCTCGTGGGGTCGGGTCATGAACAGCCGGGTCCACGAGGAGAAGATGCCGGCGATGCCGGCGACCTCGACGGTGGACGCGGTCAGCGCACGCGTGAACGCCTCGATGTCGAGCGGCTCGTAGGCGACCTCCTCGTCGATCAGCTCGATGGTGACGTCGGCGGGCACGATGGTGGCGTGGTCGACGAAGCTCTGACGTCCGGTGATCTGGTAACTGCCGTCGGGCAGCGGCAGCCATGCCTGGCCGTCCGCGGGCTGCTCCTTGCTGGCGACGAAGGTGAAGCGGCCGTCCGCGTCGACCAGCTGGTCGACGTCGAGCTCGCCGTTCGAGACCTGTCGCTCGTCGGTCCAGTCGCGCCGGGTCTTGGAGCCGAAGCTGAAGACCGCCGAGCTGCCGCGGGTGCCGCTGACGCGGTAGCAGTGCTCGGAGGAGACCCGGGCCCGCATGTAGATGTTGTCGGGGTTGTCGGCCCCGATCTTGCACCTCAGGTTGGGGTCGAGGATGTTGGTGAAGACCGGATAGCGCGGGTCGCCGTGCTCGATCCCGGTGATGGTGGCGTTGCGGAGCAGCCGGATCAGGTAGCGCACCCCCTCGGCCTGGTCCAGCGGGGTCTGGGGTGCGGACTCGCCCTGCAGCACGCGACCCGCGTCGCGCAGCTGGTCGCAGAACGTGTCCCACATCGTGTTGGTGTTCATCTGCCCACTCGTCGTCGGTGTCCGTCGTTGTCGTTCGTTGTCTATCGAGGGGGACCACCGGTGCGGGGCGCGGTCCCGCGCAGCGGGATCAGCGCTCCCGAGAATGTGGTCCCGGTCACCGGGATCGTCCGGCCGGGAGCAGGCCCACGACCTACCTTTTCGTCCACCACACACTGAGGTGTCCGGGGCCCCCGAGAGGACTGACAATGAAGATCACAGGTTTGGGCGTACGCCGACGCGCAGCAGCCGTCGCCGTCACGCTGACGAGTGCGCTGGTGCTCGCCGCCTGCGGCGGTAGCAGCAGCGGCAGCAGCGCGAGCGGGGGTGGCGAGGCCGATCCCGACGCGACGCTCAAGATCATGTACGGGATGGCGGCGTCCCTCGACCCGGTCGACGCGCCGGAGCCGGCTCAGCTGACCTTCTCGACCTGGCCGGTCTACGACACCCTGATCCGGGTCAGCAGCACCTCGACGTACGAGCCGATGTTGGCCACGAAGTGGGAGTTCACGCCGGACGGCAAGACCCTCGACCTGACGCTGCGTGACGACGTCACGTTCAGCGACGGCGAGCCCTTCGACGCCGAGGCGGTCAAGGTCAACCTCGAGCGCTACATGGCCGCGGACAAGTCGGCCGTGCAGTTCGCGCTCGCCCCCGTCGAGAGCGTCGAGATCGTCGGCGACCACGAGGTCGCGGTGAACCTGAAGGCCCCGACCACCGAAATCCTGTCGGTGCTGTCCAGCAACCTGGGCGGCATCATGATCTCGCCGAAGGCCATCGACGGCGGCAAGCTCGCCACCGAGCCGGTGGGCACCGGCGCCTACACGATCGAGTCGTTCAAGCCGAGCGAGCAGGCCGTCTACGTGCGCCGCACCGACGAGGACGGCATCTGGGACGAGAAGACGGGCAACGTCGCCCGGGTCGAGATTTCCAAGATCGCCAGCAACGACGCCAAGACCAACGCGCTCAAGAGCGGACAGATCAACCTGACCACCTGGGACGGCGACCCGAACGCCTACTCCGGCGGTCAGGTCCAGACGGTCCCGCTCGACGGTGTGCTGAACATGGTCGGGATGTACTTCAACCCGAAGGTCAAGCCCCTGGACGACCCGCTGGTGCGCCAGGCGATCAACCTGGCCATCGACCGGGACGCGATCGTCGCCGCCTTCGTGCCCGAGGACACCGCCCGCGTCCAGCCGTGGCCCGAGGGGCTGCCCGGCTTCGACGACGCCCGCGAGGGCGACTACGCCTTCGACCCGGATGCGGCGAAGGCCAAGCTCGCCGAGGCGGGCTACCCCGACGGCTTCGAGATCGACGGCGAGTTCCTGATGTCCGCCAACTCCAACATCGACAAGGCGGCCGAGTCCGTGCAGGCGCAGCTGGCCGACGTGGGGATCAAGATCACCCTGCGGGCCACCGACATCCTGGCGCAGATCACCGGATATGCGGCCGGCAAGAACCCGGGCCAGTTCATGTACATGTCGACCCCGTCCATCGACCCCTACACGTGGCTCCAGCGGCTGTTCGTCAACCCGCTCTGGAGCCCCGCGGGCGCCGACCCGGCCCTGGTCAAGGCGATCGAGGGCACCAACGACCCGACGCTGAGCGACGACGAGCGGGCCGCCAACGTGTCGGCGGCCATCGACCTGGCCACCGAGGAAGCGCTCTTCGCGCCGCTGTGGCAGGGCGTCGGCGGACTCGCAGCCGCTGACAACGTGGCCGGTCTCGACGAGCTGGCCTCGACCAACGGAGGTGTCGCCAACCTGCGCTACCTGAGCATGACGAAGTAGTCAGCAGCCCCCTCCGATCCGGCCGGTCACCCCAGCGGGGTGGCCGGCCGTTCCGCATCCTGAACAGTGGGATCTCGCGCGTGGGCGACGTCCACCCGTGGCCAGCATGGGGCCATGAGCGACGCACGCGGGATCCCGGAGGACCTTCCCAAGGAGGGGCGGGCCTACCACGGCTTCGAGGGTCGGATCGGGCGGACCATGGCCGGCTCCACCGGCTGGTGGCCGTCGCGGCCCCAGGCGCCCGCGAACGCCCCCAACGTGGTCGTCGTCCTCTGCGACGATCTCGGCTACTCCGACATCGGGTGCTTCGGATCAGAGATCGAGACACCCCACCTGGACCGGCTGGCCGAGGAGGGGGTGCGCTACGCGAACTTCCACGTGACACCCATGTGCTCGCCCACCCGGGCCGCGCTGTTGACCGGTCGCAACTCGCACGCCGCGGGGTTCAGCTATGTGGCGCACGCCGATCCCGGCTTTCCCGGCCATGCGATGGAGCTCGCGGACGACGTCGGCACAGTCGCCGAGATGTTACGGGACAACGGCTACTCGACCCTGATGGTCGGCAAGTGGCACCTGTGCAAGGACGCCGACATCACCGAGACGGGCTCGCGGAAGTCGTGGCCGCTGCAGCGGGGCTTCGACCGCTTCTACGGGATCATGGACGGCATGACGAACATGTTTCGTCCGCACGCCCTCTACCGCGACAACAGCTGCATCACCCCGGACGACTACCCCGAGGACTACTACTTCACCGACGACCTCACCGACGAGGCGATCACGATGCTCCGCTCGGTCAAGGCGGCCGACCCGACGAAGCCTGCCTTCCTGTACTTCGCGCACGGTGCGGTGCACGCGCCCCTGAACGCCCCCGCCGCCGACATCGAGCGCCACCGTGGCGCCTACGAGCAGGGCTGGGACCGACTCCGGGAGGAGCGGTTCGCTCGCCAGCAGGAGCTCGGGGTCGTGGCCCCGGGAACCGTCGTGGCGACCCGCAACAGCGAGGGTGGTGACGACGTGCCGGCCTGGGACGACCTGCCGGAGGAGCGCAAGGAGGTGTTCGCCCGCTACATGGAGGTGTACGCCGCCATGGTGCAGACCGTCGACGGCTCCCTGGGCCGCCTGCGCGCCGCACTCGAGGACCTCGGGGAGTGGGACAACACCTTCCTCTTCTTCACCTCCGACAACGGGGCCTCGCGCGAGGGCGAGGCGCACGGGAGCAGCCAGTACTTCGACGTCCTGCGGCACTTCCACGGCGGCGCGAGGGCAGGCGAGGAGCTCGAGCGCGACCGACGCGACCTGCACCGGATGGGCGGGCCGCGGACGTTGCCGCACTACCCGCGTGGCTGGGCGATGGCCTCGAACACGCCGTTCCGCCTCTACAAGATCAACACCCATGCGGGCGGCCACACCGTGCCGGCGATCGCCAGCTGGCCAGCCCGGACCTCGGGCGCTGACGGTGCCGCCGGCGGGATCCGACGCCAGTACGTCCACGTGACCGACCTCTTCCCGACGATCCTGGAGGTCACCGGCGCGACCGCTCCCGACCAGCGCCAAGGGGTACCCCTGAAGCCCCTGGCTGGCGCGAGCTTCCTGGCCTCGCTCACCGACGACGACGCTCCCGAGGTCCACCGCGAGCAGTACTACGAGATGCTCGGTCACCGCGGCTTCTACCGCGACGGTTGGGAGATCGTGACGCGGCACGTGCCCCTCACGCAGTTCGGGGACCACGAGTGGGAGCTCTACGACGTGCGTGTGGACCCGGCCCAGACCCGCGATCTCGCCGCCGAGCGGCCGGACCTGGTCGCCGAGCTCGCCGCCGCCTGGGAGGTCGCTGCGTGGGAGAACCAGGTCTTCCCGCTGAACGAAGGGTCCGGCATCCTGCGCAACCAGCGCCCCGAGCGGGAGGACGTGTTCGCCCTGCCCGTCCGTCTGGTCCCCGGGACGGCGACGCTCGAGCGCTACCGCTCGCTGATGCTCGTCTACCGACGCTCGTTCCAGGTGCGGGTCGACGTGGACTTCGCCCCGGGTGATCGCGGGGTGCTCTTCGCGCACGGCTGCCAGAGCGGCGGCTACTCGCTGTCGGTCGACGACGACCGCCTGACCTACCACCACAACTGCTCCGCGGAGATGGACGTGATCGACCTCGGACCCCTGGCCCCCGGACGGCGCGACGTGCTCCTCGACGTGCGCAGCCTCGACGGAGGCCTGCGCGTCGACGTGAGCGTGCTCGTCGACGGTGAGAAGCGCGGAGGCGCCGGTGAGCTGCCGATGCCCGTCGGGCAGGCGATGTTCCAGGGCATCGACGTCGGCCTCGACCGCGGATCACCCGTCTCCTGGGAGCGGTACGACGCCGACGGCACCTTCCCCTGGACCGGCAACCTTCACTCGGTCACCTGGACGCCGGGCGAGCATGCACCCGGCACCGGACCCGCGACCCTGGCACGACAACGAGAGATCGGGATGGCATTCGAATGAACGACCTGACGAAGACCGACTGGGACGACGAGTGCGACGTCCTTGTGATCGGATCCGGCGGCGGCGGCCTCACCGGCGCCTACACGGCCGCCCGCGAGGGACTCAGAGTGATTCTCGCCGAGGCGAGCGACCGCTTCGGGGGCACGACCGCCTACTCGGGCGGGGGCATGTGGTTCCCCTGCAACGCGGTGCTGGAGCGGACAGGCAGCACCGACACCTTCCGCGACGCCGCGACCTACTACCACTCCATCGTGGGCGACCGCACCCCACGTGAGTTGCAGGACGCCTACCTGGAGACCGGCGCCCGCCTGGTCGACTACCTCGAGCAGGACGACGACATCGAGTTCATGGTCTTCCCCTGGCCGGACTACTTCGGCTCGGCGCCGAAGGCGAGCGCCACCGGCCGGCACATCATGATGACCTCCTTGCACCCCGACGAGCTGGGGACGATCCGCGACTCGATGCGATCGACGCTCCCCGTCGAGCGCGCCGGCCACCCGCTCCCCGACAGCATCGACGGTGGGCAGGCGCTCGTGGGCAGGCTGCTTCTCGCACTGTCGCGTCGCGACGGTGTCGACCTGCGCCTCGAGACCGGCTGCGACGAGCTGGTGCGCGAGGGCGGCACCGTCGTCGGAGCCGTCGTCACCCAGGGCGGCACCCGGCGCCGGATCCGCGCCCGCCGAGGTGTGCTGGTCGCATCCGGCGGCTTCGAGCACGACGACGACATGCGCCGGCAGCACGGCGTCCCGGGAGCATCGCGCGACGCGATGGGCCCGGCGACGAACCGCGGCCTCGCCATCCGGGCCGCCATCGCAGTGGGTGCCGACACCGACCTGATGCAAGAGGCGTGGTGGTCACCGGGCCTGACGCACCCTGACGGGTCGTCGACCTTCTCCCTGTGGTTCACCGGCGGGATCTTCGTCGACGACAACGGCGAGCGGTTCGTCAACGAGTCGTGGGCCTACGACCGGATCGGTCGCGAGGTCATCGACCGGATTGCCGCCGGGGAGGTGACGCTGCCCTTCTGGATGGTCTACGACGACCGCGACGGGGATCGACCGCCGGTCCGCGCGACCAGCGTGCCGGTGGGGGAGACCGACGACTACCGGAAGGCCGGGCTGTGGCACACCGCCGACACCGTCGAGGAGCTTGCTGAGAAGATCGGTGTTCCCGCCGAGCGGCTCGCGGCCACCGTGACCCGCTTCAACGCCCTCATCGAGGGCGGTCACGACGACGACTTCAACCGGGGCGACGAGGCCTACGACCGGTCCTTCTCCGGGGGCGAGTCACCGCTCGTCCCCATCGACAAGGGGCCCTTCCACGCGGCGGCCTTCGGCATCTCCGACCTCGGGACGAAGGGCGGGCTGCGCACGGACGCCTCAGCGCGCGTGCTCGAAGCTGACGGTTCCGTGATTCCTGGCCTGTACGCCGCCGGCAACTCGATGGCGGCACCGAGCGGCACCGTCTATCCCGGCGGGGGCAACCCGGTCGGCACGAGCATGGTCTTCAGCCACCTCGCCGTGCTCGACATGGCCACGCGCGCAGGGGAGGAGGCGTGATGATCGACCGCTCCGTGCTGCCTATCCAGGACCAGCAGCTGTCACGCGTCGACGCGCCCGTCGACGTACGCGACCTGCCGGCGCCGTACCCGATCCGCAAGCGTGTCTCGCCGCCGCCGGGTGCTCCCAACATCCTCGTCGTGCTCGTCGACGACATGGGCTTCGGTGCGTCCTCGGCGTATGGCGGTCCGTGTCGGATGCCGACCGCGGACCGCCTGGCCGCGGGGGGCCTGAAGTACACCCGGTTCCACACGACGGCGATCTGTGCGCCGACCCGGGTCTCGCTGCTGACCGGGCGGAACCACCACAGCGCCGGCATGGGCACGGTGCCCGAGATGGGGACGTCGGCCCCGGGCTACGACTGCACCCGGCCCGACTCGATGGCCACGTTGCCGCGCATCCTGTCCGGCAACGGCTACCTGACCGGCGCCTTCGGCAAGATGCACCAGACGCCGATGTGGGAGGTCGGCGAGACGGGACCCTTCGACCGCTGGCCCCTCAACGAGGGCTTCGACCGGTTCTACGGCTTCATCGGCGCCGAGACCAACCAGTACACCCCGTCGTTGATCGAGGGGTTCACCCCGATCGAGCCGCCCCGGACTCCAGAGGAGGGCTACCACCTCTCCGAGGACCTGGTGGACCAGGCGAGCGACTGGGTGACCCGGATGAGCGACCTGGAGCCGGACCGGCCGTGGTTCACCTACCTCAGCTTCGGCGCCTGCCACGACCCGCTGCACGTCCCCGAGGCGTGGCGCGGCCGCTTCCGCGGAGAGTTCGCTCACGGCTGGAACGCGCAGCGCGAGCAGACGCTCGCACGGCAGAAGGAGCTCGGCCTGGTGCCGCCGGACGCGACCCTGCCGGCCTTCGACCCGGACGTGCCCGACTGGGCCAACCTCAGCGACGACGAACGCGTCGTGTGCGAGCGATTGATGGAGCTCTACGCCGAGTTCGCCGAGCACATGGACGCGCAGATCGGTCGGATGATCGACACCATCGAGGGCCTCGGCCAGCTTGACAACACGCTGGTGGTCTACGTCCTCGGTGACAACGGGGCCGCGGCCGAGGGCGGGATCCACGGCTCGGCCAACCTGGTCTGCAACCTCAACCGGGTGCCCTACACGGTGGCCGACATGCTCGAGCAGCTCGACGAGCTCGGTGGTCCGATGACCTACCCGCACTACCCGGTGGGCTGGGCGCTCGCGATGAACACCCCCTACCAGCAGTCGAAGAAGTACGCCTCTCACTACGGCGGCACGCGCAACGGAATGATCGTGCACTGGCCGACGAGGATCGAGAAGCCCGGCGTCCGCCAACAGTGGCAGCACGTCGTCGACCTCGCACCGACCGTCCTCGATGCCGTCGGGCTGCCAGCCCCCAACGTCGTCGACGGGGCGCGGCAGGCGCCGATGGAAGGCACCTCGTTCCTCGACACGTTCGTCGACCCCGAGGCCGCCGAGCGCCACACCACGCAGTACTTCGAGATCCACGGCAGCCGAGGCATCTATGACGGCGGATGGACCGCGGTGACCCGACACGTGGCGATGTCCTGGGCCTACACCCCGTCGCCACCGTTCGCCGACGACGTCTGGGAGCTCTACGACACCACGTCGGACTGGACCCAGGCGCGCGACGTCGCCGCGGAGTTCCCCGAGAAGCTTGAGGAGCTGAAGGCGAAGTTCCTGGTCGAGGCCGCCCGCTACCAGGTGCTGCCGCTCGACGACCGGACGGTGGAGCGGTTCAACCCGGTGGTGGCGCCGCGTCCGGACCTGCTCGGTGAGCGGCGGTCCGTCACGCTGCGGCCCTCCATGCACGGACTCCGCGAGGGTATCGCCCCCGACGTCAAGAACACGTCCTTCACGGTCACCGCCGAGGTGGGGGTCCCGGGCGACGGCGCCGACGGGGTGCTGATCGCCCAAGGTGGGCGCTTCGCGGGCTGGTCGCTCTACGTCAAAGACGGTCGCCCCGTCTACTGCCACAACGTGGCCGGGGCTCGCACCTGGGTGCGTGGCGAGCGCGTCATCCCGGTCGGTGATCACCAGGTCGGCCTCCAGGTCACCTACGACGGCGGGGGAACGGGGCGGGGGGCCGACGTGCTCCTGACCGTCGACGGCACTCCGTGCGGTGCCGGGCGCCTCGAGCGCACGATCGGCTTCATGTTCTCGATCGACGAGACAATGGACGTCGGCCGCGATCGCGGCACCCCGGTCACCGAGGAGTACGCCGCACTGCCGGCCGAGAACGCCTACGCCGGTCGGCTCACGCAGGTCCGCATCGACCTGGCCGAGCGGGTCGACGGGCCGTCCGTCGAGGAACGTCGACGCATGGTGATGTCGACGCACTGAGACCCCGCGATCAGGTGTTCCCGTCCAGCGGGATCGCCGGGACGCGTGGTGTGGGTCACTGCCACCGTGGGGGCACAGACGCCGCCCGCTGAGGAGCACACACATGGCCACGCACGAGCTGAGATTCGACGACCTGCTGGACCCCGTTTTGACACCCGCTCAGCAGCAGATGGTCGATTTCGCCAACGCCGCACCGGTCGACTACAGCGTCGACGCGGTGCTGGCCGGAGCGCGCGCAGCCACCGGCCTCGACGACCCCGGCCCCGAGGGCTGGGTCGAGCGGCTGCAGGTGTGGATCGACGTCGCCCACGAGCCGAACAGGACGCATCTGGCGAGGATGGCGATGCTGGGCTTGTCGGTGAAGTTCCTCTCCAACCGGATGCGCATCCATGACTTCGTGGCGCGACACCCCGAGGTGCGCGACACCGAGATCACGGCGCCGGTGATGGTGATCGGGCTGCCTCGCAGCGGCACCTCACACCTGGTCAACCTGCTCGCCGCCGACAGCCGGTTCCGGAGCGCTCCCTTGTGGGAGCTCAACCAGATGGTCCCCGGACGCGGCGACGGTGCCGGTCCAGACGGAGTGGATCCGCGGTTCAAGCGGACTGCGGAGGTCTACGCCATGGCGCAGGCGGCCAACCCCTACATCGCCTCATGGCACCCCATGGACCCGTGGCGGATCGAGGAGGACATCGAGATCCTCGGTGCCGACTTCGCCGGCTACTACCCCGAGCACCTCATGCAGCACGCCGGCCAGTGGCGCGACCACTACCTGGCCCAGGACCAGACCGAGCACTACGAGTTCCAGAAGCTCTGCATGCAGGTGATGACGTGGCACCGGCCGGGGGAGCGCTGGCTGACGAAGTACCCCGCGCACCTCGAGAACATCCCTGCCCTTCTGCGGGTGTTCCCCGACGCAGTCCTGGTCGAGACACACCGCGACCCGGTCGGACCGGTTCTCTCGGCCGCCACCATGCACTCCTACATGGCGCGCACCTGGCAGCACGAGATCGACCACGCCTTCCACCTGGAGTACTGGCGCGACGTCAGCCTGCGCCTGCTCGACGCCGGCCTCCGCGATCGCCGCCTCATCGAGGACCAGGTCGTGGACGTCCACTACGACGAGATGGTGGCCGACAACTGGTCGGCCGTGACGGCCGTCCACGACAAGGCCGGGATGGAGCTGACCGACCAGGCACGCGCCGAGATCCAGGCCTTCATCGACACCAACCGGCAGGGTCGCGACGGCCGCATCGTCTACGACCTCCGCGGCCACTTCGGCGTTGAGCCGGAGGACGTCCGCAAGTACTTCGGGGCCTACCTCGAACGCCACCCGGTCCCGATCGAGGTCGTGTGAGCACCGTTGTCCGGGCCGAACGGCCAGCGGGGGCGGGCCTGCTCGCCGGCAAGGTCGTCCTCGTGGCCGGGGTCGGCCCGGACCTCGGTCGGGCCATCGCCGTACGGTCCGTGCACGCCGGGGCCGACGTGGTCCTCGCCGCGCGCACCGAGCGTCGGCTCAAGGAGGTCGCGGAGGAGGTCGCCGGTCACGGGCGGCGGGTGCTGACCGTCCCCACGGACATCGCCGACGCCGAGTCGCGCGCGACGCTGGTCCGGGCGGCGCTCGCCGAGTTCGGCCGGGTCGACTCCCTGGTGAACAGCGCCTTCGTGGCCCCACCGCAGCGCCGCCTCCTCGATGTCTCCCTCGACGACGTGCGGGGGTGGACCGACGTCAACGTGCTGGCCTCGATCGGCCTGGTGCAGGAGCTCGAGGAGCCGCTCGTCGCCGCCGGCGGATCGGTGGTGCTGATCAGCTCGATGGTGATGCGCAACCGGCTGCCCGGCTTCGGCGCCTACCGCATGGACAAGGCCGCTCTCCTCGCCGCCGCGCGCAGCCTGTCCGTCGAACTCGGCCCTCGCGGCGTCCGGGTCAACTCGGTCGCCCCCGGCTACATCTGGGCCGACAAGGTACGGCGAGGTCTCGCGCGCCAGGCCGAGGCGAGGGGCGTCCCGCCCGAGCAGGTGTACGGCGAGGTGGCCGGCGATGCAGACCTGCGACGACTCCCCACCCCCGACGAGATCGCCGACGCGGCCGTCTTCCTGGCCTCCGAGATGGCCAGCGGCATCGCCGGCCAGTGTCTCGACGTCACCTGCGGCCAGACCCACCACTGAAGGAGTGCCATGACCACCACCCAGGCACTGACCATCGGCACCATCGAGGGCCTCCACGCGGAGGCGACCCGCGAGACCGGGCTGGACGACTTCGGCGACCCGGGATACCGGGACGCCATGCAGGTGCTGCTGGCGAGCTACGAACGCGACGCCGGCCTGACGGTCGCCGGAGTCGCGCGCACGCGCGCCATGTTCGTCACGGTGCTCGCGTCACGGCTGCGACTGCGCCGGGCACGGCTCGACTGGCCGGCGGCCGAGGACGCCCCGATCCGGCGACCGATCTTCGTGACCGGTCTGCCGCGCACCGGGACCACCGCGCTACACCGGCTGCTCTGCCTCGATCCCCGCAGCCAGGGCCTGGAGCACTGGCTCACCGAGGCGCCGCAGCCGCGACCTCCGCGGGAGAGCTGGGCCACCAACGCCGAGCACCGCAAGGTCGACGAGGAGATCGGCGTCCGCAACGCGGAGGACCCGGCGATGAAGGGCATCCACTTCATGGCTGCCGACCTGGTCGAGGAGTGCTGGCGCGCCGAGCGGCTCTCCATGCTCTCGATCGCGTTCCAGAACACGGCCCACCTGTCGTCGTACGCCGCCTGGCTCGCGGAGCAGGACATGGCGCCTGCCTACGCCGCCCACCGGGAGATGCTGCAGGTGATCGGGTTGCACGAGCCGGGGCGGCACTGGGTGCTCAAGAGCCCCAGCCACCTGTTCGGGCTGGACGCGCTGATGGCGACCTACCCCGACGCGCTGGTCATCCAGACGCACCGTGACCCGCGGACGGTCATCGCCTCGCTGTGCAGCCTCACCCGCCACGCCAGCACCGGCACCTCCACGGCCTTCACCCCGCCCGTGATCGGCCGGGACCTGATGGACCTGTGGGCGCGCGGTGCCCGCACCTTCGCGGAGGCGCGGCTCCACCACGACCCGGCGCAGTTCATCGACGTGTCCTACGACGACTTCGTCGCCGACGCCCCTGCCGTAGTGGCGGGGATCCACGACCGGTTCGGCCTCCCTTTCTCGGACGAGGTGCGCGCTGCCGTCGCGGCGAGCCACGAGGCCAGCACGTCCAGTGAGCGCCGGCCCGATCATCGCTACGCCCTGACCGACTTCGGCCTCACCGACGCGGACGTCGATGAGGCCTTCGGTCGGATCGCCGGCTGAGGCGCCGGCTCAGACGGCCGAGCGGGCTCCGCCGTCGAGCCGGAGCTCGGCCGCGTTCCAGTAGCGGGCGTCCTCGGAGGCCGCGAACGCGATGAATGCCGCCAGGTGCTCGGGCGTTCCGGACTCGTCCTGGCCCCACGGGTGAATCAACCGGCTGTACCAGTCGCCCTCGTAGTCCTTCACCTGCTGCCAGATGTCCCACATCATCTTGGTCTGCACACCAGAGGGGGAGATGGGCACGACCCGGATCCGCTGGGGCGACAGCTCGATCGCCAGGGTCATCGACGCCGACACCAGGGCCGCCTTCGACGCTCCGTAGGCCGCGAGCGTCGGCACCGCCTGCGAGCCGGAGGTGGACGCGATGTTGACGATCACGCTGGCCCCGCCCGCGGGGATGTGGGGCAGGACCTGGTTGACCAGGCGCAGGGGACCGATGCAGTTGACCTGCATGATCTCGTGGGCGAGCACGGGGTCGAAGTCGTCGATCGGGGTCCGTAGCGTCACCCCGGCCACGTTGCACAGGACGTCGATGCGTCCGTCCAGTGCCTCGCCGGCGAACCGGGCGGCCTCGACGATCGACGCATCGTCGGCCATGTCGGCGACGTGGGGGATGAACCTGGTGGACTCCTCGACCAGCGAAGCAGTCTCCTTGAGGCCCTCCTCGCGGCGACCGAGGCCGACCACGGTCGCCCCTTCGGCGATGAAGCGGGCGACGGCTGACTGGCCGATGCCCGCCGATGCTCCCGTGATCAGGACGTTCTTTCCTTCGAACCGGTTCATGGCGCTCCTCGTGTGGGCCCGTCCGTGTGGGTGGTCGTCTCGGGGACGGGTCGGGGCGCTGGACGCTAGGTGAGCGACATCACAGCGGAGCTGACGGTTCCCGGTGACCGGGATGGCCCTCGGAGCCCCTCGAGGGCGTGGCTAGCGTCGCCGACCCGGCACGCAGACGCGGCCGACGGACGAAGGAGACGGACATGGGAGCACTCGACGGCAAGGTCGCGATCGTCACCGGCGGCGCGCGCGGCATGGGGGAGAGCCACGTGCGCCGGATGCTCGCCGAGGGTGCCCGCGTCGTGTTGGGTGACGTCCTCGAGGACGAGGGCCGCGCGCTGGAGAAGGAGCTCGGCGACTCCTGCCGGTTCGAGGCGCACGACGTCACGTCCGCGGAGGACTGGGAACGCCTGGTCACCCTCACCATCGAGACGTTCGGTCGCCTCGACGTGCTGGTGAACAACGCGGGGATCCTCGGTTTCGGCAGCCTCGCCAACACCACGCCCGAGACCTTCCGACGCGTGATCGAGGTCAATCTCGTCTCGCACTGGCTCGGCCTGAAGCACGCCAGCGCCGTCATGGAGCGCGGCGGCTCCATCGTCAACATCTCTTCCATCAACGGGCTCGTCGGCGGCATGAATCTCACGAGCTACAGCGCCAGCAAGTCCGGCATCGTGGGCCTGACGAAGTCGGCGGCGATCGAGCTCGGGCCCAGGGGCATCCGGGTGAACTCCGTCCACCCCGGCGGCGTCGCCACCTCGATGATCGGGCGCGCCGACGGCTCCGTCGAGGCCGACGGGCTGATGGCCACGATCCCGATCCCGCGACTGGCCCGGGCCGAGGAGGTCACCGAGATGGTGCTCTTCCTGGCGTCCGACGCGTCCAGCTACAGCACCGGATCGCAGTTCGTGATCGACGGCGGGCTGACCGCAGGTGCGGGGTTCTGAGGGCCGTCCCGCTGAACAGGACTTGGCGGCGGAGTGACCGGCGCCACTCCTACCTTGAGGCCGACAAGGTTTACGGACGGGGAGGCAAGAATGGTGACGGGCATGACGGAGACCGCGGTGAACACGGACGAGATCCGCCAGATCGAGGCGTCGGAGGTCGAGGCGCGCTTCGCGCGCGGCTGGCACTGCCTCGGCCTGGCCCGGAAGTTCCGGGACGGCAAGCCACACTCCATCCAGGCCTTCGGCCAGAAGCTGGTGGTCTTCGCTGGCTCGGACGGCACCATCAGCGTGCTGGACGCCTACTGCCGCCACATGGGCGGCGACCTGTCCGCAGGCACCATCAAGGGCAACGAGGTCGCGTGCCCCTTCCACGACTGGCGCTGGGGCGGCGACGGCCGCTGCAAGCAGATCCCCTACGCCCGCCGCGTCCCGCTGCGCGCACGCACGGCCACCTGGCAGACCCTCGAGCAGGACGACATGCTCTTCGTCTGGAACGACCCCGAGGGCAACGCGCCCATCGAGGAGCAGGCGCTCCCGCAGATCCGCGGCCTTGACGACGGTGAGTGGACCGACTGGGTGTGGAACGAGATGGTCGTGGAGACCAACGCCCGCGAGGTCATCGACAACATGGTCGACATGGCGCACTTCTTCTACGTGCACAAGTCGTTCCCGAAGTACTTCAAGAACGTCTTCGAGGGCCACATCGCCACCAAGTTCTTCGACGGTATCCAGCGCGACGACGTCGCGGCCGAGGTCGCGGTCGAGCACGGGTCGTCGGGCCCGCGGTTCCTCGGCTCCAACTCAGAGGCGGCCTACTACGGGCCCTCGTTCATGATCGACTACCTCGAGTACCTCTTCGAGGACGAGGACGCCCCCGTCGTGCCGTCGGTGCTGATCAACGCCCACTACCCGATCGACAACAACAGCTTCATGCTGCACTTCGGTCTGCGGGTCAAGCGTCGTCCCGGCGTCAGCGAGGCGGACGCCGAGCAGGGCGCCCAGCTGATGGGCCAGGGCATCCTGTCCGGCTTCATGCAGGACGTCGAGATCTGGCGCAACAAGGCCCGCATCGACAACCCGCTGCTGTGCGAGGAAGACGGCCCGGTCTACCAGCTGCGTCGGTGGTACCAGCAGTTCTACACCGACGTCGGCGACGTCGTCCCGGAAATGACCGACCGGTTCGAGTTCGAGATCGACACCACCGCCGCCGTCGCCGGCTGGACCAGGGAAGTCGCCGAGAACCTGGAGCGACTCCAGGCGGCCGACGTCTGAGCCACGCTCACATGAAGGCGTCGTCGTCGATCATGGAGAGGACGAGCTCCATCATCCCGTCCGACCAGATGGTGGAGAGGATGTCGTCCGGCGACGTCGCGGGGTAGAGCTGCTGACCGATGCGGCGCGCGACGTCCAGCACGAGCGGTGCAAAGCGCTCGAGCGACCCCTTGGACGTGGGGCCGCTCAGCGCGACGCCCGCGACGACCCCGTCGGGGCCACGGACGGCCGCGCCCACGCTGGTGACGCCCGTGACGAACTCGTCGACCTCGAAGGCGATGCCGTGCCTGCTGCGGATGCGACGCAGCTCGGTGTGCATGACCGTCAGGTCCGTGATCGTGGTGCGCGTCCTGGGCTTGAGGCCGTCGTCGAGCAGGGCGTCGGCCTCCTCGGGCGAGATCCACGCCAGCATCGCCTTGCCACTCGCCACGGCATAGGCCGGAGCGCGACCGCCGACGCGAGGAGCAGACGGCAGCAGGTGCGCGGGACCCAGGGCGTCGAGGTAGACGACCTCGGCGAAGTCCAGGACGCCCAGCTGGACCAGCAGGCCGGTCCTGGCGTTGAGCTGCTGGAGCAAGGGAGCCGCTGCCGCCCGCAGCTCGTCGTGGCCGCCGACGCTGCCGCCCAGCTGGAGCGCGCGCCGGCCCAGGGCATAGCCGTCCTGGGAGTGCTCCAGCCAGCTCAGGCGGACCAGCTGCTCGAGGATGCGGTGGCAGGTGGATCGCGGCAGGCCCGTGGCGACCGCGATGTCGTCGAGCCGCAGGCGGTCCCCACGGTCGACGAACGCGTCGAGGATCGAGGACATCCGCGAGAGCATCGAGGCCCTGCTCGCCGCGGCTTCGTCCCTGGCGTCGTCGTCGAAACCGTCCGTCGTGCTCATCAGACCAGCACCATGCTGTCGTCGACACCCAGCCCGAGGACATAGCGGCCGTAGGTGCCCAGCGCCTGGTCGACGTTGTTCACGAGATGGGCGGCCCCGGTGTGGATGTCTCGCCAGGCGCGCTGGATCGGGGTGTTGCCCTGCACGCCGTGACCACCGGCAGTACTGACGAGCGAGTCGATGGCCTCCACCGCGCGCTCGGTGGAGAGCACCTGGTCACGACGAGCCCGCAGCCTCAGCTCCATGGGAAGGTTCTCGACGTCGTCGCCGTACGCATGCATGTCTCGCAGGTTGCGGTCCATCAGGACCACGCTCGCATCGATTGCTCCCAGTCCGCGGGCGATGGACAGCGCGGCCGAACGGTTCTCCGGGCCACGGGTGCCGAGGGTCAGGCGCGAGCGCTCCGCGGCCCGTTCGAGGTAGTAGGCGTAGGCGCCCTCGGCCGCTCCCAGCAGGGGCGCGGTGATTGAGGTGCTGTAGAGGGTGGAGAACGGCATGCGGTAAAGCAGCGGCGTGCTGGGCCCGCGGCGGTCCTCGAGCAGCTGGTTGCGGCGGTTGGTCGCATAGACCCGGTGGGACGGGACCTCGGCGTCCTCGACCACGACGACCCGGGCGCCGGTGCCGAGCAGGCCGACGGCACTCCACGCCTCGCCGAGCTGAGTCGCGGATCTCGGCACCAGGACGGAGGCGTAGTCGATGGGTTCGCCGCTGCGACCGATGACCTGGGTGCCGAGCAGCATCCAGTCCGAGAGCGCCGCGCCGACCACGGAGCGCCACGTCCCGCTGAGGCGGTAACCCCCGGACTCGGTGGGGAAGAGCCGTCCCAGTGGGGCGTAGCTCGAGGTCACCAGGGCGTCGGGCTGCTCGGCCCACACGTCGACGGCCGACTGAACCTCGAAGAGGCTGACATGGAAGGCGGCCGTGCCCATCAGTGAGGCGGTCCACCCGGTCGAGCCACAGGCGCTCGCCAGCAGGCGGACCCCGGCGAAGAACGCCGCGGGATGACCTTCCAGACCGCCGAGGCCGACGGGCTGGAACATGCGCAGGAGCCGCGTCGCGCGCAGGGCCTGCATGGTCTTCTCCGGGACCGTCCGCAGGGCCTCGACACGCACGGCGTCGTCGCGGACGGCTGGCAGCAACTCGCGGACGGAGTCCAGGACTTCCTCGCTCAACGACCGGCCTCTCTCCATCGACGTCATCCACGGCCCCGAGGAATCGAGCCTAGCCCGCCACCGGTGCTCGTGGTCCCGGTCATCGGGATCTGGGCACGGGCAGTCGCGGCGCGCTCATAGCGTCCCCCGCCATGAGCGAACAGTGGGACGAGGACGTCGACTTCGTGGTGGTCGGGAGCGGTGGCGGCGGCATGGCCGCGGCCCTGACGGCGGCCGATGCGGGCCTGTCGGCCCTGATCGTGGAGAAAGCCTCGTCCTTCGGTGGCACGACCGGTGTGTCCGGAGGTGGGATCTGGATCCCGAACAACCCGACGCTTCGTCGTGAAGGCCACGACGACAGCCGCGACTCCGTCCGCACCTACCTCACCGCCATCACCGGCGGCACCATCGCGCCCGAGCGCATCGACGCCTTTGTCGACAACGGGCCCGCGGCCATGGCACTGCTGGAGAAGAGCCCCTGGATCGACTTCTTCTGGGTCAAGGGCTACGCCGACTACCACCCCGAGCTCGAGGGGGGGCGTCCGCTCGGTCGCTCCATCGAGGCGAAGGCGTTCGACACACGCCAGCTCGGCGAGCTCGAGCAAGGCCTGCGCCCCAACGGCATGGCCGGCCCGCTCGGACTCTGGGTCAGCGCGAAGGACTACCACGACCTGGCGATGGTCAAGCGCACCTGGCGCGGCCGCTGGATGTCGGTGGTGGCCGCCTGGCGCGTCACCTCCAACGTCGTGCGCCGCCGGCACATGGCGACGGTCGGTCGCGCCCTGGTCGCGCGGCTGCGCCTCGCCGTACGCGATGCCGGGGTCCCGCTGTGGCTGGACTCGCCGCTGACCGAGCTCGTCGTCGAGGACGGCGTGGTGAGCGGTGTCGTCGTGCAGCGCGACGGCGCCTCCGTCCGGGTGCGCGCACGGCGCGGGGTGCTCCTCGCGACCGGTGGCTTTGACCACAACGCCGCCATGCGCGAGCAGCACCTCCCCGAGGGCGGCAAGGCCGACTTCAGCGGCGGCGTCGCCGAGAACACCGGCGACGGGATCCTGGTGGCCGCCGACGTGGGCGCCGCGACTGACCTGATGGACGACGCGTGGTGGATGCCTTCGGTGCGGCACCCCAGCGGGGCCGTCATCCCGCTCGTATCCGAGCGGTCCATCCCGCCGTCGGTGATCGTGTCCGCGGTCACCGGACAGCGCTTCACCAACGAGTCGGCGCCCTACGTCAACTTCGTGCACGACCAGCTCGAGGGCGGTCACGTGCCGGTGTGGTTCGTGATGGACGCCAAGGCCCGGTCCCGCTACCCGTTCGCTCAGGTGCTGCCGGGTGCGTCCTTCCCCGACGACTACTACGCGGCCGGGACGGTCCACAAGGACGCCACCGTCGAGGGGCTCGCCGCCCGCATCGGTCTGCCGCCCGGTTCGCTGACGGAGACCATCGAGCGCTTCAACGGCTTCGCCCGCACCGGCAAGGACCTGGACCACGGCCGCGGCGACAGCGCCTACGACCGCTACTACGGCGACCCAACCCTTCCCAACCCGGCGATGGACAGCCTCGACAAGGGCCCCTACTACGCCATCCGCGTCGAGGCCGGCGACCTCGGCACCAAGGGCGGGGTCGTCACCGACGAGCACGCCCGCGTGCTGCGCGAGGACGGCACGGTCATCGAGGGCCTGTACGCGACGGGCAACACCTCCGCGTCCGTGATGGGCAACGAGTACCCCGGTGCCGGCGGCACGATCGGACCCTCGATCGTGTTCGGGTACGTCGCCGCGAAGCACGCGCACCGCTCGGCGCACGTCGCCGCGGACGTCCGGGGCTAGGTGCGCGTCATGTCGCCACAGCACGTGCTGAGGGTGCGGGTCACCGACGTCATCAAGGAGACGCAGCACGCGCACTCGATCGTCCTGACCCCCGCCGCCACGGACGCGACCCACTTCGCCTACCGGCCCGGGCAGTTCCTCACGCTCAACGTGCCCACCGAGCGGGAGGGCGGCGCGGCCCGGTGCTACTCGCTGTCCAGCTCGCCGAGCCTCGACGAGCCGTTGAAGATCACGGTCAAACGGACGGCCGAGGGCTACGGCTCCAACTGGATCTGCGACCACCTCAAGGTCGGCGACGAGATCGACGTCCTCGCACCGTCGGGCACCTTCACGCCGAAGACGCTCGACGCGGACTTCCTGCTCTTCGCAGCGGGCAGCGGGATCACCCCGGTGATGTCGATCCTGAAGTCCGCGCTGCACGCGGGCTCCGGCCAGGTCACCCTCGTCTACGCCAACCGCGACGAGGAGTCGGTGATCTTCCGCGACGAGCTGATCACTCTCGAGAAGCAGTACGCCGACCGGCTGGTCGTCGTCCACGTCCTCGAGCGGGTCCAGGGCCTGCCGAGGCCCGAGCTGCTGCGCGCGCTGGCTGGTCCGCTGACCGACCGTGCGGTCTTCATGTGCGGCCCCGCGCCGTTCATGGACGTCGTGACCGAGGCCGTCCTCGAGGTCGGGGTGCCGGCGTCACAGGTGCACCACGAGAAATTCCTGTCCCTGGCCACCGACCCGTTCACGGACGTGGCCGTGGAGCTCGACGCGACCGGACCGACCAGCACGGTGGAGGTCTCGCTCGACGGGACGACCACGACGCTGGCCTGGCCGAAGTCCAACACCCTGCTCGACGTGCTGCTTGATTCCGGGATCCAGGCGCCGTACTCGTGCCGCGAGGGCAACTGCAGCGCGTGCGCGTGCATCGTGCTCGAGGGTGAGGTGGAGATGCTCCGCAACGAGGTCCTCGAGCCGGCGGACATCGCCGACGGGATCGTGCTGGGCTGCCAGGCGGTGCCGCGCAGCGACCAGGTCCGCATCACCTACGACGAGGGCTGAGTCGCTCCCGCTGAGCGGGAGCAACAGCCGCAAAAGTCCACCTGATTGGCACCGTGGGCCACCGGAGAACACCAGACGCCATCGTGAGTCCGATGGCCGGAGATATCGAGGGATCGGATGAGCAACCAGGTCATCGACGCCGTGATGGAGTCGGCCGAGGAGATCGCGGCCCTCGGGCCGGTCAACGAGTCCCTCGGCAGGCTGGACGACCAGGCCGCCAAGATGCTGCGCGAGTCCGGGGTGATCCGGATGATGCAGCCCAAGGCCTGGGGCGGCACCGAGTCGCACCCGCGCGAGTTCGCCGAGGCGGTCATGAAGATCGCCAGCCTCGACGGCTCCACCGGCTGGGTCGCCGGCATCGTCGGCGTGCACCCGTGGGAGCTGGCGATGGCCGACCCCCGCGTCCAGGAGGAGGTCTGGGGGCAGGACGTCGACACGTGGCTCGCCTCGCCGTACGCCCCGATGGGGGTGCTGCGCCCGGTCGACGGCGGTTACGTCTTCAACGGGCACTGGCAGTTCTCTTCGGGCACCGACCACTGCGACTGGATCTTCCTGGGCGCGATGCTCGGCGACAGCGAGGGTGCGCCGCTCATGCCGCCCGTGATGTACCACGTGATCCTGCCGCGCTCCGACTACGAGATCGTCGACGGCTCCTGGGATGTCGTCGGCCTCAAAGGCACCGGCAGCAAGGACGTCATCGTCAAGGACGCCTTCATCCCCGACTACCGCGTCATCGCCTTCGACCGCATCGTCGACGGCTCCGCCGCGGTCGACGCCGGTCTGGTCACGCTCTACCGCGTGCCGTTCTCGCAGTCCTTCCCGCTGGGCATCACCTCGGCGGTCATCGGGATCGCGGAGGGTGCGCTCGCGCACCACCTCGCCTACCAGAAGACCCGCACCTTCATCACCGGCACCAAGGTCAGGGACGATCCCTACGCGCTCTACGCCGTCAGCGAGGCGGCCGCCGAGATCTCGGCGTCGCGCACCGCGCTGATCGAGAACGTCTCGCGCTTCTTCGACCAGGCCGAGGCCGGGATCGCTGCGACCTTCGAGGAACGAGCCGTCGGGCGCCGCATCCAGGTGCAGGCCGCCTGGCGCGCGGTGCGGGCGGTGGACGACATCGTCAGCCGCTCCGGCGGCAACGGCCTGCGCATGGACAACCCCCTCCAGCGCTTCTGGCGCGACGCCCACATGGGCATGGCGCACGCGATCCACTCGCCGGGCCTGGTCTTCCACGCCTCGGCGCTCACCAACCTCGACATCGACCCGCCGGCCGGGCCGATGCGCGGCATGATCTGACCCCCTCCCGGACAGGACGGCACACCATGACTGAACTGCGTGCACTCGGCTACCTCAGGGTCCAGGCGACGGACCTCGACCGCTGGCGCGAGCTGGCGATCGACTGCCTCGGCTTCGCCGAGGGGAGTGGCCCGGACCCCGACGGCCTATACCTCCGGATGGACGAGTACGCCGCCCGGCTGATCGTCCTGCCGGGCGACAGCGACCAGGTGCTGGCGATGGGCTGGGAGGTGCGGGACCAGTTCGCGCTGGCCGCCGTCGGTCGCGCCGTGGAGGCCGCCGGCGTCCCGGTCAAGGCGCTGTCCGCCGAGGAGGCCGACGAGCGTGGCGCCGAGGAGGTGCTCACCTTCCCGGACCCCTCAGGGATGCCGGTCGAGGTCTTCTTCGGCCCCGTGCTCGACCACTCGCCCGTGCTGACCGGCTTCGGCCAGCGCTTCGTCACCCGGGGCCTCGGTATGGGCCACGTCGTGCTGCCGACGACTGCGATGGAGGAGACCGTCGCCTTCTACGCAGAGGTGCTCGGCTTCCTGCCGCGCGGCTCGATGAAGGTCGGCCTCAAGGGCCCCGGCGGCGCCTCGCCGCGGATCCGCTTCATGGGGATCAACCAGCGCCACCACAGCCTGGCCATCTGCCCCTCGCCGTATGACGGCGCGCCCGGGCTGATCCACTTCATGGTCGAGGTGGACACCCTTGATGCCGTGGGCCGCGCCCTCGACAAGGTGAACGCCGCCGGGTTCCAGCTCTCCTCGACCCTGGGTCGGCACACCAACGACAAGATGGTGTCCTTTTACGTCCGCGCGCCCGGCGGCTACGACGTCGAGTACGGCTGCGAGGGCGAGCTAGTCGACGAGTCGTTCTACACCTCAGAGGAGATCACGGCGGACTCCTACTGGGGACACTCCTGGGGCGGCGAGCCGCTGGCCGTCTTCGCGCCCCGGTCATGACGACGGGGACGCCGCCCGCCGGCGCGCCCAACGTCGTGCTGGTTATGCTCGACGACGTCGGGTTCGGTGCCTCGGCCCCGTTCGGCGGCCTCATCGAGACGCCCGCCATCGAGGAGCTGGCTGCTGACGGCCTGCGCTACAACCGGTTCCACACCACCGCGATCTGCTCGCCGACGCGGGCGTCGCTGCTGACCGGCCGCGACGCCCACGTGACGGGGGTCGGGACCGTGATGAACTGCGCGACCGACCTGTCCGGCTACGACGGGCTGCTGCGCGACAGCACGGCCAGCATCGCCACGGTCCTGAAGCAGGCCGGCTACAGCACCGCCTGCTTCGGCAAGTGGCACCTGGCACCGGCCTGGGAGACCTCGCAGGTCGGACCGTTCGACCGCTGGCCGACCGGACTCGGGTTCGACACCTTCTACGGCTTCCTGGGCGGTGAGACCCACCAGTACGAGCCCACCCTCTACGAGGGCACCACCCCGGTGCACCGCCCCGACGGGGAGGACTACCACCTCACCGAGGACCTGGTCAACCGCTCGATCGGCTGGATCCGGATGCAGCAGGCGGTGGCGCCCGAGCGTCCGTTCCTGCTCTACCTCGCGCCGGGCGCCACGCACGCTCCGCTGCACGTGCCCGGCGTGTGGAGCGAGAAGTACCGCGGCCGGTTCGCCCAGGGCTGGGACGTCGTCCGTGAGGAGATCCTGGCGAGGCAGAAGTCGCTGGGCGTCGTACCCCCTGACACCGAGCTGACCCCGCGCCCCGACGAGCTCCCGGCGTGGGACAGCCTGAGCGACGACGAGAAGCTCGTCGCCGAGCGGTTCATGGAGGTCTACGCCGGGTTCCTCGAGCACACCGACGTCCAGATCGCGCGCCTCGTCGCCGAGCTCAAGGCCAGCGGTCAGTACGACAACACCCTGTTCGTATACGTCGTCGGTGACAACGGCAGCAGCTCCGAGGGTGGGCTCCAGGGGAGCATCAACTACTTCGGTTCGCTGCAGGGGATGCAGGAGCCGCTCTCGACCCAGCTCGAGCGAATCGACGAGATCGGCGGCAAGGCGTCCTACCCGCAGTACCCCGCCGGCTGGGCCTGGGCGATGACCTCGCCCTTCCAGTGGGTCAAGCAGGTGGCCTCGCACTTCGGCGGGACCCGCAACCCGATGGTGATCACGTGGCCCGCCGGGATCACCGACGGCGGTGGCCTGCGCAGCCAGTTCGCCCACGTCAACGACATCGTCCCCACCATCCTGGACATCGCCGGCATCGAGGAGCCGAAGGTCGTCGACGGGGTCGACCAGGAGCCGATGGACGGCACCAGCCTGGTCTACAGCTTCGCCGTCGTCGACGCGCCCGAGCGGCACACGACGCAGTACTTCGAGGTGTTCGGACACCGCTCGATCTACCACGAGGGCTGGATCGCGTCGGCGTTCCACCGCGCCGGCCTGCCGTGGACGGTCGGGCTGCCGCCCGTCGACGCGTCCTTCGACGACGACGTGTGGGAGCTCTACGACACCACCACGGACTTCAGCCAGGCCCACGACCTAGCCGCGGCCCACCCGCAGCGGCTGGCCGAGCTCCAGGAGCTGTTCCACCGGGAGGCACAGCGGGTCGACATTCTCCCGCTGCGCGACGCGCGGGTGGCGCGGCTGCCGATGCCCAACCTGGCTGGCAACCGGACCGAGTTCACCTACCACCGCGGGGCGATCGGCATCCCGGAGACGAACGGCCCGTCGCTGCGCGGACGGTCCTGGACGATGCGCGCCCACATCGACGTCCCGGAGTCGGGTGCGCGCGGGGTGCTGGCCACGATGGGCGGCAACACCGCCGGCTGGGCCCTGTGGCTCACCGTGGACGGCCGCCCCGCGTTCCGGCTGCGCGCCTTCGAGGCCGGCACCGTGGACATCGTCGGCGACCTCTGCCTCGCGCCGGGTGGTCACGTCGTCACGGTGGACCTCGCCTACGACGGCGGTGGCTTCGGACGCGGCGCGACGATGACGCTGCTGGTCGACGGCGCCAGCGTGGGCACCGGCCGCACCGAGCGCACGCCACCGGGCTTCTACTCGATCGATGAGACCTTTGACGTGGGGGAGACCACCGGGTCTCCGGTGGGCGACTACCCGCACGTCTTCCCGTTCCGGGGCGGGCTCGACCGCGTCGAGTTCAGCCTGCACTGACATCGGAGAAAAATGAGCACTGTGTTCCAGATCGGCTGCGTCGTGGCCGACATCGATCGGGCCGAGCAGCAGTACGCCGCGTGGTTCGGCGTGCCTGCGTGGCGGCGAATGCCCGAGGTCGTCTTCACCCCCGACCGCACCACCTACCGGGGGCAGCCGGGCGACCACGCCGCGGCCGTCTCGCTGGGCTACGCCGGCGACCTGCAGATCGAGCTGATCCAGCCGCTGCGCGGTGTCAGTCTCTACTCCGAGTTCCTGGACCAGAGCGGGCCTGGCATTCACCACCTCGGGCTAGTACCCGACGACTACGACGCGGCCCTCGCGACCGCGCACGAGCAGGGCCTACCGATCGTCCAGGACGGCAGGATGGACCTGATGGAGTTCGCCTACCTCGAGACACCCGCGATGGGCGCGCACTTCATCGAGCTGATGAGACCCACGGCAGAGATCCTCGAGGTCTTCGCGGCGATCAAGGAGAGCTGAGCATGCAACGCCACGTCGTCGTCACCGGAGCAGCCTCCGGCATCGGAGCTGCCACCGCCGCCCTCCTCACCGCCCAGGGTGACCGGGTGGTCTCCGTCGACCAGCGCGACACCGACGTCGTCGCCGACCTCTCGAACAGACAGGGGCGCGTCGCCGCCGTCGCCGCCGTGCTCGACCTCACCGGGGGAGTCGTGGACGCCGTCGTGGCATGTGCCGGCACGTCGTCGCTCACTCCGCTGGACGTGAAGGTCAACGTGTTCGGCGTCGTCGAGGTGCTCGATGGGCTCCGTCCCGCACTCGCACGGTCCGCAGCCCCCAGGGTTGCCGTCACCGCATCGATCTCGTCCACCCAGACCTGCGACCCCGAGGTCCTGGCCGCCTGCCTCGACCTGGACGAGGACCGGGCGGTCGCGCTGGCCGAGAAGGTGCACGCCGACGGCCGCGGACACCTGCTGTATGCGACGTCCAAGACGGCGATCGCGCGCTGGCTTCGCCGTGCGGCCGTCTCCGACGAGTGGGCGGGTGCCGGGATCGCGCTCAACGCCGTCGGCCCGGGCGTCGTGCTCACCCCGATGACCGCGGAGCTGCGCGCGTCCGAGGAGGGCGTCGAGCTCATGAAGCAGGCCGTGCCGTCGCGGCTGGGCGACTGGATGGGACCGGACGTCATCGCCGACGCGCTCGTGTGGCTGGTGCGTCCGCAGAACACGCACACGACCGCCCAGATCCTGTTCATGGACGGCGGGGCCGAAGCGGTCATCCGCGGCGAGGCTGCCTACTGATGAGGTGGGCCCTCTCCGGCGCCATGATGGGCGCCCGCGACCTGCTCGACCTGGCCCGGGCCGCCGAAGACCTCGGCTACGACAGCATCGGCCTGCCCGACTCCGTCTTCTACCCAGAGCACGTCTCCGCTGACTATCCCTACACCGCCGACGGCAAGCGGATGTGGACCGGCGACGCACCGATGCCCGACCCGATCGTGATGATGTCGGCGATGGCCGCGGTCACCGAGCGGCTCACGTTCTCGACCAGCGTGCTCAAGCTCCCGCTGCGCGACCCGCTCCTCACCGCCAAGCAGGTCTCGACGCTCGCGGTCCTCTCGGGCAACCGGATCACCATGGGGGTGGGGTTGTCGTGGATCCCCGAGGAGTTCGCGTTCACGCGCACCGAGATGCGCACGCGCGGCGCGCGCACCGACGAGGCGATCCAGATCCTCCAGGCCGTGTGCGCGGGTAACGGGCCGGAGTGGGTCGAGTTCCACGGCACGCACTACGACTTCGACCGGCTGATGATCAGCCCCGCGCCGGACCGACCGGTCCCGGTGCTAGTCGGTGGGCACAGCGAGGCCGGCCTGCGTCGGGCCGCCCGCCTGGGCGACGGCTGGATCTCGGTCAACACCACGACCGAGCAGCTCCGGGCGGCGATCGCCCGTCTCGGCGAGCTCCGCGCGGACTTCGGCCGGGCCGACCTGCCTTTCGAGATCGACGTGACCCCGACCGACGTCAGGGACGTCGACGGCTACCGCGAGCTCGAGGAGGCAGGGGCGACCGCGGTCCGCGTCTCGCCCTGGTGGATGTACGGCGAGGAGCAGACCCCCGCCGGACGGCTGGCCTCGCTCCGCCGCTTCGCGGACGAGGTCATCGCGGCCTACTGAGACGAGTCAGCCCCAGTGATCGCCGCGGGCCCACACGCCAGCAGGGGACAGGTTGGCCTCGACCCGGTCGATCCCGAAGGCGCCGCGGTAGAAGACCATCGGCCGCTCGTCCTCGGTCGCGGCCTCGCGGGAGTCGAGTTCCACCACCCGGCCGATGACGACGTCGTGGTCGCCGGCGCGGTGCACGTCGTGGACGACGCAGTGCACGCGCAGTAGCACGTCCCCGATCGCCGGGGTGCCCCACGGCGACTCGTGCCAGTCCAGGCCGTCGAACTTCCGGCCGCGGCTGGAGCCGAACCGTGCGCACACGTCGCCCTGGTCCTCGCGCAGCACGTTGACCGCGAAGCGGCCGGCCAGCCGGATCCGCGGCCAGGCGCGGCCGCGGTGGTCGGCGCAGAACAGCACGAGCGGCGGCTCGAGTGACACGCTCGCGAAGGACTGGCAGGCGAAGCCGACGGGCTCGCCGTCGTCGAGCCCGGCCACGACCGTCACACCGCTGGCGAACAGGCCCATCGCGCGCCGCATCTCCATCATGGTGGGCACGGTCTCAATACTCTCGTGCGCTTGCACCGCGGTGGTCATCGCGCCTCCTCGTCGTGGGACGCCCGGGCGGGCGAGCTGCTCGAAGAACCTTCGCAGTGCCCGGGCCTCCGCTCCGGTCGGCCTCCCACTCATCGAGATCACCGATCGCGGCCCGATGCGGTGCTGGCTACGTTCCGCGACATGAGCACTCACCAGTCCTTCGCCCCTGCCCGAGCGCGTGACATCGCCTCCTTCGACCACGAGACGGACGTGCTCGTGGTCGGTTTCGGGTGCGCCGGCGGCGCGGCAGCTCTCGAGGCCGCCAACGCGGGCGCCGAGGTGCTGGTGCTCGAGCGGGCCGGTGCCCCGGGTGGCTCCTCCGCCCTCTCCGGCGGCGAGCTCTACCTCGGGGGTGGCACGCCGGTGCAGGAGGCCTGCGGCTACCAGGACGACGCGGACAACATGTTCGCCTACCTGCGCACCGCCCTCGGGCCGCACGCCGACGAGGAGAAGCTGCGCCTCTACTGCGACGGCAGCCCCGAGCACTTCGAGTGGTTCCGCAGCCTCGGACTCACCTTCGAGAGCGGCCTCTACGACGGCCAGAGCTGGATGCCGCCGACCCAGGACGGACTGATGTGGCTCGGCGAGAACGCCTGGCCGTACGACGAGGTCGCCCGCGCCGTCCCACGCGGACACCGACCGGCGACCGAGGCGTTCGGCGGCTGGCTGGTCATGGACAAGCTCGTCGCCGCGGTGGCGACGGCCGGGGTGCAGACCCACGCCGACACCGCCGCCAGCCGGCTGGTGCTCGACGACGACGGGCGCGTGGTCGGGGTGGTGGCCCGCCGCAACGGCCGGGGCGTGACCTATCGCGCCCGGCGCGCGGTGGTCGTGACGACCGGCGGCTTCGTGGACAACGAGGAGATGCTCGCCGAGCACGCCCCGGTCCTGCTCGGCCACGGCAAGGTCAGCGACGGTCTCGACGACGGCAGCGGCATCTCGATGGGACTCGCGGTCGGCGCCGCCGTACGCCACATGTCGGTCACCCAGGCCGCGGGCACCTTCCTGCCGGCCATGATCGCGCGCGGCATGCTGGTCAACGGGCTTGGCCAGCGCTTCATCAACGAGGACGTCTACCCGGGGCTCGCCTCGGTCGCCGCGCTCCGGCACCAGCCCGGGCCCTACTGGGTCGTGATCGACCAGGACGGCTACGAGGACATCCCGGAGCGGGACCTGTGGGGCGTCCGGCCCCAGCACGTGTGCGAGAGCGTCGAGGAGCTCGAGCAGGAGCTCGGCCTCCCTGAGGGATCGCTGGCGGCCACCATCGCGACCTACAACTCATGGGCCGAGCGCGGCGAGGACCCCTACTTCCACAAGAACAAGCGCTGGCTGCGCCCGCTGCAGGCCCCGTTCGCTGCCGTCGACCCGCGCGTGGGATTCGGCGCGGAGATCGAGTCGGTCGGCGCCGTGACCGGCTTCAGCGGCTTCACCGTCGGTGGCCTGCGCACGACCGTCGACGGGGTCGTCCTCGACGTGTCGGGGGAGCCGATCGCCGGGCTCCACGCCGCAGGCAGGGCCTCCGCCGGGATGTACGGCGAGGGCTACATCAGCGGTACGTCGCTGGGTGACGGCACGTTCTTTGGCCGTCGGGCGGGGCGCGCGGCGGCGCTCGCCTGATCCTTCCGGCGGGCGGCGTCCGCCGCTCGGGTGTGACGTGTCCCACTGGACGGGATTCTGCCGCCGCCGGTCTCCGGGCGAATCGCACGATCGTCGCTCGGACCCCGGGGGAGCCGCGGGGCCGGAGGAATGGAGAACCATGCGCAACGAAGTCCTGGACCGCGTCCGACCCCTGCTGCCGCTTATCAGCGCGCGGGCGAAGGAGACCGACATCTCCGGCTCGGTGCCCACCGAGACCATCGCCGAGCTGGTCGAGGCCGGCGTCTTCCGGATGGTTCAGCCGAAGCTCTTCGGCGGACTGGAGGGTGACCCGGTCCACTTCTACGAGGTGGTCCGCGCGCTCGCTGGCGCCTGCGGCTCGACCGGGTGGGTGGCCTCCGTGCTCGGCGTCCACCCCTGGCACATCGCGCTCTTCGACGAGCAGGCCCAGGTCGACGTCTGGGGCGAGGACCCCGACGCCCTGGTGTCGTCGTCGTACGCGCCCGTCGGTCGGGTCAAGCAGGTCGAGGGCGGCTATGAGCTCAGCGGCCACTGGAGCTTCTCCTCCGGGTGCGGCCACGCCTCGTGGGCGCTGCTCGGGGCGATCGTCACGGGCAGCGAGGGCAAGCCGGTGGACTTCATCACCGTCCTGGTCCCGCGCTCGGACTACCGCATCGAGGAGGTGTGGGACGTGATCGGGCTGCGGGGGACCGCGAGCAACGACATCGTGGTCGAGAAGGCGTTCGTCCCCGCCCACCGCACCCTGCGCAATTTCGAGCAGACCCAGCTCCGCGGCCCGGGGCAGCAGGTCAACTCCGGAGCGCTCTACAGGATGCCGTTCGCCGCGATGTTCACCTCGACCATCACCGCCCCCGTCATCGGGGCGGTCATGGGCTGCTACGACGCCTACATGACGGCCATGCGCAACCGCATCCGGCTCAGCATGGGCGGCGGGCGTTTCGCCGAGGACCAGTTCGCGCACGTCGCGGTGGCGCGGGCCGCCTCCGAGATCGACGCGGCGGTGCTGCAGATGGACCGCAACCTCGCCGAGCTCCACGACCGGGCCAGCAAGGGCGAGGACATCGCCCTGGAGCTGCGGGTCCGCACCCGGCGCGACCAGGTGCGCGGCACCGAGCGGGCTCTCGAGGCGCTCGACATCCTGTTCAAGACCGCCGGCGGCAACTCGCTCAAGCGCGGCAATCCGATCGAACGCTCCTGGCGCGACGCCCATGCGGGCAGCGTCCACGTGGCCAACGACGTCGAGCGTGCGCTCGCGATGTATGGCCGCCAGCAGTTCGGCTTCACCGTCGAGGACAACCTCGTCTGAACGCGTGCCGTTGCGCGCCGGATCTCGGCACGACACTGCGGCCGGTTGCTTCCGCGCAGGACCGGGACGAGGTAACGTAGGTCATCGGCCAAGCGCTTGTTAGGGTCAAATCGTTGGAAGGAAGATCCGTGGTCGTTCCGCAGTCGGACCTCGCGGACCGCGTCGTGCTCATCACCGGCGCCGCCGGCGGGCAGGGGGCGGCCCACGCCGAGGAGTGCGTACGGCGAGGAGCCCGCGTGGTCCTCGCCGACCTCGACCTCGCGGCCGTCGAGGACCTCGCGGACGACCTGCCCGGATCACACCTGGCCGTCGAGCTCGACGTGACCAGCAAGGAGTCCTGGGACAAGGCGCTCGCCGGGACCGCCGGGGAGCACGGACGCGTCGACGTCCTGGTCAACAACGCCGGGCTCTACCGCACGTATCCCCTCGACGAGCTCGAGCGCAGCGACCTGGAGGCCACGCTCGCGGTCAACCTCGTCGGGCCGGTCCTGGGCATGCAGCGCGTGCTTCCGCTGATGAGCACCCGGCACGGACACCGCGGCGGCTCGATCATCAACGTCTCGTCCACCGCCGGCCTGGCGGGCTATCCCGGGGCGATCTCCTACGCCTCGTCGAAGTGGGCCTTGCGGGGCGCCAGCAGGTCCGCCGCCCGCGAGCTCGGCCCCCACGGCATCCGCGTCAACTGCGTCTGCCCCGGCGCGATCGACACCCCGATGATCACCGAGGCGACGCGTTCAGGCGGCGGCGCGGTCGCCCACCAGCCGATCCCTCGCGTCGGACGCCCCGACGAGGTGGCGGCCCTGATCGCCTTCCTGGCGAGCGACGCGAGCAGCTACTGCACCGGACAGGACTTCGTGATCGACGGCGGCCAGTCGACCTGACGAGCGGACCACCGCACGGTCGGGCACGGCCCACCTCCAGAGAAGCTTCCAGAGAAGGAATGAATGACATGGACACCACACAGGAATGGGACCTCGAGGCCGACGTGGTCGTGCTCGGCGTGGGCGCGGCCGGCAGCGCCGCCGCGATCGAGGCGCACGAGGCGGGGGCACATGTCGTCGTGCTGGACAAGCTCCCTCCCGGCCAGCACGGGGGCAACACCCGTGTCTCCGGCGGGGCCTGGTTCGACAACCTCGACCCGGAACGTGCCGCGGTCTACCTGCACAGCCTCTCGGCCGGCTTCGACCTGCCCGACCCCGTCGTCCAGGTGTGGGCGCGCGAGACCGCGCTGATCACCGAGTGGATGGAGACGGTCATCGGCGTCTCCTCCGGATACGTCGGTGGAGCCATCCGGCCCACCGGCGGGGCGACGGCCGAGTTCCCCGAGCTCGACGGCAGTGACTCGTACGGCGGCATGATCTGTGTCGACGGCAAGCTCGGCAGCAGCCGGCTGCTCAACGCGCTGCACGCGGCACTCGATGCCAGGGGGATCGACCTCCGGCTGGCGACCCGTGCGCGCCGCCTCGTCCAGGATCGCGAGACCGGTGCCGTCACCGGGGTGGTCGCGCAGACCGCCGACGGTGCCGAGCTGCGTGTCCGCGCCCGTCGTGGAGTCATCCTCGCGACGGGCGGCTTCGAGGCCGACACCGCGATGGTGCGCGACTACCTGCGGTTCCCGCAGACGCTGACCTGGGGGTCGCCGTACAACACCGGTGACGGCCACAAGATGGCGCAGAAGGTCGGCGCGGACCTGTGGCACATGGACAACATGATGTCGATCGAGGGCTTCGCCGTCCCCGGCTACGACTCCGGCTTCTACGCGCGCTTCTCCTTCGGCACCGGCTTCATCTACGTCGACTCCGACGGGCGCCGCTGCGTCAACGAGCTGCCCGCGACCGGTCACGGCAATGCGTGGCAGCACGGCGCCTACGAGCACGTGCCGACCCGCCGGCTGCACGCCGTCTTCGACGAGGCGACCCGCCTGTCCGGACCGATCTCGCCGCCGCCGAGCATGCTGCCCGTCGGCTGGAACCTCCTGGTGGAGGGCTACGGCTGGAGCCAGGACAACAGCATCGAGATCGAGAAGGGCTGGATCCTGAGCGCGGACACGCTCGAGGAGCTGGCCGCGAAGCTGGACGTCGATCCCGCCCTGCTGACCCGCAGCGTCGAGCGCTACAACGCCGCGTGCGCTGCAGGCGAGGACGAGCAGTTCGGCCGGGCCCCCGCGACCCTCCAGCCGATCGGGGCGGGTCCCTTCTACGCGTTCACGTCCGCGCCGATGCTCGGGTGGAGCAATGGCGGCCCCCGCCGCGACGAACACACCCGCGTGCTCGATCCCTTCGGGGAGGTCATCGACGGGCTCTACGCGGCGGGCAGCGTCAGCTCGACGTACAGCTGGTGCAAGGACGCAGGCATGCACATCGCCGACGCGCTGGCCTTCGGCCGCGTGGCGGGACGGACAGCAGCAGACCGAGGAGGAGCAGCATGACCACCCTGTCGATCGCGCCCGAGGCGCAGGAGATCGCACCGGCGGCGACGCCGCCGTCGATGCTCGACCGGATGACGCTCATCATGGAGTGCTTCACCGCGCGCGCGGCCCGCCGCACGCTGGAGGACGTGTCGACTGCCACGCACCTGCCGCGGTCCACGACGCACCGGATCCTGGTCGACCTGGTCCGGCTCGGCTGGCTCGCCCAGACGCCCGAGGGTTACGGCCTCGGCAGTCGGCCGATGAGCTTCGGCGGCGACAACGGACACGGCCGGCTCCGCGAGGCGACGGCCCAGACCCTGCACGACCTGGCGCTCCAGACCGGCATGGTCGTGCACCTCGGTGTCCTGGTCGACGCCGAGGTGCTCTACCTCGACAAGATCGGCGGTCGGTTCGCCACCAAGGTCCCCTCCCGAGTCGGTGGCCGCGCGCCGGCCCACTCGACGGCCCTCGGCAAGGCGATGCTCGCCTGGCTCGCGCCCGAGCAAGTGGACCAGGAGCTGGACGGGGTCATCGGCAGGCTGACCAACCGCACGATCAACCAGATGTCGACCCTGCACCACGAGCTCGCCCGCATCCGCAGTCGCAACGGGCTCGCCTTCGAGCGCGGCGAGTGCTTCCCGGGGCTCGCGTGCGTCGCCTCCGCGATCCGCTCGCCCGAGGGTGCGGTGGCCAGCGTCTCGCTGACCGGCGAGGCCACCGCCCCACTCGAGAAGGTCGCTCCCCTGGTGGCCCACGCCGCGCGTACGGCGTCCGAGGACCTCTTCCCCGTCCGCCGTACCGTGCGTCACCGCCCCCAGGTCGAGCCGGTCGGCGAGACCTGGTCGGCCGAGGCCATGGACGCCCTGCTGGCCGTGGGTTCCGGCGCGGACTGGATGTGAGTCCCGGTGACTGGAAGTCCCGTGTGTGACGAACGTCGCGGGACCTACCTTCTGACGGTGGCCGGCACCCCCGCCGGCGACCCTCCCAACTGATGATGGCGAGTTCGCGATGATCCGGTTCATTGGCAAGCGTCTGCTGCTGGCCGTGCCGACGGTGATCCTGGTGACGTTCCTGGTGTTCGTGCTGATGGAGCTCTCGCCCACCGATCCCGCAGCGGCGCTGGCCGGCGACAACCCGACGCCCGAGCGGCTGGCCGAGATCCGCGCGTTGCTCGGCCTCGACCGGCCGTTCCTGGAGCGCTACCTCGAATGGGGCTGGAACGCGCTGCGCGGTGACTTCGGCGTCTCGCCGGTCACCCACCAGTCCGTCATGTCCGACCTGATGTTCCGGCTCCCGATCACGGCCTCGCTGGTCGTGCTGGCCCTGTTCTTCACGATCGTCATGGGCGTCGTGCTCGGCACCGTGGCCGCGCTCAACAAGGGCCGCTGGATCGACTGGGCGATGAACGCCATCGCCAACCTGCTGCTGGCCGTGCCGCCGTTCGTCGCGGCCGTGCTCCTGGTGCTGTTCCTGGCCATCATGTCGCCGATCTTCCCGGCGACCGGTTATGCCACCCTCTCCGCGGGGATCGGGCCGTGGCTAGAGTTCTCCACGCTGCCCGCGATCTCGCTGGCGATCATCCCCGGCGCGCTGCTCACCCGGCAGGTCCGTGGGGCGCTCGTCGACACGATGGAGGAGGACTACATCCGCACGGCCCGGGCCAAGGGCCTGCGCCGCGGGATGGTGGTCGGCAAGCACGCGGCCAAGAACGCGGCCCTGCCCGTCGTCACGGTCATGGGCCTGGTGGTCACCTCCATGTTCGGCGGCGCCGTGGTGGTCGAGAAGATCTTCGCCATCCCCGGCCTGGGCTCGGTGAGCGTCGAGTCGGTGCTCAACGGCGACCTGATCACCCTCCAGGGCCTAGTGCTCCTGGTGGCGGTCCTCGTCACCGTGGTCAACCTCGTCGTCGACGCGTCCTACGGCTACTTCAACCCGAGACTGAGGACCCGATGACCACTGCATCCCTCACCCCAGCCGCCGCGCCGGCCACGGTGCGTCCCCGGCGCTGGTACCAGTCCCGGATCCTGCGACGCCTGCGCCGCAACAAGGCAGCCGTCTTCTCGCTGGTCGTCCTGGCCCTCCTGGCCCTGCTGGCGATCATCGGGCCCTGGGTGGCGCCGCACGATCCCAACAAGGTGGCCCTCGGGCTCCGGCTCATGGGACCGTCGGGCGAGCACCTGCTCGGCACCGACGAGCTCGGCCGCGACGTGCTGAGCCGGTTGATCGTCGCCACCCGGCTCGACCTGCTCGCCTCCGCCCAGGCCGTCGGCCTGGCACTGGCCATCGGCGTGCCGCTCGGCGTCATCGCGGGCTACGCCGGTGGCGCGACCGACGCTATCCTCAGCCGCGTCATCGACGCCCTGATGACGCTCCCGCCGCTGATCCTGGCCGTCGTGGTGGTCGCCATCCTCGGCCCCGGCCTGCGCAACGCCATGCTGGCGATCGCGGTCCTGATCGTGCCGAGCTTCTATCGCATCGTGCGCGCCTCCACCCAGGGAGCGCGCAACGAGCTCTACATCGAGGCGGCCCGCGCGAGCGGGTGCAGCAGCTGGCGGATCCTGTGGCGCCACATCCTGCCCGCCGTGGCGCCGCCGCTGCTCGTGCAGGCGTCCTTCTCGGCGTCGGTCGTGATCGTCGCCGAGGCGAGCCTGTCGTTCCTCGGTCTCGGGGCTCGTGCCCCGCAGGCGACGTGGGGCCTGATGCTCAACGAGGCGTCCTCGAACCTGACGACCGCGTCCTACTTGATCTATCCGCCCACCGTGATGGTCGCGGTGACCATCCTCGCCTTCTCCCTGCTGGGCGACGGGCTCCGCGACGCCGTCGGGCGTCAGACCACCGACGGGAAATGACGATGAGCGCACTCGAAGCACCGGCGCCGGCCGACGACGTGGTCATGAGGGCCACGGACCTGACGGTCGAGGTCAGCACCGAGCACGGCTGGGTGACGATCGTGGACGGGGTCGACCTCACGGTCGGTCGCAACGAGATCGTCGGCGTGGTGGGGGAGTCCGGGTCGGGCAAAACCGTCACCTCGCTGGCCGTGATGGGCCTGCTGCCCAGGAACGCCCGCATCAGCCGCGGTTCCGTCGACCTGATGGGCACCCGGATCTCCGACCTCGACGAGCGCCGCCTCGCCGATGTCCGCGGCGTCAAGGCGGCGATGATCTTTCAGGAGCCGCGACGCTGCCTCAACCCCGCCTTCACGGTGGGCGACCAGGTGGCCGAATCGCTGCGACGGCACCGCGGCTGGTCCCGCAAGCGCGCGATGCAGCACACGATCGAGCTCTTCGAGCTCGTCGAGATCCCGCAGGCCGCGCACCGGGTCCAGCAGTACCCCCACGAGTTCAGTGGCGGCATGTGCCAGCGCGTGATGCTCGCGATGGCGCTCGCCTGCGACCCGATGCTGCTGATCGCCGATGAGCCCACGACGGCGCTCGACGTCACGGTGCAGCGACAGGTCCTCGAGCTGATCCGCCGCCTCCAGGCGGAGATGGGACTCGGGCTCCTCCTCATCACCCACGACCTCGGCGTCGTCGCCGAGATGTGCGACCGGGTGTCGGTGATGTACGCCGGGCAGGTGGTCGAGGAGGCAGACGCCGACACGCTGTTCCACTCCCCGAAGAACCCCTACACGAGCGCGCTGCTGCAGTCGATGCTCGAGCCGTCGCGCCGTGGCGAACCCCTGGGCTACATCCCGGGCATCGTCCCACCGCCCCACGAGTTCCCGACGACCTGCCGCTTCCGGGCCCGCTGCTCCCACACGGACGAGTCGACCTGCGCACGCCCGATCGAGCTGCACTCCGTCAGGCCCGGCCACCTCAGCCGCTGCGAGCGCATCCACGACCTCGACCTCCCCGGAGTCTCCGCATGAGCAAGCGAAGCGAGCGATTCAATCAACGCCGCGCGACATGTGCCTCATGCGCGCACGGAGCGAAGCGAGTACGTGCATGAGCAGTCCTGCCCCGACCCTGTCCGTCCGTGGTCTGACGAAGGTCTACGCCAACCGGCCCACGCTGCTGCGTCGCCATCCGCACCGATTAACGGCCGTGGACCACGTCGACCTCGACATCTCTCCGGGCCAGACGCTCGGGCTGGTGGGGGAGAGCGGAGCCGGCAAGTCCACCGTGGGCCGGCTGGTCCTGCGCCTGATCGAGCCCGATTCCGGGTCCATCGACCTGCTGGGCACCGACGTGGCCACGCTGGGTCGTCGCGACCTGCGCAGGATGCGCTCACGAGCGACGATGATCTTCCAGGATCCCTACACCTCGCTCGACCCGCGGATGCTGATCAAGGACGCCATCGCCGAGCCCCTCGTCGTCCACACGGACGACTCGCGTGCGACGAGGCAGGACAAGGCACTCGAGATGGTGCGGCGGGTCGGCCTCGACGCCGCGCACATGGAGCGCTACCCCTACGAGATGTCGGGCGGCCAGCTCCAGCGCGTCGCGATCGCGCGGGCCCTGATCACCGACCCGGCCTTCATCGTGTGCGACGAGCCCGTCGCCGCACTCGACGTCTCCACCCAGGCGCAGGTGATCAACCTGCTCAACGACCTCCAGCAGGAGCGCGGCATCTCCTACCTGTTCATCTCGCACGACCTGCGACTGGTCCGCCTCATCGCCGACGACGTGGCCGTGATGCGCCGTGGACAGCTCGTGGAGAAGGGCTCGGCGATCCAGGTCTTCGACGCGCCGCAGCACGAGTACACCCGCGAGCTGCTCGCCGCGATCCCGGGACGCAGCCCACGCCACCGACGCTTCGACGGCGAGGCCGCCACGGCCACGGTCGAGGCGGCGGATCCCGACCCGGCCCCGGTTGCCGGCTGATCTGCCGGGCCCGGACCGGGCCCGGCGGTCAGGGCCGCTCGATGGCCTGCACTGCGCGGGCGGCCAGGGCGGCAGCCTGCTGGCCGAACGACTCCGGAGTGCGGTCGCTGGCACCCATGGCGCCGCGCAGCATGCGGGAGTAGACGTCCTCGACGATGCACGCGGTCTTCCACCAGTTGAACACCACGTAGTAGGCCACATCCGTGGCGTCGGCGCCGGTCGCTGCGACGTACCGCTCGACCAGGTCCGCCCGCGTCGCATAGCCCGGCACGCGCGTGGGCGGGTCGTTGAGGGCCGTGAAGTCGTCGTCGGGCTCCGCCCAGTAGACCAACAGCTGACCCAGGTCGGCCAGCGGGTCGCCGACCGTGGTCAGCTCCCAGTCCAGGATGCCGAGCACGCGGCCGTCGGCTCCGAGCATGCAGTTGTCCACGCGGAAGTCACCGTGCACGATGCTGGACCGGCGCTGCTCGGGCTGGTGCTCCTCGAGCCAGGCGTGGGCGGTGGCCAGGTCCGGCAGGTCGCGGGTGCGGGTCGTCTCCCAGTTCCCCTGCCACCGTCGCAGCTGACGGGAGGCGTAGTCGCGCCGCTCGGCGAGCGCCCCCAGCCCCAGCAGGTCGGGGTCGGTGGCATGCAGGGACACCAGGGCGTCGACCAGGCCCGGACCGACCGCGGCACGGGTGTCCGCGTCCAGCGCCTCGGCCGTGGCCCGGTTCTGGACGATCCGGCCGTCGAGGTGGTCCATGACGAAGAAGGGGCCGCCACTGACCGACAGGTCGTCGCAGGCCGCGAGGACCCTCGGCACGGGCACGTCACCGCCGTCGAGGCCCGTGAGGAGGCGAGCTTCTCGAAGCACGTCGTGGGCCGTGGCCGGCAGGTCCCCGAGCGGCGGTCGCCGCAGCACCGCACGACGACCGCCGGCATCGGTCAGGAGGTAGGTCAGGTTGGACCGCCCGCCCGCCAGGCGCTCCGCCACCAGCGGGGGCTCGAGGTCCGGAACCCGCTCGCCGAGCCACGCAGAGACGCTCGCAAGGTCGAGGCCCGGGGTGGCCGAGTCGCTGGGTTCCATGACTGCTCCTGTGAGTGAGACCCGGCTTTGACAGCGGGGAGATTGCGGCTACCGTACCAAACAACCAAGCGCTTGCTACAGAAAGTTGAGGCGTCCTCATGGCGGACAAAAGGATGAGCGGGGCCGATGTCGTCGGTCGTCTGCGATCGGGCATGACGATCGGTATCGGAGGCTGGTCGGTACGCCGCAAGCCGATGTCCCTGGTGCGCGAGATCCTGCGCTCCGACCTGACCGACCTGACGGTCATCTCCTACGGCGGCCCGGACGTGGGGCTGCTCTGTGCGGCCGGCAAGGTCAAGAAGCTCGTCTTCGGCTTCGTCACCCTCGACTCGGTCCCGCTGGACCCCCACTTCCGGGCGGCACGGCAGGCCGGCGCGATCGAGGTCGCGGAGTACGACGAGGGCATGCTCCAGTGGGGGCTCTACGCAGCCTCGATCCGGCTGCCGTTCCTTCCGACCCGCGCAGGTCTGGGCACCTCGGTGACTGACGTCAACCCGCACCTTAAGACGATCCCCGATCCCTACGGCAGCGGCGACGAACTGCTGGCCATGCCGGCGATCCACCTCGACGCGGCCCTGGTCCACATGAACCGCGCCGACGAGCGCGGCAACGCCCAGTTCCTCGGCCCGGACCTCTACTTCGACGACCTCTTCTGCATGGCGGCCGAGCAGGCCTTCGTGTCGGTCGAGAAGGTCGTCCCGACCGAGGAGCTGACCCGCGACCACGCGGCCTCAACGGTGGGGATCCGTCGGCTGTACGTCGACGGCGTGGTCGAGGCACCGAACGGTGCCCACTTCACCTCGTGCGTGCCCGACTACGGCACCGACGAGTCGTTCCTGCGGGAGTACGTCGCCGCGGCGAAGAGCCCCGAGGCGTGGACGTCGTTCCGCGACACCTACCTGAGCGGCGACGAGGCGACGTACCAGCGCGCCATCGCCCCCCGAGACGAGGAGAGGACGGCATGAGCGACATCACCAGGGCAGAGGTGTGCGCGGTCGCGTGCGCCGAGATCTTCCGCGACAGCGGCGAGATCGTCGGGAGCGCGTTCGGCACGATCCCCGCGATCGGCGTCAGGCTGGCCCGCGCCACGTTCTCCCCCGACCTGCTGCTGACCGACGGGGAGGCGCACCTGGTCCGGGGCACCTGGGCCGTCGGGGGCCCGGCCGAGGGCATCATCGAGGCGGCCTCGCCGTTCCGGGGCATCTTTGACCTGGTGTGGAGCGGCAAGCGCCACATCGTGATGATCCCGGTTCAGATCGACGCCCAGGGCAACGTCAACATCTCGGCCCTGGGCGACCACTCCAGCCCGACCGTGCAGCTGGTCGGCGTCCGTGGCGCGCCCGGCAACACGATCTACCACCCAACGAGCTACTGGGTGCCCAAGCACACGACCCGCACCTTCGTGCCCAGGGTCGACATGGTCTCCGGTGCCGGCCACGACACCGCCGCAAAGGCCGGCAGCGCTGCGACACGCCACCACGACCTCCGCCGGGTCGTCACGGACCTCGCGGTGCTCGACTTCGACGAGACCGGCACCATGCGGCTCGTGTCGGTCCACCCGGGGGTGACTATCGACGAGGTCCTCGCGGCCACGGGCTTCGACCTGGTCGTCCCCGCCGAGGTCGTCGAGACCCGGCTGCCGACCGACGAGGAGCTCCGCCTCATCCGCGACATCATCGACCCGCGCAACCTGCGCGACAAGGAGGTGCTGGCATGACCGCGCACGTGACGACCCACCCCGCGCTGCGCACCCGGGCCACCGAACTCTTCGGCGTGGAGCACCCCATCGTCCAGACCGGCATGGGGAACGTGTCGGACGCAGGACTCACCGCCGCCACGGCCAACGCCGGCGGTCTCGGCATCCTGGCGGCCGGCCTACTCAGCTTCGAAGAGCTCAAGGCGGCCATCGACCAGATCCAGGCGGCGACCGACAAGCCCTTCGGCGTCAACGTCCGGGCCAACCAGCCCGACGTGCACAAGCGCATCGACCTGATGATCAGCGCCGGCGTGAAGGTGGCCTCGTTCGCACTCGCCCCCAAGCAGGACCTGATCGCCAAGTGCAAGGACGCCGGACTCGTGGTGATGCCCTCGATCGGCGCGGTGCGCCACGCGGAGAAGGTCGCCCAGTGGGGCGCCGACGCGGTCATCGTGCAGGGCGGGGAGGGGGGCGGCCACACCGGCCAGATCCCCACCAGCCTGCTGTTGCCACAGGTCGTGGACGCCACCGACCTCGTGGTGATCGGTGCCGGTGGCTACTTCGACGGCCGCGGCCTGGTGGCGGCCCTGGCCTACGGTGCCGACGGCATCGCGATGGGCACCCGCTTCATGCTCACCTCCGACTCCCCGGTGGCGCAGGCGGTCAAGGACGTCTACCTGTCCAAGTCCGTCAACGACACGGTGCTCACCAACGAGGTCGACGGCATCCCGCAGCGGGTGCTGCGGGTGGGGCCGATCGCCGAGATCGAGAAGAGCCGCCCCGCGGCCCGCATGCTGCGCGCGGCGAGCAACGCACGGAAGTTCCAGAAGCTGTCCGGGGACCGGTGGAGCGACATGGTCCGCGAGGGGCTCGCGATGCGCAAGCACGAGGACCTCACCTGGAGCCAGGTCGTGATGGCTGCCAACGCACCGATGCTCTACCGCGCAGCGCTCGTCGAGGGCAACGCCGAGGACGGCGTGATGGCGACCGGTCAGGTCGTCGGGATGATCGACGACCTGCCCAGCTGCGACGCGCTCATCTCCCGCATCGTCCACGAGGCCGGCGACGTCCTGCGCCGCCTCGGCGCCTAAGTCGGCGCCCCCACCACCAACCGAGGAGTCCCACATGTCTTCACTGGAGAATCGCGTCGTCGTCGTCACCGGCGCGGGCCGCGGCATCGGTCGCGCCCACGCCCTGCTCGCGGCCGAGGAAGGTGCCAGCGTCGTCGTCAACGACATCGGCGCCGACCCCGGAGGTCGCGGCACCGATGGGTCGCTCGCCGAGATGGTCGTCAAGGAGATCACCGCCGCGGGCGGGACCGCCGTCGTGAGCACGGCCGACGTCCGCACCATGGCCGGCGCCCGCGAGCTGCTCGACACCACGCTGACCGCCTTCGGACGGGTCGACGGTCTCGTCAACAACGCCGGCGTGCTGCGGGACAAGATGTTCGCGAACATGAGCGAGGAGGACTGGGACGCCGTCATCGAGGGGCAGCTCAAGGCGACCTTCGCGCCCAGCCGGATCTTCGCCGAGCACTGGCGCGACGAGTCCAAGGCGGGGCGCCAGCCACGGGCCTCGCTCGTCAACGTGCCCTCGACCTCGGGCCTGATCGGGGCGGTCGGCCAGAGCAACTACGGAGCCGCCAAGGCCGGCATCGCCGCGCTGACGGTGATCCTCGCCCAGGAGCTCGGCCGCTACGGCGTCCGGGTCAACGCGGTCACCCCGGTGGCCCGGACCCGCATGACCGAGGACCTCCCGGTGATCGGCGACATGGTCGCCGCCCCGACCGACCCGGCGGAGTTCGACGTCTACCACCCCGGCAACGTGTCGCCGCTGGTCGCGTGGCTGCTCACCGAGGGCTGCGCCGCCAACGGCACGGTCTGGTACGCGAAGGGAGGCGAGATCCGCCGCTTCGCGCCGTGGAGCTACGAGTGGAAGGTCGACAAGGGCCAGCGCTGGACCGTCGCCGAGCTCGACGCGGAGCTGGGTTCTCGCGTCGCTGCCGACGCCTCGGCTTCACCGCACGGCTGAGGCGACGATGAAGGCGCTGATCTGCCGCGAGCTCGGCACCCCAGACGTTCTCTCCCACGCCGACGTCGCCGACCCGGTCGCCGGGCAGGGTCAGGTCGTCGTCGACGTCGAAGCAGCCGGCGTCAACTTCCCCGACGGCCTGATGGTCGCGGGGAAGTACCAGACCAAGCCGGAGCTGCCGTTCATCCCGGGGTCCGAGGTGGCGGGAACCGTCCGCGAACTCGGCCCAGGGGTCACCGACCTCGTCGTCGGCCAGCGGGTCACGGCCTTCTGCGGGATCGGCGGCTACGCCGAGCAGGTCGCGGTCGACTCCACCCAGGTGCATCCCGTCCGCGAGAGCGTGCCGCTTATCGACGCGGCGGCGATGCCCGTGGCCTACGGCACCTCCTTCCACGGTCTCGTCGACCGGGCCGGGCTGCGCGGGGGGGAGACCCTGCTCGTCCTCGGAGCGGCCGGCGGGGTTGGCCTCACGGCCGTCGAGATCGGCCGGGCGCTGGGCGCCCGCGTCATCGCGGCCGCGTCCAGCGCGGACAAGCTCCAGCTCTGCAAGGACCACGGCGCCGACGACCTGGTCAACTACCGAGACACCGACCTCAAGGCCGCGATCGACGACCTCACCGGCGACGCCGGGGTGGACGTCGTCTACGACCCCGTCGGTGGCGAGGCGGCCGAGTCCGCGCTGCGGCGACTCACCTGGGGTGGGAGGTTCCTCACCGTCGGCTACGCCTCGGGCGACATCCCCCGGGTCGGCCTCAATCGGCTCCTCCTGAACGAGGGCACCGCCCTCGGCGTCCTCTGGGGCGCGTGGGCCAGGCGCCACCCCGATCGCAACGCCGCCAACACCGCCCAGCTGCTCGAGTGGCACGAGCAGGGCCGGATCCACCCGCACATCGGCGGCACCTGGAACCTGGCCGAGGGCGTGGCCGCCCTCGAGACCGTCATGAACCGGTCTGCCCTCGGGAAGATCGTCCTCCTCACCCAGTCGAAGAACGGATGACCAGATGAGCACCGCCGTCGCCAACCCGCACGAACGCGCCGCCGCCCCTCGGACCGGGGCCTCGATGGACCTCGGCCCGTCCCCGCGCGTGACCAAGATCCTGGCCGAGCTCCAGGCCTTCATGGACGAACGGGTCTACCCGGCCGAGGACGTGTACGCCGAACAGCGTGCAGCCGCCGGCGCCGAAGGACTGCACGTGCTGCCGCAGGTCGTGGAAGACCTGAAGGTCGAGGCGCGCAAGCGCGGCCTCTGGAACCTCTTCCTGCCCGACGTTTCCGGGCTGAGCAACCTGGAGTACGCCTACGTGGCGGAGCTGACCGGCCGGTCGCCGTACATCGCTCCGGAGGTCCTGAACTGCTCCGCGCCGGACACCGGGAACATGGAGCTCCTGCACATGTTCGGCACCGAGGAGCAGAAGGAGCAGTGGCTCGAGCCGCTGCTCGACGGCCGCATCCGGTCCGGCTTCTCGATGACCGAGCCCGACGTCGCCTCCTCCGACGCGCGCAACATCGCCACGTCGATCCGGCGCGACGGAGACGAGTACGTCATCAACGGCCGCAAGTGGTGGACGACCGGCGCGGCGGACCCCAACTGCAAGATCCTCGTCCTGATGGGCAAGACCGACCCGGATGCCGACACCTACCGGCAGCAGTCGATGATCCTCGTTCCGGTCGACGCACCGGGTGTCACGGTCGTCCGGTCGCTGCCGATCTTTGGCTACCACGATCAGCACGGTCACGCCGAGATCCTCTTCGAGGACGTGCGGGTGCCGATCGGCAACCTCCTCGGCGAGGAGGGTTCGGGCTTTGCGCTCGCCCAAGCCCGACTCGGACCGGGCCGCATCCACCACGCCATGCGCTGCCTCGGCATGGCCGAGCGCGGCCTGGACCTCATGGTCACGCGCACGATGTCGCGCGAGGCCTTCGGTTGCCCGATCTCGGACCAGGGTGTGGTGCGCACCTGGATCGCGGAGTCGCGCATGGAGATCGAGCAGGCGCGCCTGCTCGTCCTCAAGACCGCGTGGCTGATCGACCGGGTCGGCGCCAAGGGTGCCGCCACCGAGATCGCCGCCATCAAGGTGGTCGCGCCGCGGGTGGCGAGATCAGTGTTGGAGCGCTCCATCCAGAGCCACGGCGGCGGGGGAGTGACCGAGGACTTCCCGATCGCCCGGATGTGGGCCTCGGCTCGCATCCTCGGCATCGCCGACGGACCCGACGAGGTGCACATCCGCAGCGTCGCCCGCGTCGAGCTCGCCAAGCACCGCTGCTGAGGACCGGGGCGGCCGCGCCACGACCGGGTCTCAGCCCACCGGGTGCAGTCGGGAGTCCAGCCACTCGAGTGCCCGCAGGTGGGCGGGGACGAAACCCTCCGCATCGATCCGCGGGCCGAGGAGCTCGAGCTCGCACGCGCCGGAGTAGCCACTGGCCAGCACCTGGTCGAGGAGCCGGTCCAACGGTAGGTCCCCGTCGCCGGGGACCCACCGGTTGGGCTGGGTCATGGTGCCGTGGACGAAGTCACCGAGCTGGACGACCTGGACCACGTCGAGTCCCTCGGTAAGGGTGCCCACCAGGTCGCGCTCGGCCCACGCGCAGTAGAGGTCCGCGACGACGCCCGTCCCGACGTGTCGGGCGGCGAGGACGGTGTCGCGCAGCGTGTGCAGGAACGAGACGTCGCTGCGCAACGAGTGCGTGTTCTCCAGGGTGAGCCCGACCCCCAGGTCGTCCGCCAACGCGACCAGGGGGCGCACCTGCGTCGCGAAGAGGTCGAGGGCGTCCTCCCACGAGAGCCGACCCGCCGGCCCCGTGGTCAGGGTGACGAGCGGGATCCCCGTCCTGGCCGCCCACTCGACCGCCGCACGGGCCCGGTCCAGCTCGGCACCGCGTCGAGCCGGGTCACCGTCCACCGGACACCCCAGGCCGCTGCCCACCGAGCCGATCCGCAGTCCCGTGGCCGCCACCTGGTGCTCCGCGTGCAACCACCCTGCGTCGGCGACCTGCCGGATGCTGAGGGTGACCTGGCCGACCGGCAGCGCCGCCAGGAGTGCGAGCGCCTCGCTCAGGGGAAGCGCCGCCAGGGCGACGGAGCTGACGCTGGTGCCGCTCACCGGGACAGGCCGACCAGACCGGCGGGCGCGTGCCTAGCGTGCCGACATCCGAGCAGGGCCCTGGCACACGCGATGGCCCACGAAGAGGAGCAACTCACATGTCGCAGGATGCAAGGTCCACCGGACGGAGTGCTGGCCACGGCCTGCTGAGTGGGACGTCCGTGCTCGTCACCGGCGCCGCGGGGACCGGCATCGGGTTCGCCACGGCGCAGCGGTGTGCCGAGCAGGGTGCCCGCGTCGCCATCACCGGTCGCGACAAGGACCGGCTCGAGGCAGCCGCCGACGCCCTTGCCGAGCTCGTCGGCGAGCGCCCCCTCGCCATCCGCTGCGACATCACGGTGGAGACGGACGTGCAAGCCATGATCGAGCAAGCCGCGGCCGGGCTGGACGGGATCGACGTCCTGGTGAACAACGCCGCTGTCGGCGGCATGGCGCATCTCGCCGAGATGACCGACGAGCAGTGGGACTTCGTCATGGATACGTCGTTGAAGGGCACCTTCCGCTGCCTGCGCGCAGCCCTGCGACACATGCTCCCGCGGGAGCGCGGTGTCATCGTCAACAACGCCTCCGTCGTCGGCTGGTCGTCTCCGGCGGGCATGTCGCACTACTCGGCCGCGAAGGCCGGGGTCATGGCGCTCACCCGGTCGGTCGCACGCGAGGTCGCCGGCTCCGGCATCCGTATTAACGCGGTCGCCCCCACCCTTGTCGCGCACGACGAGCTGGCGACCAAGATGCCGCCCGGAGCCATGGAGCACCTCGGTACGCAGCAGGTCCTCGGCCGTGCCGCCGAGCCGGCCGAGATCGCCAACGTCATCGTCTTCCTCGCCAGCGACCTCTCGTCCTACATGACGGGCGAGGTCGTCTCGGTCAGCGCCCAGCACGCTTGACCCACACCACCACCCCAAGGAGTCCGCATGGCCAACCCAGAATCCGTGGGCCGCTCCGGCAGCCCCTTCGTCCTCGACGTCGAACGCGGCAAGATCCGCGAGTTCGCGCGCGCCACCGGGTCGAGCGACCCGGCCTACCTCGAGACCGAGGCGCCGGTGAGCCCTCCCACCTTCCTGACCACGCAGTTCTTCTGGCAGGACGGCGATGCCAACGCCTGGCAGCTCGTGGAGCTCAACCAGGCCCGCGGCCTGCACGCCGAGCAGGAGTACACCTTCCACGGTCCGCCGCCCCGCGCAGGGACCCGCCTGACCGCGCAGTCCACGATCACGAACCTCTACGAGAAGCAGGGCAGACGAGGGGGGCCGATGACCTTCGTCGAGATGGTGACCGAGTTCCGCGACGACGCCGGGGTGCTCGTCGCCGAGGCGAAGATGACCGGCGTCGAGACCGGGCGCGCCCCCGAGGAGGAGGAGAAGTGAGCACCATGACCACCGGCCAGCTGACGGTCCCCGAGGCATCGGTCGTCGGACCGGTCACCCGGACCGACTTCGTGCGCTACCAAGGCGCCTCGGGCGACATGAACCCGATCCACCACGACCAGGAGTTCGCCGCGGCGGCCGGCTTCCCGTCGCCCTTCTCCGTCGGGATGTACCAGGCCGGCCTGCTCGCGTCCTGGGCCACGGCCTGGCTGGGCGCCGAGAACGTGCGGTCCTACCGCGTGCGCTTCAAGGAGCAGGTCTGGCCCGGCGACGTGCTCACCTGCACCGGTTCGGTGGCGCGCGACTACGAGCAGGACGGCGAGCGTCGGGTCGACCTCGACCTTGCCTGCACCCGGCAGACGGGAGGAGTCGCGATCCAGGCCTGGGCGACGTTCGTGGTGCCGCAGCAGGCATGACCGCCTACTCCATCGACGGCGTGACGCCGGTCGTCCACCCGACGGCCTTCGTGCACCCGCAGTCGTGCCTGATCGGCGATGTGGTGATCGGGCCGGGCTGCTACATCGGCCCGTTCGCCAGCCTGCGCGGCGACTTCGGCAGGATCGTGGTCCACAAGGGCTCGAACGTGCAGGACTCCTGCACGGTCCACGTCTTCCCCGGGCGGGACACGATCCTCGAGGAGGGCAGCCACATCGGCCACGGCGCCGTGCTCCACGGCTGCCACCTCGAGCCCGGCGTCCTCGTCGGGATGAACACCGTGATCATGGACGGCGTGCGCGTTGGCGCCCGGTCGCTGGTCGCCGCGCACAGCTTCGTGCGGGCCGGCACGGAGTTCGAGGTCGAGTCGCTCGTCGCGGGGAGCCCCGCCCGCTTCATCCGCCGCCTCGACGCCGAGACCCTCGCGTGGAAGGCCAACGGGGGAGAGGTCTACCGCGACCTCGCCCGCCGCAGCCTGGCCACCCTGCACGAGGTCACCCCGCTGACCGAGGAGGAGCCCGGCCGCTCGCGCGTCAGCACGGATCGCGAGACCTCGATCCCGTTCCACGAGCAGCGCGCATGACGCCGGATCCCGCCCGCACGTCGGGCAGCACCGCCGTCGCCACGGCGCTCGAGGCCCTCGGGGTCACCGTCGTATTCGCCATACCCAGTGCCCACAACATCCCATTGCTGCGGGCGATCGAGGACCGCGGTGCGATCCGCATCATCGGGGCGCGCCACGAGCAGGGCGTCGCCCATGCGGCCGACGCCTACGCGCGCACCACCGGCTCGCTCAGTGTCGGCATCGTCAGCGGCGGTCCCGGGACCGCCAACACAATGGGTGGGATGTACGAGGCCCACTTCGCGTCCTCGCCGGTCATGCTCATCACCAGCCAGGTCGAGTCGGCGCACCTCGGTCGTGGCCGCGGCTACGTCCACGAGGCCGAGGAACAGGCCAACATGCTCGCCACCGTGTGCCGTGAGGTCGTCACTGCGGCGAGTGCCGACGACCTCGCCGAGACGGTGCTGCGCCTGGCCCGGGTCGCCCTGACCGGTCGCCCGCGCCCGGTCGCCCTCGAGGTGCCCCTCGACGTCCAGACCGCTCCCGTCGCCCCGCTCGACGAGGCCGCACTGGTGCAGCAGGCCGCTCGTGTCGTACGGCGAAGCGCGGCCAGCGAGGACCAGGTGGCCGCAGCCGCCCGGCTGATGGCTGGGGCGGAGCGGCCGGTGATCTGGGCCGGGGGAGGCGTGCTGCGCTCCGGCGCGACCGAGGAGCTGCTCGAGCTCGCCCGCCGCTGGAACGCGCCGGTGGTCACGAGCCGGGAGGGCCGCGGCGCGATCAGCGAGCTGCACGAGCTGAGCATCGGTGGCTACGCGACGCTGCCGCCCGTGCGCGACTTCCTGGCCGACTGCGACGTCATGCTCGCCGTGGGTTCGCGCTTCCAGATGTACCCCACGGCGCAGTGGACGCTGCCGTTCCCGACGGGGCTGGTGCATCTCGACGTCGACCCCACAGTCATCGGGCGCAGCTATCCCGTCGCCGTCGGTGTGGTGGCCGACGCGAAGGCAGGACTGACGCAGCTGGCCCAGGCTCTGACTCCGGTGGACCCGCACGACGCGACCAGGGCCGTCCACCTCAAGACCGCCCAGGCGGCTGCCGCCACGGCGCGCGACCTGGTCGCCGCCCAGGCCGGGCCGGACCACCTGCGGCTGAGCCGGACGATCGCCGAGCACCGTCCCGCCGACGGCGTTCTCGTCTGCGACGCCACCGTCCCGGCCTACGTGTGGGGGGACCGGCTGCTGCCGATCGTCTCGCCACGGACGTCGATCCGCTCCGCCGCCGCCGGCATTGGCCCCGGCATGGCGCTGGCGCTGGGCGCCGCCGCCGGGTCGACCTCGCACGTCGTCCTGCTCCAGGGCGACGGCGGGTTCATGCTCGGCATCGGCGAGCTCGCCAGCGCCGTACAGGCCCTGTCGCGGATCGTGGTGTGCCTCTTCGACGATGGGGGCTACGGCATGCTCCGCGACATCGGTGCGACGTCGGACCTGCGGATGCACTCGGGCTACGACCTCGCGACCCCAGACTTCGCCGCGGTCGCGACCGCCTTCGGTGCACGCAGCTCGCGCGTCAGCGACCCGGACACGTTCGAGGAGGCCTTCGTCTCCGCCCTGGAGCACGACGGCCCGACCCTGATCCACGTTGACCTGACCTCGATGACTCCGCTGCAGCGCACGCTCGGGACCTGACGGCTCCCACTCAGCGGGAGTCCGCACCCTGTTCGTGGCCGGGCCCCGGCACTGTTGGTTGACCATGTGGAACTCAGACGTTTCCGACCTGGTCGCCGTGCTCGACAGCGGCTTCCCTCAGGTGCAGGACATGACCGGCGCCGACGCGCGGGCCGCGGTCGCGGCCCGGCGTCAGCCCGTGACCAACATCGACGACGTCGCGAGCACCGAGGACATCGAGATCCCCGCGCCACACGGGGCCATCCCGGCCCGCGTCTACCGCCCCCACCCGGATGAGTCCGGCGCGACGCCGGCCGTGGTGGTCTTCTTCCATGGCGGCGGGTTCGTCTTCTGCGACCTCGACACGCACGACGGCTTCTGCCGCGTCGTCTCGCGGGGAACCGGCGCGCTCGTGGTCTCGGTCGACTACCGACTGGCTCCCGAGCACCGGGCGCCGGCCGCGGCCGAGGACGCGATGACCGCCACGCTGTGGGCGATGGAGCACGCCGGCGAGCTCGGCGGCGACGCCGGGCGCGTGGTGACCATGGGCGACAGCGCCGGCGGCAACCTCGCTGCGGTCGTCTGCCTGATGCTGCGCGACGCCGGCCACCCCGAGCCTGTCGGCCAGGTGCTGCTCTACCCCGTCATCGACCCCGCCTGCGACTCGGAGAGCGCACACGCCTACGCCACGGGGTACTTCAACACCCGTGCAGCCACGCAGTGGTACTGGCAGCAGTACCTCCCGGACGGTGGGGCCATGCCGGTCCCGACCGGCCACGTGGCCCCGTTGACCGCCGAGTCGCTCGCCGGGCTCCCACCCGCGGTGGTGGTGACGGCCGGCCTCGACCCGCTCGCCAGCGAGGGTCAGGCATTTGCGACCGCCCTGCGCGACGCCGGCGTGCCCGTCGTCCACCGCGACTACGGCGGCCTCTTCCACGGCTTCCTCACCATTCTTCCGTTCCCGCCGGCCCGGGCAGCCCGAACCCGGCTGTGGGCGGACATCGCAGACCTGATCGACACCCCGCTGACCGCAGACGAAGGGCCCCACTCATGACGAACCACCCGCAGCCGCTCGACGTCCTGGTCATCGGTGCCGGCTTCGCCGGTATCTATGCCGTGCACGCCTCCCGCGAGGCGGGCCTCGACGTGCTCGCCCTCGAGGCCGGCGAAGGCGTGGGCGGGACGTGGTTCTTCAACCGCTACCCCGGCGCGCGGTGCGACGTGGAGAGCATCGACTACTCCTACTCCTTCGACGAGGACCTCCAGAACGACTGGGTCTGGTCGGAGCGCTACGCCACCCAGCCCGAGATCCTCGCCTACGTCAACCACGTGGTGGAGCGCTTCGACCTGATGCGAAGCATCCGCCTCGGGACGAGGGTGACCACGGCCCACTTCGACGAGGGCGCCGCGTTGTGGCGGGTGGAGACCGATACCGGCGAGTCTTTCGTGGCCCGCCACCTCGTGTTCGCCACCGGCTCCCTGTCGGTCCCGAACCGACCCGACCTGCCCGGCCTGGACGACTTCACGGGCGAGGTCCTCTTCACCGCCCAGTGGCCCGAGCCCACCCCGTCGCTGGCCGGCAAGCGGGTGGCGGTCATCGGCACCGGCTCCTCCGGCATCCAGTCGATCCCGGTCATCGCCGAGGAGGCCGAGCAGCTCACCGTCTTCCAGCGCACGCCCAACTGGAGCGTGCCCGCGCTCAACCGGCCGCTGACCGACGACGACCAGCGGCGGATCCGCGAGGAGTACCCCGACCGACGGGAGAAGTCGCGTCGCAGCGGCGGCGGTTCGCCGTATGTCGCCCACCCCAACAACGGAGTCGACTGCGCGCCGGAGGAGGCGGCCGCGGCGCTGGAGAAGGGATGGACCACCGGCGGCGTGCTGTTCGGCAAGACCTTCCCCGACCAGTACTCCAACCTCGCCTCCAACGATCTCGCCCGCGAGTTCGCCGAGGCCAAGATCAAGTCCATCGTCGAGGACCCCGAGGTCGCGCGACAGCTGACCCCGGTGAACCAGCCGGTCGGCGCCAAGCGCATCTGCACCGACTCGGGCTATTTCGCGACCTTCAACCGCGACAACGTCTCGCTGGTGAACCTGCGTGAGGACCCGATCGAGTCCGTCACGGAGTGGGGCATCAAGACCGCCACCTCCTCGCACGAGATCGACGTCCTGGTCTTCGCGACCGGCTTCGACGCACTCACCGGGGCCCTCGCACGCATCGACCTGCGGGGCGTCCGCGGTGCCCGGATCCAGGACGCGTGGCGCGACGGGCCGCACACCTACCTCGGCGTCCAGGTCCCCGGCTTCCCGAACATGTTCGTCGTCAATGGGCCGGGTGCCCCCGGTGTGCTGGCCAACATGGTGATGCACGCCGAGCTCCAGTTCGACTGGATCCTCGACCTGATCCAGGTGGCCACCGCGCGCGGAGCCACCAGCGTCGAGGTCCGCGACGACGTCGCCGAGAAGTGGACGCGCGGCATCGACGACCTGGCTGACGGCACGATCTTCGTGCGGGCCGACTCGTGGTACGTCGGGGCCAACATCGAGGGCAAGCCGCGCCGGTTCATGCTGTTCCTCGGCGGGCTGGGCACCTACATGGACATCTGCCGTGAGGTCGCGGCCAACGACTACGAGGGGTTCGTGTTCAGCAGTCGCTGATCCCGGCGGGCGGTCGGGCGTCTGTACGCTGCGTCCCAGCCGTTTTCGCCGAAGCAGGGAAGGTCATCACCAGTGCCGCCCACCGACCGACGCGCCAGGATCCTCGAGCATGCCGCCCTCCTGTTCGCCGAGAAGGGCATCCAGGCCACGACGGTCCGGGGGATCGCCGACAACGTCGGCATGCTGTCCGGCAGCCTCTACCACTACTTCGACTCCAAGGACGCGATGGTCGAGGCGATCATTGTGAGCTACCTCCAGGACCTCACGCAGTGCTACACCGAGGTCGTGCTCCCGCATACGGACGCGCGCGCGCAGCTGCGCGACCTGGTGCTCGCCTCCCTGCAGGTGGTTCAGGCACACCGGCACGCCAGCGAGGTCTACCAGGCCAACCGCAACTACTTTGTGGGCAAGGACCGCTTCGTGATCGTCCTCGAGCTCGCCGCCCAGGTGCAGTCGTCCTGGGCCGGCGTCATCGACTCCGGCGTGGCCGCGGGCGCCTTCCGGTCCGACGTCAGTGCGCGGGTCTTCCACCGCTTCCTCCGGGACGCCGTGTTCCTCGCCTCGCAGTGGTACCGCCCGAGCGACGACTACGGCGTCGAGGCCCTCGCCGAGGACACGGCCAGGATCTTTCTCGACGGCTTCACGGTGGCGTTAGCACCGGGCTCTCGATGAGTCCCGCTCAGTAGGAGGAGCACGGAGCTCGGCGCCGATCGTTGCCAGTCTGAAACCCTTCGACCAAGGGGATCATCGTGCTGACGTCTGCTGTCCTCGTGACCGGTGCCGCCTCCGGCATCGGCGCTGCCTCGGCCCGTGCCGTGGCCCAGTCCGGGCGACCCGTCGTGCTCTGGGACGTCGACGAGGAAGCCGTGCTCGCCAACGCGGCCGCATTTACCGACGAGCTCGGTGTCGCTGCCCTCGGCCAGGCCGTCGACGTACGCGACGACGCGGCTCGCGCCGCCGCCCTGGAGCAGGCGCGCGGATCTGTCGGTGTGTTCGGGGGACTGGTGCACTGCGCCGGTGTCGTGGATGCCACGCCGATGACCAAGCTCACCCGCGAGGCCTGGCACCGCGTCCTCGACATCAACCTCACGGCCTTCGGCTTCCTCGTCGCCGAGCTCGCCGCTGACCTGTCCGCCACACCCGGCGCTGCCGTCGTGGCCATCGGCTCGATCAACGCGATCCAGGGACAGGCGGCCATCCCGTCGTACTCCGCCTCCAAGGCAGGCGTGCTCGCCCTCACCCGGTCGCTGGCCGCCGAGCTCGGCGCTGCGGGGGTGCGCGTCAACGCGATCTGCCCCGGCTACATCGCTACGCCGATGCTGGCCCGCAGCCTCGCCGACGAGTCCCGCGCCTCCATGATGTCGCGGCTCGCGATGTTGCACCGGGTCGGCGACCCGGCCGAGGTCGCCGCTGTCGTCCGGTTCCTGCTGGGCGAGGACGCCAGCTTCGTGACCGGTACGGCGATCCACGTCGACGGCGGGGTCCTGGCGAACGACGCCATGGCCGCCCTCGCCTGAACCACCACCCCTCGCACACAGAGACCAGGACGGAACAACCATGACCGGCAGCACCGAACCCGCGACGCCCCCGACGATGAAGGTCGGTGCCGCGATCGCCGAGATCCTTCGCGCCGAGGGCATCGAGATGGTGTGCGGCTACCCGCTCAACTATGTCTTCGAGTACGCCGCGGACATCGGCATCCGCCCGGTCATCGCGCGCGCCGAGCGCACGGGCGGCCACATGGCCGACGCGATCTCCCGGGTCACCAGCGGGCAGAAGATCGGTGTCTACGCGACCCAGCACGGCCCCGGCATCGAGAATGGCATGGGTGCGGTGGCCCAGGCGTACGGCGAATCGGTGCCCATGCTCGTCCTGCCGATGGGCTACCGGCGCGACGAGGCGCACATCGCCCCCAACTTCAACTCCACCATCAGCCTGCGCTCCATCTCCAAGTCGGTCGAGCCGCTCAACGACCCCAACCAGGTGGTGGCCGTCTTCCGGCGCGCCTTCAGCCGGCTGCGCAACGGCCGTGGTGGCCCCGTGGTCGTCGAGATCCCGCGCGACATGTGGTTCGAGGACGTCACGGTGCCGATGGACTACCGGCCCGTCATCGCCACCCGCTCGGGGCCCGACCCGGAGGCCGTTCGTCGAGCCGTCGACCTGCTGCTGTCGGCCGAGCGCCCCGTCCTCTGCGCCGGGCAGGGTGTGCACTACGCCCAGGCCTGGCCGCAGCTGCGCCAGCTGGCCGAGCGGCTGGCGATCCCGGTGATGACCACGCTCCAGGGCAAGAGCGCGTTCCCCGAGGACCACGAGCTGTCCCTCGGTTCGGGGGGACGGGCGGCGCCTCGGGCGGTGCACGAGTTCCTCCGGGACTCCGACGTCATCCTCGGCATGGGCTGCAGCTTCACGCCCTCCGACTTCGCCTCGCCCATCCCGACCGACAAGCGGGTCATCCACGCGACGCTCGACCCGGCCCACCTCGACACCGTGGTGCAGGCCGAGATCGGGCTGATCGGCGACGCCGCCCTCACCATGGACGCCCTGCTGGCCGAGCTGGATGCCCGCGGCCACCAGGCTCCCGACCCGGCCCTGGTCGCCGCGGCGATCGCGTCGTCGCACGAGGAGTTCCTGGCCGAGTGGATGCCGATCCTCACCTCCGACGAGGATCCCATCACCGCCTACCGCGTGATCTGGGAGCTGATGGCCGAGGCCGACGCCGCTCGCACGATCATCACCCACGACGCCGGCTCCCCTCGCGACCAGCTCTCGCCGTTCTGGAAGTGCACGGAGCCGATGACCTACCTCGGCTGGGGCAAGACCACCCAGCTGGGCTACGGGCTCGGCCTCGCGATGGGCGCCAAGCTCGCCCGTCCGGACCTGCTCTGCGTCAACCTGTGGGGTGACGCGGCCATCGGCTTCACCGGGCTCGAGCTCGAGACGTGCGTCCGGGAGCGGATTCCGGTGCTCTCGATCCTCTTCAACAACTCCTACATGGCGATGGAGACCAACGCCATGGGGCTCTCCCAGCGCACCTTCAACACGATGGAGATCTCCGGCGACTACACGGCCATGGCGACGTCCCTGGGCGTCTACGCCGAACGCATCGAGCGTCCGCAGGACATCGCCGGGGCGCTGCGCCGCGGGATCGAGCAGACCGAGGCCGGGCGCCCGGTGCTGCTGGAGTTCATCACGTCCCGCGAGCTGCGCGTGGCGACCAACGGATCCGACACCTACCTGTCGCCCGTGCCCGACAACTTCCGCTGACCTGCACGACCCGACCACACGAGGAGATCCCGTGTCTGCACTTCGCAACCCCCGCCGCTGGGTGAGCTTCATCGCGGCGTTCGCGCCGCTCGCCGTGCTCGTCGCCTGTGGCTCGGCCACCGGGTCCGGCTCCGTCTCGTCCGGCGAGGCCGACCCCGACGCCACCCTGCGGCTGACCTACGCCGGCGTAACCACTCTGGACCCCGCCCTGACCCCCGGCTCCACCGCGGTGCTGTCCAACACCTGGCCCGTCTATGACCGGCTGATCCAGATCTCCGAGGACGGGGAGTACCTCCCGATGCTCGCCACCGAGTGGACGTTCTCCGAGGACGGCAGGACGCTGCGGCTCGAACTGCGCGACGACGTGACGTTCACCGACGGCACGCCGTTCACGGCAGAGACCGTGAAGGCGAACGTCGAGCGCTACCGGGACGAGCCCGTGACGGCCGCGGCCACCGCGATCATCGACCGCGTCGAGGTCGTCGACGAACACACGGTCGACCTGGTCCTGACGGCGCCGAGCCGGGCGGTGCTCGCGGGCATCGCGGCCGCCGCCCCGGGCATCATGATCAGCGAGGAGGCCCTCGACAATCCCGACCTGGCCACGAACCCGGTCGGCAGCGGGGCGTGGGAGATCGAGAGCTTCCGTCCCAGCGAGCAGGTCGTCTACACGCGGCGTACCGACGAGGGTGGCATCTGGGACCAGGACGCGGGCAAGGTCAAGAAGGTCGAGATCGCGGTGCGCACCACGGATGCGGCCTACTCCGCCATCCGCAGCGGCCAGGTCGACGTCGTCCTGTCCAACGGTGACGTCGGCGAGCTCCAGTCCGGCATCGACCGGGGCGACCTGGTCGTGCGTCCACTCAAGAACGCGTCGACGACGGCGACGCTCTTCCTCAACCAGACGGTGAAGCCGTTCGACGACGCGCGGGTCCGCCAGGCCGTCAACTACGCGATCAACCGCGAACCGCTGGTCGAGGCACTCGTCCCGACGACGACCGCGCGCATCCAGCCGATGGCGTCCGTCCTGAACGGCTTCGACGAGTCCCTCGAGGAGACCTACCCCTACGACCCGGAGAAGGCCGAGGAGCTCCTGGCAGAGGCCGGGCACGCGGGCGGTGTGAAGGCCGGCACGTTCTACGTCGCGAACTACGAGCCGTTCCCCGAGGCGGCCCAGATCGTCCAGGCGGATCTCGCCGCGGTGGGCATCGACGTCGGGTTGGAGCTCTACGACATCCGGCAGCTCTCCAACGGCACGTACGGCAGTGGCGACCGATCGGGCGCCTTCATGTTCCTCTCCTATCCGGGCATCGAGCCCGGTGCGGCCCTCGAGTTCTTCTTCAACAACCCGTTGCAGTACCCCGGCGGTGCACCCCAGGACGTCCTCGACGAGATCGCGGACATCGACGACTCCACGGTCACCGTCGAGGAGCGCGCCGATCGCACCCGCGCAGTCACCGGTTGGGCGGTCGAGCAGGCCACGCACGCCCCCCTGTGGCAGGGCGTCCCGGGCTGGGTGATGACCGACAAGGTGCACGGGGTCGACGAGGGCCGGGCCTTCCTCGCCCCGCTGGGCGGCCAGGACTTCCGGCACGCCTGGATCAGCAAGTGAGGGACAAGACCTCACCCATGACCAACGTGCTGACGATCGTCCTCGACGACACCGGCTTCGCGCAGCTGGGCTGCTTCGGCTCCGACATCGCGACCCCCCACCTCGACCGGCTCGCCGACGGGGGGCTTCGCTACAACCGCTTCCACGTCACCGCGCTGTGCTCGCCCACGCGGGCCTCGTTGTTGACCGGCCGCAACCACCATCGGGTCGGTATGGGCTACCTCGTCGACGTCCCCGGCGACGCCGAGGGATACACCGCGATGATCCCGCCCGAGGCGGGCACGCTGCCGGCGGTGCTGAAGTCGGCCGGCTACAGCACGATGGCGGTCGGGAAGTGGCACCTGGCGCCGCGGTGGGAGAACAACCCGGCCGGACCCTACGACCGGTGGCCGCTGGGCCAGGGCTTCGAGCGCTACTACGGCTTCCTCGGCGCCGAGACCAACCAGTTCACCCCGGCGCTGGTGCGCGACAACAGCTGTGTCGAGCCACCCCGCCGACCCGAGGAGGGCTACCACCTCGGCGAGGACCTGGCCGACCAGGCGATCGCGATGATCCGCGACCAGCAGCAGAACACTCCGGACCGGCCCTTCTACTGCTACTTCGCGACCGGTGCGATGCACGCCCCGCTCCAGGCGCCCGAGGAGTACGTGCGCCGCTACGAAGGCGCGTTCGACCGCGGTTGGGACGCCTGGCGCGACGACGTCGTACGGCGCCAGAAGGCCTTGGGAGTCGTGCCGGCCGACGCCGAGCCCACCGCGCGGCCACCGTGGGTCCGCCCGTGGGACCAGCTCGATCCCACCGAGCAATGCGCGGCCGCTCGCGGCATGGAGGTGTTCGCCGCCTACCTCACCCACACCGACGACCAGATCGGCCGGGTCCTGGACCACCTGCGTGACACCGGTGACCTGGACGACACGCTGGTCGTGGTGACCTCGGACAACGGCGCGAGCTCGGAGGGCGGTCCGGACGGGTCGTTCAACTACCACGGCTTGCGCAGCGACCCGGAGGGAAACCGGGACCTGACCCTCGATAACATCGAGGAGATGGCCGGTCCGCGCGCCTACCTGCAGTACGCCTGGCCCTGGGCATGGGCGGGCAACACGCCGTTCTGGCTCTGGAAGCGGTTCACCGCACTCGGTGGCGTGCGCACTCCGTTGATCGTGCACTGGCCAGCCGGGATCCGCGCTCGCGGCGAGGTGCGCGACCAGTTCTGCCACGCCGTCGACCTGATGCCGACCGTGCTCGAGGCGGTGGGCGTCGCCGTACCGGGTCGCCTCGGCGGAGTGGACCAGATGAGCCTGGACGGCAGGAGCCTGCTCTCCACCTTCGACGACGAGGCAGCCGTGGCGCCGCGGGACAGTCAGTACTTCGAGTGTGCCGGGTCGCGCTCCTTCTACGACCAGGGCTGGAAGATCCGGACCAACCACGTGGGACCGACGCCGCCGCTGGAGCGCAAGCTGATCCCCGGCAGCCACGAGTTCGACACCGACGAGTGGTCCCTGTTCCACCTCGACGAGGACTTCGCAGAGACCCGCGACCTGGCCTCCGAGCAGCCCGATCGGCTGCGCCGGATGATCGAGGGCTGGTGGACCGCGGCTGGTCGCAACCACGTGCTCCCGCTCAACGACGGCTACAGCGGGCGCTCGCAGGCCGACCGGCCGGCAGGCCACCGGCAGCCGTCGCGAGCGTCCTACCAACCGGGTGAGGGCGCGGTCTCCGAGTTCATGCACCCGGTGTTGGCCGACGGCTTCGCGATGCGTGCGCACGTGGCCCCAGGTGTGCAGTCGGCCGACGGCATGCTCGTCGCGCTGGGGGACTGGACCCAGGGCATGGCGTGGTACCTGCTCGAGGGACGCCAGGTCTTCAGCTGCGTCATCGCCAACGTCGAGCACCGCCTCGAGTTGCCCCACCGGCTCTCGGACGGCGCGCGTGAGCTGGGCCTGACCTACCGCAAGGACGGCGCCGGTGGCACGTTCACCCTCCACGAGGACAGAGTGGCGCACGGTGAGCTCGAGCTGGCACTGCCGCTTCCGGTGCGGTGGCAGATCGGCGGGGTCGGCCTCCAGGTCGGACGCGACTCCGGCTTCCCCGTCAACGCCGACTACACCCCTCCGTTCACCCTCCCGCACGGCCTGCTGGTCCGTCTCGACGTCGTCAGCGGTGCTCCCGATGCTCGCTGGGCCGAGCACGCCGAGCTCGCGATGGTGAGTGACTGATGACCACGCCCGACCCGCGTCCCTGGGGCTGCGTGGTGATCACCGGCGCCGGCAGCGGGATCGGCGCCGCGCTGGCTCGACGAGCGGCCGAGGGGGGATCGGCCGTCGTCCTGGCCGACGTGGACGCGCGCGGGCTGGCGGAGACCGCCGCGGCCGTGGAGTCTGTCGGGGCCGAGGCGCTCGTGGTTGCCACCGACGTCACCGACGCTGCCCAGGTCGATCGGCTGGCCGATGCCGCCTACGACCGGTTCGGCGCCGTGCGCATGCTGTTCAACAACGCCGGCATCGAGTCGGTGGGCTACCTGTGGGACATGTCGCCCGACAACTGGCGGCGGGTCCAGCAGGTCAACTCCGACGGCGTCTTCCACGGGATCCGCTCCTTCGTGCCACGCATGGGCGACGACCCCCGCCGCTCCCACGTTGTCACCACGGTGTCCGTCGCGGCCGTGACCACCTCCCCTCGCAACGGTGCCTACGTCGCGTCCAAGCACGCCGCGCTCGCCCTGGCCGAGGGCCTGTACATCGAGTGCCGCGAGCGCTTCCCACAGATCGTGGTCTCCGCAGTGCTGCCCGCCGCTGTCTCCACCCAGATCTTCGAGGAGGCCCTCACCGAGGGTGCCTCGGCTGACAACGCGGCGCTGGGGGAGCTGCACGCGATGCGCCGCTACCTCGTCGACCATGGCATCACAGCCGCCCAGGCAGCCGAGATGGTCTTCGACGCCGTCACACAGGGCGACTTCTGGATCACCACGCACCCCGAGCGCTTCGCCGAGATCGCCGCGCGTCGCGCCGCCATGCTCACCTCCCTGACACCGCCAGCGGGCAACGTCGCGCGCGAGCGCGTCGCGGAAGCCTGAGTCAGGGCTCGGGACTGCCCGCCGGCACGGAGCCGGCGAGCCAGCACGCGATCGCGGCGGAGACGGCCGAGACGCCAGCCGAGACCAGGAAGGCCGTCGTGATGCCGCGTTGGTCCATCTCGCTCCCGCGGGAGGCGAGCTCCGCGACGGTCACCACGAGGGCGCTCCCGGCCGCGAACCCGAGATAGCGCAGGACCTGGTTGAACGCCATGGCGCTACCGGTCTCCTGCACGGGGACGAACCTGACGATCAGTCCCGGCATCGCGGAGAAGACGTTGCCGTTGCCCAGCCCGCACAGCGCCATTCCCACGCTCACCTGCCAGAGGTCGTCGCGCCAGAGCGTGAGCGACAGGGCGCCGAGGACGGCAAACAGCGCACCGACGGCGAGGTGCTGGTCCGCAGGGACGAAACGGGTCATCCGGCGACCTGTCCAGGACCCGGCGACGCTCGCGACCGCGAACGGGACGAGCATGAGTCCGGCGTAGGTCACCGAGTGGCCCAGTCCGTAGCCCGAGGACACCGGCGACTGGACGATCAGCGCCACGAGCGTGACGTTGACGTACATCGCGATCCCCGCGAGCACGGCGGTGATGTTGGCCGCCAGCACGCCCGGCCTGATCGCCAGCCGGAGGTCAACCAGCGGGTGGTCGGCGCGCAGGGTCCACTGCACCCACCACCCCAGCAGGACGACTGCCAGCACGCACACCGACGTGGTGGTCGCCGACGCCGCACCCCACACGTGCAGCCGGCTGGCCACGAGCAGCAGTGCCCCGACGCCGGCGCCGAGGATGAGCGCTCCGACCAGGTCCAGCGGACGTGGCTCGGTGGGAGTGCCGTGGGGCAGGACCAGCGAGCACGCGAGCAGGCTCAGCGCGACGAGCCCCGAGGCACACCAGTAGGCCGCCGAGATGCCCCCGTGGTGCGCGACGAAGGAGGCGAGCGGGAAGATCATCCCGCTCGCGGTGACCACGGTGACGGACAGCGCTGCCAGCACGCCCGCTCGACGCTCCGGCTCCACGACCTCTCGGGCCACGGCGATCGCGACCGGGGTCATGGCGAGGCCGAGGCCCTGGAGGACGCGACCGGCCACCATCGCCTCGAAGCCGAGGGGAAGGGCTGCGACGACCGTCCCGAGCAGCACGGACGCGAGCGCACCGATCACCACGGGCCGGCGCCGCAGGCCGGTGCTGCCGAGCCGGCCGAGCAGGGGAGTCGCGACTGCGCCTGAGAGGAAGGAGGCAGTCACGACCCACTGTGCCGTGGAGAGGCTGACATCGTGCTCGCGCGCGATCAGCGGGACCAGGGGCGCGCCGAGGCTCGCCACCATCGACTGCGACGCGGCGAGCAGGAGCAGGGCCGGGACCAGCGCCTGCCGACGTACCGCCCGGAGTCCCGCCTCGCGCGGCCCGGCCAGGCCCACGAGGACGTGCTCGGACGATCCATCGCGACTGCCTCGGTCGTCAGCGCGAGATGTCTCACTCCGCGACATGATGCCCCCCGTCAGTGACTCGTCAGGAGTGAGCCGCGGTGGTCCTTCGGATCGACCCGCACGACGTCCGCTCCGAGGTCGAACCGGACCAGGTCGATCCTTCCGGGGTATCGGCTGTCCGGGCCCGCGGTGTACTCGGGTGTCACCGCCGTACCGCGATCCAGCCCGACGCTCATCATCTCGTCGATGGAGAAGTTGAACTTCAAGGTGCGTTCGAGCCGTCCGGAGGCGACGAGGACGTCGTCGACGAGGAGTCGGATCGTGCCGCCGAGTCCCAGCCCGCCACCGTCGTAGTCGAGCTCCAGGCGGACGGTGTGCTCACCGTGCGTGAGCGGGGCGTCGGCTCGCACGTAGGTCCGCTCTAGGTCGGCGTAGTTGTAGCAGTACGTCGGGCGGCCGTCGCGCACGTAGAGCGCCCACCCGCCGAACTGTCCACCCTGTGCGACGAGGACCCCGTCGGTGCCGAGAGCCGGGGTCTCGAGCGGGACCGTCACCGCGAAGGACGTGTTCTTGACGTCCGGAGCGATGTCCTCCACCAGCGGCCCGATCGAGCGGGGGAGCTCGACCCGGGTCCGGCTCCCCAGCAGTGTGCGTCGACCGGCGATCGAGGGGACGAAGCGCTCGTTCAGGCGGTCGTCCAGCGGGAAGACCCGGTAGCGGTCCGCCTCCTGGGCGAAGACCCTCTGCAGCTCGGCGAGCTTCTCGGGATGCTGGGCGGCAACGTCGCGGGTCTGGGTCCAGTCCGTGCGCGTGTCGTAGAGCTCCCAGACGTCCTGGTCGAAGGGCGGCAGCTGGACGCCTCGACGCCACGGGACCTTGTGCACAGTGACCGCGGTCCATCCGTCCTGGTAGATGCCACGGTTGCCGAACATCTCGAAGTACTGCCGCACGTGCTGGTCGACAGCGTCCGGCTCGTTGAACGTGTAGAGCATGGAGGTGCCCTCGATCGGGACCTGGACGGCGCCGTCGACCACCTCGGGATGAGGGATCCGGGCGGCCTCGAGGATCGTCGGTACGACGTCGATGCAGTGGTGCCACTGGTGCCGGAGCCCGCCGGGCTGTTCGATCCCGCCGGGCCAGTGCACGATCATCCCGTTGCGGGTGCCGCCGTGGTGCGAGGCGACCTGCTTGGCGAACCGGTACGGCGTGTTCATCGCCAGCGCCCAGCCCGCCGGGTAGTGGGCATAGGAGTCAGGGCCCCCGATGTCGTCGAGCCGCTCGAGGATCCGGTCGGAGTCGTCGACCAGGTGGTTCATGTGCAGCACCTGGTTGAGCGTGCCGTGCAGGCCGCCCTCTGCTGACGCGCCGTTGTCCCCGAGCACGTAGAAGACCAGCGTGTTGTCCAGCTGTCCGAGAGCCTCCAGGGTGTCCAGGAATCGGCCGGTCTGGGCATCGGCGTGCTCGGCCATGCCGGCGTAGGTCTCCATCAGCCGGCAGGCGACGATCCTCTGGTTCTCCGTGAGCTCCTCCCAGAGCGGCACGCCCTCGCCCCAAGCGGCGAGCTCGGCATCCTCGGGCACGATACCCATCTTCTTCTGGCTCGCGAGGATCCGCTGCCGGTGCTCGTTCCAGCCGTCCTCGAACCGGCCCGCGTACTTCTCGGCCCACGGACGCGGGACCTGGAGCGGATCATGGACCGCGCCGTAGGAGAGGTGGCAGAACCACGGCTTTCCGGGCTCGAGGGCCTCAAGGGTCCGGACCCAGGCGATCGCCTGGTCGACGATGTCCTCGGAGAGGTGGTAGCCCTCCGCCGCAGTGCGGGGTGGGTCGATGCGGGTGGTTCCGTCGACCAGGTTCGGTGCGTACTGGTTGGTCTCGGCTCCCAGGAAGCCGTAGAAGCGATCGAACCCCTCACCCGTCGGCCACCGCTCGAAGGGGCCGTTCTCCGACAGCTCGTGGGGCGGGGTCTGGTGCATCTTGCCGAAGGCCGCGGTCGCGTACCCGTTCCCCTGGAGGATCCTGGCAACCGGCGCCATGGATTCCGGGCGCACCGCGTCGTAGCCCGGCGCGCAGGTCGCCAACTCCGGGATCGCACCCATTCCCACGCTGTGGTGGTTGCGGCCGGTCAGCAGCGCGGCACGGGTCGGTGCGCACAAGGCGGTCGTGTGGAACCGGGTGAACCGCACACCACCCGCCGCCAGGCGGTCGGCGACGGGCATCTCGCACGGTCCCCCGTAGGCCGAGGAAGCACCGAAGCCCATGTCGTCGAAGAGCACGACCAGCACATTGGGCGCGCCCGTCGGCGGTCTGACCACTGCGGGTGCGGTGAAGGCGGGGGACTGGTCGCGATAGTCCGGCGCAGCGACCGGCTGATCGTTTGCGGGGGGGACCGGCAGGACTCGGCGATTCACGTGACCGTGCCTTTCAGGAGGGGATGAGTGGGATGGACCGCATTCCGTCGGAACGCTCCAGCGGTCGCGCGCTGGACGACGGGCTCACTTGCCCACCGCTGTCCATCCGCCGTCGACCGGGAGGCAGACACCTGTCACGAACGACGCGTCCAGGAGCAGGTTCTCGATGGAGGCGGCCATCTCCTCGGGCGCACACAGCCGCCCCAGGGGGGTGCGCGCCCGGGTCGAGGCGACGTCGTAGCCCTGGTCGATCATCTGCTGCACCATCGGCGTGAGCGTGTGACCGGGGGCGATGCTGTTGACCCGGATGCCCAGTGGGGCCCACTCGACGGCCAGGTTCTGGGTGAGCTGCCCGATCGCCGCCTTGGCGGTGCCGTAGTCGGCCTGATTCGCCCATCCGCCGTACGCGGTGGTCGAGGAGATCGTCACGATCGACACCGGCCCGCGCGCCTGGTCGGGTCCGAGCAGCGCACGCACCATCGCGCGAGCGACGACCAAGGTGCCGACGACATGGACGTCGAGCACTCGTCTCACGGTGTCGAGGTCGAGGTCGAGGGCAGGCACGAACTCGCCCCGAATCCCGTGCGAGGTCACCAGTCGGGTGACGGGTCCGGCCTCGTCGGTCGCGGCTCGGATCGCCTCGTCGACCGCCTGCTCGTCGGTCACGTCGACCTCGACGTAACGGACCGGTGACGCACCGGTCCGGTGCGGCTCCACCGGGGGCTGCAGGTCGAGCACCGTCACGTGCAGGCCCCGGTCCAGCAGTCGCTGGACCACCGCCCAGCCGATCCCGCTGCTCCCGCCGGTGACCAGCGCATGCTCGCTCAGGGTGCTCACCGTCGTCCCAGCAGGGAAAGCGCCTGCTCGACGACCCCCTTGGGCGTGATGCCGTAGTGGGTGAGCAGGTCGGCCGGCACCCCGACCTCCAGGTCCTCGTCGGGCAGGGCCACGATGCCGAGCGGCACCGCGACGCCGTTGCGACCCAGCACCTCGGCGACGCCCGCGCCGAGACCGCCGACGACGTTGTGCTCCTCGACGGTCACGATGCCCCGGGTCGTTCGCGCGGCGTCCAGGACCGCTTCGTCGTCCAAGGGCTTGATGTAGGCAGCGTCGAGCACGGCCGCGCTGATCCCGTGGCCCTCGAGTCGGCGTGCCGCCTCGAGGGCGCAGCCCACGCCGAGCCCGGTGCCGATGAGGGTGAGGTCGTGGCCATCGCGGACGCGGGCGAAGCGTCCCCGTTCGAAGGCAGGGACGGTGTCGTACACGGGACGAGTGGCCTCGCTCACGCGCAGCAGCACTGGACCGGCTTCGTCGCGGCTCGCTCGCAGCAGGCTCAGCGTCGACTGGTTGTCGGCGGGCGACATCACGGTCAGGTTGGTGATGGAGCGGGCGATCGCCAGGTCCTCGACGGCGTGGTGGCTGGTGCCGAAGTAGCCCATGGCCAGACCGGACAGCCTGGTCACGAGCGTCACCGGCATCATCGTCGCGGCCAGGTCCGTCCGGATCTGCTCGGCCGTCTTGATCATGCCGAACGGGGCGAACGCCAACACATACGGACGCAGGCCAGAGGCGGCCATCCCCGCGGCGACCGAGATCGTGTTGGTCTCCGCGATGCCCAGCTCGACGTAGCGATCGGGGTGGCGCTCCCTCAGCTCGCCGAGCGCGGAGCCGAGGTCGGCGGAGATGACCACCACGTCGTCGTGCTGGTCGGCGAGCTCGGCCAGGGCGTGGCCCAGCAGGTTCATCGAGGAGGCCTGCCCCTCATCGGAGAAGACGTCCTCCATCGCCGCGGATCGGTCGGTCGTGGCGGCGCTCATGGCGACACCTCCTTCATGCGTGCGGTGATCTCGGCAACGGCCTCGTCGCGCTGCTCGGGAGTGAGGCAGCCGACGTGCCAGGCGCGCGGCGACTCCTCCATCAGCGCCACGCCCCTGCCCTTCTGGGTGCGGGTGATGATGCAGACGGGGCGGTCCGAGTCGGGGGCTGGCAGCGCGTCGAAGACGTCGACCAGGGCCGCGACGTCGTGGCCGTCGAGCTCGACGACGTGCCACCCGAACGCGCGGAAGCGGTCGCCCAGCGGCTCGATGTTCATCAGCTCTGCGGTCGGGCCACTGCCGATCAGGCCGTTGGCGTCGACGATGGCGACGAGGTTGCCCGCCTTGTAGTGAGAAGCGGCCATCGCCGCCTCCCACACCTGGCCCTCGTTGATCTCACCGTCCCCGGTCAGGACGAAGGTGCGGTGGTCGGACTTCTTGAGCCGTGCCGTCATCGCCATGCCCAGGCCCACCGACAGGTTGTGTCCCAGCGATCCCGAGCTGAAGTCCACGCCGGGGGCGCGGCGCATGTCCGGGTGGTCGCCCAGCCGGCTGCCGATGTAGCCGAACTTGTCGAGCTCCTCGGCGGCGAAGTAGCCCAGGTCGCTCAGGATCGGCCACAGGCCCACGGCGGCGTGGCCCTTGCCGAGGAGGAAGCGGTCGCGGTCCGCCCACCCCGGGTTCGCGGGGTCGAGGCGCAGCGCGCGGTAGTAGAGCACCGACAGGACCTCGGCGCACGAGAACGTGCTGGAGTAGTGGCCGAGGCCGGCCCCGTCGATCATCTTGATCACCTCGAGACGGAGCCAGTCCGCCCGGTGGCGCAGTTGCGCCACCGTGGCGGGTCGGCCTCGCTCGAGGTGGGCCGGGCGACGCGAGGCCGCAGTCGCAGTCATGGTGTTCCCTTCAATCGGTTGGTTCTTCACATCGGGGTGTCGCCCTCGATCACGACGCGGTGCATCCGGCGGCGACCGGTGTAGTCGGCGACGGCGTAGTGCTGCGTGCACCGGTTGTCCCAGAGCACGACTGCGCCGGGGCTCCAGTGGAACCGCACCTGGAAGTCGGGCGAGCGCACGTGGTCGGTGAGCAGGGGCAGCAGGTGGTCGTTCTCCCGCTCGGTGAGTCCCTCGAGGCGGGTCGTGAACGTCTTGTTGACGAACAGGGCCTTGCGTCCGGTCGCCGGGTGCGTGCGGACGACGGGGTGGCTGACGGGCTGGTAGTCCGCGTTGACGGCCTTGCGGGCGTGCACGACCGAGTTGGCCGAGTCGTGGACCGCCGTCATGTCCTCGACCAGTCGCTGCACCCGCGACGACAGCGCGTCGTAGGCGGCGTACATCGAGGCCCAGAGGGTGTCGCCACCGACCTCGGGGAGGATCACCACACGCAGCACGGAGCCGAGCGGGGGACTGGTCAGGAAGGTGGCGTCGGAGTGCCAGATGTCGGCGTTGGCCGTCTTGGGCGTGGCACCGTCGATGTCGAGCACGTGCACCTCTGGGAGGTCCTCGGAGATGGGCGGCAGGAAGGCGAAGTGGTGCAGCGGGCCGAAGAGGGCGGCGAAGTCGCGCTGCGAGCGGTCGTCCAGGTCTTGGTCGCGGAAGAACAACACCTGGTAGGTGTGGAAGAGGTCGACGACCTCCTTGGCGAGCGCCGGTGTCACCGGTCGCGCGAGATCGATGCCGGACACCTCGGCACCGATGTTGTGCGTCAGCGGCGTCACGGTGAGGTTGGACGGGGACATGAGTCTCTCCTTCGTTTAAGACGCTTTGTCTTAAACGAATGTAGGGTGGCATCCGTGCCTTGGTCAGGGTCCATCCCAGTCGCGACGCGACGCCCCGGCGCCGAGGGTCTCGATGACCGGGACGTCGCGTGGAGTGGGTGACAATGGCGGCTGTGACCAGCGACTCGCGAACCCGGATCCTGCACGCGGCCGAGCGGCTCTTCGCCGAGCGCGGCGTCGGCAACGTGTCGTTGCGGGAGATCGGCGAACGAGCCGGGCAGCGCAACAACTCGGCCGTGCAGTACCACTTCGGCGACCAGAGCGGACTGATCCAGAGCCTGTACGACCTGCGCCTGGTGCCCCTCAACGAGAAGCGGCTCGCGATGCTGTCCGAGGTCACCGACCCGGACGTCGAGGACCTCGCCCGCATCTACGTCCTTCCGCTCGCGGAGGCCGTGACGCTCTCGGGAGGCAGCTGGGCCTACGCCCGCTTCCTGGACCGCTACCTGGCGCGCGGACGCGAGTTCGAGCCGTTCGACGACCGTCACGGGGAGGGCTCGCGGCAGGTGACTGCGCGGATGGCCGAGGAAATGGCAGGCCTGGGCGCAGCCGTGTGCGAGGAGCGCCTGCGGATGATCCAGGTGCTCCAGATCCGCACGCTGGCCGATCTCGAGCACCGGCTCGAGCACGACCTCGTGGACGCGGAGGGTGCGGCGCTGACCGTCGAGTGCCTGATCGAGGCCGTGACCGTGCTGTTGCGCGCCGACACGCAGGTCAGTGGTGCGCCGGCCCGATGACGTGCGAGCGGTCGAGGTCGGCGACGTCGGCCACACCCATCAGGGTCAGGGTCCGCACGACCTCCTCGCGCAGGATCTCCAGCACGTGCTCCACGCCGGCCTGCCCGCCGGCCGCGAGGCCGTAGACGTAGGGCCGTCCGATCCCGACGGCGCTCGCGCCCAGTGCCAGCGCCTTGACGACGTCGCTGCCGCGGCGGACCCCGCCGTCCAGGAGCACCTGGGCCCGGCCCCCGACGCGGTCGACGACCGCCGGCAGGGCGTCGAGCGAGGACAGGGCACCGTCGAGCTGGCGCCCGCCGTGGTTGGACACCATCACGCCGTCCGCGCCGAGGTCGACGGCGCGCTCGGCGTCGTCGGCCGCGAGGATCCCCTTGATGACCAGGGGGCCGTCCCACATGTCCCGGATCCGGGCGAAGTCGTCCCACACCAGGTCGGGGCGGAGCAGCGTCTGCTGCACCCGCGCGGAGGCGACGGCGGCCCGGGTTCCCCGCTCGTCGACGAGCATGCGTGAGGACACGCGCTGGTGGCGCAGGAAGCCGTGCGCCCAGCGGGGACGGAGGGCTGCACTGAGGGCCCGAGCCGGTGTGAGCGTGGGCGGGATGCCCATCCCGCGCTTGCGCTCGCCGAGGCGATTGCCACCGGTCGGTACGTCGACGGTGACGAACAGCGCCGAGTAGCCGGCCGACCTCGCGCGATCGATGAACCTCTGCGACAGCGGCTCACCCGTGGTCTGGCTCGTCCACGGATAGAGCTGGAAGAAGTGGTCCTCGCTGGTCGCCTCGGCGATCTCCTCGACGGTGTAGCTCGAGGCGGTGCTGATCACCGCGCGGGTCCCGGCCGCTTCGGCGGCGCGGGCGGCCGCGCGCTCGCCCTGCCAGTGGACCAGGCCGGTCATGCCGGTGGGGGAGAGGAAGACTGGCAGCGACAGCGCCGTGTCGGCGACCTTCGCCCGGAGGCCGTCGCCCTGATTGCCGGTGAGCACGCGCGACGTCAGGCGCCACCGGTCGAAGGCGTCGGTGTTGTCGCGCATGGTCTGCTCCGACTCGGCGCCACCGTCGACAAACGCCCAGACCATGCCGGGCACCTTGCGTCGTGCCCGGGCGCGATAGTCCTCCACGGTCAGCGGACCGCCGCTGCGCGGGCCCAACCGGAACTGGAGCCCGCCACTCACGACGCGATCCGGATGGTGACCTTGGCCGTGTCGGGGACCGGGGTGGTGGCGAGCTCGTAGGCGCCCTGCGCCTCGTCGACGGTGAACGTGTCGGAGACGAAGGTGTCGAGGAGGGCCGGGTGGGCCTCGAGGTAGCTCCCGGCGCGCGCCAGCATGGTCCGGCGCTGGAGCGTGATGCCGGACATCAGGGTGAGGTTCTTGCGCAGCAAGCCCTGCATGTTGATCGGGTAGTAGGCGTCGTCGGGGATGCCGAAGTAGAAGATGCGGCCACCGACCGCGGCCGCCTCGATGGCGTGGTCGAGGGTCGAGGCGTTGTGCCCGATGGCCTCGACAATGATCTCGGGACGCTCGTCGGCGGCGAGCTCACCCATCCAGCGGCTGGTGTGCTGGTGTGCGACTTCGTGGGCACCCATTCTGGTGCCGATCGCGGACCGGTCGAGCCGGTCGACGCCGACCACGGACCGGGCTCCCGACGAGCGCAGGACGTGGTTGAAGAGCAGGCCCATCGGTCCCTGGCCCAGCACTGCGGCCCGCGCACCGGACACGTCGCCGAGCTGGTCGACGGCATAGAGGATGCAGGCCAGCGGCTGGAGGACCACAGCATGCTCCGGGGACAGCGAGGGGTCGAAGTCCATCAGGTCGTCGCCGAGGCTGACGGAGAGCTCGGCGAGGGCATTGAGGCGCGAGCCCCATCCGACCCGCAGGTCGCCGACCCGGTGGCGGTCGTCGCGAGACGCCACGACCTCGCCGACCACCTCGTGCATCGGGGAGCCCGGGACGTTGACGGCGCTCGGGTCGTCACGCTGCTTGAGGGTGCGCAGCCCGTTGAACACGGGTAGGTCGCTGCCGCAGACGGCGCCGGCGAGCACCCTCAGCAGCACCTCGCCGTCGGCGAGATCGGCAGCCTGCAGCCGGGGGACCTGCACCTCGGTGAAGGTGCGGGGCGCAGTCAGCTGCTGCGCGAACATGGTCGTCATGGCGCCGCTCACCAGTGCGGGCCGTCGTGGTGTCCGCCGCCGTGCGAGTCCGGGTCGTCGTTGGCGAGCAGGGGGTCCTCGATCTGCACCCGCAACGAGCCGGTGGTTGCTGCCTTGCGGATCGAGGAAGTCAGGGCCGAGCAGCCGGGGAAGCTGGCGCCGTCGGCCGCTGGTCCCAGGAGGCCTCGTTCGTGGCAGGCTGCGGTCGCGGAGGCACTCCACTGGATGCTCGTCTGCTCCCAGCTGCTCTTGCGGACCTCGACGCGGGCACGGCACGCCTCGCAGGTGACGGGCACCATCGGACCGTCGTCGAGCCGTACGTCGGGGCGGATCGCCGCGCGCTCGGTCATCACATCTCCTTGCTCGTCGAGAATCGCCAGTCTGTGACCGCTGGTTGCTCCCCGGTTGCGCAGTCCCGGTCAGCGGTAAGCGTCAGTGCGCCACCAGGACGACGACCTCGGTGACGCAGAGAAGGACGGTCGCCATCGACATGGCCGTGGGGGCACGTCCCCCGCGCGGCCTCGAGCCGGCGCGATACCGGTGGGCACCGAGGTAGCGCCGAGCGCTCTCGCCGAACACCCACAGGCCGAGCACGATCGCCAGCACCGGCACGATCGCCGCTCCCGCACCGGACGACCCGAGGGTCAGGCGGGCCAGGATCGCTGCGGCCACCACCAGAGTCAGCGCCGTGCGCTGCCAGGCCAGCGCCGTGCGTTCGTTGGACAGGCCCGGATCGGTCGCGCGGGCGCTCACATCTGCGCCCCGACCACCACCACGCCCGCCACCAACACGAGGAGCGCGAAGATCGCGCCCACTCCGAACGCCGGCAGTGGCGCCGTACGACGCATGGCGCCCTCGGCCCGGGCCCACCGGATCCAGGCGGCGGCGGCCGCGAGCATGCCGGAGAGGGAGAGCAGCACGGTCAGGAAGTGCTGGGCCTTGCCGGACATGGATAGGTCGACCGCATCGATGGCCACGCCGGCTGCGAGCAGCGCGATGGCGGTCCGGATCCAGGCCAGGAACGTGCGCTCGTTAGCGAAGCTGAAGCGGTAGTCGGGCTCGTCGCCCTCGGCATACACCGTTGCCGGCCACCGCGCGCTCACGCGCGCCCGCTCGGTCCTTGTCCGCCGCCGTGCCATCTGGTTGCTCCTCTGCTCGGGGCAACTGAACCGCTATCCAACGACTGATCGACAGCGATGTCCCACTCAGCGAACCTCCACTTCCGGGCCGCGACGGGACGCAGGCGAGAATCGCCGCATGGACAACGCCTCGACATCACCGTGCTGTGCCCCCGGTCTGGGAGTGGGCAGCACGCCCGCCGACCCGCCCATCGAGCTTAGGCCGCGCAGCACGCGGGGCCAGGTCCTGGTGCCCGGTGGACGCTTCGACATGGGCGATGCCTTCGACGAGGGCTATCGCAGTGACGGCGAGACGCCCGTACACGAGGTGCACCTCGACCCCTTCTTCATGGACGCGACGACCGTGACTAACGCGGCCTTCGCCGCGTTCGCCAAGGACAGCGGCTACGTCACCGAGGCCGAGGAGCTCGGGGTCTCGGCCGTCTTCCACCTCACCTTCGCCGGCAGCCGCGCCGACGTCCTCCAGGAGGTCGCCGAGGCGCCGTGGTGGTGGGCCGTGCGCGGCGCGTCGTGGCGGCACCCCGGCGGACCCGCCACTGGCATTCAGGACCGGCAGAACCATCCGGTCGTGCACGTGACCTGGCGCGACGCGACCGCCTACGCCGCGTGGGCGGGCAAGCGGCTCCCGACCGAGGCGGAGTGGGAGTACGCCGCCCGCGGCGGCCTGGCAGGACAGCGCTTCGCCTGGGGTGACGAGCTCACGCCGGGCGGTCGCTGGCAGTGCAACATCTGGCAGGGCGACTTCCCCCTCGTCAACACGCTGGACGACGGCCACCTGTCGACGGCGCCGGTCAAGTCGTTCCGGCCCAACGGTCACGGCCTGTGGCAGATGGCCGGCAACGTGTGGGAGTGGTGCGCCGACTGGTTCCGCCGCGACTACTACGCCACCAGCCCGAACCGGGATCCGCGCGGACCGGAGACGGGCACGGTTCGGGTGATGCGCGGCGGGTCCTACCTGTGCCACGACTCCTACTGCCACCGCTACCGCGTCGCGGCCCGGTCGAGCAACACCCCCGACTCGGCGAGCGGCAACACGGGTTTCCGCTGCGCCAACGACGCGACCTGAGCTGCCACGTCAGACCTGCTCGCGCAGGTCCTTCTTCAGGATCTTGCCGCTCGCGTTGCGGGGGAACTCGGCGATCGCCACGACCTCGCGTGGCACCTTGAAGTTGGCGAGGCGGGCTCGGCAGTAGGCCGTGAGCTCGGCCTCGTCGACCTGTGCACCAGCGCGTACGACGACGTACGCCCGACCGACCGATCCCATCCGTTCGTCGGGAATGCCGATGACGGCGGCCTCGACCACGTCGGGATGGCTGGTCAGCACGTTCTCGATCTCGGCCGGGTAGACGTTGAACCCGCCCACGATGAATAGGTCCTTGATCCGGTCGGTGATCTTCAGGCAGCCGTGCTCGTCGAGCCGGCCGACGTCGCCGGTGTGCAACCAGCCGTCGGGATCGATGGCCTCGTCGGTGGCCGCCTCGTCCTCGAAGTAGCCGAGCATCACCGTGTCGCCGCGCAGCAGGATCTCGCCGTCGGCGCCGATCGGCCGGTCCACGCCCTCGCCGTCGACGATGCGCAGCTCGAGCCCGGCGCAGGCCGGCCCGGTGGTCTCGGCGACGTGGTGGGGGTCCTCGCCGGGGCGCGACTGCGTGGCGACCACGCATTCGGTGAGCCCGTAGGCCTGGGCGACCGAGTCGAAGCCGAGCACGTCCAGCATCTGCTCGAAAAGTGTCTCAGGGACCGACGCGGCACCGGCGATCGCGAACCGCAGCGACGATAGGTCGAACTCCGCTCGTCGCGGGTGGTTGATGAGGGTCAGGAAGATTGTCGGCGCGCCCGGCAGGACGGTGATCCGCTCCTGCTCGATGAACTCCATCAGGCCCACCGGGTCGAAGGTGAGGACCGGGTAGATCGTCGTACCGGCGGTGAGGGATGCCATGATGCCGGCCTTGTAGCCGAAGGAGTGGAAGAACGGGTTCACGACGGCGTACCGATCGGACTCCGTCAACGACGCACCCGACGCCCACAGCCGCGCGACCGCGAGCGTCTGCCGATGCGCGCTCATCACACCCTTGGGCAGGCCGGTCGTGCCGGAGGTGAAGAGGATGTCGCACACCGTGTCGGGGGTGACGGTGGCCTCGGCGGCCGCCAGGTCCTCGGGGGTCGTGGCGTCCGCGTTGGCGAGGAAGTCGGACCATGTGGTCGCCGAGCCGTTGTTATCGCCGTTGTGGTGGCCGTCGCCGATGTCCACGATCGTGGCCAAATGGGGGAGTCCCGCTACGGGGCCGGGCCCGCGTTCGGCATCGACGGGTGCCGAGTCAGCGAGCGCGGCGACGTAGTCGGTGCCGAGGAACCCGTTGCAGACGACCAGCGCGGCAGCGCGTGAGCGCTGCAGCACGGTCCTCGCCTCCTGGCCGCGGTAGCGGGTGTTGAGCGGCACCACGGAAGCACCCATGACCTGGGCTCCCAGGAGGGCCACGACGAACTCGTGTCGGTTGGGCGCCCAGATGGCCACGCGGTCACCGACGCGAACCCCGGCGGCCAAGTAGGCGCCCGCTGCCCGTCGACATTCCAGGGCCAACTCGGCGAAGGTGAGACGGGACGCACCGTCGACGACGGCGAGGTGGGCACCGAAACGGCGGGCGCCTTCGTCGAGCAGGGCCGCCACAGTCTGGGGATGAGTCACAGGAAATCCTCGTCGAACAAATGCTTGTTTGGTAGTTTCGACCATACCTGCCCGCGGTCTGCTCTGCGGGAATGATCTTGGTGTGACCCATAGTGCCGCGCGCGAGGAGGACCAGCTGATGACGGACCATGAGAACGGCACCACGCGGCAGCGTGCCAGCAACGGCGCGAGTTCTGCGCGCCGGGCCGAGCTGCTGGCGATCGCGGCCAAGCTCTTCGCCGAGCGCGGCTATGCGCAGACGACGGTCCGCGACATCGCGGACGAGGCCGGGATCCTGTCGGGCAGCCTCTACCACCACTTCGACTCGAAGGAGGCCATGCTCTTCGAGATCATGCAGGAGTTCATGAACGGCCTGCACGAGAGGTTCCAGGGCATCGTCGAGGAAGAGCTTGCGCCCGGGGAGACGCTCGATGCGCTGGTGCGCGCTGCCTTCGCCACGATCGACGCCGTCCCGCACCCGGTGGCGCTCTACCAGAGCGAGGCCAGCCTCCTCGCCCGACTGCCTGACTTCGGGTTCGTGACCAGGACGGGCCGCAAGATCGAGCGCATCTGGATCCAGGTGCTCGTGGCGGGTCGCGAGTCGGGGGAGTTCCGCGCCGACCTCGAGAGCGCGATCATCCACCGCTTCATCCGCGACGCCGTCTGGGCGACAGTCCGCTGGTACAACCCCCGAGGCAAGTTCCCCCACGACAAGGTGGCCGACCAGTTCCTGGCGATGCTGCGCGATGGTCTGCTCGCGAGCTGATCCATTGTTCGGCTGAGCGGGACGCTACCAAACAAGTGCTTGGTTTGCTGTTACGGTTCCCGCTCATGCTGACAGCAGGCGGCCCGGCTGAAGGAGATCGATCGTGGACCTGACCCACACTGTTGCGGACGAGGAGTTCCGTGCCGAGGTGCGGCAGTGGCTGACGGACAATCTCGTCGGAGACTTCGCCGCGATCAAGGGGCGCGGTGGCGCCGGTCGCGAGCACGAGGCCTACGAGGAGCGCGTCGCTTGGAACCAGCACCTGGCCAAGGCCGGGTGGACCTGCCTGGGCTGGCCGGTCGAGCACGGCGGTCGCGGCCTGAGTCTCTTCCAGCAGGTGATCTTCCACGAGGAGTACGCCCGAGCCGATGCTCCAGCCGGCGTCAACCACCTCGGCGAAGAACTGCTCGGTCCCACCCTGATCGCCCACGGCACCGACGAGCAGCGGGCCCGCTTCCTGCCGGGCATCGTCGCCGCGACCGAGCTCTGGTGCCAGGGCTACTCCGAGCCCGGCGCCGGCTCCGACCTCGCCGGCGTGCGTACCCGCGCCCGGCTCGAGGGCGACGAGTGGATCGTCGACGGGCAGAAGGTGTGGACCTCACTGGCCCACCACGCCGACTGGTGCTTCGTCATCGCCCGAACAGAGCCCGGCTCCGAGCGGCACCGCGGCCTGTCCTACCTGCTGGTGCCCCTCGACCAGCCCGGTGTCGAGATCCGCCCGATCCTCCAGCTCACCGGAACCTCCGAGTTCAACGAAGTCTTCTTCGATGGCGCCCGCACTGATGCCGACCTGGTTGTCGGCAACCCCGGTGACGGCTGGGCCGTGGCGATGGCGACCCTGGGCTTCGAGCGCGGCGTCTCCACCATCGCCCAGCAGATCGGCTTCGCCCGTGAGCTCGAGCGCATCGAGGAGATCGCGCGCAGCAACGGCGCGTGGGACGACCCCGTGCTCCTCGACCGGATCGCCCAGGCCCGCGTCGGCCTCGAGGTCCTGCGCACCCATGCCCTCCGCACCCTGAGCGCCTACGACTCCGGCTCACAGGGCCCCGAGGCCTCCGTCTCGAAGCTCATGTGGGCCCGATGGCACCGCGACCTCGGCGAGCTCGCGATGGACGTGCGAGGACCCGCAGCCCTGACGGTGGCCGAGGCGCCGTACGAGCTCGACGACGAGCAGACCCTCTACCTCTTCAGCCGGGCCGACACGATCTACGGCGGCTCGGACGAGATCCAGCGCAACATCATCGCCGAGCGCGTGCTCGGCCTACCCAAGGAGCCACGACCATGAGTGCCGTCAAGACCGAGCAACCCGCCCCCGCCTACGTCGCGGGCCACGGACTCCTCACCGACCGCGTGGTCATCGTGACCGCGGCCGCCGGTGCCGGGATCGGTTCGGCCGCTGCACGCCGTTGCCTCGAGGAGGGCGCCAAGGCCGTCGTCCTCGGCGACACCCACGAGCGTCGCCTCGGTGATGCAGTGCAGTCACTCGGCGAGGAGTTCGGCGCCGACCGCGTCACCTCCGTGCTCTGCGACGTCACGCAGGAGGACGACGTGCTGGCGCTCATCGACGCGGCCGAGCTCTTCGGCGGAGTCGACGTGATGATCAACAACGCCGGCCTCGGCGGCACGGTGTCGGTGCTCGACATGACCGACGACGAGTGGTCGAAGGTCCTCGAGGTGACCCTGACCGGCACGTTCCGCTGCGTGCGCGCCGCCTCCAAGCGGATGGTCGCCAGCAACAAGCGCGGCGTCATCATCAACAACGCCTCGGTCATCGGCTGGCGCGCCCAGGAGGGCCAAGCGCACTACGCCGCCGCCAAGGCCGGCGTGATGGCTCTGACCCGCTGCTCGGCCATCGACGTCGCCGAGCACGGCATCCGCATCAACGCCGTCTCACCGAGCCTGGCCATGCACCCCTTCCTCGCCAAGGTCACCACCGACGAGCTGCTCGCCGAGCTCAAGGGCAAGGAAGCGTTCGGCCGCGCCGCCGAGCCTTGGGAGATCGCCAACGTGATGGTCTTCCTGGCCAGCGACTACTCGTCGTACATGACCGGCGAGGTCGTCTCCGTTAGCAGCCAGCAGGCGTGACCATGTCCCGATCGACCACCGGAGGATCCCGTGCCTGAGGCCTACATCGTCGACGCAGTCCGCACCCCCGTCGGTCGCCGTGGTGGCGTCCTGGCCCAGGTGCACTCGGCCGACCTGGGGGCGCACGTCCTCCAGGCGCTGATGCGGCGCAGCGGGGTGGACCCGGGCGCCGTGGACGACGTCATCCTCGGCTGCTGCGACACCATCGGCTCGCAGTCCGGTGACATCGCGCGCACCGCGTGGCTGGCGGCCGGTCTGCCCGAGCACGTCCCGGGCGTCACGATCGACCGCCAGTGCGGCTCGTCCCAGCAGGCCGTGCACTTTGCGGCCCAAGGCGTGATGTCCGGCACCCAGGACCTGGTCGTGGCGGGCGGCGTGCAGAACATGTCCGCCATCCCGATCTCCTCGGCCATGCTCGTCGGCCAGCAGTTCGGCTTCACCACGCCGTTCGCCGAGTCGAAGGGCTGGCTCGCGCGGTACGGCGACCAGGAGGTGTCGCAGTTCCGTTCTGCGGAGATGATCGCCGAGAAGTGGGACGTGTCCCGTGAGGACATGGAGCAGTTCGCCTTCACCAGCCACCAGCGGGCGATCGCCGCGATCGACGAGGGGCGCTTCGCCCGCGAGATCGAGCCGGTCGGCCACTTCACCACCGACGAGGGGCCGCGTCGCGACACCTCGCTGGAGAAGATGGCCGGGCTGCAGCCGTTGCAGGAGGGGGGCCGCATCACGGCCGCCGTCGCCTCGCAGATCTCCGACGCCGCCAGCGCGATGCTGATCGCCTCCGAGAAGGCGGTCGCCGAGCACGAGCTGACCCCGCGCGCCCGGGTGCACCACCTGAGCGTGACCGGCGACGACCCGGTGTGGATGCTGACCGGGCCGATCCCGGCCACCAAGAGGGCGCTCGATAGGTCCGGCATGTCGATCGACGACATCGACCTGTTCGAGGTCAACGAGGCCTTCGCCTCCGTCGTGCTCGCATGGGCCAAGGAGACGGGCGCCGACTTGGGGCGCACCAACGTCAACGGCGGTGGCATCTCGCTCGGCCACCCCATCGGCGCCACCGGCACACGACTCATGACGACGATGCTGCACGAGCTCGAGCGCACCGGCGGTCGCTACGGCCTCCAGGTGATGTGCGAGGGCGGCGGTCAGGCCAACGTCACCATCATCGAGCGCCTCTGACCGGGGCGACTCCTCCGACGCAGGACGGCCGCCCGGCTTCTGGCCGGGCGGCCGTTCTCGTGCGTGTGGAGGCAGGCTCAGGTCGTAAGCGTGCCGCCGCTGCGGACGAACTCGTCGCGGTGTTCGTCAGCCACTCCGGCGAGGTTGATCTCGAAGGTGAAGCCCTGCTCGAAGCGGTAGCTCTTGTTGACGTCGATCGGGTCGATGCCGTTGAGCGCCTCCTTGGCGGCCCGGATGACGCGTGGGTCCTTGGCGGCGATGTCGCGCGCCACCGAGAGGGCGGCCTCGTCGAGTTGGTCGCGGGCGACCACCTCATAGACCGACCCGAAGTGGTTGAGCTCCTGGGCGGTGATGGTGCGGCTGGTGAAATAGAGCGTGCGCATGAGGTGCTGCGGCACGAGTCGCGACAGGTGGGTCGCGGCACCGAGGGCCCCGCGATCGACCTCGGGCACCCCGAAGTAGGCGTCGTCGCTGGCGATGATCGTGTCGCAGTTGCCCACGAGGCCGACACCGCCCCCGAGGCAGAAGCCGTTCACTGCGGCAAGGACGGGCACCGGGCTCTCGTACATCGCCTTGAATGCGGCGAAGCAGCCACGGTTGGCGCCGAGCAGGGCTTCGAAGCCCTCTCCCTCCTGCATCTCCTTGATGTCGACGCCGGCGTTGAAGCCGCGGCCCTCCGCGCGGAGCACGGTGACGCGGGCGCCGAGGTCGACGGCCTCCTTCATCGCGTCGGCCAGCGCGAACCAGCCGGACACGGGCAGGGCGTTGACGGGCGGGTAGTTCATGGTGACGAGGGCGATGTGGTCCTCGACGATGGTGGTGGAGATCGTCATGTGGTTCCTAACCTAGCATTTGCTTGGTAACCTACCAGTGCTGGATCACCGAGAACAGGGAGACGGAACGAAATTGACAGGCATCTTGCAGGGCCGGGTAGCGATCGTCACGGGCGCTGGTCGCGGTTTGGGGCGCGAGCACGCGCTCGAGCTCGCACGCCAGGGAGCGAAGGTGGTCATCAACGACCTCGGCACCTCCAACGAGGGCGAGGGTGTCTCGCAGCAGCCTGCCGACGAGGTCGTCGACCTGATCCGTGCCGCGGGTGGTGAGGCCGCGGCCAACCGCGCCGACGTCGCCGACTTCGAGGCTTCGGGCGCGATGGTCCAGCAGGCGATCGACACGTACGGTGGCCTCGACATCCTGGTCAACAACGCCGGTTTCGTCCGAGACCGCATGCTGGTCAACACCAGCGAGGACGAATGGGACGCGATCATCCGCGTCCACTTGAAGGGCCACTTCGCAGCCATGCGGCATGCCAGTGCCTACTGGCGTGCGGAGTCGAAGGCGGGCCGGGCCCGCGCCGGTCGCATCATCAACACCACCTCAGGTGCCGGCCTCCAGGGCAGCATCGGCCAGGGCGCCTATTCCGCTGCCAAGGCGGGCATCGCCGCCGTCACCATCGTCGCCGCCGCCGAAATGGGGAGGTACGGCGTGACGGCCAATGCGATCGCCCCGGCAGCCCGCACGCGGATGACCGAAGGTCCATTCGCCGAGATGATGGCAGTCCCGGAGAGCGGCTTTGACGCCATGCACCCCGGCAACGTCTCCCCAATCGTGGCGTGGCTGGCCAGCGAGAAGTCTGGCGACGTGACGGGTCGAGTGATTGAGGTGGCGGGTGGCCGCATCTGCGTGGAGGAAGGTTGGCGCCATGGCGCGGCCGTCGACATCGGCGAGCGCTGGGATGCTGAGGCGGTGGGTACGGAGCTCGTCCGGCTGCTTGGCCAGGGATCGCCGCCCGAGCCCGTCTACGGCTCCTAACCGCACAACGTGATGGGCCCGCACACTCTCCGTGTGTTGTCCCCCAGATTCTCGGTGCGCCCCGCGATTGGGCGGGAACGGGTGTGGCGGCGAGACCTTCCACGCATTCCCCATCAATTCCCCATTTATTGCGTCAGGATCAGGCCGATCTGCGCCAAGTGGGACAATCGTCCTCAAGATGGTGAAACGAGTCTTCGCAGGTCAACGCACAGATTGGCCGAGTCGTACAAGATCCACTGAACCTCTGTGCCAGTTCAAGGGGTCGCAGGTTCAAATCCTGTCAGCCCGACCGACAAGAACCGGCTCTGACCAGCAGCAGGAACGCTGGGGTCAGAGCCGGTTCTGCACGTGGTCGGCAGCATGTCGCGACCTACTGCACCACCACCTGGCCGACCATGCCCATGCCGGCATGGAGGAGGCAGACGTAGGTGTAGGTGCCGGCCTTGGTGAACTTCACCGTGAACGTGCTCGGCGGAGGTCCGAACCCGGCAGGCAGGATCACCCCTGAGCTCAGGGCGCCACCCTGGAAGTTCGTCGGGTCGCCCGTGGGTGCGAACGGGTTCGCAGGGGGCGGCCCGAACGTGACCGTGTGCGGCACCGGGAACGCGTTCCTCGCCATGTCGAAGGTGACGCTGTCGCCGACCTTCACCACGATGCTGCCAGCGATGAACCGGTTGACCATCGCCCGCATGTCCGAGGCGCCCATGAACACGTGGTGGGAGTCGGTGGCACCGAGTGCGTCAGCCCACAGGTTGAGCCCGTGCTCGATGTCCGCGTTCGCTGCCTCGGTGGCCATCGCGTTGTACTCGGCCTGCGTGTGCGGATAGGGCTTGCCCGCCTTGCGGACCACGACGACCGCCCTCATGGCCTTGCCGTGGAGGTAGCAGATGTAGGGGTACCTGCCCGGCTTGAGGAACTTCAGGTCGTACGAGTCGACCGCGTCGGGGAAGATGGCGTCGGGTTCCGGGATCATGATCCCGGAGCTGCGGAACTGCCCCGGCCTGGAGATCGTGCCCTTCGGCGTCTGCGCCGACATGTAGGGGGTCGCCAGGTCGAACTCGACCGCGGGGTGCTTGTCGTTGATGAAGGACACGGTGTGCGGCTCCATCGAGTTGGAGACCCATCGCACGGTGTCACCGGCGTTGATCCAGATCTTCTTGGGGCCGTAGCCCATTGTCTGGACGGCGCCTGAGCTCGACTCTGCGCCGACCATGACGTTCCAGGTCCGGGCCTTGGTAGGGGATGCGGCGTGGGCGTTGCTCGCCAGCAGCGCTGGCATGGCGGCGAGCAACAGGGCGAACACCGCGAGGAACACCGAGGATCTCCTCGATCGAGCCGACTTCGGGGGCATGCTCACTCCTTCGCAGTTGGGAACCTTCCCAATCTCCTCAGGGCGCCGCTCTTCGACAACCTCGATCGCGAGAGGTATGGACCACCTCTCGACGACCACAGCCGCAGTCCTGCCGGAATGAGTCGGCAGTCCCGGTGAGACCGGGCTGCGGACCCGGTGCCCGTCCTGAGATCCCACCACACCCGAGATCGCCGGCCCGTGCCTGCGGACCTGCTCCGGCGCGACCGTCGATCACGAGGCGGGAAGCTCCCGCCGTACGGGATCGGTGGTCGAGATGCGCACCTCACTCCTGGCAGCAACGGTGGTCCTGGGCCTGGCGACGACGCTCGCAACGCCAGTGCTGAGCGCAGCAGTGGGGGACGAGCCCCCGACCTCGTCCCAGCGGCTGCCCGCTGCGGTCGTCGAGCCGCCAGCGGCCGACGTGGTCTTCAACGACCCGACCGGCGACGTGGCCGCGCAGAACCGCATCGCGGACCGCATACGGCGGGCGATCGACGCCACCCCGCGCCACGGCACGATCCGCATGGCGGCGTACAGCTTCGACCGCCCCGACATCGCGGACGCGCTCCTGAGGGCGTGCACGCGGCGACAGGTCACCGTGCAGGTCGTCCTCAACGACAACTTCGTCTCGATGCCCGCCCGTCGCCTGCAGCGGGCGCTGGGCGCGGGGCCCGACGCCAGCCTCGATGCCTGTCGGACGGGCGCAGGGCCGGGCTTCGTGAAGGTCTGCAACGCGAGCTGCCGGCTCGGGGACCGCGGCAACCAGCACATGAAGTTCTACCTGTTCTCCGAGAGCGGGGACGAGTCGAACGTCGTCATGCTCGGCTCGACGAACCTGACCGGCTACGCCGCAGGCGTCCACTGGAACGACCTGGTCACCTTCACCGGCAGCCGGCAGCTGTACGACGCCTACAGCCAGCTGTTCGCCGAGCTCGCCGCCGACCGCCAGGTCGCGGCACCGGCGACGGACGTGACCCTCGGCGACGTGACGACGAGCATCGGCTCCGGACGACCGGCGAACGCCGACGACGACGCTGTCGCCCGGCGGCTCGCCGAGGTCGACTGCGCGGCACTGCCCGGGTCCGGCCTCGCCGGCCGCACCGTGGTGCGCGTCAGCATGTACGGCTGGCAGGGGCGGCGGGGGCTCGACCTCGCCCGTCGCACGGCCGGGCTGAGCGACCGGGGGTGCCGGGTACAGGTGTTGGTGAGTGCGGCCGCACCCGACGTCGTCGCGACGCTGCTCGAGGCTGGCGTCCGCGTCCGCAGCGCCTCCCTCGACGTCGACGACAACGTCGCGACCGGGTTCGAGGACTCGGGTTGGGAGCACTTCGTCCACGAGAAGTGGATGTCCCTCGACGGGACCTGGGACGGCGCCGCCACGCGAGCGGTGTGGACGGGCTCGGAGAACTGGTCCGACGTGTCGCTCCTCAACGACGAGCTGGTGGTCATGATCCCGCGGCAGGAGGTCCACGACGCCTACGTCGCGCACTTCGACGACGTGTGGGACCACCACTCGAGGGCGCTCGGCTGACATGTTCACGTTTGTCCGCCTGACCTGTCGCACCGGCGCTCGGGTGCTCCGGTGCGTTGTCAGCGGATGGCGAGCGTCGCCGTGGTGACGCAGAGAGTGGCGCAGAGCGCGCCCCATGCCGCCAGCCTGAGCAGCGGCACCCGGAGCCCGGCGGAGCGGCAGCGCTGGAGCCACAGCAGGGTGGCCAGGGAGGCCCACGGGGTGACGAGCGCGCCGGCGTTCACCCCGACCAGCGTGGCCACGAGACGGCGTACGTCGTCGGCCGCGGAGGGCTCGACGACGAGGTAGGCCGGGAGGTTGTTGACCAGGTTGGCGGCGACGGCCGAGGCGCCCGAGAGGTGCAGCAGGTCGAGCGCGCGGGTGCCGGAGCCCACCGCGGGCGCGAGCCAGTCGAGGAGGCCCTCGCCCTGGGCGATGCGCAGGAGCCCGGCGACCAGCACGAAGGCGCCGGCCATCAGCCAGGGCGGGCGCACCTCGCGCAGCAGCGAGGGAGCGCGCCACACGAGCGCTGCCAGCAGCACGACCGCGGAGCCCACCGCCACGACCGCGGGCTCCCACCCCACGGCGAACATCGGCCCGATCGCCAGGCACACCAGGCCCGCGACGACGAGCAGCACCCGGTCGTGCGGGTCGGCGGGCGGGTCCACGGCGTACCTCCCGCGCAGCGCGCGCCGCTGCAGCACGGCGATCAGGACGAGGGTGGCGACGACCGCGCTGAGCGCGGGGAGCGCAGCGGTGCGGACGTAGTCGGCGTGGCTCGCGCCGAGGTCCTCGAAGCGGTGCACGGCCAGCAGGTTGGTCAGGTTGGACACCGGCAGGAGCAGCGAGCCGGTGTTGGCGATCCACAGCGTGCTGAGGGCGAAGGGCATCGGCGCGATGCCGGTCTGGCGGGCGATCGCCAGGCCCACCGGGGTCAGCAGCACCGCGGTCGTGTCGAGGCTGAGCACGATGGTGCTCACCACCGCGAGTGCGGCGAAGGTCAGCCACAGCAGGACCACCCGGTGGTGGGAACGACGGGCCAACGCGTGCGCCGCGACGTCGAAGACGCCGGCCAGCTGCGCGACCTCGGCGGTGACCGTGATCGCGAGCAGGAAGACCGCCACCGGCACCACCTGCACGACGACGGGGTGGAGGACCTCGGGCACGGTGATCAGGAGGTGGGCTCGGGGAGCGGCCCGAAGACCTGGTTGCAGGTCCAGCCCGCGCAGCCGACGAGCTCGGTGCGGCGCAGCTCGAGGGCCCCACGGACCTCGGCGTAGGCCGGGTCGTCGATCCGGTTGACCATCTCCTCGGGATCGAGCAGGCGGTCGTAGAGGAAGCCGTCGGTGCCGTCCGTGCCGTAGAGGTACCGCTCGGTGCGTACGCCGCGGTGCGACCACCCGTCGCCGAGCGTGCGGCCGGTCTGGATCAGCGTGGTGTCGCGGAAGGCCTGGCCGTCCCCGCGCAGCGTCGGGGCGAGCGACGTGCCGTCGACCTGCCAGGCGGGGGAGACCCCGAGCAGCGCGGCGAAGGTCGTGGGGAGGTCGACCAGCGTGACGGGCAGGTCCGAGCTGCTGCCGGGCGTGATCCCCGGGCCGCGCACCAGCAGCGGCACCTGCAGGGCCTCGTCGGTCAGCACGTCCTTGCCGATGAAGCGGTGCTCGCCGAGCGAGTAGCCGTTGTCGGAGGAGAAGACGATGTAGGTGTTGTCGAGGACGCCCTCCTCGGCCAGCGTGTCGACGAGGGAGCCGACGGCGCGGTCGACCGCCTGGAGCGACTGGAGGCGGGCGGTGTTCTCCGCGCTGACCTCGTCGCGGCTGACCGGGGCCAGGTGGCGCAGGTAGGCCGGCTGGTCGCTGACGTCGGCCTCGTTGAAGGCGGGGTCGTCGAACGACTCCGGTCGGGCGTCGAGGAACAGGTCCTGGTCCTGGGGCTCGGCCGGCGGCAGTCCGCGGCCGCCCTCGGGGGTGATCCGGTAGTGCGGGGCGAGGTGCCAGGCGTAGACCACGAACGGGTCGCCGCTCTCCGCGAAGTCGCGGACCGCACGGTTGGCGTGGTCCTCGATCACCGACGTGACGTAGCTGTCGGTGTAGCGGCGCGGGTCGCCGTCGCCCGTCATCGAGAAGTTCACGTAGTCGTAGACGCCCCTGGTCAGTGCGTCCCAGCGCGACCAGCCGGCCGGTCGCACGTCCTGGGGGCCGTAGCCGTTGAGGAACTTGCCGACGAAGCCCGTGCGGTAGCCCGCGTCGCGGAACCACGAGCTGGCCTCGCGGGTCGGGTCGAGCGCCCCGAAGCCGCCGTGGACCCCGCGGTTGTGCTGCACCCCGTTGTTCTGCGCGTACTGGCCGGTCGCCAGCTGCGCGCGTGCCGGGCAGCACAGCGGGTGCGGCGAGATGGCGTCTGTGAACTCCATGCCCCGGTCGGCCACGAGGCGACGGGTGATCGGCATGTGGTCGAGGTCGCCGTCGCGCATGTCGTCGGTCAGGACGAAGACGAGGTTGGGGCGGTCGTCGCGCGCCGCCGGGGTGGCGGACGGCTGCTGCGTCGTCTGCACCATCCGGACCGAGCCGGCCTGCGTCGCGCCGTCGTTGGCGGTGACCGTGGCGAGCGTGGCCACGAGCACGACGAGCAGTGCAGCCGTGATCGACTGAGCCCACGCTCGCATCTACGTCATTCCTCGCCGGGACCCGGAGGGTCCTGCTGACTCACCCCGATGTGGGGGCAAGAGTAGGTGGCAGGAGCGGCCCTCCCCAAAGCGACACGACGAGTGTGGTGAAGCCGGTCCCGGCCGGTAGTCTGTGGCTTCGCCGACGCCAGACAAGGAACCCCCGCGCCGACCATGGACGAGAGTCAAAGTCCCCGCACGACCGCACTGAACACCTGGTGCGTGTCGTGACCCCCCTCCTGCTGCTGCTCGTCTCGCTGGCCCTCGTCGCCGCGTGTGGACTGTTCGTCGCAGCCGAGTTCTCCTTCGTCACGGTCGACCGGCCGAGCGTCGAGCGCGCCGCAGCCGAGGGCGACGAGGGCGCCCACGGCGTGCAGCTCGCGCTGCGGTCGCTGTCGACGCAGCTCTCCGGTGCCCAGGTCGGCATCACCGTCACCAACCTCGCGATCGGCTTCCTCGCCGAGCCGGCGATCGCCGACCTGATCGACGACCCGCTGGCGAGCGCAGGCCTCCCCGACGGGGTCGTCACGCCGCTCTCGCTGGGGCTCGGGCTCGCCCTCGGCACGGTCGTGACGATGATCTTCGGCGAGATGGTGCCCAAGAACATCGCCATCGCGCGCCCGCTCGAGACCGCCCGCAACACCCAGGGCTTCATGCGCGCCTTCACGGCGCTCACGCGCGGCCCGATCCGTGCCCTCAACGGCTCGGCCAACATGATCGTGCGCCGCCTCGGCATCGAGCCGCAGGAGGAGCTCCGGTCCGCGCGCAGCTCGCAGGAGCTGGCCTCGCTGGTCCAGCGGTCCGCCGACCAGGGCACGCTCGACGCCGAGACCGCCGAGCTGGTGGAGCGCTCCGTCGTCTTCGGCAGCCGCACGACGGGCGAGATCATGACGCCCCGCGTGCGCACCACCACGGTCGAGGACGGCGACCGCGTGTCGTCGGTCATCGACCTGGCCCGCCAGACGGGCCACTCGCGCTTCCCGGTCCTCGACGCCGAGGACACGGTCGTCGGCACGGTCCACGTCAAGCACGCGGTCGCCGTGCCGGTGCACGAGCGGGCCACCACCCGCATCAAGCACGTGATGGTGAAGCCCGTCGTCGTCCCGGACAGCCTGCGCCTCGACCCGCTGCTCGCGCTGCTGCGGCAGGACGGCTTCCAGATGGCCATCGTGCTCGACGAGTACGGCGGCCACGCGGGGATCGTCACGCTGGAGGACGTCGTCGAGGAGATCGTCGGCGACATCTCCGACGAGCACGACCGCCTCGGCTCGCGCATCCGCCAGCGCCGCGACGGCAGCTGGACGCTGTCGGGGCTGCTGCGGCCCGACGAGGTCGAGGACGCCACCGACATCGAGCTGCCCGACCACGAGGACTACGACACCGTCGCCGGCCTGGTCATGCGCGAGCTCGGCAAGATCCCGGAGCCGGGCGACCGCATCGAGGTGGCGGTGCCCGACCGCACCGACCCCCACGAGCCGCGCGAGCGCCTCGTCACCCTGACCGTCGAGCGGATGGACGGGCTGCGCATCGACCGCCTCGACCTGCGCCTCGTCAGCCCGGCGCCCGAAGGGGCCGACGATGAGCGGTGACCTCTTCGGCGTGGTCCTCGCCGTCGTGCTGCTGGCCCTCAACGCCTTCTTCGTGGGTGCCGAGTTCGCCCTGCTGTCGGCCCGCCGCAGCCAGATCGAGCCGCGCGCGCAGGAGGGCTCGCGCGCCGCGCGCACGACGCTGCGTGCGATGGAGAACGTCTCCCTCGTGATGGCCGGCGCCCAGCTCGGCATCACCGTCTGCTCGCTCGGCCTCGGTGCCATCGGTGAGCCCGCCGTCGCCCACCTGCTCGAACCGTTGTTCCACCTGGCGCGCCTGCCCGACGACCTGCTGCACCCGGTCTCCTTCGTGGTCGCGATGTCGATCGTGGTCTACCTCCACGTCGTGCTCGGCGAGATGGTGCCCAAGAACATCGCGCTCGCCGGTCCCGACCGCGCGGCCCTGGTGCTCAGTCCGCCGATGATGGTGATCGTCACCGTGCTGCGCCCGGTGATCGCCGTCATGAACATGGTGGCCAACGGCGTGCTGCGACTCCTGAGGATCGAGCCCAAGGACGAGGTGCACTCGAGCTTCACGCGCGAGGAGGTGGCCGCACTCGTCGAGGAGTCCCGCGGGGAGGGGCTCATCGAGGCGGGGGAGTACGACCGTCTCGCCGGCGCGCTGGGGTTCACCGAGAAGTCGGTCGTGTCGATCCTGATGACCCCCGACACCCTGGCCACCGTGGTGCCCGGCTCGACCGTGGCCGACGTCGAGGCGTTGTGCGCCTCGACCGGCTTCAGCCGGTTCCCCGTGGCAGCGCCCGACGGGACGCTGCTCGGCTACCTCCACATCAAGGACGCCCTGGAGTCCGACGACGACCGCCGCTCGCGGGTGATCGAGGACAAGTGGGTGCGTCCCTTCGCGACGGTGCACCCCGACGACCTGCTCCACGACGCCCTCGAGAGCCTGCAGGTCAAGGGCGCCCACATGGCGCGGGTCGTGGAGCGCGACGGCACCGTCATCGGGCTCGTCACGCTCGAGGACGTGCTGGAGGAGCTGGTCGGCGAGATCCGCGACGCCGCGCACCACGACGTGTCCGCCGCCGACGCGTGAGCCGTGCTGGATAGGGTCTGAGCGTGTCCGAGGAAGCGACCCGCGTCTGGACCGTGCCCAACATCATCAGTGTGGTGCGGCTGGCCGGCGTGCCCCTGTTCCTGTGGCTCGTGCTCGGACCCGAGGCGGACGCGATCGCCCTCGTCGTGCTCATGGTCGCCGGCTTCACCGACTTCCTGGACGGCTGGCTGGCGAGGCGGCTCGACCAGTACTCCAAGCTCGGCGAGATCCTCGACCCCGTCGCCGATCGCCTCTACATCCTGGCGGTCGTGATCGGGCTCCTGCTGCGCGACATCATCCCGTGGTGGGTCGCGGTCGCGCTGCCCCTGCGCGACCTGTTCCTCTGGGGGCTCGTGCCCTTCCTGCGCACGCGCGGCTTCTCCGCACTGCCGGTCCACTTCCTCGGCAAGGCGGCCACGTTCAACCTGCTCTACGCCTTCCCGTTGTTGCTGCTCGGCGAGGGCGACGGCATCGTCGCCACGCTGGCCCGCACCTTCGGCTGGGCGTTCGCCTGGTGGGGGATCGGCCTCTACTGGTGGGCCGGGGTGCTCTACGCCTGGCAGGTGCGCACCCTGCTGCGCGAGACACCACGACGTACGTCGCACGCGACCGACCATGGCTGAACCACGCAGGGCCGGGACCGTGGAGAGCGCCGGGCGCCCGCTCCCCGAGCACGTCACGGCTCCGCTGCTCACGGTGATCACCGCACGGTCGATGGACGAGGACTACGCCCACGTCGCGCAGAAGCGCGCGGCGGCGGGTGTGCCCGCCCGGCAGCAGTCGCGCCCCCACTGGGTCAGCCTCTTCGCGATCGCCGTCCTGGGCGTGATGGCGGCGATCGTCGCCGCGCAGACCGACCGCGAGGCCGAGGTCAACGAGCTCAGCCGCGCAGCGCTGATCGAGCAGATCGAGACGCGCAGCGCCGAGGTCCGCGACCTGCAGCGCCAGGTGGCCGACCTCGCCCGGTCCAACCAGGCAGCGGCCGCCAACAGCACGTTGGTGCAGGCGCGGGTCGACGACATCGAGACCCGTGTCCGGCGCGCCGAGCTCAACACCGGCTACTCCGTGGTGCACGGACCCGGGGTGCGGATCACCGTCGACAACCCGCCCGGGGTCGTCGTCGACGACGAGATCCGCGACGAGGACCTCGCTGTCCTCGTCGACGGCCTGTGGGAGGCAGGCGCCGAGGCCATCGCCATCAACGACCAACGGCTCAACGCCCTGGGTGGCATCCGCAACACCGGACGGGCGATCCACGTCAACGGCCGGCCGGTCAACGCGCCCTACGTCGTGTCGGCCATCGGGGACACCCGTACGCTCCAGGCGAGGCTGCTCCAGAGCAGCCAGGGCCAGGTGTGGTTCGGCTGGGTCAACGGACTCGGGTTCGTCTACAGGGCCGAGAATGTGGACGACATGCGCCTGCCGGCTGCACCGGAGCGGGCGCTGCGTGATGTGATCGAGCTGAATGCCGACCCGGACGGCAGTTCTGAAGGAGAGGGGAGCGCGCCGTGATTGCTGCCCTTGGCCTGCTCATCGGCATCATCGCCGGCCTGGTCTTCGCCCCCGACGTGCCGCTGGGCCTCCAGCAGTACCTCCCGATCGCGGTGGTGGCGGCGCTCGACGCCGTGTTCGGCGCGCTGCGCGCCTACCTCGACGGCATCTTCGACGACAAGGTCTTCGTGGTGTCGTTCGTCAGCAACGTGGTCATCGCCGCGGCGATCGTCTACCTCGGCGACCAGCTCGGTGTCGGCGCCCAGCTGACCACCGGCGTGATCGTCGTCCTGGGCATCCGCATCTTCTCCAACGTCGCCGCGATCCGTAGGCACGTCTTCCATGCCTGACTCGACGCCTGACCCGACGCCTGGCTCGACATCGGACCGGAAGCCCGACCCGACGCCGCACCACCGCGTCACGGAGGAGCCGGACCTGGGGCGCGACCGGCTGCGCAAGGCGCTCACCCGCCCGTCGCGGCGGCAGGCCGTGGTCGGAGTGCTCCTGGCCGTGCTGGGCTTCGCCTTCGTGGTGCAGGTGCGCGACACGCAGGCCAACGACACCTACGCCGGGCTCCGCGAGGACGAGCTGGTCCAGGTGTTCGAGGGCCTCACCGGCACGGCCGACAGGGCGCGCCGGGAGGTCGACCGCCTCGAGGCGCGCCGCGACGAGCTCAGCGACGAGACCCGGGCCCGCGCCGCGGCCCTCGACGAGGCCGAGCAGCGCGTGCGCACCCTCAACATCATCGCCGGACTGGTCCCGGTCACGGGTCCCGGGCTGCGGGTGACGATCACCGAGTCGGACACTCCGGTGCCCGTGGGCTCGCTGCTCGACACGGTCCAGGAGCTGCGCACCGCGGGGGCGGAGGCGATGGAGTTCAACGACTCCATCCGGCTCGGCGCCGACAGCTCGTTCGAGGACGCGGTCGGGGGCGTCGAGCTCGACGACCAGCTGCTGGAGTCGCCGTACGTCCTCGACGTGATCGGCGATCCCCACATCCCGCGCACCGCGCTCACCTTCTCCCTGGGCCCGGTCGAGACCCTCGAGACGCTGGACAACGCCACGGTCGAGATCGAGGAGCTGGAGTCGGTGGAGATCACCAGTGTCCGGGAAGCTTCACGACCTGCCTATGCGGAGTTCGGCACGGGCCAGTAGCCTGCCGGGCATCCCCACCACCGCAGCTCGAGGAGTGTCGACGTGTATCCGGAGAACCTGAAGTACACCAGCGAGCACGAGTGGGTGCGGACGCCCGGGGACACCGAGGGATCGGTGCGGGTGGGCATCACCGACTTCGCCCAGGACGCGCTCGGCGACATCGTGTACGTCTCGCTCCCGCAGGTCGGCGACTCGGTCACCGCCGGCGACACGTGCGGCGAGCTCGAGTCCACCAAGTCCGTCAGCGACATCTACGCGCCGGTCACCGGTGAGGTCGTCGCGACCAACGCGGCCCTCGACTCCACCCCGGAGCTGGTCAACAGCGACCCCTACGAAGCCGGGTGGCTGTTCGAGGTCACGGTGTCCGACGCCGCCCAGGTCGACGGCCTCATGGACGCCGCCGCCTACCAGGCCGGCCTGGAGGGCTGACCCGCCCACGCATTGACCGCCGCGCCCCATCCCGGGGCTGGTAGGTTCGGACCAACCGTCAACCTCAACCCTCGCCTGAGGGTTGAGCGTCGATCCCGTCGAGGAGTTTCCATGCCGTTCTGCACCGCCTGTGGCAAGCAGAACCCTGACGATGCCCGCTTCTGTGCCCAGTGCGGCACCAAGCTGCTCGCCGGGGACGACACCGGTGCCAGTGCGTCCGGGGCGAGCCCGGCCGAGTCCACTGCCACCATCACCTTCGGCGTGCCGGACCAGCGCGAGTCCTCGGACCGCCAGCTGAGCCCGGTCGACGCCGCCGCGGTGGACGCCCTCCCGGAGGGCCACGCCCTCCTCGTCGTGCAGCGCGGACCGAGCGCCGGCAGCCGGTTCCTGCTCGACACCGACGTCGTGGGCGCGGGCCGGCACCCCGACAGCGAGATCTTCCTCGACGACGTGACCGTGTCGCGTCGCCACGCGGAGTTCCGTCGCTCCGGGTCGGGGTTCTCCGTCAGCGACGTGGGCAGCCTCAACGGCACCTACGTCAACCGTGACCGCATCGACTCCGTCGAGCTCAACGACGGTGACGAGGTGCAGATCGGCAAGTACCGTCTCGTGTTCTTCTCCGCCCACCCGGACCACTGATCCGTGAGTGCCTCGACGTCCTCGGCTGCGAGTCGCGGCGCCCGGTTCAACATCGGGCAGGTCCTCGACCAGCTGCGCCCCGACTTCCCCGGTGTGACGATCCCCAAGATCCGCTTCCTCGAGGACCAGGGGCTGGTCAAGCCCGAGCGCACCGCTGCCGGCTACCGCAAGTTCTCCGCCGACGACGTCGCGCGGCTGCGCTACATCCTGCTGATGCAGCGCGACCACTACCTGCCGCTGAAGGTCATCGGCGACCACCTCGACGCGATCGACCGCGGTCTCGAGCCGCCGGCGATCGAGTCGGTCGTGCCGACGGTGCCGAAGGTCGCGCTCAGCGCCGACGGCCTGCCGAGCCCGGAGTCGTTCCGGCGCACCAGCGACCTGCGGCTGTCGCGTCGCGAGCTGCTGAAGGTCGCCGACATCTCCGAGGAGCTGCTGGGCCAGCTCGAGCAGTTCGGCCTGATCAGCGCCCGCACCGGCACGGGTCACTTCGACAGCGACGCGCTGGTGGTGGCGCAGACCGCGCGCGAGCTGGCCGACTTCGGCTTCGAGCCGCGCCACCTGCGTGCGTTCAAGACCGCGGCCGACCGTGAGGTGGGCCTGGTGCAGCAGGTCGTCGCGCCCCTGGCTCGCGCCCGTGACGTGGCCGCGCGCGGCCGCGCCGAGGACGCGACCTCGGAGATCGCGGCGCTGTCGGTGCGCCTGCACGCGACGTTGGTGAAGGTCGGCCTCGACCGCGGCTGAGGCCCGGCCCGCACCCGGACCGCAGCCCGGACCCACGCGGTCAGGACACCTGAGTAGTGTGGGTGCATGCGCGAAATGGACGTCGTCGGAGTGCGGGTCGAGATGCCCTCCAACCAGCCCATCGTGCTCCTCCGCGAGGTGACGGGGGAGCGCTACCTCCCCATCTGGATCGGGGCCGTGGAGGCCACGGCGATCGCGTTCGCCCAGCAGGGCGTCACCCCGCCGCGCCCGCTGACCCACGACCTCATGCGCGACGTGCTGGAGGCCACGGGCCAGCGGCTCGACGAGGTGCGCATCGTCGACATGCAGGACGGGATCTTCTTCGCGCAGCTGGTCTTCCACGGCGGGGCCGAGGTGGGCGCCCGCCCGTCCGACTCGATCGCCCTCGCGCTGCGCACCGGTGCCCGCATCGTGTGTGCCGAGGCGGTGCTGGAGGAAGCCGGCCTCGCGGTGCCGGCCGAGCAGGAGGACGAGGTCGAGCGCTTCCGCGAGTTCCTCGACCACGTCTCGCCCGACGACTTCGAGTCCCACTAGCACCGGCGTAGACACTCACCCTCAACCTGAGGTTGAGGGTTGCGACACGCCGCCGCGTGGATGGACAACCCGAACTCCCGGCCTTACCGTGAACTGTCTTCGTTGTAACTCCACCGCTGTGGTTGCCAGCTCCACCGGACGCCGTGCGGGCCCTTCCCCCAGGAGTTACTGCTCAGCGGAGGAACCGACCTGGAGGGTCTGCTGTGGGTAGCAACGAGAACGAACAGGGCGCGGACGCCGCCGGGATCAAGGCTGCGACCGAGGCCGCCGAGCTCGCGGAGGAGCAGGGTCTGCTCTTCGCGGACGACGTCTCCCCGCTGCCGAGCGACACCGGCTACCGCGGTCCCACCGCGTGCAACGCCGCCGGCATCACCTACCGCCAGCTCGACTACTGGGCCCGCACCGGCCTGGTCGAGCCGAGCGTGCGCGGCGCGGCAGGATCCGGCTCGCAGCGTCTCTACTCCTTCCGCGACATCCTGATCCTCAAGGTCGTCAAGCGGCTGCTCGACGCGGGCATCTCGCTGCAGCAGATCCGCACCGCGACGGCCCACCTGCGCGAGCGCGGCACCGACGACCTGACCCGCGTGACGCTGATGAGCGACGGCGCCTCGGTCTACGAGTGCACCAGCAACGACGAGGTCATCGACCTCCTCCAGGGCGGCCAGGGCGTCTTCGGCATCGCCATCGGTGGCGTCTGGCGTGAGATCGAGGGCACCCTCGCCGAGCTGCCGAGCGAGCGAACTGCGGACGACTCGGCCGGCCCGGTCGCCGGTGACGAGCTCGCCGCGCGGCGCGCCGCCCGCCAGACCGGCTGAGCTCGGGCACCACGCTCCGAGCCGCTCGACCACACGACCCTCCGACGAGGCCGCCCGCACCCCGGGCGGCCTCGTTCATTTCCTCCGGGGACCGCTAGACTTCTCCACGCTGACATCCCGTGCGGGAGAGTCACAGCGGCCCTTGGGTCGCAGTGCGCCGAAGGGGCAATTCCTCCCCGGAACCTCTCAGGCACCCGGACCGCACGGGTTGGCACTCTGGAGGCCACCGGGCCGACAGAGGGGGAGGTCTTGCCAGTGACCTCAGGGAGCCCACGTGCCGGACGCCACCTCGACCACCAGCGACTCGCCGATGGGGGAGTTCGTCGCCCGCCACATCGGCCCTGACGACGCCGACGTCGCCCGCATGCTCGAGGCCGTGGGCCACGACTCGCTCGAAGCGCTGATGGCCGCCGCGGTCCCCGGCGGGATCCGCATGGCAGCCGCGCTGGACCTGCCGGACCCGCTCGACGAGGAGGCCACGGCACGGGCGCTGCGCAAGCTCGCCTCGCAGAACCGGCCCGCGGAGGCGATGATCGGCCTCGGCTACCACGCGACCATCACCCCGGCCGTGATCCGGCGCAACGTGCTCGAGGACCCGTCGTGGTACACCGCCTACACGCCCTACCAGCCCGAGATCTCCCAGGGCCGGCTCGAGGCGCTGCTCAACTTCCAGACGGTCGTGGCCGACCTCACCGGCCTGCCCACCGCCAACGCCTCGCTGCTGGACGAGGGAACCGCCGCGGCCGAGGCGATGACCCTGGTGCGCCGCGCCCAGCGCAACGCCTCCGGCCCGTTCGTGGTCGACGCGGACGCCCTGCCGCAGACCATCGACGTGGTCCGCACCCGCGCCGAGGGCATGGGGATCGAGGTGGTCGTGGCCGACCTGACCGACGGCCTCCCCGAGGGTGACCTCTGCGGCGTGCTCGTCCAGTACCCCGGCGCCTCCGGCGCCGTCCTCGACCCGCGCCCGCTGATCGACGCGGTCCACGAGCGCGGGGGGCTGGCCGTCGTCGCCGCCGACATCCTGGCTCTCGCCCTGCTCGAGGCGCCCGGCACCTTCGGCGCCGACGTGGTCGTGGGCTCGTCGCAGCGCTTCGGCGTACCCCTCTTCTACGGCGGACCGCACGCCGGCTTCATGTCCGTCTCCGCCGGGCTCGAGCGGCACCTGCCCGGACGCCTCGTCGGGGTGTCGGTCGACGCCGAGGGCCGCCCGGCCTACCGGCTCGCCCTGCAGACGCGTGAGCAGCACATCCGCCGCGACAAGGCGACCTCCAACATCTGCACCGCCCAGGTGCTGCTGGCGGTCGTCGCCTCGATGTACGCCGTCTACCACGGCCCCGAGGGGCTGCGCCGGATCGCGCAGCGCACGCACGACCATGCCAGCCGCATCGCCGCCGCCCTGCGCGACGGGGGAGTGGAGGTCGTCAACGAGACGTGGTTCGACACCCTCACCGTGTCGGTCCCCGGGCGCGCCGGCGACGTCGTCGCGGCGGCCCGCACCGTCGGGCTGCACCTGCGCCTGATCGACGAGGACCACGTCGGGCTGTCCACGTCGGAGCGCACCAGCCCGTCGACGGTGGCGGCCGTGCTCCGCTCGTTCGGCGTCGGAGCCGCGGCGGACGAGACGGTGTCGGGCCTGCCGGAGCCGCTGCGCCGCACCACGGACTTCCTGACCCACGAGGTCTTCAACACCCACCGCAGCGAGACCCAGATGCTGCGCTACCTCCACAAGCTCTCCAGCCGCGACTACGCGCTGGACCGCGGCATGATCCCGCTCGGCTCCTGCACGATGAAGCTCAACGCCACCACCGAGATGGAGCCGATCAGCCTGCCCGGCTTCGCCGACCTCCACCCGTTCGCGCCGGCGCAGGACGCGACGGGCTACCGCGAGCTCGTCGACGACCTCGAGGGCTGGCTGGCGGAGGTCACCGGCTACGACAAGGTCTCGGTCCAGCCCAACGCCGGCTCGCAGGGCGAGCTCGCCGGTCTGCTGGCCATCCGGGGCTACCACCTCGCCAACGGCGACACCGAGCGCAACGTCTGCCTGATCCCGTCGTCCGCGCACGGCACCAACGCCGCCTCCGCGGTGATGGCGGGGATGAAGGTCGTCGTGGTGAAGGCCTCCGACGACGGCTCGGTCGACCTCGACGACCTGCTCGCCAAGTGCGACCAGCACGCCGAGACGCTGGCCGCGATCATGGTGACCTACCCCTCGACCCACGGGGCCTACGAGGACACCATCACCGACCTGTGCAAGATCGTCCACGACCACGGCGGCCAGGTCTACGTCGACGGGGCCAACCTCAACGCGCTCCTCGGCTACGCGCGACCGGGTGAGTTCGGCGGCGACGTGTCGCACCTCAACCTGCACAAGACCTTCTGCATCCCGCACGGCGGGGGCGGTCCCGGCGTCGGGCCGGTCGCCGTGCGCGCCCACCTGGCGCCGTACCTGCCCTCCCACGGCTGGCACCCGGAGGTCGAGAAGCGGCAGGGGATCGGCCCGATCAGCGCCGCGCCCTACGGCTCGGCCGGCATCCTGCCGATCACCTGGGCCTACATCCGGATGATGGGTGCCTCCGGCCTGACCCGCGCGACCGCCGTGGCCGTGCTGTCCGCCAACTACATCGCCCAGCGGCTGGAGGAGCACTTCCCGGTGCTCTACCGCGGCCACGGCGACCTGGTGGCCCACGAGTGCATCCTTGACCTCCGAGGGATCACCAAGACGAGCGGCGTGAGCGTCGACGACGTCGCCAAGCGGCTCGTCGACTACGGCTTCCACGCCCCGACCATGTCGTTCCCCGTCGCCGGCACCCTGATGGTGGAGCCGACGGAGTCCGAGGACCTGGCCGAGATCGACCGCTTCTGCGACGCGATGATCGCGATCCGCGGCGAGATCGCGCGGGTCGAGGCCGGCGAGTGGACGCCCGAGGACTCGCCGTTGCGGCACGCGCCGCACACGGCCCGTGCGCTGGTGGGTGAATGGGAGCGCCCGTACTCCCGCGAGGTCGGCGTCTTCCCGCAGGGCATCGACCCCGACAAGTACTGGCCGGCGGTCGCCCGCATCGACCAGGCCTACGGCGACCGCAACCTCGTGTGCGCCTGTCCGCCGCCGGAGGCGTTCGCCGAGTGAGCGACCAGCGGCAACGGCTGCTCGACGTCGCGCAGGCCGAGGGCCGTCTGACGTCGGTGGTCGGAGCCGTGTTCGACCGCTACGGCGCGGTGTGGGCCGGTGGCGCGGGCGACGCGCCCGGTCTGGACGGGCAGTACCGCATCGGCTCCATCACCAAGACGATGACCGCGGTCCTGGTGATGCAGGCACGCGACGCCGGGCTGCTCGACCTCGCCGACCCGCTGTCGGCGCACCTGGGCGACGTGGGCTACGGCGAGGTAACGGTCCGTGACGCGCTGGCGCACTCGTCGGGGATGCAGAGCGAGCCGCGCGGACCGTGGTGGGAGCGCACCCGGGGTGGGGACTTCGCCGCCCTGGCGGCGGCCAACGACGGCAGCGGTCGCGTCGCCGGCCCGGGGGAGTGGTTCCACTACTCCAATCTGGGCTACGGACTCCTCGGCGAGGTGCTGGCGCGGAGGATGGGCGCCCCGTGGCGCGCGCTCGTGACCGAGCGCCTGCTCCAGCCGCTCGGCATGCGCGCGACGTCGTACCTCCCGCGGCCCGGCGCGCAGGCGGGCTGGAGCGTGGACCACTTCACCGGGATCCGGGTGCACGAGCCGCTCACCGACACGGGCGCGATGGCGCCCGCCGGCCAGCTCTGGTCGACCCTGGGCGACCTCGTGACGTGGGGACAGGTGCTCGCTGGCGCGCACCCGCACGTCCTCGCGCCCGCGACGCTCGAGGAGATGCAGCAGCCGGTGACCCCCGACTACGGGTTGGGCCTGATGCTCGGGCTGCACCCCGGCGGACGGCTGGTGGGGCACAACGGCTCGATGCCCGGCTTCCTCGCCGCCCTCCACGTCGACCCGGGCAGCGGCATCGGAGGGGTCGTGCTCGCCAACGCCACGACCGGCATCGACCCGCGCGACCTGGCGGTCCGGCTGATCGAGGGCGACCCGGACGCCGACGACGACCGACCGGCGCCGTGGCGACCCACGATCGTGCTGCCCCCGCAGGCGCACGGCGTGCCCGGGCTCTGGTTCTGGGGCAACTCGGCCTACGACGTGCGCTGGCACAACGACGGCCTCGAGCTGCGCGCCATGGCGCGCGGCGGAGTGGTCACCGACCGCTTCGAGCTCGTCGACGGCGTCCTGGTCGGTGTCCTGGGCTACCACCGCGGCGAGCGGCTCGACGTCGTACGCCGTCCGGACGGCTCGATCCGCAACCTCGAGTGCGCGACGTTCGTCTACACGCGCGTGCCCTACGACCCCGACGTCGACGTGCCGGGCGGTCACCCGCACCCTCCCGGACCTGTCCGCTAGGGTCGCCGCACACGCACACTCGGGGGAGAAGCATGCACCGCACCACTCGTTCGGCCCGCGCCCGCGCGCTCGCGGCCACCGTCGTCGCCGTCCTGTCCGCGGCGGTCGCGACCGTCGTCGTCGCGGCGGCCCCGTCCTCGGCCGCCGGCCGGTCCGACGGGCTGTCGGGCTACGCCTTCGACGCCCGCTGCGCGCCGACGCAGGAGCAGATGGACGCGTGGCTCACGTCATCACCGTTCTGGGGAGCCGGCGTCTACATCGGCGGCTCGACCGCGTCCTGCCGGACCACCGCGACCGACCCGGGCCAGCCCCACCTCGACGCGACCTGGGTCGCGCGGCAGCGCTCCGCGGGGTGGCGGGTGCTCCCGATCTGGGTGGGACCGCAGGCATCGTGCAGCGCCTACGCCGACCGGATCGACCCGTCGCCAGCCGCCGACTACGCCGCAGCCGACGCTCGGGGGCACGCCGAGGCCGCCGCAGCGGTCGCCCGGGCGAAGGAGCTCGGCCTGCCGTCGCGCACGACGCTCTGGTACGACCTCGAGGGCGGCTTCGACGTCACCAGCGACGACTGCCGCCGGTCCGCTCTGCGGTTCCTCAGCGGCTGGACGCTCGCGCTCCACGACCTCGGCTACCGCTCGGGCGTCTACTCCAGCATCTCCGCCGGAATCCACGCCCTCGACAACGCCGCCAACGTCTCGCCCGGCTCGTACGCCATGCCCGACCAGGTCTGGTACGCCTGGTACAACGACCGCCCCGACGCCGGCGTCGACGAGCAGTGGGTCCGCGGCTCGAGCTGGGAGGGCGATCGCGTCCACCAGTACGAGGCGCACGTGCCGGCGTCCTACGGTGGCGTCGCGCTGACGATCGACCGCAACTACCTCGAGCTCGACGGCGGGTCGCGCGCTCCGCGCAACCTCCGCGCCTGTGGCGGCACCCGCATCGACGTCCCCGGCAGCACCCGCCTGCACGTGGGCGACCGCGGACCGCGCGTCGAGGCGCTGCAGTGCGTACTCCGCACCCAGGCCCGCTACCGCGGGCGCGTCGACGGGATCTTCGACCGTGACGTCCAGCGGGCCGTGCGTGCCTTCCAGCGCCGCACCGACCTGCAGGTCACCGGCCGGACCGACGCTCGCACGTGGTCCACGCTCTTCGCGCGCGGCTCCACACCGCTGCTCAAGGTCGGCTCCTCCGGCCCGGCCGTGCTGCGCCTCGAGCGTGCGCTGCGCGCCGGCGGCCTCCGCTCGGTGATGGTGACAGGCGTGCTCACCGACCGCACCGCACGCGGCGTGCGCCGCTACCAGCAGCGGGTCGGACAGGTGCCGACCGGTGTCGTCACGGACGAGACCTGGCAGGCGCTGCAGACCGGTCTGCGCTGACCCGCGAACTCCGGCCCGGAGGACGTTTCCGGGCGCTAGTGTGTCCGCGCGGCGATCGGCCCGCGCACCCATCGAGAGGCTGTGGACATGGGACTCTTCCAGGCAGCGACCGGCGCCATCGGCGGGACGCTCGCCGACCAGTGGCTCGACTTCTACGGCGTCCCGGACGGGCTGCCGGCCACCGCCGCGGTGTTCCCCGCGGTGCGCAAGGGCGTGAACGCCGGGCGCGGTGCCAACGACCGCGCCTCCGACGGCGTCATCACCAACGGCTCCAAGATCATCGTGCCGGAGGGATACGGCCTGGTCCTGATGGAGGACGGCGCGTTCACCGGCTTCGCCGCCCAGCCCGGCGGCTACGTCTGGGACTCCGACGAGTCGGCCTCGCAGTCGGTGTTCTCCGGCGGCGGACTGGTCGACTCGCTCATCAAGCAGAGCTGGGAGCGCTTCAAGTTCGGCGGCCGTCCCGGCAGCCAGCAGACCGCGATCTTCGTGACGCTCAAGGAGCTCCCGAACAACAAGTTCGGCACCCAGTCGGAGATCTACTGGGACGACGCGTTCCTCAACACCCAGGTCGGCGCGATCACCCGCGGCACCTACACGCTCAAGATCACCGACCCGCTGACCTTCATCCGCAACTTCGTCTCCGCCGGCGTGATCAGCGGGAAGGCGGTGTTCGACTTCACCGACATCGACAACCCTGCCGGTGAGCAGCTCTTCAACGAGGTCGTCGGGTCGCTGGCGCCGGCCTTCTCGATGTACACCAACGATCCTGCCAAGGGCAACCGGATCAGCCGGCTCCAGCAGGACTCCGTCGGCTTCGCCCACTCGCTGTCGGCGGCGGTGGAGGAGAACTACCGCTGGCGCACCGACCGCGGCCTCGAGATCGTCAAGACCGCGATCATCTCGATCGAGTACGACGAGAACACCCGCGAGCTGCTCAAGAACGTGCAGCGTGCCGACGCCCTGTCGGGCTCGCGCGGCAACTCGAACCTGCAGGCGTCGGTCGCCGCGGGGATCGAGTCCGCCGGCGAGAACGCCGGACCGGGCGGCCTGATCGGCATGGGCATGGCCGCCGGCGGGATGGGCGTGGGCAGCCTCCAGCAGCCGACGCAGGCAGCACCCGCCGCTCCTGCTGCCGCCCCGACCGCCCCGGCCGCCCAGCCGCCGGCCGAGGACCCGGTCGCGATGCTCAAGCGCGCCAAGGAGATGCTCGACGCCGGGCTGATCACCCAGGAGGACTACGACGCCGCGAAGGCGAAGGCCCTGGGCCTCTGAGATGACGCAGGACGCATCGTCGGACGGCTCGACGCCGCGCGATCCCGACGCCCCCGTCTTCGACGGTCCGCCACTCTCCCTGGAGGAGGAGCTGGCGGCCGCGCGCGCCGAGCCCGAGCCCGGGCCGAGCATCGAGACCGTCAACGAGTCGCTCGCCGACGGAGTCAACCGTTGCCCGAAGTGTGGGTCGACGGACGTACGCCAGCGCGCCTCGACGGGGATGCTCGTGTGCCTGTTCTGCCGCCACGAGTGGCAGGAGGCGCGGGTCGAGGAGGAGTTCGGGCTCGGCGTCGGGATCGACGAGCTGGAGGGCACGGTCGTCGCCGGAGGTGCCGGCGAGATCTCCTCCGAGGAGGACGTGATCACCCTGACGTGCGGCGGCTGCGGCGCCGACGTCGTGGTGGACACGGCGCACGCGATGAACGCGCGCTGCCACTGGTGCCGGCACACCCTCAACGTCAACCAGCGCACGCCCAACGGCGCCGTGCCCGACGCGGTGCTGCCGTTCCGGCTGACCCACGCCGAGGCGGTGGAGAAGATCCGCGAGTTCGCCTCCAAGCGCCGCCTGTTCGCGCACCCGCGGTTCAAGAAGGAGTTCGTCCCCGAGAACGTCCTCGGGGTCTACCTGCCCTACCTCGTGATCGACGCGCGGGCCGAGGCGTCGTACGTCGGGACGGGCGAGGTGCAGACGCGTCGCTGGACCGAGAAGACCGGCGACAGCACGACGACGTACTACGCCGCGGACGTCTACCGCGTCGACCGCTCCGTGGCGTTCACCGTCGACGACCTGACCGTCGAGGGAGCCGCGGACCGCGCCGACTTCGACGGCTCGACCACCAACAACATCGTCAACACGATCCTGCCGTTCGACACGAAGAACGCCGTGAAGTGGAACTCCAGCTATCTCGTCGGCTTCACCAGCGAGAAGCGCGACCTCGACGTGGAGGACCTCCAGCCGGTGCTCCAGGACCAGCTGCTCTCGATCGGCCGCTCGCAGGTGCAGGGCTCGCTCTCGCAGTTCGACCGCGGCGTGCGCTGGGAGGCCGAGCGGGTCGACGTCGGCGGCTCGCGGTGGGTGTCGATGTACCTGCCCGTGTGGCTCTACTCCTACTACCAGGAGAACACCGAGATTCTGCACTACATCGCGGTCAACGCGCGCACGGGCGAGACGATGGGCAGCGTCCCGGTCTCGCAGTGGCGCCTCGTCGCCGCAGCACTGACCGTCGGCACCTTCCTCGAGGGCATCGCCGGCTGGATCCTGGTGGCGACGGCATGATCCTCGAGATCACGCAGGTCGCGGTGATGGCCGGTGACAGCGTCCCGGCGTGGATCCTCGCTGCCGGCCCGGCCGGGGCAGCTGCGACCTACTGGGCGCTCTACCGCTACTACCGCAACACCGACAAGTCGCACGCCTACGAGCGCGACACCCTGATCGCGGCACAGCCCGTGCAGGGGTCCCAGGAGAAGGTCGACCACATCTCCCGGACGCGCGACTCCGACATCGACGGCGACAACTCGGGCAAGCACCGCCAGCGCGTCCAGCGGCTCGGCTGACCTACACCCCCTGCGACACGCTCGACATGTTGAAGTCGGGGATGCGGAGCGCCGGGGTGGCCGTCCGGGAGAAGTAGTCGTCGCCCCACTCGCGGCTGAAGCTCGGCACCGAGGTCGTCGCCGCGCTGAACCGGTTGAGCAGGTCGATCGGGCTCTCGTTCCAGCGGAAGTTGTTGGCCGCGCCGACGATCTCGCCGTCCTCGACGACGTAGACGCCGTCGCGGGTCAGGCCGGTGAGGAGCATGGTCTGCGGGTCGACCTCGCGGATGTACCACAGGCAGGTGAGCAGCAGGCCGCGCTGCACCCCGGCGACCATGTCCTCGATCGACCCCGCCCCGTCGCCCACCTCGAGCACGAGGTTGTCGATCATCGGGGTGACGGGCTGACCGGTCATCCCGGCCGAGTGCCGGGTCTGGAGCAGGCCGGTGAGCAGGCCGTCGCGGATCCAGTCGGTCCGCTCGAGCGGGAGGCCGTTGTCGAAGACGGAGTCGGTGTTGCCCGACGCGCCCGCGATGACGAACGGCGAGCACTCCAGGCCGGGGTGGGCCGGGTCGGAGAACAGGTTGACCCCGGGGGCGGCGATCTTGTCGCCGATGCGGGTGCCACCGCCGCGCCGGCTGTAGACCGACTCGCCCTCGTGGGCCACGCGGGCGCCCGCACCCCAGTAGGCGTCGATCATCAGGTCGGCCACCGACGACGGCGGGAGGATCGTGTCGTAGCGCCCGGCGGGCAGGTCGATGCGGCGCTCAGCCCACGCCAGTCGCTGCGCGGCCGTCGAGGCCATCGCGGCCGCGTCGACGTCGCGGAAGTCCCGGGTGGCGCCGCCGGTCCAGGCGCTCCGGGTGAGCGAGGAGTCCTTGGCGGTGCACGCGTAGTGGCCGGTGGGCTGGACGTGCCTGAGGCGGAGGCCGCGGCTCGATCCGAGGTAGGTCGTCTCCACCTCGTGGTTGACGAAGCCGTAGAGCAGCCGGTCCTCGGCGGTCGCCTGGGCGAAGGCCTCGCCCAGGGCCGGCGCGAACGCGGAGTAGACGCCGATGTCGGTGGTGCCGGGCGCGTCGTCCCAGTCGGGTGAGGTCGCGTCGGCGAGCAGCTCGGCGGCGTCCTCGGCGGGCGAGCCGGCGCGCGCGGCGGCGTCCGCCGCCGCGACGATGGTGCTGACCTGCGCCGGGGTGGCGGCGCTGCCCGACACCGAACCGGTGGCGATCCCACCCTCGACCGCGGCGAAGCTGACCACCGTCACCGAGACCTCGGTCATGACGCCGTTGGTCGTCAGCGTGTTGTTGGCCCAGCGCAGGTTGGCGCTGGTGACGTCGCGGACGATCGCGACGCAGTCGTCGGCGGTGGAGGTCGCGAGCGCGTGCTCGACGAGCTGCTGGGCGGTGTGTGCGGTCGTCATCAGTGGCCTGCCTCGTCGATGGTGTTGAGGATGTTGACGCCGCGGAACAGGGCCGTCGGGCAGCCGTGGCTGACCGCGGCCACCTGGCCGGGCTGGGCCTTCCCGCAGTTGAACGCGCCGCCGAGCACCCACGTGTCGGGGCCGCCGACCGCCTCCATCGATCCCCAGAAGTCGGTGGTCGTCGCCTGGTAGGCGACGTCGCGCAGCATGCCGTCGAGCTTGCCGTCGGTGATCTTGTAGAACCGCTGGCCGGTGAACTGGAAGTTGAACCGCTGCATGTCGATGCTCCACGACTTGTCACCCACGACGTAGATGCCGCGCTCGACCCTGGAGATCAGGTCGTCGGTGGAGATGTCGTCGGTGCCCGGCATGAGCGAGACGTTGGCCATCCGCTGGATCGGGATGTGGCCGGGGGAGTCGGCGTACGCGCACCCGTTGGACCGGCCGCCGTTGAGCTCCGGCTTGAGGTGCCCCATCGAGCGGTCGAGCTGGTAGCCCACGAGGAGTCCGTCGCGGACGATGTCCCACGTCTGCGTCTGCACGCCCTCGTCGTCGTAGCCGACGGTGGCCAGGCCGTGCTCCTGGGTGCGGTCGCCCTGCACGTTCATGACGTCCGAGCCGTAGCGCAGCGTGCCGAGCTTGTCGTAGGTCGCGAAGGAGGTCCCGGCGTAGTTGGCCTCGTAGCCGAGGGCACGGTCGAGCTCGGTCGCGTGGCCGATGGACTCGTGGATGGTGAGCCAGAGGTTGGAAGGGTGCACGACCAGGTCGTAGGTCCCTGCCTCGACGCTGGGGGCCTTGAGCTTCTCGGCGAGGAGCTCGGGGACCTCGGCCAGCTCGGCGTCCCAGTCCCAGTGGGAACCGATGAGGTACTCCCAGCCGCGTCCCACCGGCGGGGCGATGGAGGCCATCGAGTCGAAGATCCCTGTGTCCGCATCCTCGCCGGTGGCCTCGAAGCCGGGCTGCAGGCGTACGCGCTGCTGGGTGGTGCGGGTGCCGGACAGGTCGGCGTAGTACTTGTTCTCCTGCACCTGCTGGAGGAACGCGGTCGCGTGGGCGACCGCGGCACCGGAGCGCAGCCGGTCGGTCCAGTCGACCAGCAGCGCAGCCTTCTCCGGGGTCGGCACCTCGAGCGGGTTGACGTCGTAGCCGGAGACCCAGGTGACGTCGTCGTGGACGGGCTCGGGCGCCAGCTCCACGGGGGTGGTGGTCATCGCGGCCGCCACCTTGGCGACGGCGACCGCGGTCTCGGCCACGCGTCGGGCCTCCTCGTCGGTCAGCACCACTCCCGACGCGAAGCCCCACGCGCCGTCGTGGACGACCCGCACCGCGAAGCCGAGGTCCTCGGCGTCGCTCGCGGTCTGCAGGATGCCGTCGCGCGCGCCGAGGTACTGGTAGCGGTTGCGCTCGAAGCGGAAGTCCGCATGGCTGGCGCCGAGCTCCTGGGCACGGGCCAGGGCCACGTCGCCGAGGCGGCGGTGCGGCAGGTCGCTGAAGGTCGGGTCGAGCCCGGGCGCACTCATGGGCAGAACCTATCGGAGCACGGATCAGCCGAGGCTCAGGGACGTACGGCTGCCGTGTCGGCCGCGGTGCACCCTCAGCTGCGCCGGGATGCGGGTCTGCAGCTCGGGGACATGGCTCACCACGCCCACGACGCGACCTCCGTCGCGCAGGGAGTCGAGGGTGTCCATCACGTCCTCCAGGGTCTCCGCGTCGAGCGAGCCGAACCCCTCGTCGACGAACAGCGTGTCGAGGTCGGTGCCGCCCGCCTCCTCGGTGATGACATCGGCCAGCCCCAGGGCGAGGGCCAGCGACACCACGAAGGTCTCGCCGCCGGACAGCGTGGCTGGGTCGCGGCTGTCACCGGTCCAGTCGTCGCGGACCAGCAGGCTGAGCCCACCGCGCCGCTCGCCCGCGCCACGCCGGCCGGTGTGGACGAGGGAGTAGCGCTGGTCGCTCATGGTCGACAGGCGCAGGTTGGCCGCCTCGACGACCTGGCCGAGCCGGTGGGTCAGGACGTAGGCCGAGAGCCGCATCTGGAGCCGGTTGTCCGGGTGCTTGCCCTCGACGAGCGCGGCCAGGTCGGCGACGAGGTCGAGCTCGTCGCGCATGGGCGCCCAGGAGGACAACGCGCCGTCGGTCTCGTCGGCGAGGCCGCGCAACCGTCTGCCCCGCTCGCGCAACGCCACGTCGAGGTGGCGCGCCGCTGCTGCGGCTTCCTTGGCGCGGTGCTGCTCCTGCGCCAGCCGTTCGAGGTCGGGAGCCTCGGCCTCGGCCGAGCGGACGAGGTCCTCGTCGGCGAGCAGGTCGCGCACGCGGACCGCCTCGCGCTCGTGCCGCTCGATCTGCTGCTGCAACGAGGCGAGGTCGGCTTCGGGGAGCCAGGCGGTCGCCGCCTCGGCGGACGACGCGAAGCCCGCCTCGGCGGCCACGGCGTCAGCCGCTGCCTGGGTGCTGGTCGCGGTGGCGCGGGCGCGGGCGAGGTCTGCGGCGAGGTCGAGGCACCGACCGGCAAGCTCCTCCACTCGTTGGTGGAAGGACGTCAGGGTGTCGAGGTCGGAGCCGTCCGGGACGACGTCCGCCACCTGGCGGTGCAGGTCGGCGATGCGCGAGGTCAGCACGGCGGACTCGGTGTCGAGCGTGGAGGTCGCGGCGAGGAGTGCCTCCCGCTCGCGAGCGAGGGTGTCACGCTCGGCGTCGAGGGCCTCGGCACGCGCCGCGAGGTCATCGACGGTCGCCGCCTCCGTGCGGGCGAGGTCGAGCCGGGCCAGCACGTCGGCCTCCTGGGCGAGCAGCTGCTCGACAGAGCTTCCGGCCTCGGCGAGGGCGGTCGCGCGCTGGGTCTCCAGCCCGCGCACCTGCTGGGCGTGCGCCTCCACCACGACCTCGAGGTCGTCGACCTCCCGGCGTGCCTCGCGCTCGGCAGTGTCATCGGGTGCGCCGGGAGCGGGGGAGGCGGGGGAGGGGTGCTCGGCGGACCCGCACACGGGGCAGCACGCGCCGACGGCCAGCTTGCCCGCGATCTCGGCCGCCATGCCGTCGAGGCGCCGCTCACGGATCTCCACCAGCGTCTCGCGGGCGAGCAGGCGGGCCTCCGCGGCCTCGGCGAGGGCCTGCTCGGCCTCCACCAGCTGGGTGGCCAGCGACCGGGCAGAACGTGCAGCCCGGGTGCGGGCGCGGACCGCCTCGAGCTCGGAGGCCAGGGCCTGGGTGAGGACGACGGCGTCGCGTGCGGCGGCGAGGCCGGGCTCCAGCGAGGCCACCAGGGCGGGCAGCTCCCCGGCCCGGGCGTCGATGCGGCCCAGCGCGGTGGCGGTCTCCTCGCGGGAGCGCTGGACCCGGGCCACCTGCCGCTCGAGGTCGAGGGTCTCGCGCTGAAGGGGGCGCACGCGTGCGATCTCGGTCAGCGTGCGGGTGGCGACGCGCCGGTGCTCGGCGATCTCCTGGTCGTCGAGCGAGGAGCTGTCGTCCTCGAGCCTGGCGAGCAGGGCGGACAGGTCCTCGCGTGCGGCACCGGACTGCCGGTCGAGCTCGCCGACCGCCGTGCGGGCGCTGACGGCCAGGTCGTGGAGCGGACGGACGGCGGCGGCGCGCTGGGCCCGGGCGGCGCGTCGCTGGCGGACGCCGTGCTCCTCGGCACCGGCCTCGAGGTCGGCCCAGGCGCGGCGCGCGGCGGCGTACGTCGCCCGCCGCCCGGCGAGCTCGCT